>Ga0307374_10001908_pt1 | contig 38056 bp, 30 predicted proteins | sample OX3MG_FD_202532 | JGI IMG/M metagenome (GOLD analysis project Ga0307374, IMG submission 202532) | Soil microbial communities from Risofladan, Vaasa, Finland - OX-3 | ecosystem: Environmental > Terrestrial > Soil > Coastal area > Acid sulfate soil | place: Finland: Risofladan, Vaasa | collected... | reverse complement strand
AGTTAGACCCGTGCCAGAACGACGCCGGGACCTTGGACCCTGCCGGTGCGAGTAGGGCCGCGGATAACTTCAGTTGGTGACCACGAGCGCCATCGAAGCGATCAACCTCTCTAAGTCGTTCGGTTCGTTGACGGCAGTCGACGGACTCAATCTCGAAGTGGACGCCGGGGAGGTGGTCGGTTTCCTCGGACCCAACGGGGCGGGAAAGTCAACCACGTTGCGGCTTTTGCTCGGGCTGCTGCGCCCGACCTCGGGCGAGGCGCGCCTACTGGGCCACCCGGCCGGATCGGAGTTCGCACGACGCCACGTCGCCTACGTGCCAGGCGACGTCGCGCTCTGGCCCCAGCTCACCGGCCGCGAGGCCATCGCGCTGCTCGCACAGTTGCACGGCTCGTCTGACGACGCGTACCGCGACGAACTCATCCGTCGGTTTGAACTCGATCCGGAGAAGCGCATCCGGGCCTACTCCAAGGGGAACCGCCAGAAGGTGGCGATCGTCGCGGCCTTCGCCACTCGGGCCGAGGTGTTGCTGCTCGACGAGCCCACGTCGGGGCTGGACCCGTTGATGGAGAGGGCCTTTCGTGACTGCATCGTCGAAGCCGCCGACCGAGGCCAGGCGGTCTTGCTCAGTTCGCACATGTTGAGCGAGGTCGAGCACCTCTGCGCGCGCGTGGCCATGATCAGAGCCGGACGCCTGGTGACCGTCGCCGACATTGCCGACCTGCGCTCGCACGTCGGCCTCGAGTTCGACATCGTGGGTGACGTGGGCGACCTGCGAGGTGTTGACGGCGTCGAATCGGTGACCCCGATGTCGGACGGAGTCCGCGTGCGCGTGCAGGGACCGCCGGGTCCGTTGCTCGCGGCCTTGGCGACTCGACCGGTGCTCTCGCTTCGTTCGCGCGAAGCCTCGTTGGAGGAGATCTTCCTCTCGTACTACGACGGCGATCCCGCTCCCGCGCCGAGCCTGTGAGGCACGGCCCGTCGACCCTGCGCGGTCTGCTGTGGCGCCAGTCGCGCGTCTCGGTCCTCGTTATGGCGCTCTTCGTGCTCGTCGTGGTTCGTGTTGGGGTCACCTCCTTTAACGCGAGCGGCGGCGCGCTGGGCCTCGCCGGCACGGTGCCGCTGCTGAAGAACCCGGCGATCGTCGCCCTCTACGGCAAGGCCGCGTCGCTCGACACCGCCGGCGCCTTCGTGGCCTGGAAGATGGGCATGTTCCTGGCGCTGGGTGTGGCGTTGTGGGCGGGGCTGTTGGCCACCCGACTGGTGCGCGCGGGCGAGGACGACGGCGCGTGGGACCTGGTGGTCGCCGGTCCGTCGGGTCGCCTCGCGGTCTTCTGTTCAGTCACACTGGCGCTCGCCGTGGCGGGCCTCGCGGTGGGTCTGGCCGTCTTCGTCGGGTTGGCCACGGCCGCCCAGCGCATGGTCGACACCATTGACTACTCCCTGGCCTTCACGGGGATCGCGTGGTGCGGCGCCTCGCTGGGACTCCTGGCTTCGCAGCTGGCCGCGCCCCGGCGCAGCGCCTCCCAGAGTGCGCTGGGTGTGGTGGGCATCACCTTCCTGGTGCGCATGGTGGCCGACAGCTCCTCGGCGGGGAAGTGGATCGCGTGGCTCTCACCCTTCGCGTGGATGGAGGACGTCGGGTCCTTTCAGCATCGCTCCAGTTCGTGGTTGGTCGCGCTGCTGGCGATTCCGGTGGCCCTCAGCGGGGTCGCGGGCGCGGTGGCCGCGCGCCGCGACGTGGGCATCGCGGTGTGGACGCGACCGGACCGAGCTCGAGCACACGAGGCGTCGCTGCGCACGTCGTGGCGCTTCGCCTGGCGCGAGCGACGCGCCACGCTCGCGACGTGGACCATCGGGGTGGGTCTGTTGGGACTCACCTTCGGCTACCTGACCCACGCGCTGGTGGTCTTCGCCCACACCGACGCCGCCTACGTGCGGCTGCTGAAGCGATGGGGACTTCAGTCGGTCGTCACGCCGAAGGGATTCGTCGCCGAGACCGGCTCGATCGTGAGCGTGATGCTCGGATTCTTGGTGGCGACGCTCGTCGTCATGGTCGGACAGGACTACGAGCGCGGTCGACTCGATATGCCCCTCGCGTTCGGACCCAGCCGGTGGCGCTGGTACCTGTCGGCCCTGTCGAGCGCGATCATCGCGACGGTCGCCCTGGCTCTGGTCTGCGGAGTGTGCGTGTGGGTCGGCGTCGAAGCCGGCGGCACCTCGATGAGCGTGCTCGACCCGTTGAAGGGACTGCTCAACGCCGCGGCGCCGGTGCCGCTGTTCCTCGGAATGATCGCGGTGCTCGTCGCGGTGACCCCGCGATTCGCCTACGTGGTCATGGCGCTGTTCCTCGGACTGGCGTATTTGGTGGCGGTGCTGGGCCCCTCGCTGCATTGGCCGAACGCCCTCGTCGACCTGTCACCGTTCCACTACCTGGCGCTGGTCCCGTCGGCCCCACCGGACTGGGGTGCGGCGAGCGTCTTTCTCGTCGCGGGCCTCGCCGTGGCGGTGCTCGGCGCGGCGCGCTTCGCGCGCCGCGACATCGCAGCCTAGCTATTTGGGCTGCATCCGGATGCCGGCGTCAATGCGCACCGCCTCGGCGTTCATGTAGCTGTTGGCGATGAGCTCGACCGCGAGCGACGCGAACTCTCTCGCCGTGCCAAGTCGCTTGGGGAACAGGACCCCGGCTCCCAGGCGTGCCTTGAACTCGTCGGACTGCGGTCCGGCTCCGTAGATGGGTGTGTCGATGAGCCCGGGCAGGATGCAGTTCACGCGGATACCGACCACCGCGAGGTCGCGCGCCAGCGGCAGGGTGAGGCCGACCACGCCGCCCTTGGACGACGAGTAGGCGACCTGGCCGATCTGGCCGTCTTGAGCGGCCACCGAGGCCGTGTTGAGCAGTGCGCCGCGTTGCCCGTCGGCGTCGGGGGTGTTGTGGCTCATCGCGGTCGCGGCCAATCGGCAGACGTTGAACGTGCCGACGAGGTTGATCTCGATGACCCTGCGGTAGAGGTCCAGGTCGTGGGCCGACGCGTACTCGCCGTCCTTGCCGATGGTGCGCGTGGCCCAGCCAATCCCGGCGCAGTTGACCGCGCTCCACAGCGGTGCCCGTGAGGTCGCGGACTCGATCGCGGCGATGACCTGGTCGGTGTTGGTCACGTCGCAGTGCGCGTAGGCGCCACCGATCTCGCCGGCCACCTGCGCGCCGCGCTCGTCGTTGAGGTCGGCCACGATGACCGTCGCGCCGCGCGCGGCCAGGGCGTGAGCGGTCGCTTCGCCGAGCCCGGAGGCGCCCCCGGTGACGAGCGCTGACGTGTTCGTGAGTTCCATGGGGCTCCTTTGCCGGTCGCGCGGCGAGCGACCCAGGCAAAGTCAAGCAGAGACGCGCGGCGTGGAACCACCCGGAGCCGTAGCGTTGCCGGGTGACCTCGCCCTACGAGCTGACGCGCGAGCAGCTCGCGGCCGAGCTCGACGGGGAACCGCGCTACCGCGTCGACCAGGTCTGGCGTGGTCTGTGGCGCGAGGGCCGGGCCCTGGACGAGGTGAGCACGGTGCCCGCCGCGTTGCGCGCGCGACTGAGCGCCGCGCACCCGCCCGCGCTCCGCGTCGCGGCCGACGTCGCCAGCGACCGCGGCGCCACTCGCAAGTGGGTCTTTCGCCTCGACGACGGCGCCACCATCGAGACCGTCCTCATGGCCTACGAGGACCGGGTGACGGTGTGCGTCTCGTCCCAGGCGGGCTGTGCGATGGGCTGCACCTTCTGCGCGACCGGCCAGGCTGGCTACACGCGTCAGTTGGGAGTGGGTGAGGTCCTCGAACAGGTCATGGTCGCGGCCCGCGCGGCCGCGCCCCGGCGCCTGTCCAACGTCGTGTTCATGGGCATGGGCGAACCGCTCGCCAACTACGCCGTCACCGTCGAGTCGGTGCGGCGCTTGCACGACCAGCTCGGTCTGTCGGCGCGCCGTCTTACCGTGTCGACGGTGGGGGTGGCCCCGGCGATCGAGCGCTTGGCGCGCGAGGGGTTGGCGCTGACCCTGGCGGTGAGTCTGCACGCGGCCAACGACGAGACGCGCAGCTCGCTCGTCCCGCTCAACCGGCGCTACCCACTCGCGCGCCTGGCCGTGGCCTGCGCGGCGTGGCGCGACATCACCGGGCGCCGCCTCAGCTTCGAGTGGGCGCTCATCGACCAGGTGAACGACACCGACCGCGCGGCCCGCGAGCTGGCCGACTACGCCGCGCCGCTCGGCGCGCACGTCAACCTCATCGCGCTCAATCCCACGCCGGGGTACCTGGTGCGCGGTTCGTCGCCCGCGCGGGTGCGCGAGTTCCGCGACCGACTCATCGAACTGGGAATCGCCGCCACGGTTCGCCAGACCCGAGGCCGTTCCATCGACGCGGCCTGCGGTCAGCTGGCCGAGGTCACGCGGGGTCGTCGCCGTTCGCTGTCGGTGACTCCGGGCTGAGCAGGTCGGTGCGCCAGAAGCCCGGTCGCCACCGGATAAGCGCGAGTGCGCCCACCACGCAGGCGATGCCGCCCGAGACGATGGAGAACTCGACGGAGGTGAGACTGGCGACCGCGCCGGACTCCATGTCGCCCAGGCGCGGCCCGCCGGTGACGACGATCTGCTGAATCGACGAGACGCGGCCGCGAAAGTCGTCGGTGATCGCGCGTTGCAAGATCGTGTTGCGCAAGATCGCCGACACGACGTCGGCGGCGCCGGCGACCGCCAGGCACACCAGGCCGATGGCGATCACGTGGACGAGTCCGAACAGCGCCATCGCCGCGCCCCACGCGACGACGACTAGCACCACCAGTCGTCCCTGGCGACGCACTCGCGCGACCCACCCGGTGAGCAGGGCCATCACGACCGCGCCCACACCCGGAGCTGAGTAGAGGAGACCGAGGAGGCGCGGACCGCCGTGGTCCAGCGTGAGCGCCACCGCGGGAAAGAGCGCGCGCGGCAGGCCGAAGACCATCGCGTTGAGGTCCACCAGGTAGACGGCCTGGGCCAGCGCGTGGCGCCGCACGTACCCGAACCCGTCGGTGATCGCACGCCACAGTGCCGTCGGCGCCTCGGGACGCGCTGCGCGCATGACCGGCAGCACGAGGGTCGACAGCGTCAGGACCACGTAGGTCACGGCGTCGATCCCGTAGCACCAGGCGAGTCCGACGCCGGCGAGGAGGATTCCGGCCAGCGCGGGTCCCAGCGCCATGCCGACGTTGAAGATCACCTGGTTGAGCGAGTACGCGGCGACCAGTTGGTCTGGAGCGACGATGAGCGGGATGACCGCGGTGCGCACCGAGCCGGCGAAGCCGCCGGCGCCGGCCGACACCGCCGCGAGCAGCACCACCACCGCCAGGTGCGCGTGGTGGGTCGCCGCGTTGAACGCCAGGCCGCCGGACAGGGCGCTCGTCATCATCGTGGAGACCACGAGCAGGACGCGTCGGTCTCCGCGGTCGCCCAGCGCGCCACCCCACAGTGAGCCGGCGATCAGGAACGGCAGCTGGATCACGCTCGCCAGCCCCACCCACAGACTCGAGTGCGTCTCGCGGTACACCTGGTAGGGCACCGCGACGATGGTGAGGTTGCTGCCGAGGAGCGAGACGAACTGACCGACGAAGAGCCATCGGAACGCTCGATTGACGCGCAAGGGCCGCACGTCCACGAAGAGCCTCGGCACCCGCCAATCGTAAGGCGGGTATTGTGACGTGGTCCTAAGAAGGAGAGCCGACGATGGACGACCAGCTAGTCCAGCTCCTGACGCCCGAGGGCGAGCGTGTCGCGCATCCCGAATACGAATCCACACTGGGCGGCGACGAGATCTTCGGGCTCTATCGCGACATGGTCATCGTGCGGCGCATGTGCAACGAGTCGACCTCGTTGCAGCGCCAGGGCCAGCTGGCCCTGTGGGCGCCGGTCCAGGGTCAAGAGGCCGCCCAGATCGGGCCGGGGCGCGCGATGCACCCCATGGACTTCTCCTTTCCCACGTACCGCGAGCACGGGATCGCGTGGTGCCGCGGCGTGCCGCCGGCGGACATGCTGCGGCTCTTTCGCGCGGTCTCCAACGGCGGTTGGGACCCCCAGAAGTATCGCCACTCGGTGCCCACGGTGGTGCTGGGCAACCAGACGCTGCACGCCGTCGGTTACGCCATGGGCGTCCAGCGCGACGGCGCCGACGAGGCCGTGCTGACCTTCTTCGGTGACGGTGCCTCATCCCAGGGCGACGTGCTCGAGGCCTTCGTGTGGGCGGCGAGCTTCAATGCGCCCATCGTGTTCCTGTGCCAGAACAACCAGTGGGCGATCTCGGAACCGTCATCGCTGCAGTCCAAGATCCCCCTCTACCACCGCGCGCAGGGCTTCGGGTTTCCCGGCGTGCGCGTGGACGGCAACGACGTGCTGGCGATGTACGAGGTGTCGCGTCGGGCCCTGGACGCGGCGCGCGTCGGGGGAGGGCCGACGCTCATCGAGGCGTACACCTACCGCATGGGCGCGCACACGACCTCCGACGACCCCACGCGCTACCGCATCGACGCCGAGGTCGAGGTCTGGAAGCACCGCGACCCGATCGAACGCGTCAAGGCGCTGCTCGCGCGCGAGTACAAGAAGAAGACGGCGGCGTTCGACGAGGTGGCCGCCGAGGCCGACGCGATCGCGACCAAGCTGCGCGAGGACGTGTTGGCCATGGACCGACCCGACCCGATCACCATGTTCGACCACGCGTACGCCGCCCCGCATCCCCTGATCGACGAGGGTCGCCAAGAGATGATCGACCTCGGCGTGAGCGCGGGAGTTTCCTGATGGCCACGACCACCATGACGATGGCCAAGGCCCTCAACGAGGGCCTGCGCCGCGCGATGGAGAAGAACCCCAAGGTCCTGCTGATGGGCGAGGACATCGGCAAACTGGGCGGGGTCTTTCGCATCACCGACGGACTACAGAAGGACTTCGGTGAGGACCGCGTCATCGACGCGCCACTGGCCGAGTCGGCCATCGTCGGCACCGCGGTCGGCCTGGCCGTGCGCGGCTACCGCACGGTGGTCGAGATGCAGTTCGACGGGTTCGTGTACCCGGCCTTCGACCAGATCGTCAGCCAGGTGGCCAAGCTCCACAAGCGCACCGACGGTGTGTACACCATGGCCCTCGTCATCAGACTCCCCTTCCAGGGCGGCATCGGCGCGATCGAGCACCACTCCGAGAGCCCCGAGGCGTACTTCGCGCACACCGCGGGCCTGCGAGTGGTCTCGTGCTCGACGCCGCACGACGCGTACTGGATGATCCAGCAGTCCATCGCGCACGACGACCCCATCGTGTTCTGCGAGCCCAAGAGCCGCTACTGGGAGAAGGGCGAGGTCGACCTGGAGACGACCTCGCGCGGACTGTTCGACGCCGAGGTGCGCCGCGAGGGTGCCGACGTCTCCGTCATCGCCTACGGCGCGATGGTCAAGACGGCGCTCAAGGCGGCCGAGACCGCCGCGAGCGAGGGTGTCTCGGTCGAGGTCGTCGACGCACGCTCTCTGGCTCCACTGGACGTCGAGACCATGGCGGCGTCGGTGGAAAAGACGGGCCGTCTGGTGGTGGTGGGCGAGTCACCGCGCACCGCCTCGATCGGCTCGGAGATCGTGGCCACGCTGAGCGAGCGCTGCTTCTACTCGCTGCGCGCGCCGGGGATGCGGGTGTCGGGCTATCACGTGCCCTACCCGCCCACGCGCATCGAGGAGGACTTCCGGCCCACCCCCGACCGCGTACTCGACGCGATCGACCGCGTGATGGGGTACGAGTCGTGAGCGAGAGGATCTTCGACCTGCCCGACGTCGGCGAAGGTTTGACCGAGGCCGAGATCGTCGAGTGGAAGGTCGCGGTGGGCGACGTGGTGGCGCTCAATCAACCGATCGTCGACATCGAGACCGCCAAGGCCACCGTGGAGCTGCCCAGCCCCTTCGCCGGCACCGTGGTGGCGCTGCACGGCGCGGTCGGCGACGTGATCGAGGTCGACAAGCCCCTCATCACCTTCGAGGTGGGCGGCTCCGAGGCCGCCGCACCGGAGGTGGCCGCCAAGTCTGATGAGGCGCCAGAGTCCGAGACCGCCGCGGCGCCCGAGGAGAAGAAGCGCGAGGCCGTGCTGATTGGCTACGGCGTCGCCGACGAGGACGCACTGCCCACCCGACGCCACCGCCGTCAGGGGCCGAGCGCGCCACCGCCGAGTGCGCCGACGCCGACGCCGGTCCAAGCGACGCCGGGCCTCGCGCCACGCTCGACGCCGCCGGTTCGCCTGTACGCGAAGCAGCACGGACTGGACATCGCGACGATGACCGGTTCGGGACGTGACGGCCTCATCACGCGTGACGACGTGGAACGAGCGCTGGCCGGCACCGGCGCCGCGAGACCGGGTGCGGCGATCGCCGCGCCCACTACGACGAGCCGCTTCGTCGGCCACGACCTCGCGCCGTGGGATGCGGGTCCGGCCGAGGAACGGATCCCCGTTCGCGGCGTGCTGCGCGCAATGAGCGAGGCCATGGTCCAGAGCGCGTTCAGCGCACCGCACGCCGCAGTGTGGGTGCGCGTCGACGTGACGCGCACGATGGACCTGCTCGCTTCGCTGAAGGTGCACCCAGGCCTCGAGGGTCTGCGGTTGTCGCCGATGACTATCACCGCGCTGGCGCTGTGCGACGCCGCGCGGCACTACCCGGGCGTCAACTCCAGCTTCGACGACGCCGCCCAGGAGGTCATCGTGCGCCGCACGATCAACCTGGGGATCGCCGCCGACACCCCGAAGGGCCTGACCGTGCCCAACATCAAGGGGGCCGACAGACTCGATCTGGTGGGCATGGCGGCGGCCATCAACCAGTTGGTCGACAAGGCCCGGACCAACGCGACCACCCCCAACGAGATGATCGGCACCACCATCTCGATCACCAACGTCGGGCCTTTCGGTGTCGACGCGGCGATCCCCATCCTGCCGCCGGGCACGGGGGCGATCCTGGCGATCGGCACGGTCGCCCCGACGCCGTGGGTCGTCAACGGCGAGGTGGTGGTGCGACAGGTCATGGAGATCGCACTGTCCTTCGACCACCGGATGATCGACGGGGCGATGGCGTCACGTGTGCTGGGTCACGTCGCCCGTTTCATCGCGGACCCGGCCCCGGCGATGATCGTCGGCTAATCAGGACCTTGGCCCCTAACGTGCGCCGCCAGAGTGCACGAAGGTAGGGGTGAGAGTTGGGAGAGTCGTGCAGAACCCTCCAACGACGCACGTGGTAACGACGTCGCGCTACCCCCATGGGCTGGCGGGCGAGATCACGACGACGAACGGGCGTCGGCTTCGCGTGCGACCGATTCGCTCGACCGACGCGCCCGGGTTGGTGGCCTTCCATCGCCACCTGTCTGACTCGTCGGTCTATCAGCGCTACTTCTCCTGGCACGCGGAACTCTCCAACACCGAGGTCGCGCACCTGACGAACGTCGACTACGTCGACCGCCTGGCCCTGGTGGTCGAAGACAACGGCACCCTGGTCGCGGTGGGTCGCTACGATCGGTTCCCCGGCACCGATCGGGCCGAGGTGGCGTTCCTGGTGACCGACTCGCTCCAGCGATGCGGCGTCGGCCGCCAACTCCTGGAGCGCTTGGCCGAGGCGGCGTACGAGCGCGGCATCACGACCTTCGTCGCCGATACGCAGTCGGACAACATGGGGATGCTGGGCGTCTTCGCCCACTCGGGGTTCGCCCAGCAGCGCTCCGTCGCCGGCGGCGTCGCCTACGTACGACTGTTGATCGCGCCCGAGAACGAGACGGCGGGCACCTGATGCTGGTGACCAACGACGCGCTCGAGCATCACGGCCACGCCGAGCCGGGTCACCCCGAACGACCCGATCGTCTCGAGGCGGCCCTCGCCGGGATCGACGATCTGCACCTGGGCGAGGACCTGGTGAGTGTGGCCTTCGCGCCGGCCACCCGCGCCCAGCTCACCCGGGTCCACGACGAGGACTACCTCGAGCACGTGAGTGTCGTGTCCTACGAGGGCGGCGCGTTCGACCCGGACACCTACGCGACCTTCGGGTCGTGGGCGCTCGCCCAGCGCGCGGCCGGCGCGGGGATCGCCGTCATAGACGAGTTGGTGCGGCGCGACGAGGGCGTTGGCTTCGTCGCGACGCGACCACCGGGCCACCACGCGACGCGCGATCGGGCGATGGGCTTCTGCTTGATCAACAACGTCGCGGTGGCGGCGGCCGAACTCACGTCGCGTGGAGCGCGGGTGCTCATCGTGGACTGGGACGTGCATCACGGCAACGGCACGCAGGCGATCTTCTGGGACGACCCCAACGTCCTCTATGTGTCAACACACCAGTCGCCGCTCTACCCGGGCAGCGGCGACGCGCGCGAGGTGGGCGGTCGCCTCGCGCTCGGGACCACGGTGAACGTGCCGGTCCCCCCGGGTACCACCGGGGACATTCTGAACCGCGTTCTCGACGACGTGGTCGCCCCGGTCGTCGACGACTTCGCCCCCGACTGGGTGCTGGTCTCGGCGGGCTTCGACGCCCACCGCGCCGACCCGCTCGCCGACCTGGCCCTGTCGGCGGGTGACTTCGCCGACCTCGCGCGCCGCGTCGCCCAGTTCGCGCCGGCGCCTGGGCGCCTCGCCCTCTTCCTCGAGGGCGGCTACGACCTGGACGCGCTGCGCGCCAGCGTTACCGCGACGTTCGCGGCGTTGACGGGCGCGCCGGGTGACCACGACGGGCCGACCAGCGGCGGTGCGGGACCCGACGTCGTTGGACGGGTCCTGGAGGAGCGTGACCGCGCCCTCGCCAACGGGTAGCCAGCGCGCGATGATGCCGACGCCGCGGGCGGCGCGCTCAGCGCGCGCGCAGCACCTCGAGGGCCCGGTCGGCGTGCGCGTTCATCCGTAGCTCGCTCGAGAACACCTCGCGGATGCGCGAGTCGGGATCGATCACGAACGTCGTTCGCCGGACCCTCAGTGCGTCGAGCGGGCGCTTGACCCGGTAGAGGCGCGCCACCGCGCCGTCCGCGTCGCTGAGGAGCGAGAAGTCGAAGCGATTCACGTGGGCGAAGTCGCTCTGACGTGACACGTCATCCATCGAGACGCCCACCAACGTCGCTCCGGCGGCGGCGAAGTCGCCGGCCAGGTCGCGAAAGTGACAGGCCTCTCGCGTGCAGCCAGTGGTGCTCGCGGCCGGATAGAAGAAGAGGACGACCGGACCACGCGCCAGGTAGTCGCTCAGCGAGCGCGCGGCGCCGTCCTGGTCGAGCAGGGTAAAGCCGGGGGCGAGGTCTCCGGTACGTATTCGGCCACGTTACGGGTCGAGCCGGAATCCGACGCCACGAATGGTCAGCAGGTGACGCGGGGTGGCCGGGTCGTCCTCGATCTTCTGGCGCAGACGTTTGACGTGGGTGTCGAGCGTGCGGGTGTCGGAGAGCTCCAGGCCCCACCAGAGGGTGTCGAGGCAGACCTCGCGCGTGACGACCTGTCCGAGTCGCGACGCGAAGAGCGAGAGCAGGTCGAACTCCTTGCGGCTGAGCTCGACCTCGCGACCGCGTCGGGTGACGGCTCGGCGCGCCACGTCGACCCGCAGGTCGCCGAAGGTGACGTCATCGGAGATGGCGGCCACGACGGGCCGACGCAACACCGCGCGCATGCGCGCGACCAGCTCGCGCAACCGATAGGGCTTGGTCACGTAGTCCGCCGCGCCGATCTCCAGGCCGAGCACCACGTCGACCTCGCTGGCGCGCGCGGTCACCATGATGACCGGCACGCGCGACGAGTCGTGTAGTTCACGACAGAAGTCGAGCCCGGATCCGTCGGGCAACATGACGTCCAGCAGCACCAGGTCGGGCTGGGCGCTGCCCATGAAGGCCCGGGCCTCGGCGATGGTGCCGGCGCCGATCACCGAGAAACCTTCCACCGTCAGTCCGACGTTCAGCGCGTCGAGGTAACGGTCCTCGTCCTCAACGACCAGGACGACGTTGCGGTGCTCGGCGGTGGCAGCGTTGCGGTTCTCCGCGATGGTCACCATCCCACCACCGCTCCCGCGCGGGGTGTGGCGCACCCGTGGGGGTCCCGGAGGGGGTGGGAGTTCAGGTGAGCCACGTTGCGACCGTACGGACCCCGAGTAACCGGAAGGTGAAAGGACGGCTATCGCCGGACGGCACCCAGATGAAACCTTGGCGAGTGCCGCGGCGAGCGCCGTATGGTGAGGCCGGAACGAAGGGGTGCGATGGACCAAGTCGTCACGGTGAGCCGGGATCAGCACGTGTGGTCCTTTGACGCGGTCGCGGAACCGGTGGTGGTGGTCGAGCCGGGAACCACACTGGAGATCGAGACCTGGGACTGCTTCACCGGCCAGGTCACGACCGAGGCCGACACGCTGGCGACCCTGGACCTGTCGCGGGTCAACTCGGCGACCGGGCCGATCGGCGTGCGCGGCGCCGAACCCGGAGACTCGCTGTCGGTCACCCTGCTCGAAGTGCGGCCGGGTCGGCGCGGCGCGGCGATGTGCATCCCGGAGTGGGGCCAACTGATCGAGCAGGTGGCGTCACCCACGACGCGGATCTTCACGGTTGATGACGGCGTCGTGCGCATGAACGACACGGTGAGCTTTCCCGCGCGCCCGATGCTCGGCGTCATCGGGGTCTCTCCGGAGTCCGGCGACGTCTCGACGTTCTTTGCGGGACGCCACGGAGGCAACATGGACGACCGCGTCCACGGACCCGGTGCCACGCTGCACATGCCGGTCTTCCAGTCGGGCGCGCAGGTGGCTCTCGGCGACATGCACGCCGCGATGGGCGACGGCGAGATCTCGGGTACCGGTGTCGAGATCGAGGGAACGGCGCGCATTCGCCTGGACGTGGTGAAGGGACGCTGCGCGCAGTGGCCGGTGACCGAGACCGCTGACGCCATCTACACCCACGGCACGAGCGCGAGCGACATCGACGAGGCCCTGCAGAACGCGTGTGAGGAGGCCGCGCGTCTGCTGGTCGATCAGTGGCGCTTCACTCCCGAAGACGCCTTTATGTTCCTGTCGGTCGCGGGCGACCTGGGCCTGGCTCAGTACTGCCACCCGTCGCCGGGCAGCGTCATCGCGCGCATGCGCGTGCCCAAGATCGCGGCGGTGCCGGGCCCGTTTCGGGTGTAACCCTCAGCTCGACGCGACAGTTCTGCGTCCAGGTAACGGGGGTCTCTCTAGGCGCGGGACGTTCTGGCCGCCACACTTCGCGCCCACGCCGCCGCCGCCACTTTGGTGGATGCCATCGGCGGGAACGGCCACACGGCACTGACGTTGACCTCGCAGAGAACGTACGTGTCGTGTCCCGTCGCGTCTTTCGGGCCGAAGAGGAAGTCTGCGTCCCAAATGACCGGCAGTACTTCGCGTTCGAGGCCGAGGATGGTCATCATTTGCGGCACCCACTCCTGCTCGGCCTTGACGCGGAGCGACTGATAGGCGGGGACATCTGGCCCCTCCATGACCGAGGGTCGAGTCGGCTGCGCCGTCGCTTCCGAATCGGACTCCAGCAGCCCCTGAGGCCACTGGCGGGCGAAGCCCACGACCTCGTCGTGGGTGAAGTAGCAGCGAAGCATCCCGTCGGCGAGGCGCTCCTGGAACTCCTGATCGACGAGACAGCCCGACCACGCGAAGTACTCCTCGCACCTCTCTAGAAAGTCTCCCAAGCGAACTGTCTCGGATGAGCCGTCTCGCGACTGGGCGTCTCGGACTCGCACGACCGTGTCGGGCCCCGCATCGGCGTTCGTCTTCTCGACGAGATCGACCTTCCAGACCCCGTTGCCGCCGTTGCCCCGACCCTGCTTGAGAACGATCCGGCCGTGCTGCGCGAAGCGGGCTGGAAAGCGCGTCTTCAGGTCCGCGGACGACTCGTAGACCGAGGCGTCGCTGCCCCAGCCCAGATCGCGGGTCTCAACCAGCACCTTCTTCGTCCCGATCCGGAGAATCACGTCGGGATCCGCCGACACGTAGACACCGTGCGTGGAGGCGTCGCGGAGCAGGTTGTCCAACTGCGCGCGGTCGTCACCGTCCTGAAGAGGATTGACCCACACCAGCACCCCGTCACAGTCGAGAAGTTCGTCGCGGACCTCGTCAATGGCGTCATCGGCAAAGGGAATGGGCACCACCTCGACGGGGAACTCTTTGAAGGCCTCGAAGAGGGGAGCGAGATGTCGGTCTGGTGGCGGCAGCGGCGACTCAGACGTCCGATCCCCCCGCCAGAGGATGCCGATTCGTACCGGTCGGTCGTCCGTGCGGTCCATGGGCGCGTTCAACCCAACGACGAGTAGAAGCCCTGGTAGTTGCCATGGATGTCCACGTAGCTACCGGTCGCCGTGCACCACGCCGCGGTGGGACAGACCAGTCCGTAGATTCCGCCGTCGACGCCGACCGACGTCGACGGCGCGGGCAGGGTGAGGGTCGTGCCCGCGGTCCACACGTTGGCGACCTCGGACTCGACGAGGGCCTCATACTGGCCGTGAGCGTTCAGGTAGGCCGCGCCCACGTGGCAGCGGCCCGCCCCGGGGCACGCCACCGCGACGACGCCACCGTTGGGTCCGGCCATTTCGGCGCTCGCCGGTAGGCGCAACGTCGTGGCGCTTCGCCACTGACCGGCGACCTCATTGTCGACGAATCCTTGATAGCGGCCCGTGGCGTCGATGTACTGGCCCCCGGTGGTGCACGCGTTCGGCGCATGGCAGGCCAGACCGGCGAAGCCGTAGAAGAACACGTGGGGGTTGGCGCGCGCCTGCGCCGGCATCACGAGCTCGGACGCGCGGGGCCAGGTCGCGTGTGACGACTCGGCCTCGTATCCCTGAACCTGCCCGCCGGAGGTCTCGTAGGTTCCCACCACGGCGCAGGACCCGACGCCGCCGCAGGCCAGCGCACCCACGGTGACCGACGGGTAGGCGCTGGCGTTGGCCGGCTCCACCAGCACGCTCGCGGTGGGCGAGTCCGTCGCGTCGACCATCATGGCGTGCGTTGCGTTGTCGGCGTCGATGTAGGTGCCCGCGGCCACGCAGGCGTCGGAACGCGCGCACGCGACCTGCGAGAGGGTGACGAACGGGTTGGTGTTGGCGTCAGCGGGCGCGACGACGCCGTGGGCGAGCACGGTCGCACCATTGATCGTGACGACGAGTCCTTCAACGGGCGAGTCCGTCGTGTTGGCGGTGTACGAACCGACCGCCACGCACCCGAGCCTTGACGAGCAGGCCACCGCGCGCAGGCCGGCCGCCTGGGCCAACGACGCGGCGTTACCCGGCAGGGCCACCTGGACCGCTCGTTGCCAGACGCCATTGACCTCGCGGACGATGAAGGGTTCGGTATCGGACGCGGCGTCGTAGAAGGACCCGACCACGACGCAGTTGCCGACCGATCCGCACGCCACGGAGTACGGAGTGAGGTCGGGTTGGACGAATGCGCCGACCGGGGGCTTCAGAACCTGTGCGGCATGCCACACCCGATGCGTCTCACTGACGACCACACCTTCGATGTAGAGCGAGGCCTTCGCGTCCTCGCCGGCGGCGACACAGGTGCCGACGCCCGGACAGGCCAGGGCGGGCAGGTACCCGTTGGGCACCGAGGTAGCGCTCGCGGGTAGGCGCACCAGGTGCGCGGGCGTCCAGCGCGTCGACACGGCGGCGGCGCTGGTCGCGACCACCACGCAGGCCGTCACCACCAGGGCGACGACGCGCGGGAACGACGAGCGCACGGGTTCCTCCTCGAGCACGGGGGCCGAACGTCGTCGGTCTCGCGCCCACCAGCGACGTGGCAACCCAGTATACGAAGGAGGGCCGTTTTGAACCAGGCGCGAGTACCGCCCGCGGGTGCGAGTGTTGTCCTAGATTTGGGCCGGTGAACAAGATCCTGGTGGTCGACGACGACCCAGAGATGACCGACATGCTGGCCACCTACCTCACGGGGGAGGGATACCAGGTGGCGGTCGCGCGCGACGGGGCCGGCGCGCTGGGTCTGACCGTCTCGCACGAGCCGGATCTGGTGCTGCTGGACATCGTCCTGGGCGAGGAGGATGGACGTGACGTGTTGCGCGAACTGCGCCTGATCAGCGACGTTCCCGTAATTTTCTTGACCGGGCGCGGCCTGGAGTCCGAGCGCATCGCCGGACTCAAACTCGGTGCCGACGACTACGTGGTCAAGCCCTTCAGCCTCGGTGAGGTCACGGCGCGCGTGGAGACCGTGCTGCGCCGCGCCGGCGTCAACCTGGCCCAGCACGAGATTGACGCGCCGACCATGCACTTTGGCGACCTGCTCATCAATGAGACGACCCACGAGGTCCACGTGAGCGGAACCCTCATGGAGCTGACTAGCAAGGAGTTCGCGCTACTGGCCTTCCTGGCGCACTCGCCGCGGCAGGTCTTCACCCGCGAGCAGCTGCTCGAGCAGGTGTGGGAGTCCTCCAGCGAGTGGCAGAACGAGGCGACGGTGACCGAGCACGTGCGGCGCCTGCGCGCCAAGATCGAGGTTGACCCCGACCACCCCAAGTGGATCCTCACCGTGCGCGGCGTGGGCTACCGTTTCGAGTCCGAGCCCGGCGCGTAGTTACGCGCGAGTGAGCAACTCGTGCACCGCGTCGATCAAGCCGCTGGGCTTGAACGGCTTGGCCAGGAACGACGCGCGTCCCGGCCCTAGCCCGTTGACGATGCTGGGCTCGGCGGTGCCCGACGTCAAGAGGACCTTCAGTCCGGGTTGGCGTCCCTGTAGCGCCTCCGCGAGGTCTCGTCCCGACATCTCGCCCATGACGACGTCGCTCACCAACAGGTCGGGCTCGCCGCCGCCGGCCAACTGCGCGGCCTCCTCGCCCGAGGCGGCTTCGACGACGTGGTAGCCGTTGCGCGACAGCACCTGGCTCATGAGCCGGCGCAGTCCTTCGTCGTCGTCGACCAACAGGACCGTCGCCGAACCGCGAGGGATCTCGACCACCTCCGGTGCAGCGGGCGAGGCCGCGGCCTCGCCCGCGAACGGCAGGTAGACGTCGATCGTCGTACCCTCGCCCGGAGCCGAGGTGCAGGCGATCGCGCCGTGGCTGGCGACGACCAGCCGCTGGGCGGCCGACAGTCCCATCCCCGTCCCCTTGAACGGCCCCTTGGTCGTGAAGAGTGGCTCGAAGCATCTGCGCTGGGTCTCGTCGTCCATGCCCACGCCGGTGTCCGTGACGGCGAGATGCACGTAGTCGCCCGGCGCGACGGCCAGTTCGGTGGCTTGCGTCTCGGTGAGTGCCGCGCGCGCCACGCCGATCGTGAGACGACCTCCGTCAGGCATCGCGTCGCGCGCGTTGAGCGCCAGGTTGATGATCATCTGCTCGAACTGGTCCGCGTCGACCTTGACCGCGCCTGCGTACTGGTCGAGTCGCCACTCGAGTTCCACCGCCGATCCCAGAACCCTCTCGAGGACTTCAGCATTGGACGCGATCACCGTGATCGGATTGAACAGCACCGGTTCGGCGATCTTGGTTCGTCCGATGGTCTGCAGCTGGCCCGTGAGTAGGGCCGCGCGCGACGCGGTCGACTGGATGTCCTTGACCATCTGGAGCGATCGGTCGTCGCGCAGGTTCTGGCTCAGGATCTCCGCGTAGCCCGACACGAGGGTCAGCAGGTTGTTGAAGTCGTGGGCCAGGCGGCTCGCGACCTGCCCGCGCATCTCCATCGTCTGGGCGTGGCGCACCTCGGCCCGGAGCTGCCGGGTGTCGGTCACGTCGTCGATCAGCGTGAGCACGCCCGGCGCCGCGGCGCCGGCCACCGGCAGCGCCGTCGCGGTGACGGTCCAGTGTCGCTGGTGGTTTCCGACGGGTACGTCGTCGATCTCGCGACCGTTGGCCTCACCCGTGTCGCGCACCTCGGCCCAGAGTTCCTCCAGCTCGAAGCGCACCATCGGCGCGAAGTCGGGCGCCGCCGCCGGGCGCTCGGCGACGTCGGGCCACGAGAGCAGTCGTCGGGCGGGGCCGTTCCACCAGACCACGTGGTTCGCGGCGTCGACCTCCACCAGTCCCACGGGCGCGCTCTCGACGAGCACGCGCAGTCGCGCCTCGTTGGTCTCGATCGTGCGGTTGAGTCGCGTCGCACTCAGCGCCGTTGACGTCAATTGAGCCAGGAGCATCAAGATCTCCTGGTCTTCGTCGCTGAACCCAGACTCGTCGTCGCGCTGGACGCCCACCACGCCAAGTTTGCGGTCCCGCTCCTCCACGACGGGCGCGACGAGCCAACCTTCGTGGCGCCACGGCGTGACGTCGCCGCCTTCGCCCGTCGGACGACCATCGCTCATCGCCGGGTCGAAGGGTGTCGTGATCGGGTCTCCGTGCTTGGCGATCACGGCGCGCAAGGGTGAGGACGTTGACTCCCACGTGACGACCGCCGCGTCGGCGCCAAAGACGTCACGCGCGCTCTCGGCGACCGCGCCCAGGATCTCGGGTTCGTCGCGCAGGGCCGTGATGTCGAGTGAGGCGGAGATGAGTTGGTGCAGCTGGCTCGCCAAGCGCTGCGAGTGACGTACGGCGTCGCGTGATTCAACGCGCTCTAGCGTGTCGTCGACCGAGGCGGCGCGCGCCGCCTTCTTGGTGCCCTTGGACGTGTTTGCCTTCTTCTTGGCCATGATCAGAGGGGCTTTCCCGAAAACAGTGAGAAGTCTTCGAGAGACCGATCGATCTCATCGACTTCGTACGGTCGAGAGAAGAGGTATCCCTGGCCCTGGTCGACCCGCTCGGCCGCGAGGAGCTCTCGTTGCGCGGAGTCCTCGACGCCCGAGGCGATGACCTGGACGCCGCGGGCGCGCGCGAGGGCGACCAGCTTGTGCAGGTTCGCCGTCCCCTTGGCCGCGCCCACGACCGACGCGACCGACTCACGGCTCACCTTTACCGTGGTCACGAAGAGGTCCGCGAGATCGTCGAGTGACGAGCGACCGAGTTCGAAGTCGTCGACCGCGAGGCGCACACCGAGACCCACCAGTCGGGCCAGGCGCGCAGCGGTGTCCGGGTCTTTGCTGGTGAGAGTTCGCTGGGCGAATTCGAGCACAAGCAGAGTCGGATTGAATCGGCTGGCGTTCAGCGCGGCCACGACGTCGTCGACAAACCCGGCATCGGCGAACTGTCGCGGTGCGACGTTGACTGAGACGCTGAATCGATAACCCTTGCGATGCCAGAGGGCGCCCTGGCGGCAGGCTTTTTCCAGCGTCCAGCGCCCGACTGCGCCCACCTGGTCGCTGGCGGAGAGATCGTCCAAGAAGTCCTCGGGCGAGAGGACCCCGCGCGTCGGGTGGCGCCACCGAATGAGCGCCTCGACGCCCGCGAAGGCGCCGGTTTGCAGGTCTATGGCCGGTTGATAGACGAGGAAGAACTCCCGGCCAGCCAGGGCGTTGGCAAACTGGGCGCCGAGTGGGCCGGCCCGTTGACCCGTTTCGCGCGGGGCCGCGTTCTTAGCCATGAAGGCCCTTTCCTCGACCCGATGGAGACCAGATCGACGACGGGAGGGGGTGCGTCAGGGTGACGTTACCAGCCGACTTCTCTACATCTAAAGGGCTGACAGCTCAATTCGCGTCGCAGTCCGCAGCAACCCCTTTCGGGCTCGACTTTCACAAGAACCTGACCACAAATCACTCTGAAAAGTTCCGAAGGCGCGAAATTAGCGCCGTAAAAGGTTGGATTTCCAAGGAAACCGTAACATCACCGCAATCACAATGATGACCCTCCCGGTTGACAACACGACATCGCGCCACTAGTTTGGTGATTGCAAGGGCTTGGACAGGATGGCCGAGAGGTCAGAAGGAAAAACCAGATCATGAAGGTTCTCCAGTTCTCAAGCCTCAAGAAGGGTGGCGCCGTCGGTGCCGCGGCCGTACTCGCGTTAGGCATCACTGCCGCGTTCGCCGGAGCTACGGGCGGGATCAACCTGCCTGGCGGCACCGCCAACCCCTACCTTCTCTCAGTCGCCAACGTGGACACGTGTAGCGGTGGGGCACACGCCCTCGACACGCAGCTCAATACCGCGCTCGGCACCAGCATCAACCTCTCGGGCGACACCATGCTCAATCCAGGAAGCCCCACCAGTGCTTCGGACGGCACCGTCACGGGCTCGGTGAGTGGTTCTTCCGTGACCGTCACGTGGGCCTCCGTTGTTGTCGACTTCATCGTCGTCAAGGGCGGCTCCGGTAACAGTGGTGGTGGCGCCAACGTGTACTGGGGTCCGACTGTGATCTCCGGTGACGTCTACGTGCCGCCACCCAACGCCGGATTCAGCCACTGGCTGGTCTGCTACCACATCGGTGAGACGACCACGTCGCCGACCACCACGTCGCCGACCACCACGTCGCCGACCACCACGTCGCCGACCACCACATCGCCGACCACCACATCGCCGACCACCACGTCGCCGACCACGACGACGCCGCCGACGACCACGACGCCGACCACGACGACGCCGCCGACCACGACGACGCCGACCACGACGACGCCGCCGACGACCACGACGCCGACCACCACGACGCCGACCACGACGACGCCGCCGACGACCACGACGCCGACCACGACGACGCCGCCGACGACCTCCACGCCGACCACCGCGCCGACCACCGCGCCGACGACGGCCCCGACCACGACTGTCGCGCCAACGACCGCCCCGACGACCACGCTTGCCCCGGAAACCACGACGGTTGTGGTGAGTCCGCCGACGGTGCCGACGATTCCTCCAGTGACGGTGCCAGTCAGCGCGCCGGGCACGGGAGCAGGCGGGGCTGCTATGACGGTTGACAATGGTGCAGTCTTGGCCGCGAGCGGCGCAACGCTTCTCGCTGGTCTCTTGGGCCTCGGCCTGGTTCTATACCGCCGCCGCCGCGCCTAGGGCGCAGGAGGTATTGAGATTTAGAGAGAACCAAGGTGGGTGACCACACGTCGCCCAAGGAGAAGCGGCCCACACCGATTTGGTGGTGGGCCGCTTCTCTTGTTCTCGTCGCTGGTGGGGCGGTAGGCGTGTACTACGCGACCCACAGCGGCCCGGCCGTCGGACCGAGCCTGTCGCATCCCTTTGGCAAGACGTCGCTGACGCCGCCGCCAACGTCGACGATTCCCGTCACCGCGACCACGCTGCCCGTGACCAAAACGAGTGTGGGAAGAGTGACCACGACCACGGTGGACCCCGTGACCTCTACGACGCTGCGCCATTCTCGCGTGACACCGACGACCATCCCGGTCTATGCGGGGCCCGGGTCGTCCGGGTTCGCGAAGCGATCACGACCGATCCATTTGACGATTCCCAAACTCGGCATCTCGGTGCCGCTCTCTGAGCTCGGACTCAATAAGGATCATTCGGTCCAGGTGCCCACCAATTTCGCTATACCGGGTTGGTACAAGTACGGACCCAGCCCGGGCCAGGAGAGTTCGGCGGTCATCCTCGGCCACGTCGACAGCTACCTCGGTCCGGCCGTCTTCTTCCATCTGGCCGATCTGCGACTGGGCAATCACGTCATCGTGAAGGCCGCCGACGGCAAGACCTTCACGTTCAGGGTCATCGGTCTGCGCGAGTACTCGAAGTCAACGTTCCCCGATCGCCTCGTCTACGGCCCCCGCAAGTACGCGGCGCTCCAACTGGTCACGTGCGGAGGGGTCTTTGACCGCCAGACGGGCCACTACCTCTCCAACATCGTCGTCTTCACCGCGCTAGTCAAGAAGTAGAGCAAGCGCCAATCGCTGTACCCAGGACCCCCTCACAACGCGCCACCAACTTCTGAGCAAAATCGCATCAACATGGGTAAAAAGTAGATTCAACCTGTCACCATGTCGATGCCTCGCATTACGCGAGCGTCAGTCTCAGTTCTCTCTGAGGTGACCCACCAGCATGCCCTTGCGTGGTGGGTCACGTCCCGGTGACGTTTTCGACGTCGGCGAGTTCTTGGAACGATCGGTATCTCGCCGGCGCGGAGCGATCGTCGGCCCGTCAAGGACGGTGCCGTGCGACAGTGCTGTGAAGCGCCGCGGTGTTGACGGTGCGGTGTGTCGAACTTAATAGCCAGTCGACACAGCCCTTGCAATCATTGGGCTTGAGGATGATGAGAGTTGGGCGGAGGTTGAGTTGTCGTAGGGAGCGCCGTGATTCTGGTCCCCGACACTGGGTCCATGAAAACGCAAGGGCAATCAGAACTCGGGATCTCCACGTTTGGGATTCGCACACCACGTCGGCCTCGTCGCTCCGTCGTCTCTGGATCGCTCGGGGCGCTCGTCATCGGCGCCGTCCTGTCCTCCACCGCGCTGCCGGCGTTTGCCCGCTCCCTCGCGGCGACACCCACCACGCAGCTCACTGCATCTTCCACCAGTGTCCTGGCGACGTCCACGACGTCCAGCACGACCACCACCGTGGCGACGCCCCCCACCACGGTTCCGCGGCGCACTGACACGACGACTCCCGCCGCCGACAACAAGTCGGCCCGTGTCGTTCGCGCCTCGGTCTCGGTGGTCAGCCACCCCGCAAACACGCCCAGCCTCACGCCGCCGGCGAAGAAGAAGCCGACCACCGTCGCGACCACCGTGCCAACCACGGTGCCGCCCGCTCCCAAGCCGGTCGTCAAGGCCGCCCCGGCGGTCGCGTTGAAACTGTCGGCCAATATTCCGCCGAACCCCAACTTCCTGTCATCGGGCACGGGCTCGGTGATCAATGGCGTCGTGACGTACCAGAACCCGTGCATCACGTCCTCGGCGACGTGGCCCCACTTCACCGATGCGCCGGCGTGCAACGACTACGTCCTCCAAGCGATCAACAACGCCCGGTCCATCGAGGGTGTCACGGCGATGGTCCTGCCGAGCAACTGGTACTCGTTGACGACCGCTCAGCAGCTCTTCGTGGTCGCGGACCTCGAGCGCGTCGACCGGGGCCTCCCCGCCTACGTCGGACTCAACTCCGCGCTGACTGCGGCCGCCCAGCACGCCGCCGCCACGAAGTCCGACCCCGGTATCGCCGCGGGCTTCCCCATTGGCACCGACGCGCAGAACTCTCCGGCCATGGGTGGCGCCTGGGCCGGTGGCTACTCGGTCCTGGTCGCTGACTACATCTGGATGTACGACGACGGATGGGGCGGCAGCGCCAACACCTCCAACGTCGTTTGCACCTCTCCCGGCGCCGCTGGCTGCTGGGCCCACCGTGACGAGCTGTTGGGCTACGACCCGGGCTACAACCCGGGGGTGGGCCTCATGTGTACGACCTGCGAGATGGGCACTGGCTTCTCCATGGTGAACGGTACCTCCGCCTCATACGTGGATCTGATTGAGATGCCCAAGTCCGGTGAGCCGCCGATGACCTTCACGTGGGCCGACGAGCAGCAGTTCCTCGGCTAGACAACGACGGCGCCGTTTCCTCACCGACTGAGGTTTCACCGGTCGTCGCCCACGCCTGCTCACACACCGCGAGGTGACGTGACGGTGTTGTTGGTGACACAACACACGGCGGGTTCTCCGCAGGCGCTTTCGAGTTCATCGCGGTCCGCTACCTTGGCCCGGTGAGTGGTCCACGAGTTCCCGGCGGGGTGGTGCACACACTGCCCCGCGACCTGCGCTCGGCGCTGATTGCGAGTCCCACGGCCCTCGAAGCCTGGACGGGGATCACACCGCTGGCGCGCAACGAGTTCATCTGCTGGGTGGAGAACGCCAAACAGGACACGACCCGAGAACGCCGGATACGTCGGACCCGCGAGGAGTTAGAAGAGGGTCAGCGTCGACCCTGCTGCTGGCCCGGTTGCTCGCATCGCGAGCGCACCGCCAGCTAGGGCTGGCTGAACCAATCGTCCGGGAGAGGTACGTGGTGGCCCAACGCGTTAGGAGCGTGGCAGGTGCGCTGGCGCAGTCGACGCGGGGCGTCAGTCGACTGGCGCGGGTCGACCGAAGTGGAAGCCCTGTCCCAGCATTGATCCCTCGGCCAACGCGACACCCAGGCGCTGCAGCGTGTCCGCCTCGGACTGTGACTCGACGCCTTCGGCGACCAGGATGGTGTCGCTCTGGACCGCGAAGTGACACATTCCCGCGATCATGGCCTGGCGCGCGGGGTTGGTATCAACGTCGCGCACCAGAGAGATGTCGAGTTTCACGTAGCGCGGGCGAAGCTCCAAGATGTGGTTCAGGCTCGTGTAGCCGGCTCCCGCGTCGTCGACCGCCAGTTCGCATCCCTTGAGTTTGCTCATGGCCCGGCGCAGGGCGGCGTAGTCCTCGACGGGCGCGTGTTCGGTGATCTCGATTACCACGGGACGCCCCGCTTCGGCGACCACCTGCTGGGCGTTGCCGTCCAGCAGGGTCTCGGGCGAGAAGTTCACGCTGATGAACACCTCGGGCGGAAAGCTCAGCGCGGCGCACAGGGCCGCCCTCGCGACCGCCGCCTCGAGCTCGGAGCCGAGTCCCACCGAGTGCGCTTCGAGGATCTTCTCGTCCGGCCTCGTGCCGTCGTCGAATCGGGTCAGGGCCTCGTAGCCGACGATCTGATTGGTCTTGAGATCGATCATTGGCTGGAAGAAGGGTTGGAAGCTCTTGTTCGCGATGACGTCGAGCACGTGAGCGCGCACGACCGAGCGACGCTCGAAGGAACGCGCCTGCGCCCCGATCAGGGTGCCGGCGTATGCGGCGATCTCCTCGAAGTAGCCGTATCGCGTGGCCATCTGTGAAGCCACCTCCGCGCTCTTGGTGCCCAAGCCCAGGATCCCGATGACGGCACCCTCCCACCGGATCGCGGCGTAGGCGACCTCGACGATCCCCTCGTTGGCTAGGTCTAGGGCGAGTTGCTCGTTGCCGGGCCAGAACAGCGGGTCCGTGGGCACCGACACCGGACCCTTGTCGAGCTCGCCCAGGAGGTCCGGCACGAGGGGTATCGTGCGTTCGCTGTTCACGTCCCAGATATCGGTCCCGCTCACCGAGATGGGAAGCAGGGTCGAGTCGTCCAGCAGCAGCAGGACGGAGGCGAGGTCGATGCCCGACAGCAGGGTCGCCGCTTCGGTGAACAGGTACGCCGTGGCGTGCACGGTGGCCGCCGAACGCACCGCGTACATGACCTCGATGAGCGAGGTGCGGTCCGAGTGCGAGCGCGAGAGGGCGCTCTCGAGGTGACGTTCCTTGGACACGTCGGTCTTGACCTCGACGTAGGCGATCAACTGGCCGGCCGCGTCGTGGATGGGGCTGATGGTGGCGTCCTCTTCGTAGATCTCGCCGTTCTTTCGCTGGTTGATGAAGACGCCGCGCCACGCCTCGCCGCCCGACAGTGCCTGGGACATGGAGTCCAAGTGGTCCTGGGGGAACCGACCGCTGCCGAAGATGATGGGACTCTCGCCGATGATCTCGTCCAGCGAGTAGCCGCTCGTGCGCACCGTTGACGGGTTGGCGTAGATGATCGAGAACGACGGGTCCAGGATCAGCACAGTCTCGGCCGCCTGTTCAATAGCGCTACTCAGCAGTTTGTGATCGTTCAACGCCTGGAGCAGTCGCTCCTGCTCGCGCAGCCGGCTCAGGCCGTAACTGAGCTCGGCGGCCAGGCTCTCCAGGACGGAGACGGCGGAGTCGTCGAAGGCGCCCGTTTCAGACGCGTAGACCAACAGCGCGCCGTCGACCTGGCCGTCCACGAACACGGGCAGGGCCACCGCGGTGCGGAGGTCGTGCTCGAGGGCCGCCTCAAGCCACGGCGCGAATCGCTCGTCGTCGCGCAGGTCGGTGACCGCGACGGTCTCGCCGAGTCGCATCGCCCGGCCCGCCGGACCGTGACCCTGCGGACCGTCGCCCCACTCGACGTCGATCTTGTCGAGATACTCCTTGTTTTTCTCGCTGGAGACCAGCTTCAGCGCGCTGTGTCTCTCGTCGTACACCTTGCGTACGTACCACGCAAAGGCGTATCCACCCTCGCCGGTGGCGATCTCGCACATCTCCATCAGGAGCCGCACTTCGTTGTTGGCACGGATCAACGCCCGGCTGCCCGCCGAGAGAGTGGTGAGCGCGCGTCGGGCCAAGACCTCCGCGTGGATGTCACGCACCGACATCACCGTCGAAGTCACCGCACCCTGGTCATCGTGGATCGCGCGCGGTCGTACGCTGGTCCACTTCTGGTCACCCGACGCGGTGACGGCGCGAACCTCGTAGGCGTCAACGGTGCTGTTTCCGTAGAGGAGCACGCGAAGCGCGAGGACCCTCTCGTGATCCTCCGGGGCCACGAACTCCAACATCGGGGCGCCGACCATGTCGTTCGCCTCTCGGCCCAGGACCTCTCTGACCGAGGGCGAGACCCACATGACCTCGCCCGCGGGGTTCACCTGGAGGACGACGTCGGACGCGTTCTCGGCCAGCATCCGGTACTGACTCTCGGCGTGGGCCATCGAATCGAGCGCCGCGACTTCATCGTCGATTCCGCGCAGACCGATGATCCGCGTCACGACCTCGTTGTCGCGGCCCCGCAGCATGTGATCCTCGCCCGACATCCACTGGTAGGCGCCGACCGAATCACGAAAGCGCACCTGGAGCGCCGACGTGGGGTCGCCGCGCAGAGCGGCCAGGCGGTGGTCACGGACCGACTGAACGTCGTCGGGGTGAATGAATTCGAGCGGTTCGTGTCCGAGCCACTCCTCGGGTCGCCACCCGAGCACTCGCAGGAGCGAGGGCGATACCCAGCGAATGCTCGACCCCCCGTCAGTCTCGATGACGATGTCGGTGGCGTTCTCCGCGAGGAGCCGGAAACGCGACTCGGACGCGATGAGCGTCTCCCTCGCGACCACCTCGGCTTCGATGTCGCGCAGCGACACGATGCGTCCGGAGGGCCGTGAGGAGTCGTTGACGAAGGCCCTCGAGCGAGCGGACATCCACAGGTACCGACCGTCGGCGTGGCGGAACCTCAAACGACTCACCCGCACCGCGTTGTAGTTGCGTTCCGAGAAACCCAGGTCGTCGGGGTTCTCGGTCAAGATGAATTCGGACACGGTTCGGCCGAGCAGCGAGTGCGGCGCCCACCCCAGAATCTGTTCCACCGACGGGGACACCCACTGGACAACCTGATCGGCGTCGAGCTGCACGACCACGTCCGAGGCGTTCTCGGCCAAGAGTCGAAACTCGCGCTCGGAGCGCTCCAGCGCGATCCGGCTGGTCACGTCATACTCGGCGTCGCGCCACGAGGCGACCCGTTGGCGCTCGCCGGTTGTCTCGTCGACCACGTCGCGCGCCCGCACCGAGATCCAGTGATAGTCGCCCGTCGAGGTACGCAGTCGAACGGTGACTCGGGCGACCTCACCCTGGTCGACCACTTCGCGCGCGCTGTCCAGCTGGGTCTGGTCGTCGGCGTGGACGAACTCGGCGAAGCGCCGGCCGACGAGGTCCTCCGGGGCCCACCCCGCGAGCGAGGTGATCGAATCTGAGACCCACTCGATGCCCCCACCGGCGTGACTCAGCAAGACCACGTCAGACGCGTATTGGGCCATGACTCGGAACTTGCGGTCTGTTTCGAGCTGGACCTGCCGCCGGGCGTGCTCGTCGTCGATGTCGCGCAGGCTGCCGACGTAGCCGAGGACACCGTCGTGCTCGTCACGGATACTCCGCCCAATCAGCGCGACCCACCGGAACGTGCCGTCAGAGCCGCGCACGCGTATCTCCGTTTGGCCGGTCTGACCCCTGGGGCTCTCCGCAATCAGCGTGGCCACGGCGGCGACGTCATCGGGGTGGCACAGGTCGGCCAGTGAGCGATTCACGAGCTCTTCGGGGCGGTAGCCCTGCAGACCAAAGACCGACGGCGACACCCATTCGACGTCGAACTGCGCGTTGGTGCGAAACACGACGTCCGACGCGTTCTCGGCCAACAGCCGGAAGTGGTCCACGAGGTCGTTGCGAGCCGTCACGTCGCGCCACGTGCAGCACAGCACGTCGCCGATCCGAGTCGCGCGTATGTCGTAGCGCAACCGCGACAGTGGTCCCGTGCTGGCGTAGGCAAAGTCATCCAGAACCAGTGGCTCACCGGTGTCGGCGAGCTGCTCGTACATGGCGAGCAGGCCCGAACTCTCGATGTGCGCAAGAGTCTCGAGTCGTGTGCCGATCAGATCGGCCAAAGTGGTCTGAAGGAACTGCGTTGCTGCGGCGTTGGCGTCAACGTATTCGAGGTCGACGACTCGCCCGGCGTCGTCGCGAACCGGCCGCAGGATGACCATCGGGTCGAGCAGCGACTCCATGGCCTCGCCCAGCGTGATCACTCCGGAGTGCAGGCCGAGCAACTCGAGATCGACGTCCGACGCCTCGGTCGGCCCTGTCGGCTGACTCGTGGAGTGGTCCGATTCAGAGGGGTGGCGCAGCTTCGGCACGGTCCTCCTTCCCGAGCGGGTCCGGAGCCGCAGATGAGAAACGTGGTTCCATCATCCTAGGTGAGGATGAAAAGTTGAACACAAGAGCTTCGTCCCTCGTCGTGTCTGCCACCGCGATCAGGGACGCCGCGCGTTGTGACAAACGAGTCTTTGGATCGGTGTCGCGGTACTGACGTCTTGACCATCACCGGTACAGCGACCGCGACGATGCTCACTACACTTCGCGCATGCCGAGACTCGCGACCGGTCGCATCCTGGCCGTCGATGTCGGTGCGACGACAATCAAACTGTGTGAGGTTCGCGGCGATGGCACGCTCGTCGACGCGCCGGACCAGCGTCGCACCCCGTACCCGTGTGCGCCGGGGCGCCTGGTCGACTTTCTGGCGGCTGAAATACGCGCCCGGCAGCGCAACCTCGTGGCGGTGGGCTTCCCCGGAGACTTCCGCGACGGGTGCGTGATCGAGCCCGGGAACCTCTCGCGCTCCGGCGGCATCACGACCGACGTCGACGCCGCCCTGCACGATGAGTGGCTCAACTTCCCTCTCGAAGAGTCCCTGGGTCGCGCGAGCGGGTGCGAGGTTCGCGTCGTCAACGACGCAACGCTGGCCGCGTTGGGCTGTTACGAGGGGGTGGGCCGAGAGCTGGTCCTCACCTTGGGGACGGGGCTGGGCATCGCCCTCGTCGTGGACGGGGTGCCGGAACGGATCCGCGACGTCGGTTCCGAGGTCTTCGTCGACGCTCGCACCTACGACCAGGTCTTCGGCGAGCCGGCGCGAGCGGCCGACCCCGACCGTTGGGCGACGCAACTATGTGTCGCGGTGCACGGCTTCGTCGCCGAGTTCGCCGCGACGACGGTGCACTTCGGTGGGGGCAACGCCCGACGGGTCGACGCGGCGTGGTTTCATTTCTTGGGAGCGCACGTGGTTTTGCACGACAACGACGCGTCACTTCGGGGTGCGGCCCGCCTCTTTGCGCTGCAGTGAGTGGCTCCGAGTGTCCGGGACTCGACCGCTACGCTGCGAAGCGAGTCGAGGAGTCTGGTGAGCACGGTATTTGAATCCGAAATACGTTCCCAGGGCGACGTGCTGCGTGCGCGGGCCGCGGCCAGCGCGGCCCAGGCCGAGGTGGTCGCGACGGCCTGGCGCGACTGCGACTTCGCACTCGTCGCCGCGCGCGGGTCGTCCGACAACGCCGCGCGGTTCTTTCAGTACCTAGCCGGGCGCGAGCTCGGACTACTCGTGGCGCTGGCGGCGCCGTCGCTGTTCGAGGGTGATCACGCCATCGGTCTGGCGGGCGCGGGCGTCATGGCGATCTCCCAATCGGGGAGGTCGCCGGGCCTGTCCGACGTCATTGGCCAGGCGCGAGCGCAGGGTCGACCCAGTGTGACGATCACCAACGACGTGTCGACGCCGCTTGCCACGGCGAGCGATCTCGTCATCGACCTCGCCGCTGGACCGGAGCGCGCCATCGCCTCGTCCAAGACCCTGTCGGCCACCTGGCAGGCCCTGGCGCAACTGGTGGCGGCACTAGCCGGATCGCCCCTCGAAGGATTGGCGTCGCTGCCCGACGACGTTGACCAGGTGGCCGCATGGGCGTTGGAGGATCGCTGGCCCGTGAAGCTGCTGGACGCGCCCGCCGGGCTCACCGTGGTGGGTCGCGGCGTGGGCTACGCCGCGGCGTCCGAGGTGGCGCTCAAGATCCGTGAGGTGGCGGGGCTGCGCGTTGAGGCCTTCGCCGCCTCGGACTACGTGCACGGCCCCATCGGTGCCGACGGCTCGGGGTCCACTCTGCTGCTGGTGCTCACCACCGAGACGTCCGACGAGCTGGCGGCCACCGTGCTCGCTACCTGTCGGCGGCGCGGTATGGGCACGGTCGTGCTGCGAGGACCCGACCGCGCGCCGCAGCACGCGGATCAGGAGATCGTGCTGCCGGCCGCGCTCGCCAATTGGAGCCTCGGACTCGGCGCAGTCGTGGTGGGTCAGGTGGCGGCGTTGCGCCTCGGCGAGGCGCGGGGACGGCCGATCGACACGTCGCCGGAACTTTCGAAGGTCACCTACAGCGCCTAGCCGGGCCCCCACCCGTGGTGGTCAACTATGTTGACCGTGGGGTGCATTCAAGGGGGTTGTGGCGGCGTGGATGTGACGTGGAGTACTCGGGAAACATCGAGACCTCGCAGTGACGTTCACCCCCGCCGCGCGACGCGTGACCACTCGAGTGGACCGCTCACACCGTCGGTCGTTGTGACCGCGAGACCGGGGACCTCGACGTCCTTCGGAGAAGGAGTTGCACCATGAGAGGAACGTTGAGGGCGGGACTCGTCGGGTCGGCGCTGGCGCTGGTGGCGAGCACGTTCGTGATGATCTCGTCGGGAACCGTCGTACTGGCGACGTCCAGCGCGGCGGGGGCGTCGACCCAGGCGCCGCTGAACCTGGCCAACGAACAGGGCCTGCTGTGGCCGTGCACGTTCAATCCGTTCAACCCGTCAGACGCCGCCTATTCGGTCGGCGTGACCTACGAGACGTTGGACTTCGTCGATGCGCTCAATAACGCCAAGGTCACGCCGTGGCTGGCGTCGTCGTACGCGTGGAGCAACTCCAACAAGACGCTGACCTTCACCATCCGTAGCGGCGTCAAGTGGACCGACGGAACGCCGCTGACCGCGGCCGACGTCGCCTACACCTTCAACCTGATCAAGAAGAACGCGGCGCTTGACGTCAACGCGGTGTGGACCGTGTTGTCCAGCGTCAAGCAGTCCGGGGCCAACAAGGTGGTCTTCACCTTCAAGACGGCCGCGGTGCCCTTCTTCTACTACGTCGCCGGCCAGACCCCGATCGTGCCCGAGCACATCTGGTCCAAGATCAAGAACCCGGTGACCGACCCGGTGAAGAACCCGCTGGGTTCGGGCGGCTACATCATGTCCAAGTGCACGTCCGAGAACATCCAGTGGACCGCCAACCCGCACTACTGGCAGCCGGGACTCGGCGCAGTCAAGGTCGTCAACATGCCGGCGTTCCTGTCCAACAACACCTGCAACGAGTACCTGGCGACCGGCAAGTCGGCGTGGGGCAGTCAGTTCATCCCGAACATCAAGAGCTACTACGTGGCCAAGAAGCCCGGCAACAGCTACTGGTTCGCGCCAGTGGCCAACGTCGTGCTCTTCCCCAACCTCAAAGTCGCGCCGCTGAATGACGTCGCGGTGCGCAAGGCCATCAGTTACGGGATCAACCGCGCGCAAGTCTCCAAGATCGGCGAGTACGGCTACGAGCCTCCCGCGACCCAGACGGGGATCGTGACGCCCACCTTCTCGTCGTGGTCCTCCAGCGTGGCCTCGACCGCCGCGGGCACGAGCTACAACCCGTCCAAGGCCAAGTCGATCCTGACGGCCGACGGCTACAAGATGGACTCGAGCGGCTACTTCGCCAAGGGCGGCAAGGAGCTGGCGCTCACGATCATCACGAACGGCGGGTACTCGGACTGGGTGGCCGCCATGCAGGTGGTCTCCCAGGAGTTGAAGCGGGTCGGCATCAAGGCCAGCGTGGATGGCGTGGCGGCGACCAACTTCTACTCCGACGTCTACGCCGGCAAGTTCCAGTTGGCCTACAACGCCGAGGCCGGCGGCCCGGCGCCGTTCTACGAGATGCGCCAGTGGCTGTACTCGAAGAACTCGGCGCCCATCGGGACCGCGGCGTCGTCGAACTGGGAGCGTTTCTCCAGCCCGGCGGTCGACGCGTTGCTGAACCAGTACACGGCGACCACCTCGAGCGCGACCCAGCACTCGATCATCAACCAGTTGCAGATGGTGATGGTCAACCAGGTGCCAGTGATCCCGCTGCTCGAAGAGGTGGACTGGTTCCAGTACAACTCCAAGCAGTACACCGGCTTCCCGGGCCCGGGCAACGAGTACGCCCAGCCCGGTCTGTACAACATCCCCGACTGGGGTGTGGTGCTGCTGCACCTGAAGCCAGTCAAGTAGTGACCGCCGGACTGAGCCGGGGAGATGAGGTTCTTAGTTCGCCGTTTGGGCTTCTTGTTGGTGGCCCTCTGGGCGGCCCTGACGGTGAACTTCTTCATCCCCCGGCTCATGCCCGGCAACCCGGCCGAGGCCATGATGGCCACCTTTCGTGGCCACGTGAACCCCGCCGCGATGCACGCCTTGGAGGTGGCCTTCGGGGTTAACACCCACGAGAGCCTGCCGCGCCAGTACATCGCCTACGTGGGCAACACCCTGACTGGTCACCTGGGCAACTCGACCTCGTATTCATTGCTCCCAGTGAGCACGGTGATCATGAAGGCGCTTCCGTGGTCGCTCGGTCTCGTCGGAATCACCACCATCCTTGGCTTCGTGCTCGGCACGACGATCGGGGCCATCTCGGCGTGGCGCCGGGGCGGCGCGCTGGATTCGGTGCTGCCGCCAGTCTTCATCGTGATCTCGGCTTTCCCATACTTCTGGATCGGGCTGCTGGCGGTGTGGCTGTTCGCGCTGACCCTGAACTGGTTCCCGTTGCAGTTCGGCTACACCGAGACGACGGTGCCGGCGCTCACCTGGGGCTTCGTCGGTGACGTGCTGGACCACGCGGTGCTGCCAGCCATGACCATCCTCATTACGGCCATCGGGGGCTGGATCCTGACCATGCGAAACAACATGATCACCGTGGTAGCCGAGGACTACGTGAAGATGGCTCGGGCCAAGGGCCTTAAGCCCCGACGGATTCTCTGGCAGTACGCGGGGCGCAACGCGTTGCTGCCCAACCTGACGGGCTTCGCGATCTCGCTGGGTTTCGTCATCTCCGGCGCCATCCTCGTCGAGTACGTCTTCAACTACCCCGGGGTGGGCTTCATGCTCCTCCAGTCGGTGCAGGACCAGGACTACCCCCTGATGCAGTCGCTCTTCCTGCTGATCACCGTGGCGGTGCTGATGGCCATCTTCCTGTCCGACATCGCCACCGCGATTCTTGATCCGCGCACGCGGAGCTCGTCGTGAAGGTTCTCGGCGCACTCGGGCGCGTCGCGCGACGGGCGATCAACTTCCTGCGCCGCGACAAAAAGGCCGCAGTGGGTGCGGTCATCATCTTCGCCCTGGCGCTCGTCGCGGCCTTTCCGTCGTGGTTCATGCCCCACGACCCGACGGCCGAGATCTACACGCCCGGCGCCGGGCTGTCGCTCAACCACCTGCTGGGCACGACCTCCTTCGGCCAGGACGTCTTCAGTCAGGTGATCGCTGGCACACGCGAGTCCTTCCTCATCGCCATGATTGTCGGCGCCCTGACCACGGTGATCTCGGTGGTCATCGGGCTGAGCGCCGCGTACTCCGGGGGGTTGGTCGACGACGGGCTCTCGCTGCTGACCGACGTGGTCCTGGTCATCCCGACCTTCCCGCTCATCATCGTGATCACCGCCTACGTGAAGAACGCCAGCTTCTGGATGCTGATCTTCGTGCTGGTCTTCACCGGCTGGTCCTACGGCGCGCGCCAACTTCGGGTCCAGGCGCTGTCGCTGCGCAACCGCGACTACCTGTTGGCCGCGCGCGCCCGCGGCGAGTCGGGCTTCTACGTGGTCTTCGTCGAACTGCTGCCGCCGATGACCTCGCTCATCGTGGCCAACTTCCTCAGTTCGGCGCTCTACGCGGTCCTGGCCGCGTCGGGCCTGCAGTTCGTGGGGCTCGGCAACATCAACGACCAGTCTTGGGGCACCATGCTCTATTGGGCCCAGAACAACGAGGCCCTGGCGACGGGGCTGCCGCTGTGGGCGTTGGCACCGGGAGTGGCCATCGCGATTCTGGGCAGCGGCCTGGCGCTGCTCAACTACGCGTTCGACGAGATCGCCAACCCGGCGCTGCGTCCGGTTCGTGCGCGCAGGAAGGTCGTGGCCGCGTGAGCCTGCTCGACGTCAACGACCTCTGCGTCGACTACGCGACGCCCAACGGACCCGCGCACGCCGTGAGCCACGTCAACTTGAGCCTCGAGGCGGGCGAGTTCCTGGCCATCGTGGGCGAGTCGGGCTGCGGCAAGACGACGCTGCTGTTCGCGATTGCCCAACTTCTGACCTACCCGGCCGCTTTCACCGGTGGATCAGTGGTCTTTAACGGTCTCGACTTGACCTCTCTTAGCCCCGAGGAGTTGCGCCAGCGACGCTGGCGCGACATCTCGGTCGTGATGCAGAGCGCCATGAACGCACTGAATCCGACGCTGAGTATTGGCGAACAGTTGGCCGACGCGTGCCGCGCCCACACGGACTGGGACGGCGAGCGCATTGCGGCTCGCTCGGCCGAGGTGCTCCAGATGGTTTCCATTGATCCGGTGCACCTGGCGAGCTACGCCTACCAGCTCTCGGGCGGCATGCGCCAGCGCGCCATGATCGCGATGGCCCTGTTACTCGAGCCCCAGCTGGTCATGATGGACGAACCGACGTCGGCGCTCGACGTCGTGGCTCAGCGATCGCTCATGCGCCAGGTCGAGGACCTGCGCCAGCGGCTCGGCTTCTCGGTGATCTTCGTCACTCACGACATGAGCGTGGTGAGCCACTTCTCGGACCGCCTCGCCGTGATGTACGCCGGCGAGGTCGTCGAGCTGGGATCGACTCGCCAGGTCTTCGACCAGTCGCGCCACCCCTACACCCAGGGCCTGATGGAGGCGTTCCCGTCCCTGCTCGGCGCGCCGCGCGCGCTCACCGGGATCGCCGGCAATCCGCCCTCGCTGGTCGAGCCCCCGCCCGGCTGCCTCTTCGCGCCGCGCTGCAAGTACGTGTTCGAGACGTGCCGGGTGCTGGCGCCCGAGCTGGTCGATCGCGAAGGGCACGCGACGCGCTGTCACCTGGTCAACCCGGTGGTGGTCGCGTGAGCGAGGTCCTGGGCGTCGAGGAACTGTCGCGGCACTTTCGCGTGGGGGGCTTCCGGTCGCGCGGAACCCTCCACGCCGTCGATGACGTCACCTTCACCATCGCCGCGGGCGAGATCGTGGCGCTGGTCGGCGAGTCCGGTTCGGGCAAGTCGACGATCGCGCGCGTGCTCGCGGGGCTCTACCCGCCGACCTCGGGCCGGATCACCTTCGAGGGCCAGGTGCTCGGTACCCGATTCACCCGCGAGACGCGCGGACGCATGCCGATGGTCTTTCAAGACCCCTTCGGCTCCATCAACCCGGTGCTACGCGTCGGTCATGGGCTTCTGCGCGCGCTCAAACTGCACCGCCCCGACATTTCGCGCGACCAGCGGGTCGACGAGGCCGTCACCCTGCTGGAGAAGGTGGGGCTGAGCCCGGGCGGCGACGTGATGACCCGCTACCCGCACGAACTGTCCGGGGGCCAGCGCCAGCGCCTCGGCTTCGCCCAGGCGCTGGCCTCGCGTCCGTCGCTGATCTTGGCCGACGAACCGGTCTCGATGCTCGACGTGTCGATCCGCATCGGCTTGCTCAACGTGATGAAGGAGCTGCGCGACTCCGAGGGGGTCAGCCTGCTCTACATCACCCACGACCTGGCGAGCGCGCGCTACGTGGCCGACCGGATGATCGTCCTCTACGCCGGGCGCGTCGCCGAAGAGGGACTCACCGAGGAGGTCATCGCGACCCCCCAGCATCCGTACACGCAGCTGCTCATGTCGTCGGCGCCCGACCCGCGCCTGCCGCTCAGCGAGGACGTCGAGCACTCCGACTTGGGCGAACCGCCGAAGGTCATCGACCCGCACGCGGGCTGTCGCTTCGCCCCGCGCTGCCCGCTGGTGCGTGACGAATGCCGTCACGTCGACCCGCCCCGCGTCGACGTGTCCGCCACCCACCACGCGGTCTGCTTCGCCGTGGCCGAGTCGTGGGCATCGCGCTAGTTCCGCGGCCGCGCGTCCTCGTCGGGGGCGACGGCGAACTCGACTGGGCGCCGCGGCGCTGGGTGGTCGAGCCCGCGTGGCGCGACGTGGTCGATCTCTTCCTCGCTGACGTGGCCAACCTCATCGGTGCCGTCGAGGTCTCGACCGAGGGTGAGGCAGATCTGACGGTGCGTCGCGACCGCGGCCTCGGCGCGGAGGAGTACCGGCTGGACATCGACGACACGGTGTGCGTACGCGCCGGGGGACCGGCCGGCGCGGCGTACGCCCTCACGACGCTCGGCCAGCTGCTCGCCAGCGCGCCGCGAGATGCCGGCGCCCGCACGCTTCGTCTGCCCCGCCTGTCCATCGAGGATGGCCCCACGTGGGGGTGGCGCGGGGTCCACCTGGACGTCGCGCGTCATTTCTTTCCCCTGGCCGACGTGCTGCGTTTCATCGACCTGGCCGCCGCGCACCGGCTGAATCGCGTCCACCTCCACCTCAACGACGATCAGGGCTGGCGCGTCGAGGTGCCGGGTTGGCCGCGCCTCACGGAGGTCGGCGCGTGGCGCTCGTCGTCACCGTTGGGTCACGAGGTCGACGGCGTGGACGATCACGTGGCCCACGGGGGCTTCTACCGCGCCCAGGACCTGGCGGAGATCCGCGATCACGCGGCGCGGCGCCACATGACGATCGTGCCCGAGATCGATCTGCCGGGCCACGCGCAGGCGGTCGTGGCGGCGTACCCGCACCTGGGTCACGGCGAGTCCGTCGAGGTGTGGACGCGGTGGGGGATCTCGGAACACGTGCTCAACGTCAGCGACGAGGCGCTGGACTTCGCCGAGGAGGTGACCACGTACGTCGCCGATATCTTCGCCAACAGTCCCGTCCACGTCGGGGGCGACGAGTGCCCGACCACGGAGTGGGAGGCCAGCGCGCAGGCGCGCGAGGTGATGACGACCCACGGCTTCACCGACGCGCGACAGCTCCAGGGACTCTTCACCACGCGCGTCGCCGCGGCGTTGGTTGCTCGGGGTCACGAGGTCCACGCCTGGGACGAGGTCCTCGACGCGACGGTGCCACCGGGCACGGTGGTCACGGCCTGGCGATCGGGCGCCAAGGGCGTCGAGGCCGCGCGCCGGGGCTTCGACGTGGTGATGGCTCCGATGCAGTATCTGTACTTCGACTGGCTCAACTCCACCGCCGCCGACGAACCGGTCGCGCAGAACGCCGCGCCGACCGCCACCTATTGGGAAAAGGTCTACCGGTTTCGCGTCGTGCCCGACGGCCTCGAGTCGCCGTTGGTTCACCACGTGCGCGGGGCACAGGCGCAACTATGGACCGAGTACATCGCGACCCGCGAGCACCTTGACTACATGGCCTTCCCGCGCCTGTGCGCGTTCGCCGAAGTCGTCTGGGGGACCGCTACGAGCGTTGAGGACTTCCGCCCGCGTTTGGAGGTCCACTTAGAGCGCCTCGCCGCGCACGGCGTTGGGTTTCGCCCCCTCGATTAACTTCCCTCGCCATTGACGTGTCGCGCCAGAGGGAGTGCGAGACTGGTACGAATCGTCGCGGGTGCGATACGCATCTGCGCTGAGAGTGCTGTCGACGTCGCGCGGGAGCGCTGGCCAAGGCGCCACCCACTAGGGGGGTGATGGATGACGGAGACGTTTCCTCCAGTGGGCCCCCGACCCGGACGTGGCCGGTCCCAGACCCCACGCCGGCGTCCCGTCATCGCGGTGGCCTCGGCCGTCGTGGCCGTCGTGCTGCTCGGAGGCTCGTGGGCGCTGACCACCCGCCTGCGCGACCAGGCCCAAGCGGCATCCACCAAAGTCGTCGCCGTCACCCGGGCGACCGCCCAGTTGTCCAAGCTGGCCAACGAGGAGGACCAGTTCTTCACCGGGGTCGCGGCCTACTCCTTTAACTTCCGTTCGGCGCTCGCACGAGTGGTGGTCGCGGTCAAC
>Ga0307374_10001904_pt1 | contig 38100 bp, 35 predicted proteins | sample OX3MG_FD_202532 | JGI IMG/M metagenome (GOLD analysis project Ga0307374, IMG submission 202532) | Soil microbial communities from Risofladan, Vaasa, Finland - OX-3 | ecosystem: Environmental > Terrestrial > Soil > Coastal area > Acid sulfate soil | place: Finland: Risofladan, Vaasa | collected... | reverse complement strand
GCGAAGGTCGTCCTCATCGCTGGCGCTGAGCCATGCGACATCTTCTGGGTAGTCAACAGTTCGGCCACGATTGCCCCGTCGACCACTTTTATCGGCAACATCATGGCTCTAGACCAAATTGCAATGCAGACCGGAGCCACACTCAACGGCCGAGCCCTAGCCCGGACAGCCGCTGTGACGCTGGACACCAACCGCATCATCCAGCCCAGCTGCCCCGGAAGCTCTACGACTTACTATCCCCCGCCGACGTACGTCCCACCGCCCGTTGGGAACATCTTGCCGGCCACGCTTGGGGTCCCCTCGGAGCTGCTGGCGGAGATCCCCTGGCTGCTCGTGATCGGAATCGGCACGGGCGGGGCGGCGCTGGCGCTGGTGGTCAGCAGCCGGAGGCGCCGCCGCAGCAGCGTCTGACGGTCCGCGTAATGGCGATCACCTGGCCGCGGCTGGGCCGGCGACTGCGTGCGCCGGCCCACCTCGCGGGCGAAGCGGCGGTGCTGGTCGGCGTGATCGGGATCACCCTGGCGTTCTCGTCGAGCGACGGTAGCCCCAACAACGGTGTCGTCGATCCCGTGGCGCCCGTCGCCCGCTTCGTCCCCGCGCCGCTGGTTCACTTCGGCTGGATGGGCGCGGCACTGGGGAAGCCCGTCAACGTGACGTACGTGCCGCCGGTAGTGGTGCCGACTTCGCCGCCGGCCACGATCCTCATAACGTCGATCAACGTGCATCGCCCCGTCGAGCCAGTCGGGGTCACCAGCTCGGGGCAGATGTATCAGCCCAAGAACCTCTGGGACGCGGGCTGGTACAAGTACGGCCCGACCCCTGGCGCTCCTGGCGACGCGGTGATCGAGGGGCACGCCGGGTACCCCAACGCGCCGCTCCTCTTCGCCAGGATTGGGCAGCTCAAGTCGGGGGACCAGATCGTCATCGTGCTGGCCGACGGCACACATCAGACCTTCCTGGTCCAATCCAACGCGGTCTGGCGGGCCGGCACGAGTCCCCCAGGGCTGGGTGAGCCATATGGACCGCCCATGCTGACTCTCATCACGTGCACCGGGCCGTTCGACGCCCAGTTCAAGACCTATGCCGATCGATTGGTGGTGGAGGCCACCTACGCCGGCCAGAGCTGAGTGTTGCTGCGATTGTTCTGTCCTCTGCGCCATCTTGACGGCAAGAGGTGAGTAAATAAATGGCAGTTCAGCAACCGGCTCCCGTACCGGCTCCCGTTCCCGCACCCGCACCCGTTACGATCTCTGAAGAGGGCCGCTACAACTTTCGCGCCGCGGCCGTCGTCGGCTTCATCGTCGGGGTCGTCGACATCGTCATCGCGGCGCGCTTTCTCGGCAAGCTCCTCGGAGCATCCGCGCAGTCGTCGTTCGTCAACTTCATATATGGGCTCAGCGCCCCGCTGGTGGCCCCGTTCCAGGGCATCTTCGGGGACGGCGGTTCCAAGACGAACAGCTTTGAGACGTCGGACCTGGTGGCGATCGTCGCCTACGCCGTGATCGGATGGGGCCTCGTGATGCTCATCAGAATCATCACCGCTCCACACGGCACCAAGCCGGCCACCTCGTGACCGCCCCACGCACGCTTCTCAACCGCTGGAGCGATGCCGGTCTCCGTTGGGGCGACTCATCGCTCAAGCAGATCGCGAGCATGGCGCCGAGACCTTCGCAGTCACGCTGGCCGCTCGTCGGTATGTTCACCGCCGGTTTCCTGGTGGGCGCCATCGGCGTTTATGCGCTGGTCCGCCGCTCAAACACGAGGGAAGCCATCGGCGATGGCTACGAGACCCTCGACGCGTTCGTCGAAGTCGACGCATCACAGCCGGCGTCGTTCAAGTCGCACCGTCCCAACCGGTCGAATAACCGCCGCAAGGCGGAAGTGGAGGTCAGCTAGCTATGAGTGGTTTCATCGTCTGGATCATCGTCGGTGGCATCGCCGGCTTTCTCGCCAGCAAAGTGCTCAGCGGCAAGGGCATGGGCCTCCTGTGGGACATCGTGGTCGGCATCCTGGGCGGCTTCCTGGGCGGCTGGCTCGCCGGCCTGGCGGGCATCGCGGTGAGCAACCTGCTGATGGACATCGTGGTCGCCTTTGTGGGCGCCGCCATCCTCCTGGTCGTCTTCCGAGCCCTGACCCACCGCGGACTCATTCACGCTTAGGAAACCGGTTTCGTACGGCCTCGCGCACCCTCCGCGAGGCCGTTTTCATTTTGAGTCGTACCCTTTGGGCCAGATGCCCGAGCTCGAGGCCATCCCCGACCAGGACTGCGTCCAGCTGTTGCGCTCGCACCAGGTGGGGCGCATCGCCCTCCTCGACGCGGAGCGCCATCCACTGATCTTCCCGGTCAACTACTTCTTTGACGAGGGCGTGGTGGTGTTTCGCACCGACCCCGGGACCAAGCTGGACCTCGCGCCCGGAGCGCACGTGTCTTTCGAGATCGATGGCTGGGAACCTGAGCGTGGCGCGGGATGGAGCGTGGTGGTCAACGGGATCTGCCACGACATCACCGCTCCGGACGACGCCCGCTCCCGGCGGATGCACTACTGGCCGGTCGAGCCGGTCGCACCGGGGGCCAAGGAGCACTGGATCGGAATCTGGGCCAACCACATCTCTGGGCGGAGGTTTGGACCGCCCGCCATCTGAACGCCGATCGTGACCAGCGCGAGCGGGTCCGGCCAGGGCGTAGGCTTGGCGCAGGTTGAGCACAAGCATGTCCGGCCTTCGTCTCGAGGTCAAAGTGGCGGATCGCCGCGTGGCCGCGGACGAGAGGGAGCGCATGCTCGCCGACCCGGGCTTCGGCCGCATCTTCAGCGAGCACATGGTCCAGGCCACCTGGGACTCGAGGCACGGCTGGCACGACGGCATCCTCAAACCGTACGAACAGCTGAGGCTCGACCCCGGCACGTCGATCCTCCACTACGCACAGGGCGTGTTCGAAGGGCTCAAGGCGTTTCGCCAGGCGGACGGCGGGATCGCGATCTTCAGGCCTGACGCCCACGCGGCGAGGTTCCGGCGCTCGGCCCAGCGCCTCGCCCTGCCCGAGCTGCCCGAGAGCGCGTTCATCGAATCGATCGAGCGCCTTCTCGAGGTCGACGGCGAGTGGGTGCCCTCCGAGCCGGAGCACAGCCTTTACCTGCGACCCTTCATGTTCGCGAGCGAGGTCAGTCTCTCGGTCCACCCGGCCAGCGAGGTCACCTTCGTGCTGATCGCGTCGCCCTCCGGATCTTACTTTCCGAGCGGGGTCAAGCCTGTCACGGTGTGGCTCTCGGAGGACTTCAGCCGCGCCGCGCCCGGCGGTACCGGGGCGGCCAAGACCGGTGGCAACTACGCGGGCGGGCTTTTGGCCCAGGCCCAGGCGGCGGAGCAGGGCTGCGACCAGGTCGTCTGGCTCGACTCGCGCGAGCACAGCTGGGTCGAGGAGATGGGCGGGATGAACCTGTGCTTCGTGTTCGGCCGGGGCTCTAAGGCACGGCTGATGACGCCGGCCCTGACCGGCACGCTTCTGGCGGGCATCACCAGGGACGCCCTCCTCGCGCTCGGTCGGGACCTCGGCTACGCGACCGAGGAGGGCCGCATCAGCACCGACGAATGGCGGTCGGGGTGTGCCGACGGAACTCTGACGGAGGTGTTCGCGTGTGGGACCGCCGCGGTGATCACCCCGGTAGGCGCCGTCAAGTCGGCGCATGGGGCGTGGACCGTGGGCGACGGCAAGCCGGGGGAGCTGACGATGAGCCTGCGCCAGAAGCTGGTCGACATCCAGCGTGGTGCCGCGCCAGACCCGCACGGCTGGATGCACCGCCCGACCCCACACGCCGTCTGACTCGATAGAGGTGCCGAGGAGGTAGATCGCGTGGCCGGAAAGCGGGTGGTCATCGTCGGCGGCGGAGGCGTCGGGGACGCTGCGGCCTTCGCGCTGCGCAAGCGTGGCTTCGACGGCGAGGTGGTTGTCGTGAGCGCCGAGGCCGACCGGCCTTACGACCGCCCCTATCTCTCCAAGGAGTTTCTCCGAGGCGAGGTCGAGCTGTCCAAGGTCTTCCTGCACGACGAGGCCGAGTACGCGAGCCAGAAGATCGAGCTTCGCCTGGGGCAGCGCGTCACCGGCGGATCCACGGCCCAGCGCCGGCTCACCCTGGCCGACGGATCCGAGCTCGCCTATGACGTCCTGGTGCTCGGCCTGGGCGGGACGCCTCGCCGGCTGCCCGATCTCCCGACCGCGGAGAACGTCTTTGCGCTGCGATCTCTGCGGGACAGCCAGGCGATCAAGCAGGCGCTCGACTCCAGCCGGCGCATGCTCCTGGTCGGGGCCGGGTTCATCGGCGCCGAGGCGGCGGCATCGGCTCGCCAGCTGGGCAAGGACGTCCTCATGATCGAGGCGTCGCCGGTCCCTCTGTCACGCGCCCTCGGCCACGACGTCGGCGAGATCTACGCCTCCATCCACCGCTCGAAGGGGGTCGACGTACGCACGGGCACGACCGTGCTGAGGTGGCACTCGGCCGGTGGCCGGATCGATGGGGTGACTCTTTCCGACGGCCGCAGCGAAGACGTGGACATGGTCCTGGTCGGGATCGGCATCGACCCGAACCTGGAGCTGCCGAAAGCGCTCGGCCTTTCGGTCGAAGGCGGAGGCGTCCCAGTGGACGAGGGACTGCGGGCCTCCGAGCACGTGTACGTGGGCGGTGACATCGCCCTCCACCGCCATCCGGTCCTCAGGCGTGCCATCCGAGTCGAGCACTGGGAGGTCGGCAAGGGCCACGGGCGGGGCATCGGGGCATCGGTGGCCGGCGGCCACGCGCCCTACACGAAGCTGCCCTACTTCTGGTCGGACCAGTACGACGTCAATCTTGAATATCGCGGCCAGGCGTCGGGAGACGACAGGGCGGTCTGGCGTGGCGACCGCGAAGCGAGGTCGTTCTCGGTCTTCTACATCCGCAACGGGCTCGTCGAGGGTGTGCTGTCGATGAACGACGCGAAAACGAACGAGGCGGGGGGAAAGATCATCGAGAGCCGGCGGCTGGTCGACGAGTCAAGGCTGGCCGATGAGGCCGTGGACCTCGCCGAACTGTCCTCATAGCTCCCTGGCCCCTGGCCCCTGGCCTCGGGTTACTCGGGCTGCGATCCTTCGGGCAACAGCCACGGGAGAGCCTCGGACAGTGGCCGCACGAGCGTCGCCGCCTGTGCCTTGGTGATGAGGTTGCCGGCCACCAGGCCGAGGGCGGCCATGAAAGCGGCGTTCTCCGCCTTGTGTCCGACGTCGCCGTGCTCAGCCTTCCACGAAACCAGCGCCGCGCCGGATTCGGTGAGGCCGAAGAGGTTCTTGCGTACCTCGTCCCAGGCCGGTCCTCGATCGGCCTTCTCGATGGCCTGGATCGCCGCCTTCTCGGCGTCGTGCATCGCCTGCTGCCCTCGCAGGCTAACGTGGCGGTCCCAACCCTGCGCGACGCGCTCGACGCCGGCGGGCGAGAGCACGCGTACGTCTTCCATCAGCCGGCCGAGCGTCCGCTGGTGTTCCGGGAATCCGTAGCCCTCAGCATCAATGCTCACCCGTCTAGCCTATCTGGATCGAGTCGACGGGATGGATCTCTCGCCATCCGTGGTCGGTGTCGAGCACCCATGGCCCGTCCATGGAGACGTGCTCGCCGATCACCGGAATCGGCAGAGCGGACGCCGGACACCGGGCTGCGGCCTGGGCGTCCGCGGGGTGGCCGGTGAGAGGACAGTCGGGGGTGATCTCCGCCAGCATCGCGGGCCGCGCCTGGAAGTGGTTCTCGGAGTTGATCAGGTACGCATAGGCGGGATCGGGCGTGAACCATACGTGGTAGTCGCCGTCGTCTTCGTGGGCGACGTCAACGACCAGTCCGGCCGCGTGGACGCACGGGTTGAGCACCTGCAGGCGATCCGGGTTGTGCACTCCGCCCTCCGGCGGCCCCGTGCGGCATCCGTTCTCGAGTGACGGTGACGGTGCGGCCGCCGTCGGTCCGGCGCACGCAAACAGAAGCGCGGTGAGCGCCGCCGCGCTCAGCGCAGGAAGGCGGGAACCCAACCGAATCGCGAAAGGGCGAATGGACCAGGGCCCGAGACGATGACCTGGGCGTTGACCAAAACGGCCAGGTAGTAGAGCCACCGGAAGCCGTCGTCGTTGAGGGCGAACGCCACCGTCAGAGCCAGGTTAGCCGCCAGCATCAGGCCGAGGATGCCGGCCCAGCGCGAGGCGAGGCCAAGGATCAGGAGCACGGCGACCACGGTTTCGCCCACCGCCTGGGCGATCGCGAAGGGCAGCCAGTTGGGAGCGACCACCGAGGTCAGGAACTCGTGCAAGCCCGGGATGGGGTTGGATTTGGCGGTGGCGACCATGAGCGACCGCATCCAGCCGACCCCCTGCCACTTTTGGCTCGCGAAGTAGAGCCAGTAGAGGCCCACAGCCACCCGGAGGAGGCTTGTCCAGGCATCTTGTAGGGGCCCCCGCGGAGTCACCGCGAGGTCTCTGACTTCGTGGGGATGTCACTCATGGGCATTGACCACCACTGCGAGCAGACCCAGCGCCGGGTCGGGAGCAAGGCCGACGGCGGCCGCGCCCGGCGCCCAAACGTTGGTGCTGCCCCCGTTGATGGCCAGGACCTCGCGATCTCCGTGGGCCGCCACCAGCACCGTGGAACCGGTCTGCACGACCTGGTCGGGATCACGCGGGCGGGCCAGCGTCTCGAAGGTGTTGCTCACGGCGTCGTAGGAGAACACGCCCCCGGGATCCGTGTCTTCGGTCGGTCCCTCGGCGGCGATCAAGAGGGTGCCGTTCGAGCCCGGAGCGAGCCAGAACGGGAAAACGGGAATCGGTAGCCCGACCCGCCGGCCTTCCGGCACGGGCACCAGTTCCGCCCGCTCGTAATCCGCCGTCCAAAGCATCCCGCCTGCGAGCGCGATCCCGAAGCCGTTTCCGGCCGGCAGCCACGTGCCGTCCATCCAGTCGACCCTGCCGCGGGTTCCGGCGACCGCCACCCGGCCCTCGGCGTCGATCGACATCTCGGCGGGTCCCTGGGGCAGCGGATGCGCCTCCAGCCGCACCCCGGTGGCGGGGTCCAGCACGTCCACGGCGGCGCCGTCGAACAGGCTGACGTACAGCCGGCCGCCCTGCAGCAGGAGCCCGAAGGGCGCCCCTCCGACGTGCTGCTTCCAGGCCACGGACAGGCCCGGAAGGCGCACGGCGTACACGTCGCCCGGGGAGCTGTCCGCGACGTAAGCCGTCATCCCGTCGTCGGAGACGATCACGGCCACCGGGTCGGATCCGACCGCGGCCGACGCCACCCGAGCGCCGTCCTTGAGCGAAAGGAGGACGATCCCGGTGGCCGGGTAGGGATGAGCCGCCGCGGGCGTGGACGTGCCTCCGCCGCAGGCGGCCAGCGCCACCGCGGCGCCCAGGCCGGCCGCTATCGCAGCGCGCGTAGCACGGGGTCGGTGGCGAGCTGGAAAGCTCTGGCCGCGGGCCGCATGTGCATCCGGTTGAGCCGGTGCTGGATGGCGCCCTTGAGAATCGCCGCCCGCAGCTTGTGCTCGGAGAAGTCGGTGTTGAACAGCAGCCGGTTGTGCCGGACCTTGTGCCACTCGCCGAGCTGCCGGCGCTCGCGCACGCGCTCGTAGAACCCGGTGCCCGGCAGCGGGTAGGCGATCGTGTAGCTGACGTAATCGAGAGGAAGGCTGCTGGAGAAGTTGATGCTCCTGATCAACGACTCGGTGGTCTCGCCCAGGTAACCGACCATGAAGAAGCCGGCGGCCTTGATGCCTGCCGCGACGCAAGCCTCCACCGCGGCGCGGGCCTGGCCGGGCGTGATTCCTTTCTTCATCTCTTTCAGCACGCTCTCGTCGCCGGACTCGATGCCGAAGAAGATGCGTTTGCACCCGGCGCGCTGCATCTGCTCGAAAAGGGCCTGGTCGACGTGGGTCACACGGCTCAGGCATTCCCAGGTGAGCGGCAGGTGCGCTTCCTCGATCGCCTTCGCGAGCTCGAAAGTGCGCTTGTAGTTGAGCGTGAACAGGTCGTCTGACATCCATATGTGGTCGTATCCGAGCTCGGCGATCTCGCGCATCTCGGCCACCACCGATTCGACCGGGCGCGCGCTGAAGAGGTCTCCGAAAACAGACTTGTGGCAGAAGTCGCATCGGAAGGGGCAGCCGCGCGTAGACATCAGCGGGGTCGTGGCGTCCTTCCAGTGCTTGCGCCAGTAGCTGATGTACTGATCGTTGGGCACGTCGCCGCGATACGGCAACGGCAGATGCGACATGTCCTTGGTGCGGATCCTGGCCTGGCCGCGGACGATCTCGCCGTCTCGCTTGAAGACAAGTCCCGCGATGTCCTCGAAGCGGCGATCGTCCAGGTGCTGCATGATCGAGACGATCGTCTCCTCGCCTTCGCCGACCGCTACGAGGTCGAAATCCTCGACAAAGGTCTCGGGCTCGCCCGACGGATATGGACCTCCGACGACCGTCAGCGCTTTTCCGCGCACCTGCGCCGCCAGCGACAGCGCCTCGTCCTGCATCGTGATCATGCAATAGACGCCGATGACGGAAGGACGCAGTCGCTCGATCTGGTCGAGCACCTCGCGCCGCTCCATGAACGTGTGGTCGATGTGCCGCACCGAGTAGCCCGCGCGGCGAAGCGAGGCGCTGAGGTACATCAGGCCGAGCGACGGCATGATCCAGTGACGCCCGTGCTCGGGCGCGCGCTGCGGGTAGACCAGCACGACGTCGACGCGCTCGGTTGTCATCTCGCCTCCATCACCTCGATGCGATAGCTCGCGCCGGCGAAGCTCGCGGGAAAGATGTAGTCGAGGCCCGCCCAGTCGAAGCCGGGCGACGCCAGCTCGCGTCCACCGTAAAGCGCCGCGCCGGGGATGGGCGCCACGGACCACTGCACGCCGAGGTCCTTCGACTGCAGTCGCGCCCATGACCCGCTGACCGGCACCCAGCTGCCGAAGCTGGGCCCGACCAGGGTGGGTTGACCGGCGGCCGCGAAGTCGTCGAAGGCCGCCGATTCCTCGTTGAGAATGCCGACCTCCGAGAAACCTGGAGCCAGCGACAGCGGCCTGACCTGGATCGAGATGCCGGCCTGGTCCACGGTATAGGTGACCTCGATCTCACCGCGTGAGGCGATCGGCACGAACTGATAGCGGTGCGCCGCGTCGCCGCCGATCTCATCGAGCTGGAACGTGCGCGTCCAGGTCGCCTGGCTTGCTGTGGACGTATCGACGGTCGTGCTGGTGCGCGAGTACACCCAGCCGTCGGGGTACCGGACGATCGGCACACCGAAGCCCATGCCTTCACCGGCTGCCGCCTGGCTCCCGACACGAAGGGTGATCCCCTTGGCCAGGGGTGCGGTCTTGCCTTCAGCCGGTGGCGTCGCGACGGAAGCGTCGACGCCCGGGAGGATCGACTGCAGCGCCAGGGCGGGGCCGAACCGGTAGGCGTAGACCGCCTTGCCGCCCGCGTCGTTGTACTGGCTCTGCCGGCCGAGGGATTCGAAAGGTGGGCCGTCGCGGCCGGCGGCGAGGTCGGGGAACACCGTGGTCGCGCGGTAGTAGCTGATGTCCTCGAGGACCAGCTCGGTCACGCCGTTCGAGCGCAGCCACTCGATGGCCTGCGCGCGCTCGAGCGGCAGCGCCTGCGAACCCGTGATCTGGCCCGGCGGCTTCCCGCTGTAAAAGGCCACCACCGGCGAATCCGTGACCAGCATGCCGGGCGCCCCGGAGGCGGCTTTCCCGGCCGCGACCAGGCCGGCGTTCTCTGCCGCGAAGCCTGCGAAGACCGGCATGAACGCGACCGCGAGCAGACTGGCCGCGGCCACGGCAAGCACGCGGACCGCGGCCGCCTGGCGGTCCAGCGCCGCCGCCGCCAGCAGGGCCAGGGCGGGCAGGGCGGGGTAAAGGTAGCGGTGGCTTCCCGTGTAGGCGCCGACGGCGACTAGCCCGAACACCGCTGCGAGGTACACGATCGCCGGCACGTAGACGAAGCGCACCAGGGGCGACCCCTTCTGGCGGACGACCGAGACCAGGCCGACGAGGCCGAATGCGAAGAGCGGCAGCGCGGCGAGTCCGTACGTCCCCGTGAGCTCGAGGAGGCGCGCCATCGCCCCGGCCGGCACGCTCCCTCGGCCGGTCGCGGAGACCAGCTCGAGCGATCCGCGAGCGACCGAGTGGGAGGCGGGGGCGAACCCCAGCTGCAAGAAGACCAGCAGCGCGACCCCAGGGACGGCCCACGCCAGAGCCGGGATGCGTCGGCGAACCGGGGCGTACGACCGCAGCGCCGCGACCAGGGCGACGGCGGCGACGGCCCCGACCCAGATCCATGCTTTGGTCGAGGTCAGGCATGCCGCGGTCGCCAGGAGCGTCGCGACCTTCATCCTGCCCCGCGTCGCCGCGAGGGCGGCGCCGGCGAGCAGCGACGTCATCAGTGGTTCGACCACGGCGGAGCCCGAGGTGAAGAGAAACACGGGGTTGAGCAGCAGCATCACCGACGCGATGCGGCCCTGTCGCACGTTGGGCGCGAGCCCGTAAACGCAGGCGACTGTCGCCAGGCCGAGCATCGCGCCCATCGCCTTGAGGGCGCCGAGCTGCCACAGGCCGAAGACCCGCAGCACCACCGCCGCCAGGACGTGATAGCCGGGAAGCCACGTGTCCTCCATGCCGAAGATCGGGTCGTGCAGTTGCCCGGTCGCCGCGAGGTTGGCCGCGATCAGCCAGTGCGCGTAACCGTCCTCGAAAGGCTCGGGCATCTGCGCCGCGATCAGCAGCAGGCCCCCGGCCAGGGTGGCCAGCGCCAGCGCAGGCGCGATCGCGTGCAATCGTTTCATGGCGCGCCGCCCGAGGCTGCGAAGCGTGAGCACCTGGAAGAGATCCGCGGCGCTCAGCGCGGCGATGGTCAGGAAGCCGAGCGCGAACATCGCGGCGTAGAGGGCCAGGAGGGGCTCGCTCAACGCGATGGCGACCGGCACCATGGAAAGCGCTGCCAGGCCGAACGCCGCCTCGACGACGGCCAGCGGATCCCCGACTCGCACGTAGGCCTGGTCCCGCCATTCCTGTCCACGCTCGACGATGTTGTGCTTGGGCGTCCGCACGAACGCCCCGCCCCGCCGAGTGGCGCGGAAGAGCGAGATCATCGCGTTGACCGACATGCCGGCGCCGATCACCTGGCATAGGAAAGACGGCAATCCCGACCACCACCTGCGTCCGCGCCGGGTCTGCGCCACCACGAACCCGATCCACGGCGAGATGCCGACGAAGATCGCCGCCGCCGACGCGTCCACCAGGTACCGCGGGAGCCGCAACCCATGGTGGGCGAATGCAGCCAGCAGCACCGGGTAGCACGCGAGCTGCACGAGCATGACCGGCCCGACGCCGTAAGCCAGCAGGTGGGCGGTGGCCTGCAGCTTCACGGCGGCCCGGTTGTGGCTTCTAAGGACGGGTCCGATCAATGTGAAAGCGGACTGGAAGCTGCCGGTCGCCCACCGAGACTGCTGACGGCGGTACGCGTCGATCGACACCGGGAGCTCCTCCGGCACGACCAGGTCCTCCAGGTACGCGGCCTTCCATCCGCGCAGCTGCGCGCGGTAGCTAAGGTCGAGGTCCTCGGTCAGGGTCGCATCGCTCCAGCCGCCCGCATCGTCGATCGCGGCGCGCCGCCAGACCCCGGCCGTCCCTGTGAAGTTGGTGAAGTAGCCGCTCGCTGACCTCACGGCCTGCTCGACCAGGAAATGGAAATCGATCGCCAGCGCCTGCAGCCGCGTGAACCACGAGTAGCCCTCGTCCAGATGCCCCCAGCGCGCCTGCGCGAAAGCCACATTGGGGTCTTTGAAGACGCCCATGATCCGCCGCAGGAAGTCCGGGGGCGGGACGAAGTCGGCGTCGAAGATCGCGATGAAAGGCGCATCGGTGACGGTCAGGCCGTAGGCCAGCGCCCCGGCTTTGAAACCCGACCGTGTGCCGCGTCGCACGTGGTCGATGCGCAGTCCCCGCGCCCGCCAGCGTTGGGCAACTCGGCCGACGATCGCGGTGGTGTCGTCGTCGGAGTCGTCGAGGAGCTGGACCCGCAGGCGCTCCTTGGGCCATTCCATGCCGCACACCGCGTCGATGACCCGTTCCGCGACGTAGCGCTCGTTGTAGATCGGCACCTGCACGCAGACGAGCGGTTCCTCGCCCCGAGGCAACGCCGGCCTGGACGCCGGGCGCAGCCTGGTGGCGCGCCAGGCCAGGAACAGCAGGTTCAGCCCGAACAGGAACAGCAGCACGCTGCTCACGAGCACGACGCCGGCGCCGGCGGCGAAGATCAATCGCTGCCTGGGTGGTCGAACAATGCGTACGGACGCATGGTCGAGCGAACGTACGCGACCCGGGCCAGTGCTTCGGGACTGCGGCGGCGCGTCCACTGCATGTAGTTCCACGCGCCCTCGCCGAGCGCGCGCGCAGCGCCGTCGAGCACGCGTGGGAACATCGCGGCGGGAAGGCGCCAGGCGGGCTGGTCGATGAGCAGCGGCGCCGGCCTGGCCGCCAGCTGCGGGAAGTGCTCGAGCAGCGGCTCGTTGGAGTCGATGACCTCGGTCAGCGCTTCGATCCCGAACACCGGCTCGGCGACCAAGAGCTCGAATGCCATGTCTTCGTCCTGTCTGTGCAGCGGCAAGCACTGCGATCGCTCGAGGATCAGGTTGGCGGTCATGAGGCGGGGCGCAACCGGCCGCCTGGTGTGGTGGTCGACCGGTTTGTCGCGATGACTCATGGCGTGCAAAATGCCCAGCGTGTTGACCGCCACGTAAGCGAGGTGGCGGTGCCCGTCGTCGACGATCACGTTCAGGTCGACGTCGTCTGAGGCGCGGAAGCCGCCGCTGGCGAGAGAGCCCGCGATCGACACGCTTCGAATGAACGGGGCGACCACGACCAGCCGGCGGATGAAGGCGACGGTCATCTCGAGGTACTCCCCGGCATCGGTCATGTGGGCCACCGCTCGGCGGCTGATGTCGGGCGCGCGGTCCAGGTCCGAGCGATCGACGACCAGGTTGCCGGCCAGGGCCAGGCCGTCTGCGGCCGCGACTGCCCACCGCACGTCAGCCTCGGCAACCGGGCCACCGAGGCACAGCTCGCCGACGCGGCGGGGGGGAAGGGCATAGCCACGACGGCGCAGGAGGGCGACCGTCTGGCGAACTCGCTCCGAAGCCGCCATGCTGCAGGCGGTCGAGTACCGCAGGACCATCTCACGGGATACGGCCTCGGGTTACGTCGCGTTCCCGGATGCGCGATCATCCACTCAGGCGCCGGACGCAATCCAGGGGAGGAGGCCAGATGACCGCCGACGGACATTTCGAGGTTCCCAGGCCGACCAACGAGCCGGTGCGGGCCTATGCCCCCGGCGACGTTCACCGGATCAGCCTCAAGTCGCGCCTAGCCGAGCTCACCGACGCGAGGACCGAGGTGCCCATGCAGATCGGAGGCGAGAAGCGCTGGGGCGGTTCCCGCGGTGATCTGCGGTCGCCTCACCGTCACGAGCTCACCATCGCCGAGTACGCGGTCGGCGAGGCCAAGGACGTGGACGATGCGATCGAAGCCGCGCTCGCCGCTCGCAAGATGTGGGCCGCCACGACCTATGCCGAGCGAGCCGCCGTCATGCTGCGGGCGGCCTCGTTGCTCGCGGGGTCGTGGCGTGACACGATCAACGCCGCGACCATGCTCGGCCAGTCCAAGACCGTGCACCAGGCCGAGATCGATGCAGCTTGCGAGACGGTGGACTTCTGGAGGTACAACGCGTACTTCGGAGACCAGCTCCTGCGCCAACAGCCGTATAACGACGCGACCGCATGGAACCGCCTCGAATACCGGCCGCTCGAGGGATTCGTCTTCGCCGTCAGCCCTTTCAACTTCACGTCCATCGCGGGCAACCTGCCCACCGCGCCGATGCTCATGGGCAACACCGTGGTGTTCAAGCCCGCCACGCAGACCCTTCTGGTCTGCCACTTCCTCATGGAGCTGCTGCTCGAGGCCGGCATGCCGCCGGGCGTGATCAACCTGGTGAGCGGCAGCGCGTCGCAGATCTCCGAGCGGGTGCTCAACCACCGCGACCTGGCGGGCATCCATTTCACAGGCTCGACCGAGGTGTTCCATGGCATGTGGCGCGAGGTCGGGCAGAACGTCGACCGCTACCGCACGTATCCGAGGTTGGTGGGCGAGACCGGCGGCAAGGATTTCATCGTGGCGCACAAGTCGGCCGACCCGGAGGCTCTTCGCACCGCGCTGGTGCGGGGCGCATTCGAGTACCAGGGCCAGAAATGCTCAGCGGCGTCGCGCGCGTACATCCCCCAGTCGATCTGGAAAGCGATGAAGGCGGACCTTGCGGACCAGGTCGACTCCATCCCGCAAGGAGATGTTTCCGACTTCCGCAACTTCATGGGCGCGGTGATCGACGGCAAGGCGTATGCGAACCACATGAAGGCGATCGACTATGCCAAGAAGGCCGAGGGCGCGAAGGTCATCGCCGGGGGCAAGGGAGACGACCGGATCGGCTGGTTCATCCGGCCGACGGTCATCGAAACCAACGATCCCGATTTCAAGTTGATGCGCGAGGAGCTTTTTGGGCCGATCCTGACCGTCTACCCGTACGCCGACGCCAAGTTCGAGGAGACGCTCGAGCTGTGCGACCGCACGAGCCCATACGGCCTGACGGGTGCGATCTTCGCGCGTGACCGCCAGGCGATCCGCCAGGCTTCGGAGACGCTGGTCAACGCGGCCGGCAACTTCTACATCAACGACAAGCCGACCGGCGCTGTGGTGGGCTTGCAGCCGTTCGGTGGGGCGCGCGCATCCGGGACGAACGACAAGGCCGGGTCCATCCTCAACCTGATCCGCTGGGTCAGCCCGCGCGTCATCAAAGAGACCTATGCGCCGGCGACCGACCACCGGTACCCCTTCATGGACGCGGAGTAGACGGGCCTGGGACTGTGAGTGTCAGCTACCAGGTCGATGGGCAGGTGGTCACCGTCACGATCGACCGCCCGAACGTGCGCAACGCGGTGGACGCGGAAACCGCGGTGGCCCTCGCGGGAGCCTTCTACCGGTTCGATTCGGACGACAAGCTCTCCGTGGCCGTGCTCACGGGCGCGGGCGGAAATTTCTGCGCCGGCTTCGACCTGAAGGCGCTGGCCCGGGGATCGGGCAACCAAGCCGACCCGGCGGGCGATGGCCCGATGGGACCGACGCGCATGAATCTCGACAAGCCGGTGATCGCCGCGATCGAGGGATACGCGGTGGCGGGAGGACTCGAGCTGGCCCTGTGGTGCGACCTCCGGGTCGCCGCGCGCGATGCCACGCTCGGCGTGTTCAACCGCCGCTTCGGCGTACCGCTCGTCGACCTCGGCACGGTCCGCCTGCCGCGCTTGATCGGGCAGGGCCGGGCGCTCGACCTCATCCTGACCGGGCGCCCCGTCGAGGCGGAGGAGGCGCTGCGAATCGGGCTGATCGAGAGGCTGGTCGAGCCCGGAGGGGCGCTCGCAGCGGCCGTGAACCTGGCCCACGAGATCGCGCGCTTCCCGCAGGGCTCGCTGAGGGTCGACCGCCGCAGCGTGCTCAACCAGTGGGGGCTCAACCTCGACGAGGCGACGAGAGAGGAGTACGGCGGCGCTGCAGTCGTTCTGTCGTCGGGGGAGTCGAAGGCGGGGGCGAGACGTTTTGTCGAGGGCGCGGGACGCCATGGGGACGGGACCCTGAAGGAGGACAAGCCGGGGCCGGGTAAAGGCGGATAGCGGCCGTCAGTCAGCCGACGCGCTGAGAAGTCCCGGACGAGCTTGCGGTCTCACCGCCGCGACAGACATCAGCAGCATGCCTGCGAGCTCCGCTACGAGGACCGGGAGAGACCCCCAGAAAGGCTCGCCCTCGACCGCGATCACGACCGCCAGCGCATACGCCCAGGTCCACGACGGGTTTGGCGTGCGCAGGTAGAGCCAGCCGGCGAGGCCGAGCATTGCGAAATCGTCGAGGTGCAGGTATGGGCTCGCCAGCAATCCGCCGACCAGGACGGGGACGAACGTCCACTCCGGCCCGCGGCCACGCATGAGATAGACGAGCGCGAGCGCCCACGCCGCGATGGCCGCCTGCACGGCCCGGGTGACTGTGAGGTCGCCCAGCCACGGGGCGAGCGTGAGGGCGCGGTTGATCGGCACACCCGCGGCGAAGTTGAGCCTCGACTCGTAGGTGGCGATCCCGCCCGGCCCCAGAGCGGCCGCCGACACCGCCACCAGCAGGCCGAGCGCCAGCACGCTAGACAGGAACGCTCGGTCCCTACGGGCTGCCAGCAGGGCCAGCGGGACCAGGAACGCGAGCTGTGGCTTCAGAGCGAGCGGGGCCAGGGCGATGCCGGCCCATCCAGGGTGGCCGCTGCGCAGCAGCGAGTAACAAGCGGCCACGCCGAGCGCCACGAACAACCCGGGCTGGCCCAGCTGCAGGCCGTAGATCACCGGCAACCAGGCCACGGCCGCGGCCAGTTGGATCAGGCGCACGCGCCCTACGCCTGGCGCCGCCATGCGCCACGTGAGCACCAGCGCCGCCAGGAGCAGCGCGCTCCACGTCCAGTAAGCGATGGGGAACGGCAGTGCGGTGAGCGGGACGGCCAGCCAGGCCACTGGTGGCGGGCTGATGAAGCGGGCCAGCTGCGCGACGGTGATGCCCGACCCCATCGCGTTCAACTCCACCTGCTGCAGGTGCAGGTCGTAGATCGACGCCCAACCGTGGCCCAGCCCGATACGCGCCCCCGCGTAATAAAAGGTGAGGTCGTTGTGGAAATGGTCCGAGGCGTAGGCGGCCAGCCACTGGTACAGGTCGAACAGCGCATAGATCGAGGCCGTGAGTGCGCCGGCGGCCGTGCCGAGGTTGCGCCAGCGCCTCGAGGCACTCATCAATCGCGGAGGTTACCTTGTATGCGTGCCGTCGCCCAACTTCGAGCCACGCACAGTCGAGCTCCGCGAGGGAACCAAGGTCCATGTGCGCCCGATCGTTCCCGAGGACGAACCGTTGCTCCATGAAGCCGTCTCGGCGATGTCTGAGCGCACCGTCTATTTCAGATTCTTCTCACCCATCAAGCGACTTTCCGACGCTATGGCTCACCGGCTCGCGGTCGTGGATTACAAAGACCGTTTTGCGGTGGTAGCCACCTCCGACCGGCCCCGCACCAGGGAGCGGATAGTGGGCGTCGCGCGCTACGACCGCGCAGCGGGCACGGACATCGCGGAGGCCGCGCTGGCGGTGATCGACGAGTTCCAGAGACGCGGACTGGGCGGTGCGCTGCTTGCCATCCTCGCCCATGTTGCGCGCGAGCACGGCATCAAGAGCTTCTCTTTGATCGTCCTGCCCGAGAACCAGCAGATGCTCGGGCTCCTGCGCAAGATGGGCTGGATCCACCAGGCGCGCCTTTCCGGAGGCGTTTACGAGATATCGTTTGACATTCCGGAGGTCCAGGAGCCTTGATGGATTTCGAGATGACTGGCGCCCCTATCGGCGACATCGGGACCGACGAGTTTCGCGCCGCGGCCCACCGCGCGGTCGAATGGATCGGCGATTACCTCGATACGATTCGCGAGCGGCCGGTGGTTCCCCCGGTGGCGCCGGGCGACATCCGGCGCTCGCTGCCGTCGGTGCCGCCCGAGCAGGGCGAGAGGCTGGAGGCGATCTTCCAGGACTTCGAGAGCCTGATCCTGCCCGGAATCACCCACTGGAACCATCCGCGCTTCTTCGGGTACTTCGGCATCACCGGTTCGACGCCCGGCATTCTCGCCGAGCTTCTGATTGCAGCGCTGAACGTCAATGCGATGCTCTGGCGCACCTCACCCGCCGCCACCGAGCTGGAGGAGGTCGCGTGCGATTGGCTCCGCCAGGCGATCGGGCTTTCCAGGGACTTCTCGGGGGTGATCAACGACACCGCGTCATCGAGCACCCTCTACGCGCTGGCCGCCGCGCGCGAAGCGGTGCCGCACCTGGAGATCCGCAAGCACGGCATGTCGCGCCAGAGGCTGCGCATGTACATCTCGGAGGAGGCCCACTCGTCAGTCGAGAAGGCCGGGATCGTGCTCGGCGTCGGCCAGGACAACGTGGTCAAGATCCCCACCGACAACGTCTTCCGGATGGACGTCGATGCCCTGCAGAAGGCCATCCGGCGGGATCGCAAGGCCGGCCACCATCCATTTGCGGTGGTGGCGACGGTCGGCACCACCTCGGTGACGGCGGTCGACCCTGTGCCCGCGATCGCGGGCGTCTGCGCCGAGGAGAAGCTGTGGCTCCACGTCGACGCCGCATACGGCGGCGCGGCTGCAGTGCTGGAGAGTCATCGCTGGGTGCTTTCCGGTTGCGACTCGGCTGACTCGCTGGTCGTCAACCCGCACAAGTGGCTGTTCACGCCGATCGACTGCAGCGTCCTCTACTGCAGGCACGAGCACATGCTCAAGCGGGCGTTCAGCCTGACCCCCGCGTACCTCAAGACGGACGAGGCGGGCAGCGTCCGCAACCTCATGGACTATGGCACGTCGCTCGGCCGGCGCTTCCGGGGCCTGAAGCTGTGGTTCGTGCTACGCGCCTTCGGCATCGACGGAGCCCGCCGCCGGATTGCCGCGCACATCGACATGGCGCAGCAGCTGCGCGGCTGGATCGAATCGGATCCCGACTTCGAGGTGCTGGCCCCGACCACGTTCTCGACGGTCGTGTTTCGGCACCGGTCAAGCGATCAGGACAATGAGCGCATCCACGACGAGGTCAACCGGTCTGGTAGGGCGCTCATCTCACACACCGAGGTTCGCGGCGTCCACGCCCTTCGCATGGCGATCGGAAACCTGCGCACCACCCTCGAGGACGTGCGCGAGACCTGGGAGCTGATCAGGTCGACGGCAGCCGAAGCTCACGACCAGGCGAACTCCGTACACAAGTAGTCGAACTCCGCGCCCTCCGGCATGCCGCTGGGCGAGTTCTTGGTGTCGGCAGGATTGACGGCGAAAACGACCACGGTCACCCCGTTGCGGGTCGCCGCGATGACGGCGAACCTGACGTTGACCGCGGCCGAGCTCGCGCCGATGAGGTTCGCCGAGTAGAGGGCTCCCAGGCCGTCCTGGTCGCCTACGTGGGCGCCTTTCACGCTGGACACCAGCGTCACGTCCTGCCAGGTGCCGGTCGGCAGTGCGGAAACCGTCGACTGCAACGCTTGTGCGGCGGTGCCGCCCCTGGTCCCGGCGACCTGGACCGAGCCGATCCTGGTGCCGAGCGTGACCCCATCGGCGTCTTGGGCCCGCACCGTCCACTGCGAGTTGTAGTTGACCTGGAAGTTGAAGGCCGAGCTTCGGTAAGCGGCCGCCTCCGGGAGCGGCGTGACGAACTTCGGCGCGCAGTTGACCGTGCAGGCCGAGTGCGATCCACCTGCAAAATGCGAGACGGCGAAAGCGCTCACCAGGACGGTCACGATCGCAAGCAGGGCCAGGAGGCCCCCGGCGATGGTCGCCTGCGAGAGCTTGAACTGGCGTGCGGTGGGATAGGCCATCGGTCCGGCGGCCGGGTAGCTGTAGACGGGCCGCGGCGCCACCTGCAACGCCACCGGGGCGCCGCACCGCCCGCAGAACGGCGCGCCGGGCGCGACCTGGGCCCCGCAATGCCCGCAGAACCTCAGCGCCATGGCCATCAGGGCTGCGCCCCTGCCGGCAGCCGGCCCTGCTTGGACGCCGCCGCGCGCGCGGCGCCGCAGGCAGGGCAGAACGCCATCAACGGAACGACGCGATGGCATTCCGGGCACGGCCCATCGGGTCCGATCTCGTGCTCCGCGCCTTCGACCAGGAGGGCCTGGTGGATGACCAGCCGCACGTACAGCAAGAGCGCGAGCGTGGCCAGGCCGAGGATCGCGAAGTCGCTGACCAGGTCCTGCACCGCGAAGTCGATCATCCCCAGCGCGATCTGGACGCCGAAGGCCACGAGCAGCGCGGCCAGGATGCTCGATTGCCATTCGCGACGGGCACGGCGCCGGTCGTAACGCTGCAGCCAGACGGCGGCGGCGACCAGGGCTGTCGTGCTCGCGTTGACGAGAGAGACGAGGAGTCCGGCGCGGGTCAGGCGCACGGCCCAGTCGAGCGGCGCGCCGTTGCTCACCAGCGGCCCATCGATCAGCGGCCAGAAGGCCGTCAGCGAGCTGGCCATCGTGAATCCGAGGGCCGAGGCGGCGCCGAAGGTCAGGCCGTCGAGCGGCTCGCGGAAGCGGGCTCGGAACACGTAAAGGAATAGAGGACCGGCCAGCATGAGCGCCTGGGCCACCACGGGTATCGTCAATCCAGACAACACGAACGCCGTGTCGCGGTCCGCGGTGAGGTTGGAGCGGATCAGGGCTTCACCGGCGAGCGCCGTGAACGCATAGCCGAGGATCGCGCCCGCGACCATGGTCGCCCCGATCACGAGCCATGGCTCGCTTTCGTAGATCTCGACCTCGTAGAGATAGATGAGGTAAAGGAGCGGAATCACGAACACCGCCGCGACGGTTGCCGGAGCGAAAAGGTGCAGCGTGGCCAGCACGACCACGGCCGCTCCGCCTGCGATCAGCGCCACGCGAAACGGCCTGCCACGCCGGTGAGGCAGGTGAGGGAACAGGGTCGTCACGATCGAGATGTGCGCGACCGGTTGAGAGGGAACCGCGGCGAACGCGTGCGTCCGCCTCGTGTTTCCCGACATGAGGTGGGCGCCGCAATGCCCGCAGAATTCGCCGGCGGGCACCGTCGATCCGCAGTGCGGGCAGGTGACGAGCGGCGGTCCCTCGAGCGGGCGCGCCCCGCTCTCACCGGCCCGGCGCCCGGGGCTTTGCCGGCGCTCTCCGCCGCTTTCCATCACGCGCCTCCGCTCTTGATGTAGAGGGTCCACGCGGCGTCCAGCGCGGCGCCGTCCATGCTGCCCCATCCGGTCGCAAAATCCCACCCGGGCCCGGCGTCGTAGCCAAGGTTGTTTCCGGTCGTGACGTCGTGAAACGGCTTGGCCGAAAACTTCGACTGGTTCTCGCCCATCCAGTAGATCCCGGGGTTGGCAAAGCCGACCTCGCGCAGCCCTTTCTTCTTCATGTCCTGGTTGATCAGCGCAACGGTCGCCGCCCACAACGGCGTCGCCGCGGACGTCCCACCCGCCTGGCCCTCGCGACCTCCGAACAAGATGTGGAAGCCGGTCGCCGGGTCGGCGTCGGCGGAGACGTCGGGGACCTGCCTTTGGCCGTGGCCGGCGGCCTGCGTCTGGTTCTTTTGATAGTCGGGCGCGGGGTAGAACTGGCTCGCCCCGCCGCCGGCTCCGCTCTCGTCGAGCGGGCTGCCCCAGGCCACCTCCTTGAAGTAGACGCCCTGGCTCGATTCGAAGATGCTGGTGCCGCCCACGGCGGTCACGGTCGGAAGGGTGGAGGGGAAGCTGCCCGCCGGGTCCTGGTCCTGGCCGCAGGTGTACGCGCCGTTGTCGCCGGTGGCCACGAAGTGCGACATCCCGAGCGCCACCGCACGATCTTCGATCGTCGCGTACGTGTTGCGATGGCCGCTGGGGGTATCCGGCTCGCAGGCGCCCAGGCTTTCGGAGATGATCGAGCCGAGGTGCTCAGTGACCATCTGGTCGAACGCGCGGTCACCGTGCCCGAAGTCGGGGGCGGACAGGTAGATCACCAGCTTGGCGGCGGGCGCGATCTCGTGGATGATCTCGAGGTCGAGGACTGTTTCGCCCTGAGGCTTCTCGGGGCTGCCCCAGCTCGGGTCGCGCCTCACGGTCAACAGGGGCTCGAACGGCGGGAGCCCGTACTTGGTGGCGAACCGGTCCAGGTCGCTGAAGTCCGGAAGGTCGTCGATCTCCGGTAGGAGGATGGTCTGGCCCGCGCCGTCCAGGCCGGCGTCGCGCAGCGGCTTCAGGTTGTAGAAGGCGATGACGTCCGAGGGCGTAAGTCCGCCCGGCCGGACCGCGAAGCTGCGGGTGCCCCGGTAGTCGTCAAGGCCGCTGACGCTGCCGGCGACGGCAGCCAGAGGCGGTGGCAGCCTGGGCTGGTCGACCGAGGCGTAGAACGTCGTCCCATCCTGGAGCCGATAGCTCTCGATCCCCACGTCGAGAAGCGAGGCGGCCGCGGGGGCGGGACCGTCCGCCCCGATCAAGCCCGATCCCGGCTGCCAGCTCGCGCGAAATCCCGCAGCATCCAGCGTAGACACCGCCTCCGCGACGGAGGCGGGGTCGGGGCCGAACTCGGCGGTGTACACGGCAGGCGATACGGTGCGTCCGGAGGCGATCAGCGCCGCGAGCTTCGCGGGCTGGCGCGTCTTGAGGCCGAAGCTGAGATACACCGTGGTGTCCGACCGGGCGGGCCCGAGGTCGGCCGAACTCTGGATGGCCTGCGCCAGCGTCGGGGGCGGCGCCTGGGGGCTCGCCGCAGCCGGAGCGGGCGATGCGCTGGTCCGGGGCGTGCCGCAGGCCGCCATCGCCACACCAAGCAGAAGGGCTGCGGCGATGGCGGCGCGCGGCCGGGTGCTCACGGGAAGGTAGCTTCCCAGACCTCTGCCTGAAAAGCCAACTCAAAACCGAGCTTGTGATAGGCGTCGTGGGCGCGGGTCTCGTTCCAGCCGTCCACGTAGAGGGAGGCGTGGCGGGCGCCCGCGGCGCGAAGCCGGCCGAGCAACTCGGCGACCAGCCAGACGGCGAGCCGTGCATTTCGTCCGCGGCCATCAGGCAGAGTTGAGGCGGCTTCCCGGCGAGCAGCTCCTCTTCGGTGCGCGGCGAGAACCGCCAGTGGTCCGCGAACGACCGGTTGTGCATCGCGGCCCACGAACCCGGCTTGACCTTCGAGCCGTCGATCAGCGCATAGCCCCGCACCGGCCGCACCTCGGGGAGCTCGCCTGCAACGCTTCGGTCCATCCGCCACCATGGCCTGACCATCTCGAGGCCCAGCTCGCGAAGCCCCTCGCCATGACCTTGTGCGGGGCATCGCCCGTCATCGACCACGCGCGAGCGCGCCTCCCAATCGATTTTCGCGAGAAGGCCCCGCAGGTGCGACTCGCGCGGCACGCTGTCACGCCGCCCGGCCTTGACGTCGGCCGCCCAGAGCTACATGAGCGGCCCGAGGTCCGCCGCTCGCCCAGGTCTCATGCCGTGGCGCGCGCCACGACCTCGTGCACCTCGGGAAGAGCGCGGCGGATCTGTTCTTCGAGCTCGGTTTCGATGCGGTGAGCTTGCTCGAGGCTGATGTCGCCGGCGACCTCCGCGACAACATGCGCGTGGATCCTCTGGTGGCGGTCGCTCAGCTCGACGTCGACGCACCGGCGCACCTCGGGGTGCGAAGCCACCACCTCGCGCATGCGGGCGGCAAGCTGGGCGTGGCGAGCTGTCACGTCCTCGCCTCGCACCACGGTCGGCTCCAACGGTTCGAGGTGGATGTCCACCCTCGTCGCATCCGGCAGCTCGGTGCGCAGAGCCCGTTCCAGGGCGCTGCTGGCTCGCGAAGCCCTGGCCAGGCTCATGTCGCCGGGCATCTTGGCGTGCATGGTCAGATGAAGCGATCCGTCCGCCTCGCGCTCCACGGTCACGTTGTGCAGGTCGCGGACGCCACCATTGCGCGCCGCCGCAGCATGGATGCGTTCGACGAGGTCGGTCTGCTGCTCCTGCCCTTCGACGAGCACGGAGAGGTCAAGGGTTGGCAGGATCGATCGGGCCTTCGCCTTGACGTCTTCGACCAGCGCCCCGGCGGCTTCCAGCGACAGCATTCGACCCGTGGCGACGCTGGCGTCGCCGATGAGGTTGGGTCCTGAGCGGCGCACCCGGACGGAGCGTACCTCGCGCACGCCGCTCACGTCCCGGATCGCTTCCCGGAGCTCTTCCTCGGCGCCGGCCGGCGCGCGGTCGATCAGGATGTCGCCCGAATGCCACACGAGCATCGCTGCGGCGCGCGCGATGATCGCGGCCACGAACAGGGCGGCCAGCGAGTCTGCCCAGGCGAATCCCATGCGCACTCCGACCAGCCCCGCCAGCACCCCGACGGTCGCCAGGACGTCGGAGAGGCGGTTGGTCGCGTCCGCCAGGAGCGCCTCGCTGTTGGCCAGCCGGCCCACGCGGCGCAGGACTCCGGCGCGGCCTGCTTCGATCACGAGGGTGGCGATGAGGAGGACGAACGCATAGCCCGCCGGGTTGATCTCCGGCCCTCCGGTGAGCAGCCGCCGCACCGCTTCGAACGCGATCCCCACCGCCGTCACGATCAGCAGGACGCCTTCGGCGAACGCGGCCAGGTTCTCCGTGCGACCGTGGCCGTACGGGTGCTCGGTGTCGGCCGGCTTGCGCGAGGTGCGCACCGCGAGCAGGGTGAACGCGCTCGCGGCCAGGTCGAGGAACGAGTGCGCCGCCTCGCTCAGGATGCCGAGGCTCCCGGTGAGCAGCCCCACCACCAGCTTGCCCACGACAAGGGCCACCCCGATCGCCACCGAGCCCAGGGCGATGAGCTCTGGCCGGCGCTCCAACCTGAGCAGGGGTCCCCGCGAACTCACGGCTGGGCCTCGGAGTTCGCGCGGCTTGTCTGCGTCACTTTTGCAACTTTAAGGGGCAGGTTTGGGGAGCGCCGAAGGCGGCGCTCGCATCGACGAATCGGTTGGTCAGCCGCCTCCGCCTGGGCCCTCGAGCCCCGGCTTGGTCATCTTGCCGAGGTCCAGCACCTTGTTGAGCGCTGACTCACCGACTCCCTGAGCGCGGGCCAGCTGCCGGATCGACTTACCTGTGCGCATCGACTCCTTGGCCAGCTTCGCCGACTCGTCATATCCGATCAACGGGTTGAGCGCGGTGGCGAGCATGGGGCTGCGCTCCACCAGCTCAGGGCCCCGGTCCGTGGCCTGCAGGCCCTCGACGCACCGCTCCGAGAAGTTGCGCACCGATGCCGCGAGCAGGGTGATCGACTCCAGCATGGCCGCGGCGGCCACCGGCATCATCACGTTCAGCTCGAAGATGCTGCCCGACTGGCCGCTCACGACCACGGTCGCGTCGTTGCCGTACACCCTGGCGATCACCATGAGCAGCGACTCGACGATGACCGGGTTGACCTTGCCGGGCATGATGCTAGAGCCGGGCTGGGTCTCGGGCAGCTTGAGCTCGCCGAGACCCGCGATCGGGCCTGTTCCCATCAGCCGGATGTCCGATCCGATCTTCCACAGGCTCGTGGCGATGGTGCGCAAGCCACCATGTGCTGCCACGAGCGCGTCGAGAGTCGCTTGCGCATGAAAGTGATTCGCCGTCTCGCGGACGGACAGCTTGGTCGCTTTGGCCAGCCTCGCGCAAGCGATGCGCGCGTACTGCGGGTGCGAGTTGAGGCCTGTCCCGACGGCGGTACCGCCGAGCGGAACCCTCGACAGCTCGTCGACCGCGAGCCTCGCGCGGCGGACCGACTCCTCGATCTGTCCGGCGTATCCCTTGAACTCCTGCCCGAGCCGGATCGGCGTTGCGTCCTGCAGGTGGGTGCGGCCGGTCTTGACCACGGGCCAGAACTCCTTGCTCTTCCCGTCCAGGGTGCGCCGCAGCCGCTCCAGAGCAGGGATGAGCTCGTCCTGGATCGCCATGCCAGCCGCCAGCTGGATCGCGGTCGGGATGACGTCGTTGGAGGACTGGCACAGGTTCACGTGATCGTTGGGATGCACCATCTTCGAGCCCCGCTCTCCGCCCAGGATCTCGGTGGCGCGGTTGGCGATCACCTCGTTGGCGTTGGTGTTGGTCGACGTCCCTGAGCCCGTTTGGTAGATGTCGATCGGGAACTGGTCGTCGAGCTTCCCGTCGATCACCTCTTGCGCAGCCGCCGTGATCGCTCGTGCGCGCCGGCGAGCCAGAAGTCCCAGCTCGCGGTTGGTCTCCGCGGCGGCCTTCTTGACCATGCCGAGCGCGCGGATGAACCGGCGTGGGAACGGCTGGCCCGAGATCGGGAAATTCAGCACCGCGCGCTGGGTCGAAGCGCCGAAGTAGGCGTCGGCAGGGACCTCCATCTCGCCCATGGAGTCGCGCTCGATTCGCGTCTTCTTAGTCACAGCGGGATTCCTTGGCCACGGCCAGATTCTAGAGTGGTCGGCGAATGAGATTGGCCGCCGTCGACATCGGGAGCAACACCGTCCACGCCCTGGTGGCGGACGTGGTCCGCGGCCGCCTGCAGGAGGTCGCGCATTTTGTCGAGATGCCGGAGCTCGGTCCGCAGGTCGCCCGCACGGGCGCCATCGGCCCCCGCGCGAAAGCGGGCCTGAGGGCTCTTCGCAAGGTGGTCCGCGAGGCGCGGGCCCTCGGCTACGAGCACATGGTGGCTGCCGCCACCGAGGCGGTTCGCGAGGCTTCGGACGGCCGGGCGTTCGTCAAGGAGGCCTCGGCGGCGATCGGGGTCCCGGTCCATGTGATCTCCGCTCACAGGGAGGCTCAGCTGAGCTTTCTGGGGGTCTCCAGCCGGCATGCGGTACGCCGCGAGTGGGCGATGGTCGACCTCGGCGGCGCCTCCACCGAGGTGGTCATCGCCCGTGGAGGCGAGATGTTGAAATCGACGAGCCTCCCCATCGGTTCGGGCGTCCTCGCCAGCACTTACTTTTCTGACCCGCCCAGGCCGCAGGAGCGCGCGCGGATGCGCAAGGCCGCCCTGCGCGAGCTCACCCAGGCGCCCGACGGCGAGGTGGAGCGACTCGTGGCGACGGGAGGGACGGCCTCGAACCTACCCCTGGTCCTCACCCGCCGCAACCCGCCGCTGGTCATGACGACGGCCGACCTGCTGGCCTGCGAGGCGCGGCTGGACCGCGGCTGGGCGTCGAAGGTGGCGGCGGACCTCGGCCTGGAGGCCAACCGGGTGAAGGCCCTGAGGGCCGGGCTCGAGGCCCTGCTCCTGTTCCTCGACTGGTACGGGCTGTCTGTTCTCCACATCAGCCACGAGGGCCTCCGCCACGGCATGCTCCTCGCCTACCTGGCGCAAAGCGAGGATTGGTGGCGGTAGCGCTGGGTAAAGTAGCCTCATGGAGCATGTGAACCAGCGCGGGGCCACCCTTCGGATGGCGCTCGGGCTGACCGTTGTGATCCTGCTCGTCGAGCTTGCGGGTGGGCTCCTCTCACACTCGCTGGCCCTGCTTTCCGACGCCGGCCATGTGCTGACCGACGTGTTCGCCCTGGGCCTCGCCTGGTTCGCCGTTGAGCAGTCCAAGCGTCCCGCGGACCAGCGCCGGACATTCGGCTACCAGAGGGTCAGCATCCTTGCGGCGCTGCTCAACTCGGTGACGTTGATCGTGATCGTGATCGCCATCGCCTACGAGGCGGTGCGCCGGCTGGCCGCGCCTCAACCTGTCCATGGCCAGATCGTCATCGTGGCGGCCCTCGCCGGCATCGCCATCAACGTGTTCGTGATCCTCGCGCTGCGCGGCGACAGCCACAGCCTCAACCTGCGTGCCGCCATGCTCCATGTGACGGGGGACGTGGCGGCCTCGGTCGGAGTCGTGGTCGCCGGCCTGGTCATCCTTTTGACCGGATGGCTCTACATCGACCCGCTGCTCTCACTCGCCATCGCGGCCCTGATCGCATATGGCGCGCTTGGGATCGTGCGGGAGACCGTGAACATGCTGCTCGAGGGCACTCCCAGGGAGATCGACCTCGCAGCGGTCAAGGCCGAGATCGAAAGCACCAGCCTGGTCACAGGCGTGCACGACCTCCACGTGTGGGCGCTGTCGTCAGAGGAACTGGCGCTGAGCTGCCATGTGGTCATCGGCGAATGCCCGCTGGGCGACGCCGAGCACGTCGTGCGCGGACTTGAAGCGCGTCTGTGCGACCGCTTTGCGATCGGGCACACGACCATCCAGGTCGAGAGCTGCCATCCGTGCGGGGAGATCCACCACGGGGCGGGCAGCCACAACCACCCGCACGAGGAGATCGTCGTCAGCTCCCCGGCTGGAGCTGGAGAGCCTCCTCGCGCTGCAGAATCCTCCGCGCGACCGCGATAGCAGACGCGTAGGTCGAGTCCATCCCTCTGTAGCTGAGCCCTCGCGCCCCCAGCGTGCGGGCCTGCGTGTAAGGGGTGTCCGACGCGTAGTGGACGATGCCGAGGTCGAAGTGGATCTGTGCCATGTTGACGCTCTCGTTGAGCGGGAACCGATCCGGCTGGACGATCTCGTAGCAGGCATCCAGGTAAGGGCCGGCTTCCATCTCCACGACCGTGTACCGGCCCTGGTAGTAGAAGTCGAGATAGTCGCGGTTCTGCAAGAACGTCCCTCGCACGGCGACCGCCCGCTGGTTGTCGAGAGCCGACCCATAAACGAGGTTGGGCTGGACGTCGGCCGCCGTGAAACAGTTGTCGAGCCAGTACGTGTTGCCCGAGTGCTCGTTGTGGACGACGTTCGGGATCATCACGTCGCCGACGTCCGCATTGAGCGTGGCGGCCTTGCCGAGCACGTAAACGCCCGCCACCCACGACGCCTGCTCGGCGACCTGGCGGAGGATGTGGTACGCGGCCTCACCCAGGGGATAGTCGACGTTGACGATGCACGCGCCGGAAGCGCGCAGCTTGCCCTCGTCGACGGCGCCGACGCGCGGGTCGATGGCGCTGGCGTCGAGCTTCGACAGCATGAAGACCTGTGCGGCGGAGTCGACTCCAGTGCCCTTCGCCGCTATGTGGCGCACCCCGTTGGCGGCCTCGATCTCGGCCCGGGTGGCGCGCAGGCGCTCGCGCTCCGGGTGCACGTCGAAGACCTGGCGGGCGCCGTAGTAAAGCCAGTTGTGCCGGGAGGCGCGGCTGTGGCCGGCCTCGAGCTTGCGCCTCTCCGAATCGAGGTCGGGATCGTTCCGTCCGATCCAGTCGACGATCTCATCCTCGAACTGGCGCGCCACGCCGGTCAGCACGTTGACCAGGCTGTGCGCGTTCGACGACACGAAGTAGACCGGCGCGTCTCGTGCACCCATGTCGGCCATCGCGGCTGAGATGGGCTGCCACCAGCGGCTCGCATTCCGGTCGTACCCGAGATGGCTCCCGCCGATCAGCCGCAGGACCATGCGACATTCCTCGCGCTTGATCGCGGCCAGGTTGGCGTCGAACGTCCCGCCCCAGGCCTCGCGCAGCCGCCGCCAGTCGTCCTCGGAGGCGCCCGCCGCCTGGCGCGCCGATTCGTCGGACAGGTCCACGTCCTGCAGGGCCCGGTGCAGCTTGTTCCACTCGATCTGGTAGGCGACCACGGTCGGCACCAGGTCGTCGATGTCGGACACCGACGCGATCAGCACGGCCAGCATGTTCTTGCCGTCGTGGTACCAGCGTCGGCGGCGGGCGGGAGCTTTGACCGCCTGCCAGTCGAGGATCTCAGCGCGCAGCACCGCGCGGAAGCCTTGCGGGCTCTGGCCCATCACGATGTGGCGGCACCTGTTGATCGCCTCGGGCAGTCGCCTCGCCGCGTACAGGAGCGCCCCCATGTCGACCTGGGGCATGGCCGCCTGCGGATGCAGGACGGAGCCCATACCGATGTGGGCGTGGACCAAGGACTCGACCTTGATGTCGCCCGAGCTCTGGAGCATGGTCGTGTACGTGCGGACGTAGAGCTCGACGGCGTGCTTCCCGGACCAACCGGAGGCCGGGGGCGATTCCATCTGGCGAATATAGAACACCCCATTCATGGGGCCTTACAGAACGTTGACGTTCCTCGAAAGAACCCGGCTGCCGGGCCGTTGTGTAATAGACCGTGATGACACCACTTTCTCGGTTCCGCCACCTCAGGATCGCCGGCTTCGCCCTCGGGGCGGCCGCCGTGGCCGGCGCCGCCGTGCTGGTCACGGCCTCCGCCGCCGGCTTCACCCTCGGCTTCCGCCCGGCATCCGCCACCCAGCCCCAGGCGGCCGACACCGCAGTCAACCTCAGCCAGGCCTCGATCGCATCGACGGTCTGCAACGACTTCATCTCGCATCTCTCGAGCGACCTTGGCAAGAGCCAGAGCCAGGTCAACGCGGCGGTCCAGAAGGCGATCGGTGAAACGCTCGCCGACGAGGTCAAGAACAAGCATCTGACCCAGGCGCAGGCGGACGCCATCAAGCAGAAGCTGGCCTCCCAGCCGCCCTGCAACCTGGCGTCCGGCCTCGGAAGCAGGCCCGGCGCCGCGGCCGCCCCGCGGGCCGGCGCTTACCTCCAGCAGCTGCTGACCGCGGCCGCTTCCGCGCTCGGCATCAGCGCCGCGCAGCTGAGGACCGACATCGCCGGCGGAATGAGCCTGTCGCAGATCGCGGCGGCCCAGAAGCCCCCCGTGACCGAAGCGCAGTTCCGCACCAAGCTCATCGCTCAGCTCACCCCGCTGCTGGACGCGGCGGTCAAGAACCAGAAGCTGACCTCGGCCCAGGAGCAGGCGATCCTGCAACGGCTGCAGGCGGGACCGATCCCGTTCTGGACCACTCCGCCGCGCAGGCCGAAAGCGGCCGCGCCGAGCGCGCCCGCAACGACGACGACGACCTAGCGACCCTCGCTTTCGCTACCATCGACCGGCGGGGGCTCTCCCCGCGCACGGCGCGATGAGGCTCGCTCCTTGAACCGCCAGGGCTTGCAGCCTGGCTGATGGCCTCTACCAACACCCACGTCAACGGTTGGCAGAGCAAGGAGAAGCCATGAATCCGTACACGGTCGCGGCGATCTGGATGGCGCTCGCGTTGATCGCATCGGTGATCAGCATTCGCGCGGGCATTGCAGTCGCCCTCGCGGAGATCCTCGTCGGCGCGCTGGCCGGCAACGTGCCCGTCGTCTCGGGCCTCGTGCAGCAAACCGCCTTCACCACGTTTCTGGCCGGCCTCGGCTCGGTGACGCTCACCTTCCTCGCCGGGGCGGAGATCGATCCCGTCTCCCTGCGCCGCCACTGGAAGGCGAGCCTGGCGATCGGGTTCGTGTCGTTCATGCTGCCGTTCGCCGCGGCGCTGTCGATCTCGTACCTGGTGCTGCACTGGAACCTCCATGCCGCCGAGATAGCAGGGGTCGCGCTGAGCACGACCTCGGTGGCCGTCGTCTACGCGGTGATGGTGGAGACGGGCTTGAACCGCGAGGAGCTGGGCAAGCAGATCCTCGCCGCGTGCTTCGTAACCGACCTGGGGACGGTTTTGGCGCTGGGCGCGCTTTTCGCGGGCTTCAGCGTGCTGCTGGTCGTCTTCGCGGCTGTGACTGTCGTCGCATCGGTGGCCATCTCGCCGGCCCTGAGATTCGTGATGCGCAGCCTGGGCCATCGCGTGAGCGAGCCCGAGATCAAGTTTCTCTTCCTGGTCCTCCTCGGACTCGGTGGTCTCGCCACGGCGGCCGGCAGCGAGGCCGTCCTCCCGGCCTACCTGGTCGGACTGGCCACCGCCGGGGTGTTCCTGGGGGATCGCCTCTTGATGGACCGCATGCGCTCGACGGCGTTTGCCCTCCTCACGCCCTTCTTTTTTCTTCGAGCGGGACTGCTCATCTCGCTGCCGGCCCTCGTCGACGGCGCCGCGGTGATCGCCCTGCTCTTCATGGTCAAGATGGTCTCGAAGCTCGCCGGGGTGTGGCCCGTGGCGGCGGCGTTCGGCATCGCCCGGCGCGACCGCAACTACGTCACGCTCCTGATGGCGACCGGCCTGACGTTCGGTTCGATCTCAGCCCTGTACGGCCTCAACCACGGCCTGGTCAACCGGGCGCAGTACTCGCAGCTCCTGACGGTCGTGATTCTGTCCGCCATCATCCCGACGCTCATCGCGCAGCGCCTGTTCCAGCCGCGCACGGTCGACAGCGAAGAGGAGGAGGCGCTGGGCGCCGAGGACGCCTCGATCGTGCATCGGGGCGGTGGAGCGACCTAGGCCGGCGGCCGTCTCTCCTGGGCGGCGGCGATTCGCTCCACGGCTCGGGCGATGCGCACGAGCGACAGCACCCCCACGACGACCGCGACGATCGCTCCCACGATGACCGCCAGGTACAGCAGCCCGACGACGAGGAACAGCCCTCCGCCCACCACGCTCACTCGGCCAGCCTACCAGCCCAAAGCTAATTCGGCGGGTCGGGGGGACCGCCCAGTCGGCGCATCAATTCTTCGAGCAGCTGGCGGGTCTCGGGGTCGGCCATCAGCCTCTCCTGCATCTGCTCCGCCGAGCGCCGGATGTCAGGGTCTGACATGAGGCGCTCGGACATGGCCTGGAAGCGCGTCGCCATGTCCTTCATCGAGCTCTCCTGCGCCACCTGGAGCAGGATCGGCTGGCTCGCCGCCGCCACCACCGCTTCGGCCTGGGCCCGGACCATCTCGATCCCTTTGCAGCCGAGGCACTCGCCCTTGAGGCCGCAATGGCAGAGCTGCGGGCGCAGGCGGTCGAGCGCCGCGTGAAGGTCGGACATGTCGATCGGGCCGGACACGACCTGAAAATCTACGCGGGTCTGGATTTGCCCGTGTACATGGCCTCGATCCGGTCGCGGTAATGCTCGGCGATCACCTTGCGCTTGATGTCCAGCTTGAGAGAGAGCTCGCCAGACTCCTCGGTGAAATCCTGCGGAAGGAGGGCGAAATACTTGATGGTCTCCCAGCTTCCGAGCCCGGCGTTCAGGCGGTCGACGGTCTGCTTGATCGATGCCTCCAACGCCGCTTCGTCGAGGCCCTGCTTGCCGGCAGCATCGCGGTCGGGGACGATGAGAACGGTCACGTATGGCCTGCCGTCGCCGACGACCACCGCCCTGATCACCAACGGATTGCTCAAGAGGGCGTGCTCGAGCGGCAGCGGCGCGATGTACTTTCCGCCGGCGGTCTTGAACAGTGATTTCTTGCGGTCGGTGATCTTCAGGAAGCCGTCCTCGTCGATCTCTCCGATGTCGCCGGTGTGGATCCAACCGTCCCGGACCATCTCGGCGGTGGCTTCCGGTTTGTTGTGGTAGCCGATCATGTTCCCCAGGCCCTTGACGAGGATCTCTCCGTCCTCGGCGATCTTGATCTCGACGCCCGGGAACGGTTTCCCGACGGTGAGGAACCGGTGCTCGAGCAGGGTGTTCGAGCAGATGCCGGAAGACGTCTCGGTCATGCCCCAACCGTTGAGGATGGGGACGCCGATGGCCCAGAAGAACTCCTCGACCTCCCGCGACAGCGCAGCCCCGCCGCTGACGAAGAAGCGGAGCCGGCCGCCCGTGAGTCGCTTGCGAAGCGGGGCCAGCACAAGCCGGTCCGCCAGCCGGTGCTGAGCCGCGAGCAGCGGTCCAGGCGCGCTGGTGTGGAAGTGGCGGGTGCCGGTGCGGATCGCCCACCGGAACAGGGTGCGCCGCGCCGCGCTCGACTCGCGGACGCGCGCCGTCACAACCGCATACATCTTTTCGTACATGCGCGGGACGCTGCACATCACCGTCGGCTGCACCTCGCCGAGCTCCTGTTCGAGGTGGTCCGCCCCGCGCGAGATCCATATCTCGCCGCCGTACACGACGGCCAGGAAGATGTCGTTGATCCGCTCGAAGACGTGGGCGTACGGTAGAAACGAAAGCGTCGAGTCTGCGTCGGTGATCGGATGCACCTTCACCGTTGCGCGGCCCATGTCCACCAGGTTGCGATGGGCGAGCTCCACGCCCTTGGGGTCTCCGGTGGTTCCCGACGTGTAGACGATCGTGCACAGGTCGTCGGGCTTGATCCGCCTCAGGCGGGCATCGATGTCCGCGAGCCGGGCCGGGCCGCGGCCCACCCAGCCAGGAACCTCCACGTCGATCAGCGCGATCGTTTTCAACGCGCCGACGGCCCTGAGCTTGGTTGCCGTCGCTGCGTCTGAAGCGATGGCGAAGCGCGCCCCGGAGTCCTCGACGATCTTCCGCGCGATGTCGGGTGGAGAGTTGGGATAGATCGGGACCGTGATCGCTCCGATCGACTGGATGCCGAAATCGCAATACAGCCATTCGAGCCTGTTCTCGGACAGAAGGACGACCCGGTCGCCGGGCTCGATGCCGGCGTCGAGCAGGGCCGATGCGACCGACAGGACGTCGTGTCTCATGTCGGCCCAGGTCTTCACGAGCCACGTTTCGCCCACCAGGTGGTGGACCATGGCGCGGTCGCCGTACTTGGCCGCCTGCCGGAAGAACACGCCGGCCGTGGTGCGGTCGTCGATCGCCTCCGGATCAAGGTCGCTTGTCGAGGCGGGCGAGGTCCTCAGGGACGTGGCGCTACTTGACCGCCTTGATCGTGAGCGTCAGGGTGCCGGAGGGCACGCTGACGGTGACCTTGTCGCCCTTCTTGCGGCCGACGAGCGCCCGTCCCACGGGCGAGTCGACCGAGATGCGTCCTGCCGACGGGTCGCTCTCGACGGCGCCGACCAGGTGATAGGTCTCGGCGGAGCCGTCGGTGTCGACCACCTCGATCGTGGAGCCCGGGCCGGCCACGCTCGAATGGGTGTCCCGGATGATCTGGGCGCGCCCGATCATCTCCTGCAGCTCGTAGATGCGGCTGTCGAGGAGCCCGACCTCCTCTTTGGCCTGCTCGTACTCCGGGTTGTCCTCGATGTCGCCCGGCTGGAAGGCCTCCTTGAGGCGCTCGCCCGCCTCGGCGCGGCGCTTCAGCGCGACCTCCAGGTCGCGCTTGAGCTTCTCCAGCCCCTCGGGCGTCAGCAAGACAGGTTCGGTTAGATCCATCTCCCGGCGGTTTGAAATGATACCCGCGGATGGATCCGACAGATCTGAGAGCCGAGCTCGCCGAGCGGCTGGCCGGCGCCGAGCCGATCGACGCCCGGACCTTCAACGCCGCCTGCTTCATGCTCTCGAGGGCGCTCGAGTCGCTCGATCTGAGCGTCGACGAGGCTGCGCCGCTCGTCAAGCGGCTGCTCCGGGTGGCGGGCAGGGTCGTGATCGATACCGGCTTGCCTGAATCACCTGCTGAGGGCTGGCCGAACACCGTGGCGATGGCGCTCCAGTGGCTGGACGAGGCGCTGAAGCCGCTGGGCTATGAGGTGCGGGCGATGCCTGCGAGCGGCCGGCCGGAGCTCAGGCGCGCCGAAGAAGGCTGGGGCGAGCTGCCTAGTTGATCAGTCGTGCCGCGGGGGGCGCCGGCGAGTAGTTCGGGTTGAACAGGATGCCGGTGGTGTTGTTGCCGATCACGGTCGCGCTGTAGGTGATCAGCTGGCCGGCGAGTGGTGCAGTGTCGGTGCCGCTGAGCGTCCATTGAGCCGACGGTGAGTAGATGGTGCCGATGTACTGCGTGAAGGCGCTCCCGTTGATGGTGTTCTGGGAGCCCGACGCGCATGTTGTCGGGGTGCCAAGCACCTCATAGATGATGATCCAGTTGTACTGCTCGCCGCTGAACACGTGGGTGACGCCGTTGGCATTCTGGTCGAGGCACTGGTTCACGGGGAAGTAGAACTGCACAGCCCCCGGGGTCACCCTGGCGCTCTGGCATGGAGCGGCCGGGTCGCCGGGGTTCGGCGAGACCACGCAGTAGTTCTCGTTGGCCACGTCGCCGCCGGTGTAAGGCGGGTACTGGAGCTGCTGCGGGGCGTTCTCCTGCGGCAGACCGGATCCACAGGTGGTGATGCACTGGGGAGGGTACTCGTCGTCCGGCATCTGGCACAGCGTGGATCGCGTCTGCGCGAAGCACTGGACGGTCGGCGACAGGCTGCTGTAGTTCACGTTGCAGACTGTCACGGTGGCCACCCCGCAAGGCCATCCTCCGGTGCCCCCTAGCAGGGTCGTGCCGGAGCCGCCGTTGGGGTATGGCGCGCCCGGAGCGGGGAAGGTGTTGACGTAGGAGAAGTTGTTCTGCCCCCCGGGGTCGTTGCAGCCGTTGGGGTCGATGTACACGTTGTAGTACTGCGCGCCCGGCGAGTTCTGGGTGATGTTGACGTTGATGCCCTGCGGGCCTGTCACGTCATAGGTGGTCGACACTGGCCAGCAGGCCGAAGGCGCGCTCTCGCGCCGGCATCCGGTCGGCCCGGCGCAGAGTGCGGCGCTCCCACCCGTGATGGTCGTGTCGTTGAGGGGGTCGAAACGGACGGCGGTCAGCTCGATTCCCCAGGTGCCTCCACCGGAGCCGTGCTTCATGCCACTACCGCCTGGCACGCTGATCGCGGCCGCGGTGAAGGCGCCGGCACAACCGCTGGGCCAGAACATCGGGTTGGCCATCGCCGTCGTGCCCGGGCCCGTGAAGTCGGCCCTGACCAGCTCCTCGTTGGGCGACTTGAGCTCGTTGGAGACGAAGCCGCCGTGCGAGGTGTAGCCGCCGGTCCATTGGTAGACCCCGGCGTCCAAAAAGTAACAGCCGCTGCTGCTCAACGAGAAGCTGGGCCACACGCCAGGAGTCATCTCCGTGTACGTTCCGCGATTGATCGACGTGCCGGCTGCGGAGTAGAAGGGCACTGACGGCGCAAGATAGCCGGGGTCCGGCAGCGTGGGAGCAGGCACCACGGGCCCCCCCTGCGTATCACCGGGCAGGCATGTACCGCCCGTCGTGGCAGGGTCGTACGGCACCATGCCCGGGGTTGAGTTGTAGCAGTAATACACTGCCGAGCTGCACGACGAGCCCGTTCCGCCGTAGCAGTTGCCCGCCAGGTCCAGGCTGGAGCTGCCCGATTGGCATTCCGTTCCGTTGGTGTAGGCGTCTCCCAGCATGGTGAGGCTGCCGTTGCCCTGGAGCGACGTCGCGCAGGCCTGTGAGCTCAGGGTGAGGAGCGCCGGCGTCTGGCGCTGGTTGCCGACGATTGCGGTTGCCGTCGCGACGATGATCGACGAGGTTGGCCCCCCGAATATCTGCATGAACGACAGGGGCAGCGTGTGCGTGCTGGAGTATTGGAACTGGTAGCCGTTGAACTGGGTGTTCGTGGCTTGAACCACTAGCGTGTACCCGGCCGAGTACGTGTACGTCCAGGTGTCCTGCGGGAGGTTGTTGTTGGCGCCAACCATGGCGAAGGTATGCGTTGGCGCACCCGTGGGACCGCCGTACAGGCGGAGGTCGTTCTGATACAGGTTTACGGAGTTCGGGAGCGCACCGTTCGTGGCTCCGGTGAGGTCGCTGTAGTTCTCGTACCAGTCGCCGGCGGACAGCGCCGCCGCGTCGACGGCCGCCTGCTGGCCGCGCCTGTCGACGTACGCGCGGCCGGAATCGATCGCCAACCCAAGCATGGCGAAGAGCACGAGGATCAGGAGCGCAACCAAAACGATCGCCTGTCCCTCCTGCAGCTTTCGCTGGGGTGACTTAGTTCGAGTACTCAGCACGGTAGACCGCACATGCGGTGATGACGATTCGGTTGCCGACAACTTGCTGGATGATCGGCGTCAGTGGCTGGAAGTTGAACCACAGCGTCACCTTGATCGGTTCGTGCAGCGTGATGTAGAAGCACAGGCCTCGCCCGAAGTCGATGATCGAGCTCGCCGAGCGGCTGGCCGGCGCCGAGCCGATCGACGCCCGGACCTTCAACGCCGCCTGCTTCATGCTCTCGAGGGCGCTCGAGTCGCTCGATCTGAGCGTCGACGAGGCGGCGCCGCTCGTCAAGCGGCTGCTCCGGGTCGCGGGCAGGGTCGTGATCGATGCCGGCTTGCCTGAATCACCTGCTGAGGGCTGGCCGAGCACGGAGGAGATGGCGCTCCAGTGGCTGGACGAGGCGCTGAAGCCGCTGGGCTACGAGGTGCGTGCCTTGCCTGCGAGCAGCCGGCCGGAGCTCAGGCGCGCCGAAGAAGGCTGGGCCGAGCCGCCTAGTTGATCAGTCGCGCCGCGGGCGGCGCCGGCGAGAAGTTCGGGTTGAACAGGATGCCGGTGGTGTTGTTGCCGATGACGGTCGCGCTGTAAGTGATCACCTGGCCGGCGAGTGGCGCCGTGTCGTTGCCGCTCAAGGTCCAATCAGATGACGGGGAATAGATGGAGCCGATGTATTGCGTGAAGGCACCGCCGTTCAGCTTGTTGGCGCAGGTTACCGGCGTGCCCGTCGCCTGATAGAGGATGATCCAGTTGTACTGCTCACCACCGAACACGTGCGTGGAGCCGTTGCCGTTCTGGTCCAGGCACTGGCCGACCGGAAAGTAAAACTGCACTGCTCCGGGGGTCACCCTGGCGCTCTGGCACGGAGAGCTCGTTGGCCCGGGATTCGGCGAGACCACGCAGTAGTTCTCGTTGGCCACGTCGCCTCCGGTGTACGGCGGGTACTGAAGAGCCATCGGGGCGTTGTCCTG
>Ga0307374_10001903_pt1 | contig 38112 bp, 34 predicted proteins | sample OX3MG_FD_202532 | JGI IMG/M metagenome (GOLD analysis project Ga0307374, IMG submission 202532) | Soil microbial communities from Risofladan, Vaasa, Finland - OX-3 | ecosystem: Environmental > Terrestrial > Soil > Coastal area > Acid sulfate soil | place: Finland: Risofladan, Vaasa | collected... | reverse complement strand
GCGGGTACCCCCTGGCGATGGTGCACGCAGAGAAGATCGTGACCGCGATCGCGAGGGGCACCATCAACACCAGGTGGCGGGACTTCGCCGACATCTACATGCTCTCAAGAAGACACGCCATCGATGGAACCCAGCTCATCCGATCGACCGGCCGAGTCGCCGAGCACCGCCACGTACAGCTAACGCCACTCATAGAGGTCCTTGCCGGCTACGGAGAGATCGGTCAAGAGAGATGGGCGGCATGGCGCCGCAGACAGCGCCTCGAGGACCGGCTGCCCGAGCAGTTCGAAGACGTACTCACAGCCGTCATCGATTTCGCCAACCCAGCGATCACCGGCACCGCCGAAGGCCACTCCTGGGACCCGGTCGCCGGCGCTTGGTAGCTACGTCGCGGCGTCAAATCCTCTGATCGAATTACTCACAGGCTGGCGCGCCAGGCGGAACGTTTGAGCAGGCGATGATGGGCTCTGGTGCGATCCGCCACGGACATGCCGCGGACGGGGTGGCTTGCCTCAGCGGATGATCTGGAAGCCGACGCTCATTGCGAGACTAGTCTGGGCGGTGGCAGGACACCCGCTTGGGTCGGGCTGCGTGGATGGCTGGGCTACCGGGGAGCAGTGCCAGCGTCTCGCGGATGTCATCCGCGTGTGATCGCGCTGCCGCTGCGAGACGTAGGGGCGGACGGGGCCGTTCTCGTGCCCCCGCCGGGGGCAAGTCATCCGGCCACGGCTGGATGATGATCTGCTGCATCCCGATGCTGGTGATCGCCATCGTTCTCGTCGCGATGCATGACGCGAGCGTCGCCGGGAGCAGCTCGTGGGGTGCGGGTCCCGTGTCGGTGCCGCCCAGGCTGGTGGGCTCGTCGGTGATGATCGTATGGCGTCCGTTGACATCGACCTCGTGGCGGAGTGTGTCGTCGATCGAGCGCGCTTGCGGTGAAGCTCATGGCGTTCTCCCATCTGCGAGCGTGCGGATCATGCGTGTCCGAACCGAACGTCGGGGAGGACGCGCCGCGCCCAGCGGGGCAGATACCAGGCCCGGGCGCCCATCAGACGCAGCAGCACAGGGAGCAGGAGCAGGCGGATGAGCGCCGCGTCGAGCAGGACGGCGACGCCGAGGATGATGCCCATCTCCTTTGGCGGCAACGGCCCGGAGAGCGCGAAGGTGAAGAACACGGCGACCATCACCGCAGCGGCAGCGAAGATCACCCTGCCGGAGTGCGCCACCGCGCCGACCATCGCGTCCTTCGGATCGTGACTGTGGTCCCAGTGCTCCTTGGCGGAGGAGAGCAGGAACATGGTGTAGTCCATCGAGATCGCGAAGATCATCGCGAAGAAGAACACCGGGCCCCAGGCATCGAGGAAGCCCTGCGGCTGGAAGCCGAGCAGCGAGTGCAGCGCCCCGTCCTGGAAGATCCACTTGGACACGCCGAATGCGGCGCCGGTGGCGAGCAGGTTGGTGAGCACGCCGGCCGCAGCGAGCAGCGGCGCCTGCAACGCGAACAGCAGCAACAGGAACCCGAGGCCGAGCACCACACCGATCACGAGGACGGTCTTGGCCGAGAGCAGCTGCTGCAGGTCGTGGTTTTCTGCGACCGCGCCTCCGAGCAGGGTCCCAGCCGGCATGTGGGCCCGCAGCCGCTCGATAGTGGCGCCGACCGCTGGGTTGGAGGGGTCCTGGCGGGGGACGGCCGTCACAAGTGCAAGCCTGCCGCTGCCGGGCTGGGTGGGCAATACCTGGGCGATGCCCGGGTCACTCTGCGCGACCCGGGCGACCGTCGCTGCCTGACCGGCGGTGGTGACGAGTTGTAGCGGGCCGGTGGCGCCCTGTCCCATCGCGGCCTGGACCTCGTTGTAGCCGACGCGCGAGGAGTCCGAGCTTGGCACGACCTTGATCGAAGGCATCGAGGTCTTCAGCTGGGTAACGGGGAACACGAGCACGAGGAGCACCACCAGCGCGGGGATGCCGTAGCGCAGCGGATGACGCCACAGGCGCTCGCCCCAGGCGGCGAAGCGCGCGGAGCGGTGCTCGCCGGAGTGCGCCCAGGGCAGCGACAGGTTGTCCACCTTGGGGCCGAGCTTGGCCAGCACCGCCGGCAGCAGCGTCAGCGTGGCGGCGAGCACGAAGATGACGGCGAGCATGATGCCGAGGCTCATGCTGCGAAATGCAGGGCTGGGTACAAGCATCACGGCGGTGAGGGAGATCAGCACCGTGACGCCGCTGAAGAGGACGGCCTTGCCGGCGGTGTCCATCGTCACGGCGGTCGCCTCCTGCGCGTCGAGCTTGGAACCGAAGAACGCGCCGCGGAAGCGCATCACGATGAACAGCGCGTAGTCGATGCCGAGCGCCAGGGCGAACATCAGCGCGAAGTTCATCGCCCAGATCGAGATCGGCAGGATCAGCGTGCCGAGGTAGAGCGAGCCGGCGGCGGCGAGCAGGCCGAGCATCGTGAGCATCAGCGGCAGGCCGGCGGCCACCAGCGAGCCGAAGGCGAGCAGCATGATCGCGAGCGTGACCGGCCAGGAGATGACCTCGGACTTGAGCATCGCCGAGCGGTTGGCCACGTTGAAGTCGGACCACATGCCGGCCGCGCCGCTGAGATCGACGCGCACCCCGCCAGTTGAGAGCCTGTGCAGCGTGCCCTTGAGGCTGTCGGCGGCGGTGACCATGCGGTTGGGGTCGCGCGCCGCGCCGGCCTGCACGATCGCGGTGTGACCATCGGGTGAGATCGACAGCCTGGGCGTCGGCGCGACGACGGTGCGCACCGCGCCGTTCGTCCGCAACGTCTGCTCCACGCGGGCGATCGTCGACCTGAAGGCGGGGCTGTTGACCGTCTGGGTCGGCGAGTAGAGGACCGTCATCAGGCCGTAGCTACCGAGACCGGCGAAGTTGCGTTCGATGAGCTTGCGCGCCTGCACCGACTGCGAGCCGCTCGCTTCCCACCCTGCCCCGGATAGTGCCTTCTCGACCCGTGGCGCGAAGAACCCGAGCACCAGCGCGACGAGTAGCCAACCGATCAGCACGGTGCGCAGATGCGTGGCCGTGTAGCGGCCGAGGCGGCCGATCGGCCCCACCCGGGGGACGTGCTGGGCCGGCGGCTCAATGGGCCTTGTCGCGGGAGGCGCGACGGTGGCGCTCACGAGTGCGCCTCCTTGCCCGGATAGACGACAGAGCGCAACGCGAACACACGCCGCAGGACCACCGACGCCGGGCACGCGCCGAGGAGCACATACAGCCACTGGTTAACGCCGACGAACGCCGTCAGCAGCAGGAACCACGGGGAGACCAGCGCCACCAAGCCGACCGACAACAGCGTCATCGTGCCCGCTAGGGCGAACAGCACGCGCTCAAGCGGCCAGCGGGAATAGTCAGCGCTGCGGGGCGCCTCACGGGCACATGCGGTTGCAGTCATCGGGTGGCTCCTCCTGGCAGTAGTGAGTCGAGTTCGTCCAACTGGCGTCGCAGGCCGCCGCAGACGTGCTCGCACAGCTCGAACACGCCCTCATCGGCGATGGCGTAGAGCGAGAAGTTGCCCTCCTTGCGCCTGCTCACCAGCCCGCTGCGCAGCAACACACCGAGATGCTTGGAGACGTTCTGCTGCGAGGCGCCGGTCGCCACCTGGAGCTCCTGGACGGTCGCCGGAGCCTCGCGTAGAGCGTCGAGCAGACGGATGCGCATCGGCTCGCCGAGGACACGAAAGCGCTCGGCGATCACCCCGACGAGCGGCGCGGGAAGCGGGTGGGGAACACTCGTAGATGTAGTCATGCCAACACCATAGCACAACTGTATCGTTGTATGCGACTAAAGCTGTGGATGCGGTGGCGGATCGCGTCGACGGTGATCGCTCAGCCGACTGCTGCGCTAGCTTCAACCCATGGCTTCAAGCGTCCCCGCGAGCGCCGATCCCAATACCCACAGGCACGGCAGGCGTGTGCACAGCCATCCCCACACGGGCCTCACCGCCATCTCGGACTGGCGGTGAGGCGCTCTGAGCGCGTGGCTGAGCGGCACGCCCATACCCACGATCATCCCCACGAGCACGGAGACCACGGTCACTCCCACGGCGAGCACGGGCATTCTCATGGGCTCGTACACGAGAGCATCAAGCGCTCTCGCGCAGGCATTCACGCGGTCTCGCTCTCGCTTGCGGTACTTGGCCTCGCCGCGGCGGCTCAGACGGCCGTGTTCCTCGCCAGCGGCAGCATCGCGCTACTCGCGGACCTGATCCACAACTTCGGCGATGCCGGCACGAGCGGCGAGGTCTGCCAGTAGATCTCCAGCCCTTTGGCTCCGGGAAGTGCAAGAGAAACGCGGAGTTGGTCACGCGCTCGCATCGGCCGGGAAAGCAGGCGTGTCGTTGCGAGCAGCCTGTGTCATCGAGTGATGGCACGCGAGATCCACGCGTCTAACCCGTCTCTATGCGTGCGCGTGGGGCCAAGGCTTTTTGTAGACGGGTACTCGGCGGGGTCGCGTGCCGCGGCCGCAGACCTCGAGCACCGTCCTATTTCGTGAGCTCTTCGGTGGTGTTCTGCCCGTCTTTGGATGAGTTGTTCGTACCGGTCACCGGACTCGCCCCGGTGCTGCTCTGACGGTCGGGCGACTCTTCTGACTGGGCCGTTTCGGTGGTCGCGCTGCCCCCGCCATCGCTCGAGCCGCTGCTGATCGGGGAGCTGCTGGTCCCATCGCTGGAGCCGCCGCTCGCCGGGGAGCCGCCGGTGCTCGTGAGGTTGGCGACGGAGCCGCCGTCTTTGCTGTCAAGACCGCCGAAGCTCCCGACGCTGCCCCCACCTGAGCCTGCTTCGCTGCCCGTCAGCACGCGTGCGCCCTGCCCTCGATCCCCACCGCCGTCCCGTCCTCGCGGCGCTTCGGGTCCGTGGCCGTTGGACGCCGCGGGGAAGAGGAGCGCGGCCCGCGTTCGGTGAGAACCCTCGCCGGGCTGTCGCGCGGGGCCAGTCAACCGATGCATAGAACGTGGGACGCCCGACGGCCCGACGTGACGAGGCTCTTGCGTCGTAGGCGTCCGGCCCGTTGCCTGAGCCGAGGCCACGGCGACGGGCTTCACCGCCGAGCTGGCTCGCGGGGTCCCTTGCCGGGCCGGGCGCTCGAGCGTCCTTGGATGCGGGTGGACGGCAACGATGCTCCCGCCGAGCACGCCGGCGGTAACGGCCACCGCGCCGCCCTTCATCAACAGGCCCGCTATGCCCGCCGAACCGCCCCCGGCGCCGATCTCCGCCAAGCGCCCGGCGGTCGGCGTTCCGCGTGCGCTGGCCAGCGCCCAGCTCACCAAGGAGGACGGCATGACGGCGCCGGCCGCCGCGCGCAAGGCCGCTCGAGCCCGGTAGACGAGGCCGCGCAGCGCGTTCTCGCTGAGCCCCAACTCGCGCGCTACCTGCTCGTGGGTGCGGCCCTCCACGGCGGTGCGCAGCAGCGCCTCACGCTGCATCTCCGGCAGCGCGGCGAGGCCGGCGAGCGCCTCACGCACCGCGATCCGCCGGTCGAGGTCCTCCTGTGGCGCGCCGGCTCCCGAGAGGCTCTCGCTGAGCGTGCAGTAGTCGTAGCCGGACACGCGCAACGCGTTGAGCGCCGCGTTATGCACGATCCGGTAGAGCCACGCCTTCGCCTCGCCCACCTCGGTGCCCTCGCGCAGCGCCAGCCACGCCTGCAGGAGCGCCTGCTGGAGGGCGTCCTCGGCGCGCTCCCGGGAGAGCAACAAGCGCCGACAGTAGCCGAGCAGCGGACGCCGATAGCGCTGCACGAGCGCTTCGAACGCCCGCTCGTGACCGGCGCGCGCGAACGCCACCAGACGAGCGTCGCTCTGGGTGAGGAGCAGCCGGACTGAGACCGAGGGGCTCATGCGATAGCCGGTGAGCGGCGCGTGGGGGCGGCTTCATAATCGGCGAGCCGCCCCCTATGGCGCCTGGCTTACCTATCTCACCAGCACGATGCTCTCGAATTCGGTCCCACCGGGTCCGACGCGGAGCTCGGCGGCACGCACGACCGCGCCGGCCGTGAACGCCGAGCTGTCGCACGGAGGTTCGGGAGTCCCCTGGGTCATGTCGCCACCGTCGCCCTGGTCCTCGCCCAGCACTTGGCCTGAGCCTTGGTCGCCCTGCTGGTTCATGTCGCCGGCGCTTTGATCGTCGCCCTGACCGCTGTCGTCGCCCTGGCTCTCGTCGGTCGGCGCGGTCGTCGTTCCCGTAGCCGGCGTCGTGGGTTCTTTGACGCACCGGATCTCGGTTTCGTTGGTGACCTTGCCGCTGACGATCGATTCGTCGTTGAGGGTCAGCGTGAGCACGCCGCCGGTAAAGGACTTCACCTTGCCCGCGTTTTCGGGTGTGGTGGGTGTCGTAGGCGTGGTGGGCGTCGTGGGGCTCGTGCCGGTAGCCGGCGTGGTGGTCACACCGCTGGCCGAGATGTGCACGAAATGAACCCTCGCATGGTGGGCTTTGCCCTTGTGGCTATGGAGATGGTGTCCACGGTGATGTGCCAGAGCGGCGCCCGGAACCGCGAGCGCCAGGACCGTGATGCCCACAGCTGTCAACAAACGTCGTCTCATACGGGATTCCTCCTTTTGGTTTGCCCTCCCACGGCCGTCTCACGCGGCATTCCCCCTCGGGGCTTGCCCCCGCGGGAGCGTCGGTGAGATGAGTTGCCCGTATAGACACCGCTCCAAGCGATTACTCACGCCACTGGACAAATGTCCATACCGGCTTGGCGCGCAGTGCTAGCCCCCTCGACCGACCGAGCCGGCAGTGACCGCTGCTTTGGACGCCGAGCGAGCGCACAGAGGAGCCATACGACGGGCTTCTGGGTGGTTTTCCGAGCCGTTTTTTGCCTTCAACACGGTCGACATGGAGAAACCCATCTCCTCTCAGAACGGGAGGTTCATCACTCCCTCTGACGAGGTGTCGGCAAACGGAATATCTCCTGGGACATCTTTTCGTGGCGGATCGCCTGCCCGACGAGCTTGGCGGTTGGGTCGTAGCGTGTCGTGCGCGGCATCAGGAGCCGCTATGCACCCGCTGGCGCACGACGAGCCGCTCGCCGCGTCCTCCGGCGTAGGGTGATCGTCGTGGACGATCTCGGCGAGAAGATACGGGGAGCGGTAAGAGCCCGTCAGGCTTCGTACCCACTCTTCCGGGTCATCCTCCCAGCGAATCGCCACACCGGTCTTGGAGACGCATCGCTTTGTGGGTGACGTCGCCGACGCGCGTACCGCACAACCGACTGCGGCTTCGGGATCGAATGAACTCGCCCTCATGCCGCGATAGGTTCTGCGGCGATATCCACCGTGTATTTGTTCGGCGACGAGGCCGGTAACTTCGACTTCTCAGATGGCCTTGGAGCCAGTCGTTACTTCATCCTGACCACTGTCACCATGAGTAACTGCGAGGCTGGCGATCGGCTTCAAGCTCTCCGGCGACGTCTGGCCTGGCAAGGCGTCCACCTCGCCGCGGTTCTCCACGCGACAAAAGATCCTCAGCAGGTACGAGATGAAGTGTTCAGCATGCTCGCACGCTGCGACATGCGGATCGACGCCACGATCATCAATAAGCGATCGATCCCACCTGCGACGCGAAATCCGCAGGCCCTCTACCGCCACGTCTGGCATGAGCACTTCGCCCGGATCGCACCCGAGATCGCCCGGCCCGGAGACAAACTGCTCGCAGTGGCGTCAGATCTCGGAACCCGTAAGCGCAGGGGCGCTTTCCATGTGGCGGTCGACGATGCCGTTCGTGCGTCCGCTCGTTGTACCCACCGCGTCGCGTTCTGGCCGAACATGAGCGAGCCGTGTCTCGTGGTCGCCGACTACTGCACCTGGGGGATCCAACGCAAGTGGGAGCGAAACGATGCCCGCTCTCAGGTGCTGCTTGCAGACAAGATCTCCTCGGAAGCAGAGATCGAACTAGCAGAGAACGAATAAGACCCTCGTCAGCTAGCCGCTTGCACGGCAGAGCCCAGGGGCTCTTTCGCTGGTGAGGGTCCTAACAGAAGTGTAGGGCATCCTCACGAGATGTAAACCGACGCGCCGGCCGTTCCGTCCGAGCCGAGAGCTATAGTCCTTAAAGTGCATTGACGTGTACCGCGTCGACGTCCTCCAGCTCTTCCAATGCGTCTATGAGCCCCATCAGTGTCTTTGCCTGTCCTTCCTCGATCGGCACGAGGCTCGACGGCCGGTAGGCCATCTCGGCTCTCTCCATCTCGATTCCGGCCTCCTCGATGCTCTTGCGAACGGCGGTGAAGTCCGCCGGTTCGGCGATCACCTCGAAGGCGCCCTCGTCCAGCGATATATCCTCGGCGCCGGCCTCCACGGCGACCATCAGCTCATCTTCGGAGTAGCGCCCGGCGTCGATCACGATCGTGCCCTTCTTGTCGAACAGGTAAGCCACCGAGCCCGGCTCGCCGAGACTGCCGCCGTGCTTGGAAAACGCGTGCCTGACCTCCGCGCTGGTGCGATTGCGGTTCTCGGTCAGCGCCTCGATCAGCACCGCGACGCCGCCCTGGCCGTAGCCCTCATAGAGAACGCTCTCGATCGCATCGGCCTCCCCTCCCTCGCCGGTTCCCTTGGCGATGGCGCGTTCGATGTTGTCCTTGGGCATCGAGGCTTCCTTAGCCTTGCGGATTGCCAGATCCAGCGCCGGGTTACCGTCGGGATCGCCACCGCCGTCGCGCGCGGCGACCGTGATCGCCCGCGTGAGCTTGGAGAAATGCGCGCCCCTGCGCGAGTCCACGATCGCCTTCTTGTGCTTGATGCTCGCCCACTTGGAGTGTCCTGACATGTGACACAGCTTAGGATGCGAGACCTCATGGCGACCGTCCCTCCAGACATCTTCAAGGCATACGACATCCGCGGCCTGTATGGCGAGCAGATCGACGGCGACGTGGCCGAGCAGATCGGCCGTGCCTTCGCGCGCGTGCTCTCTGCGCTCTCCGGCAAGCCCGTCTCCGAGCTTCGCATCGGATTGGGGCGCGACATGCGCCTCACCGCTCCCGAGCTCACGGCACGCTACCGCGAGGGGCTTCTCTCCGAGGGCGCCAGCGTGACCGGCGCCGGTCAGGTTGGCACCGAGATGCTCTACTACCTCGTCGGCTCACGGGAGCTCGACGGCGGGCTGATGTGCACCGCCTCGCACAACCCCGCCGCCTACACCGGCGCCAAGCTCGTGCGCGAGGGCGCCATCCCTCTCTCCGGCGACTCTGGGATCCAGGACATCAGGCGCCTGGTGGAATCGCCCTCTGAGCACGCGGGTGCGGGCGGGACCTTCGAGGAGATCGATATCTACGGGGACTTCCAGGATGCGGCGCTGAGGTTCATCGACCCCGAGATCGTGCGCTCAGGACGCCCGCTGAAGGTCGTCGTCGATGGCGGCAACGGCATGGCCGGCCCGATGGTTGGGCCTCTGCTGGAGCAGCTCGGACTGGATCTGATCGAGACCTACTGGTCGCCGGACGGCAACTTCCCCGGCCACGAGCCCAATCCCCTACTGCCGGAGAACCGGCAGCTCATCATCGAAAAAGTGCTCGAGACCGGCGCCGATCTGGGGATCGCCTGGGACGGCGATGCCGACCGCTGCTTCTTCATCGACGACACCGGTGCCTTCGTGGACGGAGACTTCCTCACGGCGCTGCTCGCCGAGTCGTTGCTCGGAAAAAGATCAGATCCCACCCACCCCGAGGCGATCCTCTACGACGTTCGTGCCTCGCACGCGGTCGCCGACACCGTCACGAAGGCCGGCGGCACGCCGTTCGTCAATCGCGTCGGACACGCGTTCTTCAAGACCCGGATGCGCAGAGAGGGGTCGCTGTTCGGCGGCGAGGTATCGGGCCATTACTACTTCCGCGACTTCTACTGCGCTGACTCGGGCACGATCCCGGCCCTGCTGATGCTGGAGATGCTGGCGCGCAGAGGCGTGAAGCTCTCACAGCTCCTGGCCCCCTACCGCGAGCGCTACTTCATCTCGGGTGAGATCAACTCCGAGGTCTCCGACGCCGAGGGCAAGATGAGGCAGATCGCCGAACACTATGCAGACGCCGAGCAGAAAGAACTCGACGGCATCTCGATCGACTACCCCGACTGGCACTTCAACGTGCGGCCCTCCAACACCGAGCCGCTCCTGCGCCTCTGCCTCGAGTCGCTCGTCTCACCGCAGGACATGGAACTCCGCCGTGACGAAGTCCTGGCGTTGATCCGCTCGTGATAGACCAAACCGGCCGCTGCTCGTGAGCGATGACGCACCGCCGGACGGACCCGGTGAGGAGGCGCTACTCGATCAGGCTGAGAAAGCGGGCATCCACCGCCTGGCGATCCCCACCCCCTTTCAGGTCGGTCGCATCAACGCCTACCTGATCGAGGACTCCCCTCTCACCCTCGTTGACTCCGGTCCAAACTCCGGCAAGGCGCTCGACGAGCTCGAACAGGCACTCGCCGCGCGGGGTCACGAGGTCGAGGATCTGGAACTGCTGATCATCACCCACCAGCACATCGATCACTTCGGTCTCGCCTCGATCCTTGCGCGGCGCTCCGGCGCCGAGGTCGCGGCCCTCGATCAGCTCGCCCCGTTCCTCTTGCGCTTTGGCGAGGAGGCCGACCTGGACGATCGCTTCGCCCAGCACACGATGCTCCGCCACGGCATCCCGGGCGATGTGGTCAGCGCGCTGCGGGCGGTCTCGGCGAGCTTCCGTGGCTGGGGTTCGGCCGTGGAGGTCACCCGGCCTCTCGCCGACGGCTCGACGGTGGAGCTGCGCGACCGGACGCTGCAGGTGCATCACCGGCCGGGCCACAGCCCATCGGACACGGTCTTTTGGGATCAGGAGCGCGCGCTGCTGATCGGCGCGGATCATCTCATCAAGCACATCTCCTCCAATCCCCTCATCGCCCGTCCCCTTGACGCTGAAGATGACTACGAAGGCCCACGTCCCCAGGCGCTCGTGACCTACATGTCCTCGCTACAGAAGACTCGGGCGATGGACCTAGAGCTGGTGCTTGCAGGGCACGGCGATCCGATCGCCGGCCACGTGGCGCTGATCGACAAACGCTTCCGCATGCACGAGAGGCGCGCCGAGAAGATCAACGGTCTGATCGCCGAGCAGCCACGAACCGCATATGAGATCGCCCAGGCGCTGTGGGGAAACGTCGCCGTGACACAGGCTTATCTGACGCTGTCGGAGGTGCTCGGCCACGTCGACCTGCTGCTGCGCGACGCCCTCGTCGTTGAAGCCGAGGATGGTGGCATCGTTCGCTTCCAGGCCGCCTAGGTCCTAGCCGCGAACCCCGTCCAAGAACAGGCGGTGCACACGGTCATCGCTGGTCAGCTCGGCGTGGAATGCCACCGCGAGCATGCGGCCCTCGCGCGCGGCCACCGGGTGACCATCGACCTCGGCGAGGATCTCCACGGCCGGGCCGTGTTCGGCGATCCAGGGCGCGCGGATGAAGATGCCGCGCATTGGTGGGCCGTTGAGTCCCCCTAGCTCCACGTCGGCCTCGAAGCTGTGCAGCTGACGGCCGAAGGCGTTGCGCTCGGCGCGGATATCCATCAGAGCCAGATGGTCGCGGTCGAGCATGATCAGGCCCGCGCAGGAGCCAAGGATGGGAATCCCACCCGCCCCGAGGGCCCGCAGAGGCCCGGCGAGCCCCTCGCGCTCGATCCCCAGGGTCATCGTCGTGGACTCCCCGCCCGGGATCACGAGACCGTCAAGCCCCTCGAGGTCCTGTGGCACGCGGACCTGCCGGGTTTGCGGGGGGGTGGGACCCAATCGCGTGAGCACCCGCTCATGCGCCTCGAACCCGCCCTGCAGCGCGAGCACGCCTATCAGCGGCACTACCTACCAGCCGCGCTGGGCCAGAAGCTGCTCCCCCTCGAGCTTCGAGCTCTCGAGGCTGTCCATCGGGGTGCCCAGCCCTTTCGAGGCCTGTGCGACGCGCTCGGCGTCCTGCCAATGAGTGGTCGCCTCGACGATCGCGCGCGCGCGAGCCGGCGGGTCTGCTGACTTGAAGATCCCCGATCCCACGAACACACCTTCGGCGCCGAGGGCCATCATCAGGGCCGCATCTGCAGGGGTCGCGATACCGCCCGCGCAGAACAGCACCACCGGCAAACGGCCCGCCTGAGCCACTTCGCGAACCAGCTCGAGCGGTGCCGGAAGCTCCTTCGCCGCGCTCGCCAGCTCGTCATCGCCGAGCGTGTGCAGGCGCTTGATTTCGCCCGTGATCTGGCGCATGTGGCGAACGGCCTCGACGATGTCGCCGGTGCCGGCCTCGCCCTTGGAGCGGATCATCGCGGCGCCCTCGCCGATCCGCCGCAGGGCCTCGCCGAGGTTCGTCGCGCCGCACACGAACGGGACCTTGAAGTCCCACTTGTCGATGTGGTTGCGCTCGTCCGCGGGCGTGAGCACCTCTGACTCGTCGACGTAGTCCACCTCCAGGGCCTCGAGCACCCGCGCCTCCATGAAGTGTCCGATCCGGGCCTTCGCCATCACGGGAATGCTGACGGCCTGCTGGATGCCGGCGATCATCTCCGGGGCGGACATTCGCGCCACGCCCCCGTCGCGGCGAATGTCCGCCGGCACGCGCTCCAGGGCCATCACGGCCGCGGCTCCCGCCTGCTCGGCGACGCTCGCCTGCTCTGCGGTCACGACGTCCATGATCACCCCGCCCTTGAGCATCTCCGCCAGGCCGGTCTTGACCAGAAATGTCGCCTCGTCACGCATACGAGGAGTCTAGCCTGAGCAGCGCGCGCTACTTGAGCCGAAAGGCCTTGATGCGGTCGTCGTACTGAGCTGAGTCCTGCGCGTACACGCCGTATGCAAGGGCTTGGATGAGGCTCAACAGCGCGGTGTGGGAGCGCACGTAGGCCGGGCTGTTGGAGGAGTAGTAGAGCTTGATCTGCGCGAGCTTTGCGACCTCGGAAAGGGTCGCGTCTGTGATCGCCGCCGTATGCGCCTTGCGGTGGCGCGCCAGCTTCATCGCGCGCACCACCAGCGGGTGCGGGCGACCGGCGGAGAGGCCGATCACGAGCGTTGACTGGTCGATCCGGCCGAGACGGCTGAGCGCCTCCTGAGAGGGGCTCGCCACGACATCCACACGCAGGTCCAGCAGCATCAGCAAATGTCTCAGGTAGCTCGCGAAGAAAGCCATCTGGTCTGTCCCCGCGACGAGCACCTTCTCAGCGCTCACGATCGCCTCGATCAGCGCCTCGACCGAGCTGCGGGAGACCTTCCGCGCAGTCTCCTCGACGTTCAGGTGATCGGCCGTGAGCGCTGTCTCGAACTCGTTCTGGTCGAGCGAGAACAGCGGCGCAGAGTTTGCTGAGGCCCCGTTCTTGGGCTCGGCCTTGGTGTGCACGCGGCGGTATTCCTCGCGTGCGGCGGCCTGCAGCTCAGGGAAGCCCTCGAAACCGAGCGCCTGTGAGAAGCGCACGACCGTCGAGCTGGACGTGTTCGCGCGGCGGGCCAGCTCCTCCGCCGTTTGGAAGGCCGCCTCGTCGAGGTGGTCGACGATGTACTGGGCCACGTCCTTCTGCGACCGCGAGCACTCGTCAAAGCGCGCCTGGATGTACTTGGACAGGCTCTGGTGCTCGCTGGTGCCACCGGCCGGGGGTACACAGCCCTTGGCGGTGGGCCGCCCAGCCTTTGGGCGATCCGCAGTTGGGGTGGCGACACGCTTCATCGGCGCTTCTGTTCGACGTCCCCGCCTCTCACTCCTGCCAGATAGGGTCCCCGGCTGTATGCGGCGCACACTGTATGAAGATGTCCACGAGGACTTTCGGGAGAGCTTTCGCACGTTTTTAGAGCGCGAGGTCCTAGGAGAGGAGGGCCGCTACGGTGAGTGGGAGAGCGCGGGGATCGTGCCGCGCGAGGTGTTCGCGCTTGCCGGTCAAGGCGGCTTCCTCGGGATGGCGGTGCCCGAGCGCTATGGCGGCGCAGGCGCGGAGGACTTTCGCTTCAACCTGATCATCGGCGAGGAGTGCCAGCGCGCTGGCGCCGGCGGCTTCGGGCTGGGGATCACGCTGCACAACGACATCTGCCTGCCCTACTTCCTCAGCTATTGCAACGAGCAGCAGCGCGAGCGCTGGCTGGGCGGGATCGCCTCCGGTGAGCTCATCACGGCGCTCGCGATGACCGAGCCCGGCGCCGGCTCGGACCTCGCCTCCATGTCCACGCGTGCCCGGCGCGAGGGAGATCACTACGTGGTGGACGGCACGAAGACGTTCATCACGAACGGCATCAACGCCGATCTCGTCATCACCGCCGTGAAGACAGATCCGTCAGAGCGCCACCGCGGTATCAGCTTGCTGATCGTTGAGCGCGGCATGGAGGGATTCGAGCGCGGGCGCAACCTCGAGAAGATCGGCCAGCACTCCCAGGACACCGCCGAGCTGTCGTTCGCCGGTGTAAGGGTGCCGGTGGAGAATCTGCTGGCCGAGGAGGGCGAGGGGTTTCGCTATCTCGTCTCGAATCTGCCCCAGGAGCGCCTGTCGATCGCGGCCTCGGCCGTGGCGGCTGCCGAAGCGGCGCTGGGATGGACGCTCGACTACGTGCGCGAGCGCCAGGCGTTCGGCCAGCCGATCGGCTCATTTCAGGGCACACGCTTCACGCTGGCCGAGGTGCGCACCGAAACGGAGATCGCCCGCGCCTACATCGACCGCTGCGCACAGGCGCTGAACGCTGACGAGCTCACGCCCGAGGACGCGGCGATGGCGAAGTGGTGGTGCACCGATCTGCAGGGACGCGTCGTCGATCGCTGCCTGCAGCTGCATGGCGGCTACGGCTATATGACGGAGTATCCGATCGCGCGCGCCTACGCCGACGCGCGCGTGACGCGGATATACGGCGGTACGAACGAGATCATGAAGGAGATAGTGGGCCGTTCGCTGGGCCTTTGAGCCGCCCGGCCAGATCCACGAAGTAGTCGAGCGAGCCCGGGTTGGCCAGCGACTCGATGCTGGCCGCCTGGGCAGGCGGTGAGCCCATCAGGATCTTCTTGACGGGCACCTCGAGGATCTTGTTGGAGAGGGTGCGGGGAATCTCTGAAACGGCGAACACGTCGTTGGGGACGTGCCGCGGAGAGCAGTCCTCGCGGATTCGCCGCTTGATTTGGGCCGCCAGATCCTCGTCGAGGGCCACGCCGGGGGCGAGCACGACAAACAACGGCATCCACAACTCGCCCTCCGTATTGGTGCCCGCCCGCCCGGGCACATCCACGACGAGCGCATCGAGCACCTCTGGCACAGCGAGCACCGCGCGGTAGATCTCGCTCGTGCCCATGCGCACGCCCTGGCGGTTGATAGTCGAGTCCGAGCGCCCGTAGATGACCGCCCCGCCCCGCGGTGTGATGCGGATCCAGTCGCCGTGGCGCCAGACGCCGGGGTACATCGAGAAGTAGCTCTCCCTGAGACGTTCGCCGTCATCGTCCCCCCACAGGAACAGCGGCATCGAGGGCAGCGGCTCGGTGAGCACGAGCTCGCCGACCTCATCCTGAAGGCTGTTTCCCCGCTCGTCCCATGCCTCCACCGCGCAGGCGAGCGCACGGCACTGCAATTCGCCCTCGTAGACGGGCAGCAGTGGGCAACCGGCGACGAACGCGGTGCACACGTCCGTCCCACCGCTCGTGGAGAACAGCCACACGTCCGGCTTGACGTGCCCGTACACCCACTCAAAGCTCTCCGGCGCAAGCGGCGAACCGGTCGAGCCGAGCGCGCGCAGCGCGTGCAGGTCGTGGTCGCGGCCCGGCTCGATCCCGGCCTTCTCGGTGCTCGCCAAGAGGCCCGCGCTGACGCCCATGCAGGTCATCCCGGTGCGCTCGGCGAGATCCCATAGGACGCCGAGATCCGGATGCCCCGGGCTGCCGTCATAGAGGACGATCGCGGCGTCAGACAGCAGGCAGCCGACGAGGAAGTTCCACATCATCCAGCCGGTCGTGGTGAACCAGAACATGCGGTCGCCAGGGTGCAGATCGAGGTGCAGCCGCTTCTTGAGCTGCTCGAGGAGGATCCCGCCGTGACCCTGCACGATCGCCTTGGGCAGTCCGGTGGTCCCGGAGGAGTAGAGCACCCACAGGGGGTGATCGAAGGGCACCTGCTCGAAGCTCAGCTCGGTTTGGGATCCCCCCTCAAGCAGTTCCTCCCACGTCAAGCCCCCGGGCAGGCCGGCCGCCTGCGCACCGGCGTCGAGGTAGGGCAGCACGACGACGTGCTCTACGCCCGGCAGCTCAGCGACGATGCTCTCGAGGACGGCCATGCGGTCGAAGTCCTTGCCGCCGTGGCGATAGCCGTCGACGGCGAGCAGCACCTTCGGCTCGATCTGCGCGAAGCGGTCGATCACGCTGCGCGCGCCGAACTCCGGGGCGGCGCTCGACCAGATCGCACCGATGCCCGCCACCGCGAGGAAGGCGACGAGCGTCTCGAGGATGTTGGGCATGTAGGCGACGACGCGGTCCCCGCGACCCACGCCGAGCGCACGCAGACCGCCGGCCGCGGCGGCCACCTGCGCAGTGAGCTCGCCCCAGGTGATCTCACTCAGCTCCCGTAGCTCGGAGGTGTGCAGTACCGCGATTTGACTGGGATCCCGCTCACCGGCGCGCAGGAGGTTCTCTGCGTAGTTGAGCTCGGCCCCCGAGAACCACCTCGTGCCGGGCATCTCGTGTGAGTCCAGCACCTGCTCGTAGCCGTGCGACGCGCGCACGCCAAAGAACTGCCACACGCTCTCCCAGAAATCCTCCAGCTCATCCACCGACCACTGCCACAGCTCGTCGTAGCCGGAAAACGTGCGACCGCGGCGCTCTGAGGCCCAGCGCATGAAACGCGTCATCTCGGCACGCTCGCGCCACCCGGCCGGCGGCGTCCACAACGGGGTCCGGGCAGCTTTCACCGACATCGCAGCCATTATGCTCGCTCGTCGTGGACGCCTCCTCCCTGCGCGGCGAGTTCCCTGTCCTGCGCCAGCTCGCCTATCTGAATGCCGGCACCGACGGGCCGCTGCCCGCCCGCGCAGTCCGCGCTGCTGCGCAGGAGCTCGAGCGGGAGGCCGGGGAGGGACGCGCGCAGGCTCATTTCGAGCGCCGAAGCGAGCTGAGCACCGCACTGCGAGCCGCCTACGCCGCGGCGCTCGGATGCGAGGCGGCGGATCTCGCGTTGACGACGTGCACCACCGAAGGCATCGCCGTGACGGTCGGCGGCCTTGGACTCGGCCGCGGGGATGAGATCCTCACGAGCGACGAGGAGCATCCCGGACTACTGGGAGCGCTCGGCGCAGCGCGCTCGCTAAGCGGTGTGGAGGTCCGTGAAGTGCCACTGCCGCAGATCGCCGAAGCCGCCGGTGAGCGCACTCGCCTGATCGCCTGCTCGCACGTCGGCTGGATGAGCGGGCTGGTGGCGCCCGCCGAGCTCGCGGAGCTGGAGGTGCCGGTCCTGCTCGACGGCGCTCAGGGAGCCGGAGCGATACCGGTGGACGTAGGAGCGCTCGGATGCGACGCGTACGCCGGCGCCGGGCAGAAGTGGCTGTGCGGACCCGACGGCACAGGCTCTTTGTACGTCACGCCGGCCCTGCGCGAGCGGCTCGCGGTCTCCCGGCGCGGCTACGGCAACCTCGCCGACCCGAGCGCCGGGCTGGATGCGCAGCCCCACGAGGACGCCCGCCGCTTCGACGCCCTCGCACTGAGCGCCGAGACCCTCGCCTGCGCGCTGGCGTCGGTCGGGGTGCTGGAAGCGGCCGGCTGGAGCGAAGTGCACGAGCGCGCACGCACGCTCGCCACTCACCTCGCAGAGCTGCTGCGGGCACGCGGCATCGCCGTGGCTCCGCGCGGCGAGAGCACGCTGGTCTCCTTCTCGAGCGCCGACCCGGAGGCAGAGCGAGCGCGGCTGGCCGGTGCAGGGGTGATCCTGCGTAACATCCCGGGGCGGGGATGGTTGCGAGCGTCCGTCGGGGCGTGGAACAGCGAGGACGACCTCGAGCGGCTGCTGGCGATGCTCCCCCGATGACCGCGTCTGGACAGAGGACCCCAGCCCTCACGCCCGCCGTCACGGACGCTGCGCGCACCCCCTTGGAGGCAGGACGCGGGCGAGTACGGCTAGCACCAGCACACCTCGCCCTCGCGGCCGTGCTCGCGCTGTCAGCCGTACTGAACATTCACCGCATCTCCCAGAACGGCTACGGCAACATCTTCTACTCCGCCGGGGTGAAGTCGATGCTGCGCTCCTGGCACAACTTCTTCTTCGTCTCGTTCGACCCCGGCGGGCTGATCATGGTCGACAAGCCGCCGCTTGGCCTGTGGCTGCAGGCGCTCAGCGCAAAGCTGTTCGGCTTCTCCTCGCTCAGCCTGTTGCTGCCTGAGGCGATCGCGGGGGTGCTCGCGGTCGCGCTCCTCTACCGCGTGCTCGCCCGGCGCCTGGACCCGATGGCCGGGCTCGCCGGCGCGCTCGTGCTGGCCGTGTTTCCGTCCTTCGTCGCGATCTCGCGCACGAACAACGTTGACGCGCTACTGATCCTGCTGATGATCCTCGCTTGCGAGGAGAGCCTGCGGGCGATCGAAACGGGCCGCTGGCGCACGCTGTTGTGGAGCGGCGTGCTCGTGGGGCTGGCCTTCAACACAAAGACGCTGGCCGCCTACCTCATCGTGCCGGGCATCGCAGCCGCCTTCCTGCTCTGCGCGCCGGGATCCTGGCCGCGCCGCGCCGCGCAGCTGCTGACGGCGGGCCTTGTGATGGTCGCTGTCTCCTTCTCGTGGATGGCCGCCGTAGAACTGACAGCGGCCTCCCAGCGCCCGTTTGTCGGCAGCTCCACGGACAACACGGAGCTCGGCCTGACGTTCAGCTACAACGGCTTCGGGCGCGTCGGCGGGCAGACGGGAGGCCCGGGACAGATCCCGGCCGGCGCCGGCGGGCTCGCGCGCACCGTCAGCGCACCGAAAGGCCGGCCCCACCGGACCCGCACCTCCCAGCCCGTCCGGCATTCCTCCACGGGCTCGACGGGCGGCAGAAACCGCAACCCGATCCCGTTCGGCGGGCCGGTTGGGCCGTTTCGTCTGTTCGGCCTCGGCCTCGGCGACCAGGGGGCGTGGATGCTCCCATTCGCCCTGGCTGGGCTGCTTGCGTTCGCACTGCTCGTGCTCGGTGCTCAGAGACCGGCCGGGTGGCGTGACCGGCGCCTAGCCGTCCTGATCGTGCTCGGCGGCTGGTTCGCCTGCGAGGCAGCGGTTCTCAGCCTGTCGAAGGGGATTGTCCATCCCTACTACGTCTCGGCTCTTGGACCCGGGGTCGCGGCGATGGCCGGCGCCGGGGTATTCGCCTTCGCCCGGTTCGCGCGCCGAAGGGACTGGCGCCTGCTGCTGCTCGCATGTGCGGTCGCGGCGACGGTCCCAGTGCAGCTCTCACTGCTGCACAAGGCTCATTACATGCCGTGGTTCACGGTGCCGCTGATAGGCGGTGCGGTCCTCTGCCTGGGCGCGCTGTTGCTGCGCCGCACGGCCGTGCCGGCGGTCGCTCTGACGCTCGGGGTGCTGCTCCTCGCGCCAGCCGCCTACTCCTCCACGAACTGGCTCGCCCCGGTGCAGTCGACATTCCCGGCGGCTGGGCCCCGTCAGGCCGCGGGCGCAGGCGGCGTGGGCGTGGGCGGCGAGCACAAGAGCGTGGATGACGCGCTGCTGCGCTATGTCGCGAGCCACCGGCCCGGGACGCGCTGGTCAGTGCTCACGGATGCCGCCAATACCGCCTCCCCGATGATCCTGCTCGGGAGCGACGCCGGCTCGCTCGGAGGCTTCAGCGGCACCGACCCGGCGCTCGACGGGCGCGGCCTGGCGCTGGTCCTCGCCCGCGGGCAGGCGCGTTATGTGTTGCTCGGCGGAGAGTTCTCCACGCGCGGCGGCAACGGCGCCACCGCGGCGGTGCAGCGCGCCTGCGCCGTCGTGCCCACGAGCACCTGGCTACCGCCCGGCCTGCAGGCCTTCGGCCTCATCCTGTTCGACTGCGCCGGGCGCGAACGGCAGCTCGCGGCGCAGGGCTGAGAAGGAACGCCTGGCCACGGGCGCGCACGCGCCGCGCGACCCGCGCCCCCTACGCCGCCACCGACAGCTCGCGATGGAATGCGCGAGCGAACAGCTCGCTCTCACGGCTGGCCGCCCAGCGGGGAACGGCCGGCTCGCCATCGGCGAGCAGGCGAAGCTCGACGGTGCCGTTGCTGAGAGCGATGCTCGTGCTGCGCACGAGCTGATCGCGCGAGCGCTCGAGATCCTCGGCCAGGCGCAGCAGCACCGCGCAGCGATTCAGGCGCGCCTCATCGGCGGGCTCGAACAAGGCCGCCAGCGGTCCCGGCTCCGGCATCCCCTTGCGGTGGTAGCGAGCAGCCTGCGCGATCGTCGCTACCTCCACGGGCGAGAACCCCGGCAGCCCGCCGTTGAGGATCAGATAGCGCGAGTGCTTGTGGTGGTCGTCGTAGTCGACGGACATACCGATGTCATGCAGCATGCAGGCTGCCCACAACAGCTCGCGCTCACGGGCATCACCATCGTGCAGACCGAGACCGGCGAGCTCGTCGAACATGCCAAGGGCCAGCGCGGCAACGTGTTGGGTGTGTGCGGCATCGACGTTGTAACGGGCCGCCAGGTTCATGACGCTCGTACGCCTGAGGTCCGTGAACAGGGGTTGCTCGCACTGGCCCAGCAAACGCTCGAAGAACACCCCCTCGCGCAGCCCAGCCTCGGTCACTTCGAGGCCATCGAAGCCGCCGGCCTGAAGCACTCCCTGTACGACGAGCGCTCCGGCGAGGATCAGGTCAGCGCGGGCCGGCTTGATGCCCGGGACCGTGCTTCGCTCCGCCACAGGCAGCGAGGCGAGCCGCTCCACGAGCTCGTTGAGGGCCTCCCGCTCGATAACCATGCCCTGCACACCGTTGGACGGCAGTCCCGCGGCACGCTGGGCCGCGGTGGCGAGGCTGCGCACGGTCCCGCCGATTCCCACGAGGCGCCCGCGGGCCCTCCCCCCCGCGGTCTCTGTGAGCCAGGCCGCGCCCTGAAGCCCGGCGGAGATGTGCTCGCGAAGCTCCTCCAGCTGCTTGCGCTTGGCCGGCCCGTTGGGCGGCAGGAAGCGCTCGCTCATCCGCACGGTGCCCAGCCGCCAGGAGCCCGTCTCGCGAGCAAGGCGATCCACGACACGCACGAGCTGCATCGAGCCCCCGCCGAGATCCAGCACGAAGCCGTCGCTGATCGTTGTCGAATTGACCGCCGCCAGGTACCCGTAGCGCGCCTCCTCCTCGCCGCTGAGCACGCGGATCGGGAGCTCAGAGCGCTCCCGTGCCCGCGCGAGGAAGTCCCCGGCGTTATCAGCATCACGAATGGCGCTCGTGGCGAGCGCGTCGACCTCACCTGCCGCGAGGCGGCTTGCACGGCAGAAGTGGGCGAACACGTCCAGCGTGGCCAGCGCCCGCTCCATCGGGGCCTTCCCCAGGCTGCCACTTGCCATCAGCCCCTCACCGATGCGGACCGGCTCATAGATCTCATCCGTGCGCCGCCACCAGCCCGCGCCCGCCATGAAGACCACGAGCCGAAACGAGTTCGACCCCAGATCGATGACCGCAAGCCGCTCGTTTGGCTGCATACGATGAGCGTATTGGTCTGACCGGAGGGCTTAGAAACCGTCCGCGCTGCGCTGCGCGGAAGATCGACGCGTGTCCACTGCGATGGAGCCGGACTTATCGAATCTTCGCCATGTGCCGATTCCTACAGTCGAGATGACCGCTAAACGCACGAGCCCAGGAGCCGGTCACGCGCTCCTCCCGACACCGCCGTCCACTCTGGAGGAGTCCTCGGAGGATCTCTGCCGTCTTGGCGAGGCACTGAAGGGGCGGGCCGAGGATGTGCTCAACCTGACCGTCGTGCGAACCGCAGGATCGGGCGAAGCGGTCGACGCCGTGGTTCAGGGCAGCTTCGAGAGAATCTCGAGGAGTTCCACGATGGCGGTGGCCCGGTGGATCGCGGGGGAGGGCATCGAGGTGGCGGTCGAGGCCGGCCGGGAAACCTGGGAGATCTTCGGCGAGCTCGCGGCCCACCGCGCGGCGTCGCTGAATGAGGTGACCAGCCGCTGTTTCTCCTGGCGCAACGTGATGGCCGAGGTGCTGCACGAGAGCGCAACGCAACTGGAGGTCTCGCCCGAGTCGCTCTCCCAAGCCTTGAGCATCCTGCAGCTTAGCCTCGAGTTCAGCCTCGTGCGGATGTGCGAGTGCTTCGAGGCTGAGCGCCAGCGAACCGATGAAGAGCTCACACGGCGCGAGGAGGAGCTGTCATTCCTGGCGACCCACGATGCGCTGACAGGGCTCCCGAACCGGACGCTGATTCTCGACCGTGTCGAGCAGATGCTCGCACGCTCACGCCGCAGCCAAACGCCCGTGGCAGCACTGTTCATCGACCTCGACAACTTCAAGTCCATCAACGACACGCTCGGACACGGTGTCGGCGATGAACTCCTGCGAGCGGTCACCGCAAGGCTCGGCGGCGTGATTCGCGAAGCCGATGCCCTGGGGCGCCTCGGCGGCGACGAGTTCGTGGTGATCTCCGAGGAGCTCTCGCTGGCAGCGGGCCCCGAGCTCGTCGCCGAGCGCCTGCTCGATGCGCTCAAGCAGCCGTTCAAGCTCGGAGCAGACAAGGAGACTCACCTGACCGTGACCGCGAGCATCGGGATCGCGGCGGGCGACCACACCTCCGCCGAGGAGCTGTTGCGCAACGCGGACATCGCGATGTATCGCGCCAAGTGGGACGGCAAGAACCGCTACGCCGTGTTCGAGACCGGGATGCAGGACGCGGTCCAGAGCCGCATGGAGCTAGAGATGGACCTGCGCGAAGCCCTCGAGAACGACGAGTTCCTGCTCGCCTATCAGCCCACGATCAACCTCAGCGACATGACCCCCACCGGAGTCGAGGCGCTGATTCGCTGGAAGCACCCGGTGCGCGGCGTCGTGCAGCCTGACGATTTCATACCCCTGCTCGAGGAGACGGGGATGATCGTGGACGTGGGCAAGTGGGTCCTGGAGGAGGCCTGCACTCAGGGCGCCGCGTGGCGAGCCGCCGGGTATCCGATCGGCATGGCCGTGAACGTCTCTGGTCGCCAGCTCGATACCGACCAGCTAGTCACCGACATCGAAGGCGCACTCTCTAACAGCGGCCTCGACCCCTCCGCGCTGACGATCGAGATCACCGAGACGACGCTGATGCGCAACGTCGAGGAGACCGCTCGCCGGTTGGCCGCGATCAAGGAGCTCGGCGTCAAGATCGCGATCGACGACTTCGGCACCGGCTACTCATCCCTCGCGCACCTCCAGCGCTTCCCGGTCGACGCACTGAAGATCGACCGCTCGTTCATCTCCGGGCTGACGCACAACGAGGAGGGCGAGACCCTCATGCATACCCTCGTGCAGCTCGGCAAGGCTCTCTCGATCGAGACGTTTGCCGAGGGCATCGAGCAACAGCAGGAGCTCTCGCTGCTCAGAGCACAAGACTGCGATTCAGGGCAGGGCTTCCTCTTCGCGCGGCCCCTCGACGTCGTCGCAACCGAGGCCTTCCTTGCGCAAAACTGGGCTGAGAACGCCAGTGTGGCCCTGACGCAAGCGCCACAGCACAGCTGAGCCCTCCACGACGGTCATAACATCCATGCCGGCGCATGGACGGCATCAGGTGAGGCTTCCAAACAGCGAGCACAAAGGGCATCCCTGGGTTATTGACCGGGTCGTCTCCGGCTTCAAGCTCCTCGACGTCTGGGGGCTGCCGGCAGAAGGGGGTCCGGATGAGTTCGGCACCCTCATCGAGATCATGAGCACTATGGACCCGGCTGAAGGGGACTCGAGAGCCACTCGCGCGCTGTTTGCGTTGCGTTTTCGCTTGGGCAGATGGTTTGGGTGGGACGAGGCCACAAGCAAGCTGCCGATCCCTGGTCTCACCGAGACGACGTTGAGCTCTCGGGTTCCAGAGGATTTGCGGGACACCACGACTCGTCCCATCCTCGTCAGCGGGACGACCTTCGTCCCCATCTACCAGACTGATGACGAGTGGGCCGCGGAGATCTCGAACAGCACGGTGCACGCCGTACTGCACCTGGCATGGGTGCAGCAGGGCGAGAATCTCTACCGTGGGCAGATGGGTATCTACGTCAAGACTCGCGGCGCTCTCGGCTCGGCGTACATGGCGCTGATCGGACCGTTCCGGCACCTGATCGTCTACCCGGCGCTCATGCGCCAGATCGCTCGCGCGTGGCAGGAACGGCCCACCTGAGAACGAGTGAATTGGGATGCCTACTTACTTCATGGTCAAAAATGGGCCCGCCTGGACTCGAACCAGGGACCTACCGATTATGAGTCGGCAGCTCTAACCAACTGAGCTACGGGCCCTCCACGCGCCCTGCGGCGCGCGAGCCAGACGCTACCAGCGAGATGTGGAATGCTCCCGCTCGCCGCCCCTTGGCGGCGGCTTTGATTCCGGTCACTACGAGGAGGACGGCAGATGTCAGCAGGGCGCGCTGCAATCGTCACGGGAGCATCGAGTGGGATTGGGCTGGCGATTGCCAGGATGCTGGGCGAGGAAGGGTTCGGCGTGACGATGGCCGCGCGCCGCCCAGACAAGCTCGAGACGGCCGTCGCCGGGCTGGCCGCCGAGGGCTTTGACGTGCACGGGGTCGCCGCGAACGTGTCTGAGGAGGAGGCAATCCAGAACGTCGTCGGCTCCCATCGTGAGCGCTACGGACGGCTGGACGTGCTCATCAACAACGCCGGCGTCGGGGTCGGGGCTTCGGTCGGGGAGATCCAGACCAAGCATCTCGACATGCAGCTGTCGATCAACCTGCGCTCGATCGTCCTCTTCTATCGCGAATGCGTCCCCTTGCTTCAGGCTGCCGCGGCCGAGCACAAGAACGCGCTCGTCGTCAACACGTCCTCTATCTCCGGCAAGTTCGGCCAGGGCTGGCTGTCGGTGTATTCCGCGACCAAGCACGGGGTCGTCGGCTGGACCGAAGCGATGAACAAGGAACTCGCCCCCCAGGGGATCAAGTCGAGTGCGCTGTGCCCCGCGTTCGTGGACACGCCGATGACAGAGTTCGCCAAGCAGCACGTTCCCGCCGAGGACATGATCCGGCCGGAGGACATCGCCGAGGCCGTCCGCTACCTGCTGAAGGTCTCCCCTGCGTGCATCGTCCCGGAGATGATGTTCACCCGTCCCGGCGACGCGCTGTAGCGATAGCTCCCCTGGCGCAGGCGCCTGGCAAGAATCTCGCCGCTCGGATCGGCGCTGTCCGGGAGCCTGCTCCGGTTACGCAGGCGATGGGCGCGGCCCATCAGCTGGTGGTGTTCGGCGATCGCCCGGTCGAGCTCCTCACCGCAGGCGCGCTGCAGGCTGTCCTCTAGCTGAGCGATCAGGATGCCCACCTCCCGCCTGGTTGCCGCCCGCTTGCGCCCGCCCGCGCGCGCGAAGCGATCCCAGGACTTCGCGAACGACAGGAAATCCGTGCGCCCGCCGCAGCGGTGTGCGGCCAGCATCGGGCAGACGCCACCACGGTCATCGGTGTAGGCCCCGACCAAGATCCGTTCGTAGTTGCGCACACCGGCGAGCATCGCTTCGCGCGTGGCGACCGGCATGCAATCGATCGCCAGGCGCAGGCCGTCAAAGGAGCTCTTCGTTTGGCGGCGGCGATTTCGCATAGGCTGTGCCCGCCGCATAGCTGTCTGTCCGCGACGGTGCCGGGCCAAGACTAGGACACGCCTTCCCCACCGGCAACGAATGCCCTCCCGCTGAAAGGAAACTTGCACATGAAGCTCGGCGTGCACATCGGCTACTGGGGTCTCGGCCTCACTTCAGAGGACCAGCTGAACATAGTTCAGGAGGCCGAGCGGCTTGGCTATGACTCCGTTTGGGCCGCCGAGGCCTATGGCTCGGACACGGCCACCGTGCTCGGCTGGCTCGCCGGGCAGACGACCAAGATCCGCCTCGGCTCCGGCATCTTCCAGATGCCCGGGCGCTCGCCGGCGATGACCGCGATGACGGCTGCCACGATCGACCAGCTCTCGAACGGGCGCATGATCCTCGGCATCGGCTCCTCCGGACCACAGGTCGCCGAGGGCTGGCACGGCCAGCGCTTTGCCAAACAGCTGCAGCGCACGCGCGAGTACGTCGCCGTGCTGCGCATGGCGCTCGCGCGCGAACGCGTCGAGTTCAGCGGCGAGACACTCGAGCTGCCGCTGCCCGACGGGCCCGGCAAGGCGCTGAAGCTGACCATTTCCCCCGTGCAGGAGCGCATTCCCATCTACCTCGCGGCGATCGGGCCGAAGAACACCGCGCTGGCCGGCGAGATCGCCGACGGCTGGATCCCCACGCTGTTCTCGCCCGAGCACGTCTCCGAGCTCAGGCCACTGCTCGAGGAGGGCGCGGCGCGCTCGGGCAAATCGCTCGAGGGCTTTGACATCGCGCCGACGGTCAGCCTGTGCATCACGGACGACCTCGAGGCGGCGCGCAACACGATGCGCCCGTTCGTGGCGCTGTACGTCGGCGGCATGGGCTCGCGCAAGCAGAACTTTTACAACCAGCTCGTCAGCCGCTACGGCTACGAGGCGGAGGCGAAGACGATCCAGGACCTCTACCTCGAAGGCAAGCGCGAGGAGGCGATGGCCGCGATTCCCGAGGAGCTGATCGACACGGTCTCGCTGTGCGGTCCTAAGGATGTCGTTCGCGAGCGCCTGGCCGTCTATCGCGACGCGGGTGTCGGAACGCTCGGGGTGACGCCTACGGCGTTCAACGCCGGCGAGCGCCTGCAGCAGCTGCGTCTGCTCGCCGAGCTCGCTGCCTGACACCAGCGTGAACAGCAGGCCGAGACGGATACTGCTCGGCGCTTTCGGCGACCCCGGCCACGCCTTCCCGATGATCGCCCTGGGGTGCGCGCTGGCCGCGCGCGGGCACGACGTGACACTGCAGACGTGGGAGCGCTGGCGCGAGCACGTCGAGGCTGAGGGTCTGACCTTCGCGCCAGCTCCGGAGTACACGGTTTTCCCTAGCGCCGGCACCGAGCCGCTGGATTTCTACGAGGCCGTTGTGTACGCCACGCGCGACACCCTCCCGCTCCTGCAGTCCCTCGCCCCCGATGTGGTCGTCGCGGACATCCTCACGCTCGCCCCCGCCCTCGCCGCAGAGCTCCAGGGCATCCCCTGCGCGACGCTCATTCCCCACGTCTACCCGCAGGGCGAGCCTGGCATGCCGATCTACTCGCTCGGCGCCCGCCTTCCGCGCACGGCGCTTGGGCATGCTTTCTGGCACGCAGCAGCGCACCGGCTGCTCGACAATGGCCTGCAGCTGGGCCGCACACAGCTCAACCGGACCCGCGAGCAGGTGGGCCTTGAGCCGGTCACGCACGTCCACGGTGGCACAAGCCGCGAGCTCGCGCTCGTGGCCACCTTCCCCCAGCTCGAGTACCCGCGCGCGTGGCCTGACGGTGTCCACATCGTTGGGCCGCTCATGTGGGAGCCACCGGCCGCCGACGTCGAGCTCCCTCCGGGCGATGCGCCGCTCGTGCTCGTGGCCCCCTCCACCGCACAGGATCCGGAGCACCGGATGCTCGCAGCTGCACTGCGCGGCCTCGCCGGTGCTGACGTGCGCGTGCTCGCCACCTGGAACCGCCGCTTGCCACCTCGCTCCCTCCCCGTGCCTGCCAACGCTCGCGTCGTGGAGTGGGTCTCTTACTCGCGCACGATGCCCCTCTGCGACGTGGTCGTCTGCCATGCCGGACACGGCACGCTTGTGCGCGCGCTCTCCAGCGGCTGCGCCGTGGTCGCCTGCCCCGCGGTTGGCGACATGAACGAGAACGCCGCTCGCCTGGACTGGGCCGGCGCGGGAGTGCGCGTCCCGCACCGGTTCATCTCCCCCAGGCCGGTCCGTCTGGCCGTGGAACGAGCCATCAGCGAGCCGTCGATCCGTGTACGCGCGCGTGAGCTTGCGACGTGGGGTCAGGAGCACGATTCGGGGGCTACAGCGGCGGTGCTGGTGGAGCAGTTGGCCGCCTAAAAGAAGCTCCGGGGGTGGGACTCGAACCCACAACCTCTCGATTAACAGTCGAGCGCATCTGCCAAATTGAGCTACCCCGGATCGAGCTACCCAGAATGATCGTCCGGGAGCCGGACGCATTGTAGGGGAGCAAAATCGCGCTCAGCAAGCTCGCACACCTCGCGCGGCCTCAGTACTTCCTCTCCCCCGTCTGCTCGAGCACCCGTTCGTTTGCCCTATCGAACTCGCGTTTGACCTCCCCCCTCCGTTTGGCAAGCTCGCTCACCTCGCCGCTCTCCTCCCCGCGCGCGCGCTGGATCTGACGGTCGACCCTCGCCAGCTCCAGCTGCAGGCGCTGAACGTCCAACATCTCTGAGCGGGGCTCTTCGCTGCCGGCTTGCACGATCAGCTCGGCCAGCAATGCATGTAGGTCCGGATCATCATCCAGGCCGGGCGCAGACATCGAGACCGGCAGGCCATTGTCCATCAGATACCGCGCGGCCCGGCGCATGAGGCTGCTCGAGAAGTGCTCCTCAACGTGCAGGCCCCGGAGCGCGGTCAGACCGTCCTCGGGCGCTGCGATGCACAATGCGAGGAATTCACGCTCGGTCTTGTCCAGGCGGGAGAGGTCCACGCGCGCTTTGGCTGTCGACTGGGCCGCCGCCGGGGTACCCGGCGAGCGTTTCGCCGGTTCAGCCAATCGTTTCTCGACCAGGTCATTGGGTCTAGCGAAGCGACTGGAAACGAGGCGAGTCAGCTCATCGCGAACCGTGCTCCGCGATGGCAACGTGGAGAAGATTCCGCGCAGCTCATCAAGCATCGAGTCCTGAACCTCGGTGTCCGAGGTGTCCCCGCCCGCGAGGACGCGCTCGACCCGAAAGCGTGCGAACTCGACCGATCTGTCGATCGCCTCTTGCACTGCCTTGCTCCCCTCGGCCAGCAGCAGGTCTGCTGGGTCAGTCCCTACCGGCAGCGGGACGACGCGCAGCGCCAGCTCACGCTCTGAGGCAAGCGTGTACGCCTTCAGCATGGCGGCCTGACCGGCCGTATCGGCGTCAAGCGCGAGCAGCACCGTGTTCGCCATTCTCGAAAGCTCACGTACCTGCGCTGGCGTCAGCGCGGTGCCCATCAGCCCGACGCAGTTCTTCATTCCCGCCTGATGCATGGCGATCACGTCCGTGTACCCCTCGCAAAGCACGACGCTATGGGCCTTGGCGGCCGACGGCCTCGCCAGCTTCGCCCCATAAACGTGCGAGCCCTTGTGGTACACGTCGTTATCGGAGGTGTTGAGATACTTCGGTTTCTGTTCGTCGTGCATCGCACGTGCACCGAATCCAAGGATGCTTCCTTTGATGTCGGCCAGCGGGAACATGATCCGCGAGCGGAACCGGTCATAGAGCTGCCCTTTCTCACGCGAGCGCTGGGCCAGCCCCGTCGCGTAGAGCTCCTGCTCTGAGAAGCCGCCTCGCCGTGAGGCCAACAGCACCCGATCCCATGCACTGGGGGCGTACCCGACCCCGAACTCCCTGAGTATCTCCTCCTCCAGACCCCGTTTGCGCAGGTAATCACGTGCTTTGGCGGCCTCAGTGGACTCCCATAGGTAACGTTCGTAGTACTCCGCTGTCCGCGATAGCAGCTGGAGGAGCCGCTCCCGTCGCTGACGACGTTCGGCCTCTTTCTCATCCTCCTCCTCGCGCTCCAGCTCGACTCCATAGCGATCCGCAAGCAGCTCGAGAGCGCCTTTGAAGTCCACCCCCTCAACCTCCTGCACGAACGTAAACACGTCGCCGGAGGCCTGGCATCCAAAGCAGTAATAGACCTTCTGCACCGGGTCGATGCCGAACGAGGGCGTGCGCTCGTCGTGGAACGGGCACAGCCCCTCCATGCGCGCCGGCCCGGCGCGGCGCAGCTCGGTGCGCGCCGAGACCAGCTCGACGAAGTCCACCGTGTCTCGCACGCGATCCTTGGACTCACGGGTGTAGAAGGCCATCGCGGGCCTACGCTACCTGGCGAAGGCGTTGGGCACTTGCAGCTCTGAGTACTCCCTTATGCAGTACCGGTCGGTCATGCCCGCCACGTAGTCCGTCACTTCCTGCGCCAGCTCATCCTCGCCCTGGATTGCAGTTGGCGGGATTGAAGCTCCCCTGCCTCCCAACAACTCGGGGTGTGCCACGTAGTGCTCAAACAAGCGTCTCACGACAGCCGAGATCTTCGCGTGCTCGGCGCGGACGGCGGGACCGAGGTAGACGCGCTCGAACATGAAGTCCCGCAGCTCCTTCATCGCCGCTCCCGCCACCGTCCCCTGGACGATGTCCCCGGCGTACTCCGAGTGCTCAACCATGTCGTGCACCAGCGCGTCGATTCGCGCAGAGCCGCTTGAGCCGAGCACACCGATCGGCTCCACCGGCAGCTCATCCTCTTCCAGCAGCCCCGCGCGAATGGCGTCGTCGATGTCGTGGTTGATGTACGCCACACGGTCCATCACCCGCACGATCCGCCCCTCCAGCGTCTCCGGCAGTGCAGCGCGGCTGGAGTGCCTGGCGATCCCTTCACGCACCTGCTCGGTCAGGTTCAGCCCGGCGCCATCGCGCTCCAGGTGCTCGACCACCCGCAGCGAGTGCTCATAGTGACGAAAGCTCACCCCGAATCGCTCTTTCAGGCAGTTGTCGAGCACCTCCTCACCGATGTGCCCGAAGGGCGGGTGTCCCAGATCGTGGCCGAGACCGATGGCCTCGACCAAATCCTCGTTCAATCCCAGCGCGCGGGCCACCGTCCGCGAGATCGTGGTCACCTCGAGCGTGTGCGTCAGCCGCGTGCGGTAGTGATCGCCTTCGGGCGCCACGAACACCTGCGTCTTGTGCTTCAGCCGCCTGAACGCCTTGCAGTGCACGATCCTGTCGCGGTCGCGCTGAAACGGTGTACGCAACGCGCAATCCTCCTCCGCCCTAGCGCGTATCGCCGGATAGGAATGCGCCGCCGCCGGGGAGAGGGCCCGCTCCTCCAGCTCGCGCTGGCGCCCGGCGAAAACGTTCGCGACCGTGTCGGTCTGCTTGGCGATGCTCATCGTTCGATTGTGGCAGCGATCACGGTCGCCGAGTGAGCTTCTACCTTGCGAACAGCGCTCAGCGCTCGCGATGCCAGTCGCTGCGGCCGGTGTACTTTCGAATCAGGTGGCTCCACTTCGTCTGCGCTGCGGGATCCTCGTCGTACACGGGCGCGCCGCCTCCCGGCTCGGGCAAGCTCTGCGCCGCCGCCGAGTCGATTCTCAGATCGACGCCATGCTCGTGCAGCGACGCCACGCTGGCTGCCTCCACGAACCGCCGCCCGTGCTGGGGCGTCGAGATCACGAGCCCGTGAAAGATGTCCTTCTCGGGAGCCGCCACGACGTGATGGACCGTGCCCACCTGCTCACCATCGCTGCTCAGCACCGGGACGCCCTCCTCGAGCACCTCATACGCGACCGGCAACCCCTCATCCATGCCGCTCACGATACTCCCATCAACCGCAGGTGCGCATGATGCTCGAGCGTCTCGGAGATCGCCCGCTCGACCTGACCGAGCGCCGGACCGGAAGCCTCGGGAGCCTCCGCCAGCGAGCGGCCGAGCGCTTCGGTCATGAAGCCATACGCTGCTCCGCTCAGCGGGAACGACCCGGCCTCGCACGCTCCGCACACGACCCCTCCCGCCGCCCCTGAGAAGCCGGCCAGGTGCTCACCCTCGCCACAGTTCGCGCAAGCGCCAAGCTGCGGAGCCAGGCCCGCCGCGAGCAGCAGCTTCAAGCGGAACGCCAGTGCAACCGCCCGGCCCCCGACGGGGGATCGTTCAGTCCCGGCGGCCTGCTCGTCGAGCAGCGCCAGGTGACGGCACAGCAGGTTGAACACCCCGGGGTGAGGCTCATCGGTCTCGAACAGGCGGCCGACCGCGTCGCAGGCGCGCGCGGCCCCATCCAGCGCGCGCGCGTTCCCGCGCAGGCGAGGGTAGGCATCGACCGTCTGCGCACCCGTGACCGTCAGCAGCTCGCCACGCCCCTCGTGCAGGTCCATTCGCAGGCGAAAGAACGGCTCCAAACGGCCCCCAAAACGGCTGCGCGTACGCCTGACGCCCTTGGCGATCGCGCTCACCCGCCCGCGATGGGGGGTGTACACGTGCAGAATGCGGTCTGCCTCCCCGTAGCGCATCGAACGCAGCACCACCGCCTCCGTCTTGACAGGTCCCGCCATCGCTGTAGTCGAGTCTAAGCTCGCTCCCGGCGGCAAGCTCCTTGCTACACTTTATGAAGTAATGAGCAAGATCACGGTATATACGACCGAGCAGTGCTCGTTCTGCAGCCGCGTCAAGGCGATGCTGAGCGCGCAGGGCGTGGAGTTCGCAGAAGTGAACCTCTCCAAGGATCCGGTGGGCCGGATGGAGCTGGCACAGAAGACGGGGATGATGAGCTTCCCCCAAGTGCTCGCCGGCGGTGAGCTTCTCGGTGGCTTCGCCGAGCTCCAGGCGGCCGCCGAGGAAGGCCGGCTGGAGGAGCTGCTGGCGGTCTGAGCAGGCCCCCAGCCTCAGCGCATCTCCCTAACGCGCTTTCGCTGCCTGCGGGGTCGCGGCTGGCAGGTCTCACACACGTAGGTCCCCCTCCCGGAGACGACCATCTTCACGATCGCCGTGCCGCACTTCCCGCACGCCTCCCCCTCGCGCCGGTGCACGAGGAACTCGTTCTGAAAGGAGCCGCGCACACCGTCGATGTGGCGGAAGTCATCGATGCTCGCACCGCGCGCGTCGATGCCCGCGGCGAGTGCCTCGATGACGGTCTGGCGCAGCCGCACGTGCTGGGCAGGAGTGAGACGCCTGGCAGGCCGCAAGGGATGGATCCCGGCACGGAACAGAGCCTCGTCGGCGTAGATGTTGCCGACCCCGGCGATCTTTCGCTGATCGAGCAGGAGCGCCTTGATCGGCGCGGTGCGGCCCCTGGCCAGCCCGCGCAGGTGCTTGGCGGTGAAACGCTCGTCGAAGGGCTCGAGGCCCAGGCGGGCGGCGAAGAACGCCTGCAGCGCATCTGAGCCGGGCAGCAGCTCGCCGGTGCCGAAGCGGCGGGGGTCAACGACCACGAGCCGCCGTCCCTGACCGAGATCGATGCGCACACGGGTGTGCGGCGGCTCGGGATCGGCGCCGGCCAGCACCGTGCCGGTCATGCGCAGGTGCTGAGCGAGATGTACGTCCCCCTCGAGGTTCCACACCAGGTACTTGCCGCGCCTGCCCAGCTCCTCCACGCGTCGTCCCTGCAGGGCACCGGCCAGCTTCCGTGGCGACAGTGGCCGCGACCAGCGCGCGTCGAGGATCTCCACCTGCTCCAGCCTGCGCCCCTCCACGAGCGGCGCGAGCTGGCGGCGGATCGTCTCGACCTCGGGCAGCTCGGGCATCGCCCTAGCTTATGAACGATTTCCCCGGGAGGGCCTCGGCGTCGCGACCAGTGAGCCAGTCCAGCACTGTGGCGCCGATGTCAGCCAGCGGGCCGTCGTGGCGTTCGCTGCGCTCACCGAGGACGGCCAGCAGCGGCGCGTACTCACGCGTATGGTCTGTGCCCGGGTGAGCCGGGTCCACCCCGTGATCGGCGGTGAGGATCAGCAGGTCTCCTTTGCGCAGCTGCTGCAGGCGCGCCGCGAGCCACGCGTCGATCTCCCGCAGGGCGCGGTAAAAGCCGTGGGAGTCCTTGCGGTGGCCATATACCTGATCGGTATCGATCAGGTTGACGAACACGAGTCCTTCATCCAGCTCGTCGAGCAGCTCACCGGCGCTCGTGAGCGCTAGCGCGTTGGTGGCGCCCGCATGAGACTTGCTCACCCCCACGCCGGCGAACAGGTCTGGGATCTTGCCGACCCCGTGCACCTGCACACCGGCACTCCTCAGCTCCTCCAGGTAGCCACGAGCCGGCGGTGCCAGCGCGAAGTCGCGACGGCCCTCGGTGCGCCGGAACGCCCCAGGCTCGCCCGTGAACGGCCGTGCGATCACCCGTCCCACGGCGTGCTGCCCGGTCATCGCTGCGCGCGCCGCCGCGCATGCCCGGTAAAGCTCCTCTGTGGGCACCCGCTCTGTGTGTGCAGCGAGCTGAAGCACCGAGTCCTGCGAGGTGTAGAGAATCAGCGCGCCGCTCTGCAGGTGCCGGGCACCGAAGTCCTCGACCGCCGCAATCCCGTTATAGGGGCGGTTGCAGATCACCTGATGACCCATCGCTGCGGTCAGCGAGCCGGTCACCTCCGGTGGGAAGCCCTCCGGATAGACGGGCAATGGGCGCTCCAGCACCACCCCCATCATCTCCCAGTGACCGGTGGTGGAGTCCTTACCCGGCCCAAGTGGATGCAGCGCACCATGGATCGCCGGGCGCACCGCCGCCGGGACGCCGGGCAGAGCCGTGATGTTGCCCAGGCCGAGCGCGGCCAGTGTGGGCAGCTGCAGGCCGCCAACGGCTTCGGCGACATGCAACAGCGTGTTTGTCCCCTCGTCCCCATACAGCGCAGCATCCGGTAGCGCGCCCACGCCACACGCATCGATCACGACAACAATCGCCCGCCGGGCGGACGCGGTGGGCGGGATCCCAATCCTTCTCCCGTCCCGGAGCTCGCTCACCGATCCAGCCTAGAGCGTGGAGGTGAAGGATCGCTCTGGTTTCGGGATTTTGGCCCGCGGGTGCGCCCGGAAGTAGACATCCTTCAGCCGCTCCGCTGAGAGGTGCGTGTAGACCTGGGTGGTCGCGAGGTCGGCGTGACCGAGCATCTCCTGTAGCGAGCGCAGGTCGCAGCCCCCCGCGAGCAGGTGTGTGGCGAAGCTGTGGCGAAGCGTGTGCGGGCTCATCTTCTGCTCCAGGCCAGCACCCCGGGCATAGCCTTGGACGATCTTGTAAAGACCCTGACGCGTCAGTCCTCCGCCGCGGCGGTTGACAAACAGCCGCACCTCCGTCTTGTGGCCAACCAGCGCAGGACGCCCACGCTGCTCGTATGCGCGCAGCGCGCCGACAGCCTGGCGGCCGATCGGTACGAGCCGCTCCTTCGAGCCCTTGCCGCGCGCGCGCAGCATCCCCTCATCCAGGTCGACGTCGCCCGCCTGCAGTCCGATTGCCTCTGAGGCACGAAGACCGCACGCGTACATGACCTCCAGCAGAGCGCGATCGCGCAGGGCGAAAGGCTCGGTCCCCTTGGGCTCTCCCAGCAACCTTGCGACCTCCTCGCGCGTGAGCACTTTAGGCAGGCGCTGCGTCTTGCCGGGCCCGCGGAGCTCGGCGGTCGGATCGTGCTCGATCACGCTCTCGCGCCGCAGGTGACGATAGAACGAGCGCAGCGTTGCCACCTTGCGCTGCAGGGTGGCCGGTGCCACCGGCGGGCGCTCGTCCACGCCCACGGCCAGCTCGGACAAAAACGCAGCGAGGTCACTATGGCTGACCTCCGTCACGTTCAGCTCCTGGCGAACCAAAAACTCGCCGAACTGCAACAGATCGGAGCGATATGCCTGCAGCGTGTTGCGCGAAAGGCCTCGCTCCAGCTCGAGGTAGGCGAGGAAGTCGAGCGTCAGCCGCTGCAGCCCGATGCTCGTCCTGCAGGCGGGCGAGATCGTTCCCGTGGAGCTCACCCCTGAAGCTTCGCCTTCTCTTCAGAGGCTCCTTGACGGTGCAACGGGCTGTTCAGCCTCATCGGCCCCGTCCTCGCCACGATCGAGATCTCCCGCGAGCTCTGCCAGCGTCCTGCCAGCGGCAAGTGCCGCCCCAAAGAACAAGGGGTCCTCCGTCAACCCACGGCCCATCGTCTCGGCCGGCAGGCCGGCGGCGGCGTAGGCCGGGAGATCGACCGTCGCGCGGCGCCAGTCGTGGCGGGTAATGCGTGCCGGACGCTCGACGTTGACCTCCAGGGCTGAGCGTTTTCTGACCGGCCGGCCCGGCAACGCCCCACCAAAGATCGCGCCGAGCCCAGCTCGCAGATCGGCGCCCACGGGCGAGCTCATCCCGGCGGGCAGCGCCACGGTGACCGGCTCGAGCAGCAGGTCGAGCACCGTGAGTGTGTGGTGTGAAATGCCGCGGTGGCGTGCGCGCAAATCGCCCGAGGACATCCGTGCAACGATCAGAGCCTCACACCCGAGCGCGAGCGCCGCGTGCGCGCTGTCCAGCGCCGACAGCCCGCCGTGGCCCAGCGGCGAACTGGACCCCACGATCCCCGGTCCAGGCCCGCACACCACCGCGTCCCAGCCGAGCGTGTCCAGCCCGTGGTGCAACGCTCCAGCCGTCGTGATCGCCTCGCCCTCTCCGCCGAATGCAGCGCCCGCCGTGAGATGCCCGGCAAGCAGGCCGCGCTCGCGCAGCGCGCGAACGGTGCGCGAGTGCGCTCCGGGGAGTGCCCCACCCTCCGTCTGGACGTAGCCCAGACGACCGTCGGGAACGGCCTGTGCGAACGCCCACACGACCGGCGCGAGCTGGCCGTGCAGCGCGAGTATCGCGACAGGTTGGCGCAGGGGCAGATTCAGCTGTTCATCCTCGACGGGGCGGACGGCATGCTGGAGGCTCGTGTAGTTGAGCTTCATCACGTTCGCTCCGGGCGCACCGTCGCCGCTCAGCCCACGCGTGAGGTTGACGTGCACGATGTCAAACCCGCCCGATCCCAGACCGAGGTCGAGCGCCTGAGCATTGACGATCACCTCATCCCCGATCTGCGCAGCGCCCACGAGCGCCACGTCTGCGATCGCCGGGCGGCGATGCCCTTCTGACTCGATCAGGAGAGCCTGCTCAGGCGCCTGCCCCGGAGGACCGGCCTGCAGCACAGTGGCACGGCGCAGCTTCAGCATCGGTGTCCGGACTTATCGCTCGGCGGGGAGCCGACGGACAGGCACGCTACTGAGATCTTCTGGGGAGTCCGGCCCTGCCCATTCCACACTTACGTCAACATCGCACTCGCACTCCGGCAGGTTGGCTATCTCGTGCACACGATCGATCATCCTGGCCGCGATTGCCTGCCCGTGCAGCTCGTCGGCGACGCGGAAGGTGCTCTGCACGCGCAGCGTCCCGGTCGCGCCAGGCTCCGCCCTGCGCAGCGTCTCTGAGACCGGGATGTCCGTGCTCACGGCGTGTTGGCGAGCGCCGTGTCGCCCCCGCGCACAGCCGCCCGCTCCAGAGCGGCCGCGATGAAGTCTCCGAACAGGGGAGCTGGGCGCTCAGGACGGGACTTGAACTCGGGGTGAAATTGAGATGCCACGAAGAAAGGGTGCTCCTCGAGCTCGACAACCTCAACGAGACGCTCGTCGGGAGAGGTGCCGGAGATGCACAGGCCAGCGCTCTGCAGGCGCTTGCGCAGCAGGTTGTTGACCTCATAGCGATGACGGTGGCGCTCATAGATGACCGCCTCGCCGTAGATCTCCCGCGCACGCGTACCAGCGTGGAGCTTGATCGGGTCGGCGCCGAGGCGCATCGTGCCGCCGAGGTCGGCGACCTCCTTCTGCTCGGGCAGCAGGTCGATGACCGGGAAGGGCGTCTCGCGGTCGAACTCGGTCGAGTTGGCTCCCTCCATGCCCGCCACATGCCGCGCGAACTCCGCCACGGCGATCTGCATTCCCAGGCAGATCCCCAGATAGGGGATGCCCTGCTCACGTGCGACACGGGCCGCGGCGATCTTGCCCTCGATTCCCCGCCCGCCAAAACCTCCGGGGATCAGGATGCCATCGGCGCGGGAGAGCCGGTCCATCGGTGACAGACCGGCGATGCCATCGTCATCGCCGGTGTCATCTTCCTCCGGGCGCGTGCCTGCGCCCTCCAGGCTCTCGGAATTGATCCAGTCGATCTCGACCTTGCCATCCTGTAGCGACGCGGCGTGGCGAAGCGCTTCGCAGACCGAAAGGTAGGCGTCTGCGAGCTGCACGTACTTGCCGACCAGCGCAATCCGCACGGTGGCCGAAGACCGGCCAGAGCGCTCGATTGGCTCCCGCCAGCCCGCCAGCTCGGGCGCAGGGGCCTGCAGATCGAAGTGCTCGAGGATGAAATCGTCTACGCCCTGCTCGCGGAAAGTGAGCGGCACCTTGTAGATGTTGTCCACGTCGCAGGCCGAGACGATCGCCTCCGCAGGCAAGCTCGCGAACAGGGCGATCTTCTTGCGGATCTCC
>Ga0307374_10001902_pt1 | contig 38160 bp, 37 predicted proteins | sample OX3MG_FD_202532 | JGI IMG/M metagenome (GOLD analysis project Ga0307374, IMG submission 202532) | Soil microbial communities from Risofladan, Vaasa, Finland - OX-3 | ecosystem: Environmental > Terrestrial > Soil > Coastal area > Acid sulfate soil | place: Finland: Risofladan, Vaasa | collected... | reverse complement strand
ACACCTCATGAACCGCTAGTTGGTGGCGGGGGTGGGATTTGAACCCACGACCTTCGGGTTATGAGCCCGACGAGCTACCAGACTGCTCCACCCCGCGGCGAAGGAGAGGCAGTGTACACGGAGTCCGTCTGAGCGACCAGGCCCCCACGGGGTGACGCGCCTGAACGCGGAGCTACAGCGTTTGGGCGGCCGGGGGTGGCGGGGGTGGCGATGCCGGGTCGGCTGCCTGCGGTGGTGGGGCGGTTGGTGCCGCTGTCGGGGCCGCCGCGGGTGATTCGGGGGCCAGCGTGAGGGGGCCGTGCTCGGATTCGTGGGCCTGGAGGGCGGCCACCAGGCGGGTGATGTCAGCGTCGGTGGTGGGCGTCGAACGCCCGGTCTGGCTGGCGTAGTAGGCGGCCCCGAGGTCGCGCAGGATCCCGTCAGCCCCCTTCTTGGACTGGACCTCCTCCAGCTTCGCTTGGCCCTTGTGGGCCGTCTCCTTGGCCAGTTCCGTCGCGGCGGTGGCCTGTGCTTTCACCTTGTCGAGCAGTCCCATCGCATGCCTCCTTTCCGGATCGGATCGCGTCTCAGCTTTCCACGTCCGGAGTTGGTCTGCTCAGGGGCTTCCGGTCGCGGCCGCGAAGGTGGTCGTCGTGGTGGATGTCCTCGGCTCGGTGCTCGTCGGCGCGCTGCTCTTCTTGGTGGTCTTGGTGGTCGGGACCGTCGTCGTGGTGGCGCTGCTCGTGCCGCTCGTCGTGCTGGCCGCCTTCAGCGCCTGCTGCGCCAAAGCGATCTGCTGCTCCATCGCGGTAATGTCGCTCTGATAGGTGCCGAGCGAGCCGGGCGCGCCCGACTTGAGTGCGGCCAGGGCCTGCGTGTACAGGTTCTGCGCCGCGATGAGGTACTGCTGCACGGCTGCAGGCAGCGAGCCGGTGATCGCTGGCGGTGGCGACGAGCCGCTGCCCGACCCCGATGCGGTCGAGACGGACGTGCCGAACAGATCGGACAGGGTCTGCGCGAGCGTCGACTCTATGTAGACGTTGCGGCCGATCACCCCGATCACCGAATTCAGCTGCGGGAGCGGGTTGGTGGACGACGCGACGTACAGCGGCCGGAGGTAGACCATGGCGTTGCCTACGGGGACCATGAGCGTGTTGCCCAACAGCACTTCGGACCCCTTCTGGTCCAGCAACGAAATGTCCTTCGACACGGTGTTGTTGGCGTCAATTTCCGAGTCCGCGTTGGCCGGGCCGGTGGTCCCCTGTGGGGTCTGGTACACGTCGAGCTCGCCATAACTGCCGGGATCCGAATTCCCCACCATGAACGCGGTGAGGTTGAAGTTCTGGCCGTTGTTGGTGGAGTTCGACTGACTTGCCGGGACGAACCCGTTGGTAATGGTGAAGGCCTGCGCAGTGGCGCCGGGAAGGGAGAACACCTGGTACAGCGGGGCCATCCGGGCCGGGTTGGTCGAGATCAGCTGACCCTGGGAGTTGTAGGTGTTGACCGCGGTGAGCGCCTGTGATTGCGGGCCCGCGCCGGCAGTGGGCGACAGCTGCCAGGAGTCACTCGCCGCGTAGAACTCGGCCGGAGCGAGGTGGTAGCGACCGTAAATGGCGGACTGAACGGAGAAGATGTCCTCGGGGTATCGCAGGTGGGCCTGGAGCCCCGGGCTCATCTTGGACAGCGGGGTGAACATGTGCGGGAAGGCCGACTCGTACGCCTGCAGGATGGGATCCTTCTGGTCCACCGCGTAGAAGGTCATCTGGCCCGAGTAGGCGTCAACGACCACCTTCACCGAGTTGCGCACGTAGTTGTAGCTGCTCGGCAACGTGGTCCCTGTCGCCACCTGCTGGGTGTCCGCGTTCTGTGAGTAGGGGTACTCGTTGGTCGTGGTGTAGCCGTCTATCACCCAGTAGATGTGGCCGCCGTTGACCACCGCGTAGGGGTCGTGGTCGAACGAGAGGAAGGGAGCGGCCTTCTGCGCCATCTGCAGGGGATCACGCACGAACATGATCCGCGACGAGCCGCTGATCTGGTCGGATATCAGCAGGTTGAAGTCCCCGAGGCGCAGCGCGAAGGCGGCCCGCTTGAAGAACGACGACATCTGGACCCCGCCGCTGCCCGCATAGTGGCTCTCGACGTTGCTGTTGTCAGCCCGCTGGTAGTCGACCTCCGGCTGTCTCGTGTCAGCCACGACATACCCCGTGTCGCCTTGGGCGAAGTACACGTTGGATTGGGTGATCCGGGGCAGGCCGTTCGTACTTGAAGGCGGCACGTCGCTGATGCCGTACACCGGGTTGTTCGAATTGACCTGATTGGCCAGGGCGATCACGGAACCGTTGCCATGCGTGAACTGCAGGTGCGTGTTGACCCATGTGGAGGCGGGCAGGTTGCCCTCCGATATTTCGCGCACACCCACGAGCACGGGGGTGAGCTGCCCGTCGACGATGTACCGGTCAACCCCGAGTGACTGGAAGGTGTAGTACGAGCGAATGGCCTGCTCGCGTAGGAACGTCTGCAGCGAAATGGTCGGGTCGGGGTCCCACAACCTGATGTTGTTGAGGGTGGCGCCCGCCTGCGTGACGGCTGAGGCAGGCACCGAGGTCGCCGCCGAGAACTGGTGTACGTGCACATGGTTCAGGCCGTAGGCCGTCCTGGTGGCGGCAATGTTCCGGTGTATGTAGGGGATCTCCAGTGAGCTCTGCGCGGGCGTCACCTTCAGCGCTTGCAGCAGGGCGGGGTAGATGACGCCCACGACGAGCGCAACGAACGCCCAGATGCCGACAGCGAGGATGGGAAGCGTCCACCCCTGTCGACGAATGTTGTACAGCAGGATGGCCGCCGCGAAAATCGACACCACGACCAACAGGGAGAGCGCGGGGAGCCGGGCGTGCACGTCGGTGTATCCCGCACCGTTGACATAGCCGTCCTGCGAGTTGACGAGTGACCACCGCTGGAGGACGTACCCCGCGGCTTTCATGAGCGCTATCAGCGCCAGCAGCACCGAAATGTGTGCTTTGACGGCGGGGCGCACCCGCGGAATCCCCCGTTGCGGCAATATCCCGCCGTTGAGGTAGTGGAACAGCGTGGAGACGACGAGCGTCACTATGAGGATGGCCAGCGTCCAGTCGACCACGAACGTCATGAACGGGAGCTTGAAGACGTAGAAGCCGACGTCCTTGTGGAATTGCGGATCGGTCACGCCGAAATTTCCGCCGTGGCGGAACAGGATCCAGTTCTGCCATTCGCCGATGGTCCCCGACGCGGCGATCAGGGCCATGATCAGGGCCAGGGCGATGTAGATGCGCCCGGCGTAGGGGCGGACGACCTGCTGGTAGCGCCGCACCAGTTCGTCCTCGCCGGTCAAGGACGCATCGGTGCCGGCCAGGCGGTCGCAGACGACGAGGTTGGCCCACAGGACGAAGAAGAAGACAGCCCCGAAGACCCCGAACAAACCGAGCTTGATGAGCAGGAGGGTCGAGAACACATCGTGGAAATGCACCGATGAGAACCACAGGCCGTCGGTGTAGATGTTGGAGAGCGAGCGCAGGGAGGCCAGCAACACGACGAGCAGGATGGCCGCCCCTATCAACCACCACCGGGCGCGCCAACGCCGGGGCGAACGGGGAACGGTCAGATCACGAGGGGCGCGCACGGAGGGAGCCTAACGTCCCCTTCTCGAAAGAGCCTGCTCAAGCGGTTGCGGACGCCACCAGGCAGCGGCATCCCGAATGGGCCGGCGGGTAGGGGTGCCCAGTTGGGAAGCCCTCGCTGACCGGCACGGCGCCGGCGAGTGCGTTGTCGTCGCAGTCAGAGCACCCATGGGTGGTGGTCAGGACCCAACGGACCAGGCCCCCGCCCGTGCCAGCGGCCACGCCGGCGGAGAACGCCTGCACCGCGTAGTCGCCGACCAGACGCTCTATCCGCTCGCCCCGCCACTCCCGGAACGCGGCGCCGACCGTCTCGCTCACATCGTCCCCCGTCGCCGCGCCCTCCTCAATGCGTCGCCGGAGCATCGTCACCACCGAACGCGCCAATGCGGTGGCGCTCTGTTCCACCATGCCGTCGGAGGGCGCGTTCGAATGTGCGCCCGCAAACTCGGCTCCTGCCACGAAGGCGTCGGCCATGTGGCCGTGCGCGGCCGAGACGAACGTGGAGAGGTGGAGGTCCTCGGGGCCAAGCAGGGCATCACCCTGCGCCGACCGGCTGGTGCGCAGGATCTCCAGCATCCGGTTCTGGTCGTCACCCAGTGCCCGCTTGATATGGCGGGCCAGCTGCGTGACGACGGGTGAGAGCAGCTCGTCTCGTTGCGCGATCAGGGCCCGATCGGGCCCCTCCACGCCCCCGTCTTCCACGGTGGCGACGACCGCGGTGTCGTGGTCGTGACTGGCGTCACCGCGTTCCCCGTCGGTCCCGGCGCGGATGCGGGCGAACAATTCGTCGACCGATGGCGGCGGGCCGGCGGTACCTTCGTCGCTCTCCACCGGGGTCACGTCGTCCATCGACCCGCCCAGGGCCCGCTCCTCTTCGGTGGCCTCGGTGGTCCCGTGAATCCGGGCCTGGTCGCCGGCGGCCAGGGCGGCCGCCCGTGCGTCGGCGTCGGTCCGTTCCAGGTCCCGGAGGATGGTGTCGACCGAGTCACGTGCCCCGTTGATGGCCGCGGCCATCTCGTCGCGCGCCGCCCGCAGCTGCTCTATCTGCATGGAGAGGGAGCGCCGCCGAGCGGCCAGGTCGCTCAGAATGCGCTTCCGTGCGTCTTGCACCTGCTCGAGCAGCGCGCGGCCCTCCTCCTTGGCCCGCGTGATGACCTCATCGCCCTCCGCCCTGGCCTCGGCACGGATCTGGTCCCCTTCCGCCCTTGCCTCGTGGGCGGTGTTCGCCACCATGAGCTCGGCCTCCGCGACCCGCTCGGCCGAGGCACCCTCGCTGCGTGCCTGTATCTCGTTGGCCTCGTTCTGTGCCTCGCGCAACAGCGACGAGGCGCCGTCTTGGGCCTCGACCACAATCCGCGCCGCCTCCTCATGGGCGTGCCGGAGGATCTGCGCACTGTGCTGACCCAGCGACGCGCTCAGGGTGGCCTCGTCCACCACCGGGTGGGCCGCACGCTCGTCGGCGGCGGCCAGCGCCTCGCGCAGTTCCTGCTCACGCTGCTCGAACGCCTCAATGCTCCGCGCCACGGACTGCAGGTAGGCCTTCACCTCGTCGGCGTCGAAGCCCCGGCGGACGATCGCGAAGGTGTGTCGGGTGATGTCGCCCGTCGAGATCCGGGACGAGGAGATGGTGGGGCGGCCGTCTGGCATGGCCAAAGACTACGGCGCCGCCTGGGGCAGCAGGTGGCTTGTTGTCACGGTGCCTCCCAGGCGCTTGAGGATGCGCAGTGCCTGGTCGAGGGTCGACACGGCGTACACGTGCAGCCCTGCGGTGGCCTTGGACCGGGCCGCGGCCAGCTCCTGGGGCGGCACGAAGAAGACGGTGGCCCCTGCCCGCTCGACGGCGATCGTCTTCTCGGCCACCCCTCCCACGTCACCGACATTGCCGGCGGCGTCAATCGTCCCGGTAGCCGCCACAATGTGTCCCCCGGTCAGATGTCCCCCCGACAGCTTGTCGATGATGCCCAGCGTCATGGCCAGGCCGGCGGACGGGCCGCCGATACCCGCGGTGTGCACGTGGACCGTCACCGGGAAGTTCCACGCGTACTGCGTCTGGGGCTCTATCCCCAGGAAGGCGGTCGGCACCGTCGAGCGTCCGCACCCGGTCTCGACGAGTCCCTTGGGTGGCGTGCCCAGCGTCACCTTCTGCTGGACGACGGGCCCCGGCACGAAGACACCGCTGTCGTTGATGTACGACTTCTCGACCTTGAGGACGGCCGTCGAGCCGGGGTGCAATCCGTTCAGTGCATGGACCAGCGCGCAGGCGGTCGGGGTCAGCGTGTAGTCGACGCCGACGACAACCTCGGCGACCTTGAGGGAGTCCGCGGCGGGCGAGTTGGGCTGTATGCCGTAAATGAGCGCGCCGGCGTTGTCCGCGCGCACCGTGTACCCCAGTGTGTTGAGCGCGGCTGCGGTGGCCGCCTGCTGCGCCTGGGTCATCTCCAGGTAGCCCTGGGCGAAGAACTGGTCCGGCGGCGTCGACGGGCCGAGCAGGTCCGAAGTCGAGATCACCTCGGCGTCCGAGGAGAAGTACCGCTCCTGGAGGAAGGTCAGCGCGTTGAGCTGCGTCACGAAGACATCGGTCAGCAGTACGCTCCCACTGAAGGGGTGGTTGAAGGCGGGAGGCACCGTGATGAGCGGTGCGACCGGCGTGGCGTCGCCGGGGGTGATGGCGTAGTAGTTGACGTTCCACCGGCTCAGACCCCAGACGCCGCCGCCGACAATGGCGACGAGCACGCCCAGAACGATCGGCCACCGCCGCCGCTTTCGCCCGGGCGCGCCGGGACCCGGTGGCGGGGGGACGAAAGCGGGATCGTGTCCGGTTGGGGTGGTGTCGAGGTCGGTCATACTCAGAACGTGACGGACGATCCTGCCACGGAACCGCTGGCGGCCCGCCGCGCCGCCGCACGCCGCCGCCGCCGGATCATCGGCGCCGGGCACGCCGGACAGGAGCAGACGGCGCGGCGCGGCCTGGGTGATAAGGACCCCGACGTGCAGGCGGCCGCGCTGGGCGCCCTGGCCCGGAGCGGCACGCTGACCGTGCCCGATATCGCCCGTGCGCTCGAGTCAGACGCCGTGCCGTTACGCCGTCGAGCTCCCGATGCCGCCCTCTCCGTGCGCGGGCCCGGCTCGAGATCGACCCTGCACGCGCTCGTCATCGGAGCGCTGGCCGACCCCGATCCCCTGGTCGTCGTCGCCGCTGCCTGGTTCCTCGGCGAACGCCGGGTGCGGGCCGGGGTTGACGTGCTCGCCCAGGTCGCACTGGCTCACCCCGACACCCGGTGCCGCGAATCCGCGGTGGCTGCGCTGGGCGCCATCGGTGATCCCGACGGCCTCCCGGCCGTGCTGGCCGCCCTGGACGACAAACCGACGGTGCGGCGGCGGGCCACCGTCGCCCTGGCCGCCTTCGAAGACCCGAGGGCCGAGGCCGCGCTGCGGCGTTCAGCCGAGGACCGGGACTGGCAGGTCCGCCAGGCCGCCGACGAGCTGCGCGGCGACGAGGACGACGACTGAGTTCATCCGTCGCTCACTCGTCTTCGGTGAAGAGCCGCTTGAGCCGGTCGAACGACTCGAGGCAGAGCCCCGCTCCCTGCACCACGCACTCGAGCGGCGTGTCGACGAGGTGGACCGGCACCGCCGTGGCGTCGGCCAGGCGTTGCGTCATCCCGCGCAGCAGTGCACCGCCACCCGTCAGGTGAATGCCTTGGAACATGATGTCCTGGGCCAGCTCGGGTGGCGCGTCACCAAGGCATGTAGCGGCGGCCGCCACGACCGACATCACGTTCTCCTCCAGCGCGCTCCGGACCTCTTCGGGCGAGAGCACGACCGTCTTGGGCCGGCCCGTGGCCACCTCGCGTCCTCTGATCTCGGCCTGCTGTTCACCGGCGTAGGTGAAAGCCGAGCCGATGGCGTGCTTCAGCGCCTCTGCCGTGCGCTCGCCGATGGCCACGCCGTGCCGGTGCCGGATGTAGGCCTGAATCGCGGCGTCGAAGTCGAAGCCACCGCAGCGCAGCGCGCGCACCGCGACCACACCGCCGAGTGAGATCACCGCCATTTCCGACGTCCCACCGCCGACGTCGACCACCATGTTGCCGACGGGCTCGTGAATCGCCAGTCCCGCTCCGATGGCGGCCGCCATGGGTTGCTCAATGAGGAAGCTGGCGGATGCCCCGGCCCGTCGGGCCGCTTCCTTCACCGCGCGCCGTTCCACCGCCGTGATGGCCGACGGCACGCAGATGAGGACCTTGGGGCGGTTCAAGCGGCTGACCCCGACGCGGTGCAGCAACACGCTGAGCATGCGCTCGGTGACCTCGAAGTCGGTGATGGCACCGCCGCGCAACGGGCGCTCGGCCACGATGTACCCCGGGGTGCGACCGATCATCTGCCACGCGTCGGTGCCGATGGCCAACACCTCACGGGTGCGAGAATCCAGCGCGACGACGGTGGGCTCGTTCAGCACCAGCCCCTTGCCCTTGGCGTAGACCAACGTGTTGGCCGTGCCGAGGTCAATGGCCAGGTCGCGTGACATGGGGCTTCATGGTACGGCCGTACCGGCGCGCGACCGCATTTTCGCTGTGGGCGCATCTAGCCTCGTCCCGTGAATCCCGGCCCACAGGAGCCCAATAGGGGCGAGCCGGACGAGGAAGGTCCGGACGGTCGTGCCGACGACATCGACGGGCACCCGCGTGGCTGGATCCACCCTGACGACCGCCTCTGGCGGCACCCGAGCGAGATCGCGGCCTCGCCTGCGCAGGCACTGTTGCACGCAGGTGAAGGGAGCGGACGCACCCGCATCATGATCGTGGTCGGTGCTGTCGCCGCCCTCGCCGCGGTGGCCTGGACCGTGATCCTGCTGTCACCCAGCTCTGACCGCCCGCCGTCCGAGCTTCTGAGCGGGAACGGGTCGGACTCCCCCGTGACGACACTGGCCGGTGACATCCAGGCCCTGCCCAAGGCGGCCCTCTCCGCGAGCCGGGCCATGGTGCAACTCAGGGTCGTGACCGCGACCGGGGTGATCACCCTGGTCGGCGTCGGGGTGGCCGAGGGCGGCCTCGTCGCCACCACCGCCGACGGCCTCAACGGGGTGCGCAGCATCGCCATGATCGGCAACGGTGGCCGACTCCTCCGTGCCTCGGTGGTGGCCGTCGACAAGGCCTCCGACGTGGCCCTGGTCAATGTGCCCGACGACGTCCCGGTGGCCCCGTTCGCCGACGACGCGTCGTTGGCGGCCGGGAGTCCCGACATGACGCTGAGCATGGTCGCACCGAGCACGACCACCATGGCGCTGCGCTGCACTCCGGGTCTGATCACCGCCGTCGGGACACCCGTTGCGGTAGGGCCCGCGCTCGGCATGGCGTCCATCACCTCCACGGCGCCGAGCGCGCCGCCCGAAGCGGGCGACCTCCTCCTCAACTCCGCCGGCGCGGTCGTCGGGATCCTCTACGGACCCGACGCCAGCCGGCCCGTGTTCCTGCCGACGTCATTGATCCTCGGCGTGACCGACGACCTGCGTTCGAAGAGCCGGGTGACCCACGGGTGGCTGGGCGTCGACGGGCCCGACAGCGTGACGACCACCGGCGCCACCGTGGCAGCCGTCGTTGCCGGCAGTCCCGCCGAGGGGATGCTCCACCCGGGCGAGACCATCACCGGTATCGGCTCGTACCCGGTGCGCAGCATGGCCGAACTCCGGGCCAGGTTGTACGTGCTCGCCCCCGAGACCGCCGTGGTGCTCTCGGTCCTCGACGGCACGGTGACCCGGATCGTGGACGTCACGTTGAGCCCCTCCCCGTAGCATGCAGGGGTGAGCATGTTCGGCTCGAACGATCCCGACAATCCCATGGGAGGGCTGTTGGGGGATCTGTTGAAGGTCATCGGATCGGCCGCGCCTGGTGGCGCCGGCGCCTGGTTCGATGCGGCACGGACGTTGGCCCACGGGGTGGCCACCGATTCGGGCGCGGGCGCCGAGGAGAATGCCGACCCTCTGGTGCGGATCGCCTTCGAGGAGCTGGCCCGCGTGGCCGAGCTCCACGTGACCGATGCCACCGGGATTTCGCTGGACCTGGCGGGTGTCGGCCTTTCGCTACTGACGGTGGGCCCAGGGCAATGGTCGTTCCGCCTGCTGGAGGCCTACCGACCCACGCTGCAGATGATGGTGGACGCGCAGCAACAGGCCGCGGCCGCTACCTCGGTGCCGCCGTCCGACCTCGTACTCCCCGACGAGGAGACCGACGGGTTGAGCGGGCTGCTCCAGCAGCTCGCCATCACGCTCGGCCCAGTCCTCCTCGGCATGCAGTTCGGGTCCGCCGCCGGCCACCTGGCCAAGCGGGCCTTCGGGCAGTACGCCCTGCCGCTCCCCTGGCCCGAGTCCAACACCCTCCTGCTGGTCCCGGCCAACGTCGCCCAGTTCGCCGAGGACTGGAGCCTCCCCCTGCAGGAGGTCCAACTGTGGGTCTGCCTGCGCGAGCTCGCCATGCACGCGGTGATCACGCAGCCCGCCGTGCGCTCCTCCCTCACCACCCTCCTCGGCGATGCTGCGGCACATGCTGCCGCCTCCCAGCGCTCCCTCGTCGAGCGCCTCGGCGACGGGCTCGGCGACCCGACCACGCTCGAGAACGTGCTCGGTGACCCCGAGGCGATCCTCGCCGACCTGATCAGCCCCGAGCAGCGGAACCTCTCCAACGCGCTCACGGCCCAGACCACCGCCCTCACGGCCTACGTCGACCACGTCACGGCGGGCATTGCCGCCACACTCACCTCGTCGCCCGCCGCGCTGCGCGAGGCGTGGTACCGCTACCGGGTGGAGGCGGCCAAGGGGGAGCAGGCCTTCGCCGGTCTCTTCGGGCTCAACGTCGGCCAGGAAGAGGTCGACCGCGGGTCGACCTTCGTCAACGGCGTGGTGGAGCGGGCCGGCGAAGCGGCGTTGTCACACCTCTGGACCGATGAGATGGAGCTGCCCACCCCGGCTGAGGTCGACGCCCCGGGACTCTGGCTGGCCCGCATCGGCCTGCTCAACTGACCGCCGGGCCACCCGGACCGGCCCCGGCCCAGGGCCTATTCGGCCGGCTCCTCCAGGAACCCCAGGTCCCACTCGAGGGCCAGGTTCTCCCGCTCGGCGTCGCGTACGACGCGCTCACGGTTGCGTCGGAACTGCGGGTCGTGGGGCGGCAGCAGGACGAGCCGGGCCAGCGCACGCTCGCGGAAGGCCTCAATGACGTCGGCCGCCCCGAAGTCGGACTGCACCTCCCAGTGGGGGGCGATGGGTCCCAGGTACACGACGCGCACGTGCCCGATCGGGTCGACCAGCTCCGGCGTCTCGGATACGTCTTCCTCCATATCCGGGGACATGGCACCTCCTGGCCTCGCACTCGTGGGCCCAGTCGTGGGCGGACGGCCGTCAGCGTACCGGAGCCCAGATGACCGGGTTTCGCCCCCCAGTGCCGTGCCTGAGGGGTCACATTCTTACGATCTTCCTATGGCCCGGATCTTCTCCAAAATGGCCGACCCCCGTAGAATGGTGCGTGAAAAGGGAGTTGCAAAGTGAATACTGATTGGATGGCCCGGGGGAAGTGCAAGGAATTTGCACCGGACATCTTCTTTCCGAGTGACGGGATGGGTGTGCTGGTCGCACAGAAGATCTGCGGCGAGTGCCCCGTATCGAAGGACTGCCTGGAGTACGCACTCGCCAACCACATCGACCACGGTGTGTGGGGTGGCTGCTCCGAGCGCGAGCGTCGCCGCATCCTGCGCCGGCGCCGGGTCTCGACCGCCGTTTCGGTGAGCTGATCCGCCTCATCGCACTGAACCCGCACTGAACCTGACGGACTGACTGGCCGCCCTGACCGGGCACCCGGCCGGAACGCGCCCGCGAGCCCCAACCCGAGGCCGGCGTCGCCCTCACCCCGTGTGAGACTTCCCGCGTGGTCGTCGAGTGCGTGATCAACGTCAGTGAGGGGCGTGACCTCCAGCTGCTCACCGCGCTGTCAGCGGCCGCCGGTCCGTGCCTCCTGGACCGCCACGCTGATCCCGATCACCATCGATCCGTCTTCACCCTTGCCGGCCCCTCCGACGATGTCGCCGCAGGCGCCCGCTCGCTGGCCACCGCCACCGTCACGCTGCTCGACCTGACCAGCCACACCGGCGCCCACCCCCGCCTCGGCGTGCTCGACGTCGTCCCGTTCGTCCCCTTCCTCCCCGGCCGGCCGCCCCCCACCGACCTCCCCGGCGTCGTCGCGCTCCGGGACGCCTTCGCCCAGTGGCTGGCGACGCAATTGGGGGTGCCGAGCTTCCTCTACGGGCCCCTTCCCGGGGGGCGGACCCGATCCCTGCCCGAGGTCAGACGCCACGCCTTCACAGAGCTCGCCCCTGACTTCGGCCCGCACGAACCGCACCCGACGGCGGGCGCCACTGCCGTGGGTGCCAGACCCGTGTTGATCGCCTACAACCTGTGGGTCTCGACCCACGAGGTCGCGCGGCAGGTGGCCCCGCTCGCCCGCGGGCCGGCGGTGCGGGCCCTCGCACTCCGGGTGGGAGAGCGGGCCCAGGTTTCCTGCAACCTCATGGACGCCGCGGTGACCGGCCCGGCCCAGGTCCACGACGCGGTGGCCCGCCTGGCCCGCGAGGCTGGGGGTGCGGTGACCGGTGCCGAGCTGGTGGGGCTGCTCCCGCGGGCCGTGCTGCACGCCATCCCCCGGGCGCGCTGGCCCGAGCTCGCGTTGGGCGAGGAGGCAACCGTCGAGGCCCGCCTGGAGGGCGCCGGCGGCTGAGCGGGGTGGTCGGCTGAATGCCTAGGACGCGCTGGCCACGTCGCGCCGCTGCAGCGCACGGGCCCGGCGGAGGCGGCGGCGCTCACGCTCGCTCATGCCTCCCCAGATGCCGAACTTCTCTCCGTTGGCCAGGGCGTACTCGAGGCAGTCCTCACGCACGACGCAGCCCCGGCACACTTCCTTGGCCTCGCGGGTGGACGCCCCGCGCTCCGGGAAGAACAGGTCGGGGTCGACTCCCATGCAGTTCGCCTGAATCTGCCAGCTGCGTTCTTGGCGACCGTAGAGCGTGGTGACTATGTCCACTGGTTCGCCCCCCTTCTGGCCACTGAGTGGCATTCATGTAGTTACAACGGTGTCATCTTTCACGACACCGTCACCGAATGCAAGGGGAAATCGCGCCAATCCGTGCCTGGAGTACTCGCCGCGCCGCGGCTTCACCTTCCTGACGAGGGCCTTTTGCCACCGATAGCCACTAGAGTGGGTATCGCCCAGAGACAACTCCGGGGCACTCAGGAACGATCCGGCAAGCTCTCGGCACGCCCGGCCGGGCCTCGGAACCCCTTAGATCCCTATGACGCAGCCGTCCGGATCACTGATGTCGGCGTACGGGACGCCCGGCGCATGGTCCCCCCGATCGACGAGCTTGCCTCCCGCTGCAACCACCTGAGCGATCGCCTCGTCCAAGGACGAGCGGTCCGCCGCCAGCAAGTGCACGTGCCGGATGCCGTGGGTCTCGATCGCCATCGAACCGACGCCGCCCGGCTCAGCCCGCCGAGCGGAGCACCTTGCGGTGCTGGAGGAAGTCGACCAGCACGTAGCCGCCGAGGTTGTCGGGGGTCGTGTAGAAGGTGCGCCCGCCGTTGACCCGGGCGATCTGTTCGACGAAGGGGTAATGCGTGCGCTGCAGGTCGAGGGCGAAGGCGTTGATCACGATCCCGGCCCGCGTGCAGCGGATCACCTCGGCCATGGTGCGCCGCAGCGTCTCGGGCACCGGCGGGTAGTTGAAGATCACCTCGCCGTGGTCGTCAATGTGCGCCGTCGGCTCGCCGTCGGTCACCACAATGATCTGCTTGGTGCCGTGCTGGTGGGCCAGCATGCGCCGCGCCAGGGCCAGCGCGTGCTGGAGGTTGGTGCCGTAGACGTAGTCCCACATGGCGGTGGGCAGCTCGTCAGGCCGGATTTCCCGTGCCACCTCGGAGAAGCCCACGATGCCGAGATAATCCCTCGGGAACTTGCTGCTGATGAGCGTCTGCAACGCCATCGCCATCCGCTTGGCCGGCACGAAGTTGTCGCGCATCGGCATCGACATGGAGAGGTCGACGAGCAGCACCGTCGCCGAGCGCGTCAGCGCCTCGGTCTCGACCACCTCGAAGTCTTCGGGCAGCAGGTGCACCGGTACACCGGAGCCACCACGCCGCACCGCGTTGTGCACGGTGGTCGAGAGGTGCAGGTTGAGCGGGTCGCCGTACTCGTAGGCCTTGGTGGTCTCCTCCCGGTCGTGCCCCGAGCCCGTCGACACCGTGCTGTGATCGCCGATGCGGTCCTTGTTGATCTGCCCGAACAGATCGGCGAGCGCCTTCTGGCCCAGCCGACGGACCCCGCGGGGTGTGAGTTCGGTGCGCCCGCCCTGCTGCTCAATCAGCCCGGCGTCGGCCAGTGACTTGGTCAGCTTGGCCAGGCGGTCCAGCGCCCGCGCCGCGTCCTCGCCCATGTGCGCCTTGACCTGGTCCAGGTCGATCTCGCTCAGTGCGGACGGCGACGAGGCCGACTGCAGCAGGTCCTCCATTCCGTCGAGCTGCCCGAGTTGGGTGGCGAGGTCGGTGGCACGCGACAGCGACATCGGTCCGTCGCCCTGGAAGTCGTAGGAACGCTGCCACCCTGCGTCGGGCACCGCGCGCTGCAGGTTCTGCGCGAGGCGCTCCACCTGCCAGCGCAGGTCCATGTCCTCCAGCACCGCCTCCATCAACCCGCGTAGCTGCGCCTGCTGCTCCGGCGAGAGCGAGTTCCACACGGCCTGCGCCGCCGCCATGCGCTCGGCCAGCTGTTCGAGCAACTCGTCCAGCGTCTGCGGGTTCCCCGGGAACATGTCGCCGTACTGCTCCATGAACTGCTCGAAGCTCGGGTCGAGATCGTCGCCGCGCTCGCGCTGCTCCAGCATCTGGTTCAAGGCGTCGTACGCATCACGCATGCGCGCCATCTGCTCGGGGCTCATGGAGCTCAGGGCTTCCGACGCCCCTTCAAAGAACGTGTCCGCCATTTCGCGGCGAAGTTCCTCCACGAGCTCCTCAAACCGCTCGCGCGCCTCGGAGGAGACGAAGTCGTAGTGCTGCAGCGACTGGATGCGCCCGGCCGGGTCGTCGGGTTGGAGGTCGAGCGCCATCCTGCGCTCGGTCGCGACGTCGTTGGTCACCTCGGTCCGGCGGTCGTCCCCCGACGCGTGCGCGTCCTCCACCAGATCGTCAATCGCCTCGCGCTCCTCGGCCTCAATCTCGTCGAGCTGTTCGGTGAGCTGCGCCATGCGCCCGTCGGGATCACCCTCGGACAGGAGCTCCTGGCGCCGCCGGCGGAGCTGCTCCAGCAGGTCGCGCAACCCCGGGATCTGCTCCCCGTCGGCCGTGCGCATGCCCGAGCGCAGCAGGCGGCGCAGCGCGTCGTCCAGGTCGCCCCCGGCCAGAAGGTCGTCGGTCAGCCCGGCCAGCAGGTCGTCAGGGTCGATGTCGAGGAAATCCTGGGTGCCGTCCCACTCCGAGTAGTCGTACCGGGCGCTCACCAGGTCACGTCCACGGCCCTACTTGCGCCCCCGGTAGAGCGCCCGGGCGCCCGAGGAGTCCTTGTTGAGCCGCTTCGTGAGGTGCAGCCCTTCCAGCAGGAACTCGAGCGCGCTCGCCATCAGGGCGGGCGACTCGTTGGCCTCGGGGCCGGCGAGCGCCCGGGTGGGCGGCTCCAGTTCGGGAATGTCGGCCAGGACAGCGAGGTAGGCCGCCGACGGGAGGTCGTCGCCGGCATGCACGACGACCTGCTCGGTGAAGGCACCGACGATCTCACCGGGGTTGTCCAGGGTCACCCGGCGGCGGAAGACCGACAACACGGCGGCCGCCACCAGCTGGGCCACCACCTCTTCCTCGTGGCCCTCCTCCATGGCCTCGACTTCAATCTTGCCCTGGGTGGACGGCACCAGGGCCCCCAGGTCGCTGACACGCGGGACGGCCACGGGCTCGCCCGTCCGCAGGGCACGGCGCACGGCGTTGGCTACGAGCGTCTCGTAGTTGGCGATGGACAGGCGGACCGAAACCCCGCTGCGCTGGTTGAGGTGGGTGCTACGGCGGGCCAGCTGGCTCACCTCGGCCACGACCTCCTTGAGGTAGGCGGGCACGGTCACCGGAATGCCGGCCGTCGGCAGCGCGGCCTCGTATTCCATGATCTCGACTTCGGTCTTCGTCTCGAACGGGTAGTGCGTGCGGACCTGGGCCCCGAAGCGGTCCTTCAACGGCGTGATGATGCGGCCGCGGTTGGTGTAGTCCTCGGGGTTCGCTGTCGCGACGAGGGTGATGTCCAGCGGCAGCCGGATGCGGTGGCCGCGGATCTGGACGTCGCGCTCCTCCAGGATGTTGAGCAGGCCGACCTGGATTCGCTCGGACAGGTCCGGAAGCTCGTTGATGGCGAAAATGCCGCGGTTGACCCGCGGGATGAGGCCGTAGTGCAGCGCCAGCTCGTCGCTCAGGTAGCGACCCTCGGCAATCTTGATGGGGTCGACCTCGCCGATCAGGTCGGCAATGGAGGTGTCCGGCGTCGCGAGCTTCTCGCCGTAGCGGTGGGACCGGTGCACCCAGGTGATCGGAGTGTCGTCGCCCCGTTCTGCCACGGTCAGGATGGCCGCACGGGAGACCGGGTTGTACGGGTCGTCATTGATTTCGGAGCCGTCGACAATGGGTAGCCATTCGTCAAGGAGTCCCACCAGCCCGCGGATGACGCGGGTCTTGGCCTGGCCGCGCTCGCCCAGCAGGATGATGTCGTGACCCGCCAGGATGGCGTTCTCCAGCTGCGGGACAACGGTGTCGTCGAATCCCAGGATGCCGGGAATCAGCGCCTCGCCGGACGCAATGCGGGCGGCGGTGTTGCGCCGCATCTCCTCGGCGACCGGCACCGATTCCCACCCTGACGCCCGCAGATCGCCGAGTGTGTGGGCCAGCCCGGCTGGGGGGTGCAACGTCCCGGGCCGCGGGGTCGCTGAAGGGTCAGTGTGCGCGGGGCCGTCCATCCGCGCAGTGTAACGGTTCGGCTTCTTCTTCCTTCGGCGAGCCCTAGCTGGGAGAGGGCAAGTCGAGACTCCCGCCGAGCTGGGCCGCCAGCGCAAGGGCGGCGCGGGGAATCGGCCGGTCGGCCCGGTGGGCCAGCGCCACCGTGCGGCTCAGCCCGGGGTGGGCGAACGGCACGGCCGCCAGCGCGCGCTCAGCCGGCAGAGCGATGGCCGGCACCACCGCGGCACCCAGGCCGGCCGCGACCATGGCCAGGACCCCGTCCATCTCCCCGCCCTGGCTCACCAGTCGGGGTGTCACTCCGGCCTCGCGGCACGCTGCCAGCGTCACAGCGCGGAGGTCGTAGCCCTCGCGGAACATGATGAGGGGCAAGCCGTCGAGATCGGCCACCCGGACGCGGCGCCGGTTGGCCAATGGGTGGTCGGGCGCCACCGCCAGGACGAGCGGGTCGTCGAAGAGCGGCGTCGTGGCCACACCGGGGTCGGTGATGGGGAGCACGACGAGCGCGAGGTCCACCTCCCCACTGGCCAGCTGGCCGATCAGCTGGCGTGATCCGGCCTCCACCAGCATGAACTCAATCCCGGGGTAGCTCGCGTGGAACTGCACGAGAGCGGGCGCCAGCACGTGGGTGATGAGGCTGGGCGTGGCGCCGATGGAGAGGCGCCCGCGGGCCATGCCCGTCAGCGCGCGGGATTCGGCGCCGATTGCCTCCACGTCGGCCAGCACCCGGCGGACGAAGGGGAGCAGGGCCTCGCCATCAGCGGTGAGCGTCACCAGCCCCTGCCCGGGGCCGCGATTGAAGAGCACGACGCCGAGCTCGCGCTCGAGGAGGCGGATCTGCCGGCTCAGGGACGGCTGCGCCAAATGTAGGCGGACGGCGGCCCGGGTGAAGTGGCGCTCCTCGGCCACGGCCACGACGTAGCTGAGCTGGTGCAGCTGCACGCAAAGAGAGCCTATCGCTATTGATTCAATACCATTTATGTCTTGGACGTCACTCCCGCAGTCTGGAATGATTGGCCCGCCATTGGCGGCCATTGCCCTGGCACCCATGTCCCGCCGGTGGGCGGGTGCCCGGCACTGAGGAGGTTCGAGTGACGACGACGGTCGAGAACGCACCGGGGGCACCGACACCGGTTGCCATCGGGGGGACGAGGGGCGGCCCCGATGTCCCCTCCCTTCGCAACGACACCTGGTGGGTGGAGCCGGTGGTCACGGTGCTGGTGCTTACCGCCTTCGTGGCGTACTCGACCTGGGCCGCCTTCGTGAACAAGGACTACTACGTGGGGGTGGCGGCCCACCGCAACCTGATTTCGCCGTTCTACTCCCCCTGCCTGGCCGGCAGCTGCGTGCCCGGCAGCCACCCCTTCGGCATCCTCCTCAGCGTGTGGCACATTTCGCCCGCCCTGCTGATCCTGATCTTCCCGCTCGGCTTCCGCCTCACCTGCTACTACTACCGCAAGGCCTACTACCGGTCGTTCTGGTGGTCGCCGCCGGCCTGCGCGGTGGCCGACGCGCACGGCAGCTATAGCGGTGAGACGCGTATCCCGCTCATCCTCCAGAACGTGCACCGCTACTTCTTCTGGCTGCTCCTCATCTTCAACTGCATCCTCACCTACGACGCGGTCGTGGCCTTCCGCCAACCCGGCTACGGGATCGGCATCAGCCTCGGCGCCGTCATCCTCAGCGTCAACGCCGTGTTCCTCTGGCTCTACAGCCTGTCGTGCCACGCCTGTCGCCACTTCTGCGGCGGGCAGGTGAAGTCGTTCGCCAAGCACCCGATCCGCCACAAGCTCTGGAAGCTGGTGACGCCGCTGAACGCGCAGCACATGCGCATCGCCTGGATCAGCCTGTTCGGCGTCGCGCTCTGCGACGTGTACGTGCGGCTGGTAGCGAGCGGCGCCTTCCACGATCCCGGCTTCCACTTCTAGAGGGCGAGCGCACATGACCACCACCAACTCCGACTACGAGACGCACGACTACGACGTCATCGTCATCGGCGCGGGCGGCGCCGGATTGCGTGCCGCCATTGAGGCCGAGGAACGCGGGCTTCGCACCGCCCTCGTCTGCAAGTCGCTGCTCGGCAAGGCGCACACCGTCATGGCCGAGGGGGGCATAGCCGCCGCGCTCGCCAACGTCTACCCCGAGGACAACTGGAAGGTCCACTTCCGCGACACCATGCGCGGCGGCAAAATGCTGAACAACTGGCGCATGGCCCAGCTGCATGCGCAGGAGGCTCCCGAGCGGGTACGAGAGCTCGAGCGCTGGGGCGCGTTGTTCGACCGCACCACCGACGGCCGCATCCTCCAGCGCGACTTCGGCGGCCACCGCTTCGCGCGCCTGGCCCACGTCGGCGACCGCACCGGGCTGGAGATGATCCGCACCCTGCAGCAGAAGGCCGTGTCGATGGGCATAGACGTCTTCATGGAGTGCAAGATCCTCCGCCTCCTGCCCGACGCCGACGGGCGCATCTCCGGCGCGGTCGGCTACATGCGGCCGACCGGTGAGGTGGTCGTGTTCACCGCCAAGGCTGTCGTGCTCGCCACCGGGTCCATCGGCAAGTCGTGGAAGTACACCTCCAACAGCTGGGAGTCGGTCGGCGACGGGCACGCCATGGCCATCTGGGCCGGGGCCGACGTCATCGATATGGAATGCGTCCAGTTCCACCCGACGGGCATGGTGTGGCCCCTCAGCGTGCGCGGTCTTCTCGTCACCGAAGGTGTGCGCGGCGATGGCGGTGTCCTGCGCAACTCCGAAGGCAAGCGGTTCATGTTCGACTACATAGCCGACATGTTCAAGGCGGAGACAGCCAAGACCGAGGACGAGGCCGACCGCTGGTACGACGACCACGCCAACAACGGCCGCACCCCTGACCTGCTCCCGCGTGACGAGGTGGCCCGCGCCATCAACTCCGAGGTGAAGGCCGGCCGCGGCACCCCGCACGGTGGGGTGTACCTCGACATCGCCAGCCGCCGCACGCCCGAGTACATCCGTCGCCGGCTCCCGTCGATGTACCACCAGTTCATGGAGCTGGCCGGCGTCGACATCACCGCGGTGCCGATGGAAGTCGGTCCCACCTGCCATTACATGATGGGCGGAGTCCGGGTCGATGCCGACACCGAGGCGGCCACGGTGCCCGGCCTGTTCGCGGCCGGCGAGGTGGCCGGCGGCATGCACGGCTCCAACCGGCTGGGCGGCAACTCCCTGTCCGACCTCGTCGTCTTCGGCCGTCGGGCCGGCATCGGTGCAGCCGACTTTGCGGAGGGCCGAGCCGGTTCCCCGGCCGTCGACGCGGCGGAGGTCCAGTCGGTGATTGACGAGGCCTTCGCGCCCTTCGGGCGCGAAGGAGGGGGGAACCCCTACGACATGCAGAACGAGCTGCAGGAGACGATGCAGGCGCTGGTGGGCATCATCCGGACCGGTCCGGAGCTGGAACAGGCGCTCGAGAAGCTGAACGATCTGAAGGAGCGCGTCGCCAAGGTGTCCGTCGCGGGGGGCCGCGCCTACAACCCGGGCTGGAACCTGGCCACCGACCTCCCGTCCATGCTGACGACGTCGATCGCGGTGACCCAAGGCGCGCTCAACCGCAAGGAGTCGCGCGGCGGGCACACCCGCGAGGATTTCCCCGGACCCGACCCCGAATTCGGGAAGGTCAACTTCGTCCAACGCCAGACGGCGGAGAAGGGTTTTCTGGCCCCGATCACCATTCAGCCCGAAGCCCTGCCCGAAATGCCGGCGGAGCTGCGCGAACTGCTTGAGGAGGCACACTGATGGCCGACGTCACAATGCGGATCTGGCGCGGTGACCCCGCCGGCGGGGAGTTCACCGACTACACCATGCCCGCTGTCGAGGGCGAGGTCGTGCTCGATGTGATCCACCGCATTCAGGGATCCACCGCCCCCGACCTGGCCTGCCGCTGGAACTGCAAGGCCGGCAAGTGCGGCTCGTGCTCGGCCGAGATCAACGGGCTGCCACGGCTGATGTGCATGACCCGCATGGACACGCTGCCCGACGGCGCACCCGTCACCGTCGCCCCCATGAAGACCTTCCCCATCATCAGGGACCTGGTCACCGACGTCAGCTTCAACTTCGAGGTGGCCAAGACGATCCCCGCGTTCAAGCCGGGCCCCGAGCCCGAGGGCGGCTACCGCATGGCCCAGGTCGATGTGGAACGCGGCCAGGAGTTCCGCAAGTGCATTGAGTGCTTCATGTGCCAGGACGTGTGCCACGTGATCCGCGACCACGAGGAGAACAAGCCCAAGTACGCCGGACCAAGGTTCTTCATCCGCTTCGCCGAGCTCGAGATGCACCCGCTCGACACCAATGACCGTCGCGAGCTGGCGCGCGAAGCTGGCGGCCTCGGCATGTGCAACATCACCAAGTGCTGCACCGAGGTGTGCCCTGAGCACATCAAGATCACCGACAACGCCATCATCCCCATGAAGGAACGCGTCGTCGACGCCCACTACGACCCGGTGGCCTGGCTCGGCCGCAAAATCCTCAAGCGCACCAAGAAGACGGCCCAAGAGGCGTCCGCCGGCTGAGCCGGCCGCTGTTCTCCGGCACCGCGCCCTCCCCCATGCCCCGTTACCTCTCACCCGAGTGGGTGCAGGCGTTCAACGACGCGCTGTCACGGCTGGACCTGACCGAGGCGATTGCCGCCGCCGCCGCAGATTCGGTCACGGCCGGCTCCGGCTCCTTCGCCGTCGCCCAGGAGGTGAGCGGGGTGCCCGAAGGCGTGAACCAATCCGGCGGCGTCGTGCGCACGGTTCTTACCGTCGCCGCCGACCGCATCACCCTCGAGTCCGACCCCGACGGGACGCGTCCGACCAACGTCACCATCGTCCTCGGGTACGCGGACGCGCTGGCCATGGCACGCGGTGACCTCAACCCCGCGGATGCGCTGGCCGCCGGCCGGGTCCGCATACGGGGCGAGCTGGCTGTCCTCGTCGCCGGCCAGGTGGTCCTCGCCGCGGCCGCGGCGCAACTGGGCACGGCACTGCCCGCTTTGACCGACACCGACGACACCGGGTGACACGCTGGTCTCGTCGCCCGCCAACTTACGGCGGGCGCTACCGCGGCCAGCTGGCCGGCGTCACGGGTGCCTCGGCCGGACTGGTGCCCTGGCCCGCGGCCTGCGCAAACCGCCCCGCGTGACCATCCGCTCGGTCGAATCGGTGTCCAGGCGGATCCTGGGCCGGGCGGGCGGCACCTCCTTCGAGATCAGCGCGTCCGGCCTGATAGACGTGGCCATGGTCTTCCACGCTGTCCTCCCCCGGCAGTACAGAAGGGGCCGGCGGTACTGGTGAGCGGACCCGGGCGCCTGGGCGGGCCTCACCCCATGGCGGTATCGTCTAATTACCGGCTCGCACAGGGCGGGTCGCAGTAGGGAGGACGACGTGCACCAGCCGATCGACGACCACTTCCTGTCGAAGTACCGGGCCCTTCTGGACGCCGAAGACCTCGCGTTCGACGAACTCGAGCACGCGTGCGAAGAGGGCGACCGGGTGCAGTTCGACAAAGACATGGTCGATTGGCAAGCAGCACTGGAGCGCAAGATCACCTTCCTCCATGGCGCCGGCATTGAGGTGCGGCTCCCCGTCTCGCCGTAGACGTCGCCTCACGGACGTGCCCGTCGTGAGCACGACGGGCCAGACGAGGACCCTGCGTCCGGACAGCGGCGGCACCTCGCATGACAGACTCCCCTCGTGCCGCGCGACGACATCGACTCGGGCCATCGGAACCTGATCACCTACACCGGGGCCCTGGCTTCCTGGGGGAGCAAAGGCTCGGTGAGGGAGGAGCACGGGGTACTCCTGTGTGCCAGTGGCACATGGCTTGCCGTTGTTGAGAACACCGCCTTTCGCCTCACCGCTGGCGTGACGGCGACAGACCTGGTGGACCGGGCCGAAGGTTTCTTCGGGGAGATCGGTCGCGGCTACTGCATGAAGTTGCGAAGCACGGGTGACGACGAGGACCTGCGTGCGGTCTGTGCCGAGCGCGGACTGGTCGAGTTCGGCGAACCGATACCCCACATGATCTGCGATCATCGCCTCGGTGACCCGGCGCCGCCTGATGGCGTGGAGCTCCGAGCCGTCACCGACATCCAGGGCGTCATCGACTTCGTCACCATCAATGCTGAGGCGTACGCCACATACGGCATGCCGGCCGACGTGCTCCCGGACCTCTTCGATCTTCCCGAACTCGTCGTCGCCGATGAGCGAACCTTCGTGGTCGTGGCGTACATGGCCGACCGCCCTGTGGCAACGGCGCTCACGTTCGTCAGTGACGGCGTGGGCGGCATTCAGTGGGTCGGCACGGTTCCCGACGTACGCAACATGGGGCTGGGCCGCACGGTCACGGAATGGGCCACCAACCTGGCGTTCGCCAAGGGGGCATCCTCGTGCACGCTGCAGGCTTCCCCCATGGGCGAGCCGATTTACGCCGCACTCGGCTACGAAACGGTGTACCACTACCGCGAGTGCGTGCGGTGGCAGCCACCGAATGCACCGGACGCGTGAGCAACGCCCGTTACCCAAGCGATACAGGCGCACCGTCTCCGGCGGCGGAGCGGTACGCCGCGTCCACCAGGCGGTGCGCGACCAACGCTTCGCCGAGGCTCGGCTCGGGCGGGCTGCCCGACGTGACGGCGTCAATGAAGGCGCGGTCCTCTTCCACATAGGCGCGCACCGCGAGACCCGCCTCGTCGTCACCGAGCGGCAGGTCGTCCACCCACTGCGGCGACGGGCACGGGCGCACCTCCTTGCTCGTGCTCGTCTGAATGTGCAGCGGCCCGCGGAACTCGTCGCTCAGGCGGATCATGCCGTCCTGGCAGAAGATCTCAATGCGCCGCGTCGAACCACGGCTGAGAATGTTGTGCCACACACTCGTCAACTGCGCCTGAGTGCCCGACTCGAAGCGCATTGATACCGCTGCCATGTCCTCAATGCCGTCATGCCCGGCGAAATTGGACGTCCGGGCGGAGACCGCCTCCGCCTCCCCGAAGCAGAACCGGAGGATGTCGACGTCATGAATCGAATGCTCTATCAGGCATCCCCCGCCGGCTTGGGTCACATCGGATCGCCATTTGGAGCCGTAGGTGCCCTGAATGGGGAAGTACTGGTCGTCCCGGAAGAGGGCGGCCATCGGCTGCCCGAGCTCACCCGAGGCGATCAGGCCGCGCAGGGCCCGGAAGACGGGGGCCGACCGCAACACCAGGCCTGACTGCGCCGCCACGCCGCTCGCGTGCACGGCGTCGACCAGGGACTGCGCCGCCCCGAGGTCTGTGGCCAGGGGTTTCTCGCAGAAGATGGCCCGGTTGGCCGTGATGGCTTCGTCTACGGCCGCCCGATGCGCCGCCGTCGGGGTGCACACCCAGACGGCGTCGCAGCCGGCCATGAGCTCGCTGAGGTCACCCACGACCTGCGCGCGACACAGGCCGGCGAGGGCCTGAGCCCGGCGCTCGCTGCGATCGTGCACGACGGTGACGTCCGCCTCTATCACCCCTGCCTTGATCATCGCCTCCAGGCCCAGGGCGTGTGCCCACGCGATCAGGCCCGCGCCGCAGAAGCCGATCCTCACCATCCGAGCGAGACTACCGGTGCGCCGCGGCCAGCCAGGAGGATCGGCGATCAGTAGATGCCCTCGCGCCAACCCAGGGCATCAACGAAGCGACCGGTGACCACAATCAACGTCGCGATCTCGTGGCGCTCGCGCCGTCGTATGGGGGCCGGCCGTCCACCGCAGACTGAGAGGTCCGTCTCGGGGATCTTCTCGACGAAGACCCCGCTCCGGGTGGTGTCGTTGGCCGGATCGGCGCCGCTGCGTGAACCCTCGGCGAACGCCGCCACCCATTGCGGGGTCGGGACGTCGCCGTGCACCTCCACGAAACTCTCGAGACGAAGATCGGCCAGCGCCAGCCAGGTGAGGTCGAACAGCGACATGAGGTGAGCCGACAACGAATTCATCGCCGCGGTGGGCGTGGCCGCCTGCAGGATGGACGCGGCGGCCCGCAGCACCGTGTCCTCGCGGTCCTGCACCTCGCTGTGCAGCTCCCTGACCTCTTCCACCCCGGCCCCCGGCACATTGCGGATTCCCTTGCACACCGCCTCAACGGCACCGGGATCATCGGGGAGCTCGACGACCAGCTCGTCTATCGCCACGCCGGCCTCCCGTTCGAGTACCTCCAGGCCGATGACGTTGCCCTGCAAAGCCCCGATCTCGGCCGCCACCGCCCCCAGCACACCGGGAGCGTCGGGCAGCCAGATGCGCATACGGGTCAGCACCGTCAGTGGATCCTCGTGACCCGCACGTTCACGTGCATGGTGTTCTCGGCGTTCCCGGCGTAGATCCCCTTGACGGGAGGCACGTCGGAGTAGTCGCGGCCGCGGCCGATGGCGACGTGGCGCTCCCCCACGGGACAGTCGTTGGTGGGGTCGTAGCCCCACCAGTTACCCGTCCACATCTCGACCCAGGCATGACTCTCGCCCACGACCTCCTCCCCAATGACCGCGTCCACCTCGGGGTGGAAGTAGCCCGACACGTAGCGGCTGGGCAGGCCGACCGACTTGGTCAGGGCCAGCGCCAGGTGCGCGAAGTCCTGGCAGACACCCACGCCATCCACATAGGCCTCATGCGCGGACGTGTGCACGTTGGTGACACCACGGACATAGGAGAGGGCGCCGTGCGCACACGCCATGATCTCCTGGGCCGTCTCCAGCGGACGCGGGCGGCGCAGGCTGGCGCCCAACTCCGCCAACTGGGGGTTGGGCGCCGTGTAGAGCCTGTGCGACAGGTGATCCGCCATGGTGTGAGAGGCGAGCTCCACCTCGGCCCAGGACGCGTCTTCCGGCGACTCGGTGGGTTGAGTATCGATGACGGATGAGCCCACGATGGAGAGCGCGTCGTGACCGCGGTCGACGTTGAACGCGACGACCTGAGTGCCCCAGTAGTCGATGTAGGAGTACTGGGACGCGGCTGGCGCGGTGAGCACCTTGGCCTCCAGCGCGGTCTGGCGTCGTTCGGTCCGCGGTGTCATCCGCAGTTCGTTGTAGGACGCGCGCGCTGGGGCGTCGTAGTCGAACCGGGTCTCATGCGTGACCCGGAGTCGCCAGCCGTCGACGCGGCTCACCCGCTTTCACCTCCCAGGCGCCACTGGGTGGGCACGTCCTGGGCGAAGTAGCGCTTGGTCACCGCGTCGCTCACCGACGAGATGGACGACTGGAGCCGCTCGAGCCTTGTCTCCAATCCTCGCGACAGGGTGGCCGGGGCCGAGTACTCCAGCTCCGCCCTCGCCAGGCCGACAAGGCCCCGCGCGTCTTCCCATGTCCCGTCTCGTCCCACGTTGATCTGGTCGAGGCATTCCTCGGCCAGGGTCAGGGAGGCGAACGCCGAGCGCGGGAAGAGGCGGTCGCGCAGGAGGAAGTCGAGCACCCGCCCCGATTCGACCACGCCCTGGGACAGCCGAAGGTAGGGCTCGTACCCGCCACATGAGCGGAGGAGCATGACGAGGCCGCTGTCGTACACCTCGTCGAAGGCGACGGTCGCCAGCTGCCGTGCCACCACATCGGTTCTCTCGAGGCAGCGGCCGAGTGTGAAGAACAACCAGGTCTGGTCACGGCTCATCATGGTGTCCGCCAACCCGGTGATGCCGGCAACCTGCGTCTTGACGAACGAGAGATACGGAGCGGGCCCGACCCGGCGGGAGATCTCCCACTGGTGCGGCAGCGCGGACCACGTGGCGTTGATGGCTTCCCAGAACTCGACGGGCACGACATGACGCACTCCCCGGGTGTTCTCTCGGGCGGCGGCCAGAGCCCCGGCGATGGACGACAGGCTCTTGGGGTCGGTGGCGAGACGCTCCGTGGCCTGCCACAACGTCTCGTCGTCGGCATCGGGCAGACCCATCACCGCCAGCAGGCGCCTGGCGGCATGCCCTCCTTCGACATCACTCTGTTCGAGAGCCTGGAACACCGATACATCGAGGATGCGTGCCGTGCCCTCGGCGCGCTCGACGTACCGCCCCACCCAGAAGATCGATTCGGCGACCCGGCTCAGCAGCGCGCGCGTCATTGCTGCTGTTGCTGCTGTTGGCGGCCGTACTCGCTCTCGCCACGCGGGCCGCTGTCCATCGGTGGACCGGCGCTGACCGGCGCCTGCCGTCGCGGCGGCAGGATCGGAGGCGGCGCGCCTCCGCCGATCACCCAGGTGTCCTTGGAGCCTCCCCCCTGGCTGGAATTCACCACCAGCCCGCCTTCTTGCAGGGCAACCCTGGTCAACCCGCCAGGCAGGACCCAAATGTCCTCACCGTCGTTCACCGCGAAGGGCCGCAGGTCGACGTGGCGCCGGGCCATGCCGTCATCGACCCAGGTGGGGGACGTGGACAGGGCCACGACGCGCTGTGCGATCCATCCGCGGGGTTCCGCCTCAATGATCAGCGCCAGCTCGTCAAGTTCGGCTGCAGTCGCCGCCGGGCCGATCACCAGTCCCTTGCCACCCGACCCGTCCACCTTCTTGAAGACCAACTGATCCCGACGGGCGAGGGCATCGGCGCGTGACTTCTCGTCCTGAAGATGCATGGTCTCGACGTTGCCGAGGATCGGTTCCTCGCGCAGGTAGTAGCGGATCATCATGGGTACGTAGGTGTACACGAGCTTGTCGTCCGCCACGCCGTTGCCGACCCCGTTGGTGATGGTGACCCGCCCGGCCCGCGCCGCGTTGAGCAGACCGGGGCAACCGACGAGAGACTCCGGCCGGAACTGCAGAGGGTCGAGGTACTCGTCGTCAATCCGGCGATAGATGACGTGCACCGGCACTTCGCCCTCAGTGGTGCGCAAGAACACCTCGGTGCCGTGGCACACCAGGTCTCGTCCCTCAACGAGGTGGACGCCCATCAACCGTGCCAGCAGAGCGTGTTCGTAAAACGCCGAGTTGTGCACACCAGGCGTCAGGACGACGACGGTCGGATCCTGCACTCCGGTCGGTGCGGCACGTCGCAGCGCGTGGATCAGGTGCGCCGGATAGTCGGTCACCGTCTCAATCGGGTGTCCCCAGAACAATTCGGGCAGGACCCGGGACATGGCGGCGCGGTTGGCCAGCACGTAGCTCACTCCCGACGGGCTACGGAGGTTGTCCTCCAGGACCTTGAACTCCCCGTCCTCGTCGCGGATGACATCAATGCCAGCCACATGGATGCGGACACCGTTGGGAGGGGTGAGTCCATAGGCCGCCCGGACGAAGCCGGGCGAGCTCGTGATCACTTCATGGGGGATCATCCCGTCGCTGACGATGCGACCGGCGCCGTAAATGTCCGCCAGGAATTCCTCCAGGGCGCGCACGCGCTGCACCACCCCGGTGGAGACCTGCGTCCACTCGCTGGCGGTGAAGATCCGTGGCATCACGTCGAGGGGGAACGGGCGTTCCTCACCATCGAGATCGAAGGTCACCCCCTGATCCATGAACGCCCGGGCCAGCCGGGCGGAGCGGGCCGAGACGTCTTCGGGGCCCATTTGGGACAACGAGGCGGCCACGCCGGCGTACGGGGCCCGGGTGCCGCCGCTACCTTCGACCATCTCATCGAAGGCGGCTTTGGTCAGACCCCGCGCACCAGCGCCGTAGCCGTCGAAGAGATCGCCCACACCGCTCAGCGTGTCATCCCTGTGTTTCGCAGGGATTACGCCGCTGCGAACGGCCGATGACGCTCCCACCCCCTACGAGCACGACCACGATCCCGGCTGGGAGCTTGACACCTGGGCGATCAGGCAATCAGGCCGAGGCCCTGCACGTCGGAGCGCTCGGCCAGCAGCTCATCGGTGGTCACCGCGATGCGCTCCTTGGCGAAGTCGTCGTGCGCGAAGCCCTCGGCGACGGACCAGCCACCCTTGCCATCGGCGACGATCGGGAAGCCGAACTGGAGCCCTTCGGGCGCGCCGTACTCGCCCGAGCTCGCCACCGCCACCGACACGCAATCGCCCTTGGGCGTCTTGGTCCGCAGACTAACCACGGTGTCGATGGCCGCTGCCGCAGCCGACGCGGCCGACGACAGGCCGCGTGCCTCAATGATGGCGGCGCCGCGTTTCTGCACATTGGAGATGAACTCACCGTGCAACCACTCGCTGTCCGTGATGGCATCGGTCGCCCACTTGCCGTGAATGCGCGCGTTGGCGAAGTCGGGGAACTGGGTGGCGGAGTGATTGCCCCAGATCGCCAGGTTCGACACCGAGGTGACCGGTACCCCCGCCCGCTGCGCCAGCTGCGCCTTGGCGCGGTTCTCGTCCAGCCTCGTCATGGCGAACCACCGGTCCGCCGGCACCTCGGGCGCATTCGAGCGCGCGATGAGACAGTTGGTGTTGCACGGGTTGCCGACCACCAGGATCCGGACATCGGATGCGGCGTTCTCGGCGATGGCCCGACCCTGCGGCTTGAAGATCCCGCCGTTCACGCTGAGCAGGTCTCCACGCTCCATGCCCGCCTTGCGCGGGATGGAGCCGACCAACAGGGCCCATGAGGTCCCGTCGAAGGCCGTCTTCAGGTCGGAGGTGGCGACGATGTCGGTCACCAGGGGAAAGGCACAGTCGTCAATCTCCATCACCACGCCATCGAGAACCTTGAGGGCGGGCTCGATCTCCAGGAGGCGCAGGACGATCGGCTGGTCCTCCCCGAGCAGCTGCCCCGAGGCGATACGGAAGAGGATGGAGTAGCCGATCTGCCCCGCGGCACCGGTGACGGTGACGTGGACGGGTGACTTTGCTGCCATGGGAGTGTCCTTTCTCAGGCTAAAAGGGCGAGGGGGGTCTGCGGCGGAGCTGCTCAGAGGCGGTCGACGATGGCCGACGCGAATTCGGAGCACTTGACCTCGGTGGCACCGTCCATGAGCCGGGCGAAGTCGTACGTGACGATCTTCTCGCCGATGGTGGCTTCCAGCGCGCGGACGATGTCGTCCGCCGCGTCCTGCCAGCCGATGTGCTCGTACATCAGCACGCCCGAGAGCAGCACGGAGCCAGGATTCACCTTGTCCAGGCCGGCGTACTTGGGCGCGGTGCCGTGGGTGGCTTCGAATATCCCGTGGCCGGTGACGTAGTTGATATTGGCCCCCGGCGCGATGCCGATGCCGCCGACCTGGGCTGCCAGCGCATCGGAGAGATAGTCACCGTTGAGGTTGGTGGTCGCGATGACATCGAATTCGGCCGGCCGGAGCAACACCTGCTGAAGGGTGATGTCGGCGATCGCGTCCTTGACCAGAAGCTTGTCACCGGGTTCTCCCCCGCAGTCCTCCCACCCCACTGCGACGTCGCTGAACTCCTCACGGACGAGGGCGTAGCCCCAGTCCAAGAAGGCTCCTTCGGTGAACTTCTGGATGTTCCCCTTGTGCACGATCGTCACCGACTTCCGACCGTGATCGAGGGCGTAGCGGATGGCGGCACGGATGAGTCGCTTTGACCCCATTTCGGATATCGGCTTTATGCCGATGCCTGATCCGTCGCGGATCGGCCAACCCATTTCGTCGCGCAGGTACGTGATCAGCTTGAGCGCCTCGGGTGTTCCCTCCTTGACCTCGTAGCCCGCGTACACGTCCTCGGTGTTCTCACGGAAGATCACCATGTCGACCCGTTCGGGATGCAGGACCGGGGACGGGACACCGGTGAACCAGCGCACCGGGCGAAGGCAGACGTAGAGGTCCAGGATCTGCCGGAGGGCCACGTTGAGGGAGCGGATGCCGCCGCCGATCGGCGTGGTCAGCGGGCCTTTGATTCCGATGAGGTGCTCCCGGAAGGCTTCGACCGTCTCGTCAGGTAGCCAGTTCCCCGTCTCGTCAAAAGCCTTCTGGCCGGCCAGGACCTCTTTCCAGGCGACGGAGCGCCCGTGCTTGGCGGCCGCCGCGTCCAGCACGAGCTTGGCCGCAGGCCAGATGTCCACGCCCGTGCCATCCCCCTCAATGAAGGGGATGATCGGCTCTTCGGGGACGGAAAGCACGCCGTCGCTGCCCATGGTGATCAGGTCTGCCATGGGTGGGATGCTACGGGGCGGGGCGACAGTCTCCCAATTGCCGTGTTCAGGCCCGAGCCGAGCGTAGGAGCGCGGCCAGCCTCGTGACCTGGTCGGCGTCGTCACCCAGGAAATGGCGCACCCAGCGGAGGGTGTCAGGTACGTCAATGGCGGTACCCCACCTGACCATCTCCTCCAAGTCGAGCCAGTCCTTGTCGCGGTCGTACAGGGTCTTGCACACCATCAGGTGCTCAGGGGCGAGGATGGAGAACGTGGCCGGCCCGAATTCGACGCGGCGCGCCAGCCGGGCCATTTCGTGATGGAAGTCCACCGTGGCCATGAACACGTCGAGGTAGGTGCCCTGCCAGTCGAACCGGGCTTGACCGTCCTGGACGAGCGCCTGCTCTTGCGAGGGGGACCCGCTGACCGCAAGCGCGGCGAGCGTCGCCAGGACCGGTATATCCAGCGTCGGGGGCACCGTCACATTCACGTCGATGTTGGTCGTTGCCCGCGGGCTGCGATACCAGGCGAGCGCGATCGCCCCTCCGAATTGGTGCGGGACCCGCGCCGAGTCGAGCATCTCGTGCAGCGCCAGGATCTTGGATGGCAGCGTCCGGATATGGCTGCCAAGGCGCTCGCTCACTTCTTCTCACCCGCCTTGGCGGACCTTGCCTTCTCCAGGCGGGCGAGCGGAGGGAAGAGGAGAGGCTCAGGCTCCGTGGGCTCGCGGAACGGGCTCACCTGGTCCACCGCTGTCAAGAGGTCGAAGAGCACGGCTCCCGGGTCCGCAGCAGCCTCGCCCCGTCGTGACCCCATGGAGGATTGGCCTGTGGGTTCACTGTTGCGGCGTGGCACGGCACCGGTCGGACCGTGAACGCTGGCCATCCGCGCGCCACGGTCCACAGGCGCACCGGCCCGATCCGCCCCGGCGACCACCGCGACGGGATCGAACGGTCGGCTCGCCCGAGCCTGGGCGACGGTCAGCGTCTCGGCCGTCAGCAGGGTGAAGTTGGCCAGTGACCGGGCGCGCGGGCCCTTCTGGGTGTGGACCGATTCCCTGATTTCGTAGCGCCCGTTGGGCCGGGCGACGACAAACGCCATGGATCTCCCCTTTCCGGATACCCACTATAGTGGGTTTCCGGAAAAAAGAGGGCACGGCCGCTGCCTCCCGCCAGCAACGCCGCCGCCGCCGGCCCGCGCTAGGACGGCCCAAGCCCCAATGACGCGTAAATCTCGCGGGTCGCGCTCGATGTGTTGAACGTGTAGAAGTGCAAGCCCGGCACATCGAGCTTGAGCAGGTCGGCGCACAGTTCGGTCGCCAGTTCGACGCCGACCTTGCGCACCGCATCGGCGCCTCCGACCTCGTCGGCCGCCAGAAGGCGCGCCTCCATCCACTCGGGGGCGGCCGCCCCCATGCCGCCCAGCCGCCGCATGGTGCTGAGCGAGGTGACGGGGAGGATCCCGGGCAGGACCGGGGTGGCGATGTCGCGCGCACGGAGGTCGGCCACGAGCCCCTCGTATTCGGCCGCCTCGAAGAAGAACTGCGTCACACCGAAGTCGGCCAACCGGAGCTTGGCCGCGAGGAAGTCACGGTCGCTGTCGGTGTTCGGCGACCGTGGATGTCCGGCGGGGTGAGCGGCCACGCCGATGGAGAAGCCCCCGATCGCGCGCGCCAACTCCACGAGCTCGGTGGCAAACGCCAACTCGCCCGGCCCCGCCGACGGATCCGCTGGAGGGTCGCCGCCCAACGCCATCAGGTTCTCCACCCCGGCCTTGCGCAACGACACCAGGATGTCGGCCAGCTCCAGGCGGGTGTGCGCCACGCAGATGAGGTGGGCCATTGGATTGAGGGACGTGGTGTGGAGCATGCCGGTCACCAGGTCGAATGTGCGCTGCCGTGACTCGGCACCGCCCCGGTAGGTCACCGAGACGAAGGAGGGTTTCAGGGACTGCAGCTCACTGATCGTCCGGGCCAGGGTGGCGAGTTCGGCATCGTTCTTGGGCGGGAAGAACTCAAAGGAGTACGTCCGGCCCGCGGCCAGGAGCTCGGCAATCCGCGTCACGACGCCGCCTTCCCGTCAGACTCGGAGGCCGCGCCACCTCCGCCCGAACCCGGCCCGTCGGCTCGACCGAAATCATCCTCCAAGCGGACGATGTCATCCTCGCCGAAGTAGGACCCGCGTTGCACCTCAATGAACACGACATCGGTATCGCCCGCGTTGGCGATGCGATGCGCCGCCTGGAAGGGGATGTCGATGGCTTGTCCGGGGTCCAGCTCGGTCACGACGCCATCTATGGTCACCTGCGCCGTCCCCGACACAATGAGCCAGTGTTCGGCCCGCTTGGCGTGCCGCTGGTAGCTGAGACGTTTACCCGGGTGGACAACGATCCGCTTGACTTTGTGATCGGGCGCGTCGTCGCTCAGCACCGTGTAGTTACCCCACGGACGCTCAGAGAACTCGGGCTCGCTCACGTGACCTCCCCGGACCGTGCAGGCACCGTCATGCGGTGCGCTCCGCGGCCAGCACGGCGTTGCGCAAGAGCATGGCACGGGTCATCGGCCCGACGCCCCCGATGCGCGGCGTGATCCACCCCGCCACATCGGCCACATCCTCGGCCACGTCGGAGAGCAACTTCTTCCCTTCCCAGCTGGTGCCGGCACCCACGACGGCCGCGCCGGGCTTCACCATGTCGGCCGTCACCAGGCCGGCGCGGCCCGCGGCCGCTACCACGACGTCAGCGGTGCGGACGATGTCTGCCAGGTCCGAGACGCCGGTGTGCACGACCGTGACCGCGGCGTTGCACTGGGGCCGCTTGAGTGATATGAGCAGCGACAGCGGGCGTCCGATGGTGATGCCTCGCCCGATGATCACCACGTGGCATCCCTCGACGGGCACGTTGTAGCTGGCCAGAAGTTCGACGATCCCGGCGGGCGTGCACGGCAGCGGTCCGGGACGGCCCATGACGAGGCGGCCGAGGTTGACGGGGTGCAGGCCGTCGACATCCTTGGCGGGATCAACCGCCATGAGCGCGCGCTCCTCGTCGAGACCCGGGGGGAGCGGTAGCTGCACCAGGTAGGCGCTCACACGGGGGTCGGCATTGAACCGCTCAATGACGTCTTCCACTTCGGCCTGGGTGGCAGAGGACGAGAGGTGCTCGCCCGCCGAGTACATCCCGACCTTGGCGCAATCCTCGTGCTTCATGGCGACATAGCGCTCACTCGGCCTGTCGTCCCCGACGAGCACGGTACCGAGACCGACCTCGAGACCCTCCGCGTGCAGGCGGGCAACGCGCTCGGCCACTTCGCCCCGGATACGCGCGGCGACCGCTTCACCGTCGAGCAGGATGGCGCCCATCAGTGGCGGAAGTGCCGCTCGCCGGTGACCACCATGGCCAGGCCCGCCTCCTGGGCCGCCGCGAAGATCTCGTCGTCCTTGATCGATCCGCCGGGGTGGACGACGGCCGTCACCCCGGCCTCGGCCAGAACGAGGAACCCGTCGGGGAACGGGAAGAACGCGTCGCTGGCGCCGGCGCCACCCTTCGCCCGCTCTCCGGCCTTGGCCGCCGCAATCTCGGCCGCGCCGACCCGCGACGGCTGGCCCGCGCCGACGCCGACCGCCTGCCCGCATTTCACGATCGCGATGCAGTTGGAGGTGGTGCGCCCGCACACCCGCCACGCCATGATCAGGTCGCGCCACTCGTCGTCGGTGGGTGTGCGCTCGGTCACGACCCGCCACTCGGCTCGGGGCGATACGAACGTGTCCACGTCCTGTACGAGGAACCCGGCGCCGAGGCTGCGGACCTGGCGGATGGCACGCTCGGGAGCGGCGCCCGACAGGAGCCGTGTCGCCTTGCGGCGGGAGGTCAGGGTGTCGAGCGCGGCGGGCTCGTACGACGCGGCCACTATGACGTCGGCCTGAGGCCCCGCGGCAATCGCGTCCGCCACCTCCTGTGTGACGATGCCGCCAATGGCCACAATGCCGCCGAAGGCCGACTGTACGTCGCACTCCAACGCGCGCTCATACGCAGACACCAGCGTCTCGGCCACGGCGGCACCGCAGGGATTCGCGTGCTTAATGATGGCGACGGCCGGCAGGCCGGCATCGGACGCCAGCTCGTGCACCAGCCGCCATGCGGCGTCCCCCTCGAAAATGTTGAGGTACGAGAGCTCCTTGCCGCTGTGCTGTTCGACGTCGTCCCACCAGCTGGGTATACCCGGCGTGCGGTAGCGGGCGCCCCGCTGGTGCGGGTTCTCGCCGTAGCGCAGCACCTCGGCGCGCTCGAGCGTCAGATGCAGGCTGGCGGGGAGCACCGCACCGAGCGCCGCCTCCTCCGGATCAGCGTCTTCGACGGGTGAGGGTCCGCCGGCGTCCAACCAGGCGACGATGGCAGCGTCATAGGCGGCGGTGTGTGCGAAGGCCGCCCGCGCCAGGCGCCGTCTCGTGGCGGGCGAGAGCGATCCGGTGCGGCGCAGCTCGTCCAGGACGACGGGGTAGTCGGCGGGCGAGGTGACGATGCCCACGTGGTCATGGTTCTTGGCGGCCCCGCGCACCATGGAGGGGCCGCCAATGTCGATGAGCTCAATGGAGGGGTCGGATGAGAACGGGTAGAGGTTGGACACCACCAGGTCGATCGCCGCGATCCCCTGTGCTTCCAGATCGGCCATATGGCTCGGCTCGTCCCGGTTGGCCAGGATGCCGCCGTGGATCTTGGGGTGCAGCGTCTTGACCCTGCCTCCGAGCATTTCGGGCGAGCCCGTCACCTCGGCCACCTGGAGGTGCGCAATGCCGGCACCGGCCAGCTCGGCCGAGGTGTTCCCGCTCGTCACCAGCTCCCATCCGAGCTCGGTCAGCCCGCGGGCGAACTCCACGAGCCCTTCCTTGTCATAGACCGACAGCAGCGCCCTCACGTCGACATCCCCTCCCTTCCCGCCGGTACCGGCACGCCGTGTATCGGCGGCACAATCGATCTCCCTGCCTCGAGCTCGGCCAGCGCCCAGGCCACGGTGGCCGGGTAGAGCGCGCGCTCGACCACCTTTATCCGCTCGTGCAGCGTCTCCTCGGTGTCGCCCTCCAGGACAGGCACCACCTGCTGGGCCAGGATCGGGCCAGCGTCCATCTCGAGCGTGGCCAGGTGCACCGTGCACCCCGTCTCGGTCACACCACCGGCGAGCGCGTCACGCACGCCGTGCCATCCGGGGAAGGCCGGCAGCAACGCCGGGTGGGTGTTGAGGATGCGGTTGGGGAAGGCATCGTGCACCGTCTGGGTCAGGACCGTGCCGAAGCCGGCCATGGCAACCAGGTCCACCTGGTTGGCCACCAGGGTGGCGGCTACCGTGGCGGTGAAACCCTGCCGGTCGAAGGAGGGCCCGTAGCCGCCGTAGAGCGAGCGGTCGATCAGGACATCCGCCGCGCCTTCGGCCCGGGCCAGCTCCAGGGCAGCACAGGGCCGGTCCGACACCACCGTCGTCACCGGGAGCCCTGCCTCGAACATGGCGCGCAGGATCGTTCCACTGCCCGAAACCAGGACCGCGAGGCGCACGGGGGTCAGGCTACCAATGGGCGGCGGACCCCCCTCTCGGGCTCCTCAGGCCGGGCTACCCCAGAACGCGGCGTCGCCATAGGTGAAGATCCCCCCGTCCGCCGCCACCAGCCAGTAGCCGCCTCCGTCGGGTGTGGCCGCCATGGCGACGATCGGCTTGTTCAGGTGCGTCGCTCCGGCCGAACCTTTGAAAGCCGCGTCACCCTCGGTGAAGATGCCGCCGTCGGAGGCAACGAGCCAGTAGCCGCCCCCGTCGGGGGTGGCCGCCATACCCACAATGGGACTGTTCAGGTGGATCGCGCCCGTCGATCCATGAAAGGCCGCATCGCCGTAGGTGAAGATCCCGCCGTCGGAGGCAACGAGCCAGTACCCGCCCCCGTCGGGGGTGGCCGCCATGCCCACGATGGGCCTGTTGAGGCGGATGGCGCCGGCCGACCCGTGGAAGGTGGCGTCGCCGTAGGTGAAGATGCCGCCGTCGGAGGCAACGAGCCAGTACCCGCCCCCGTCGGGGGTGGCCGCCATGCCCACGATGGGCTTGTTGAGGCGGATGGCGCCCGCTGACCCGTGGAAGGCGGCGTCGCCGTAGGTGAAGATCCCGCCGTCGGAGGCGACGAGCCAGTAGCCGCCGCTGTCGGGTGTTGCGGCCAGGCCGACGATCGGGCTGTTGAGGCGGATGGCGCCGGCCGACCCGTGGAAGGCGGCGTTCCCGAACGTGAAGACGCCCCCGTCGGAGGCGCCGATCCAGTAGCCCTGACCCCCTTGCGTCGGCGCCATGCCCACCGCCGGCTTGTTGATCCCGGGGGGCGGACCCTGGCCGAAGTTGACCTGCGCGACGTAGAGCTTGCGGGCACCGCCGCAGGCGTAGCTCGTGCAGCCCGACGTCCAGGCGTCATAGTCGAGCCAGTACGTCCCGGCCGCGTCCTGGAACCACGAACCACCACCGGGGCCTGACACCGGTCCGTAGGACGACACGAACGGGTTGGGATCGGTCTGGGTGCACGGCCCCACCGGTCCGGAGCAGACGGCGTAGCCCTCGCCATTGCTCGGCGAGGTGTACATGCCGCCGCTGAAGAGCAGGTAGTACACACCGCCGAACACGACCATGGACGGGTTCTCCACGGTCGCTTCCCAGGGATACGAAGCGGTGTTGTTGTAGAAGATCTGCGTCGGGTTGCTCCCGGGCGCAAAGCCGGTTCCGCTGCTGTTCAGCTGCTGCGACCAGATGCGAGCGGGCTGGGACGAGCCGCCGTCGTTGGACTTCCAGAGCAACCACGGCGTCCCGTCAGCCGGGTTGATGAACGGGCTCGGATCGATGGCCCCACCGAGGTTGCCCTGACACAGCGCGGGACCCGACGACGTGTCGGTGAAGGCGGCTAAGCCTGGGCTGAGGGAGGACGCCGTCCCGACCGACAAGCAGTTGAACCCCGTGTCGCCGGCGTGGCCGGACTGGGCAGCGTCGTACCACATGACCCACTGGTTGTTGACGAAAATGACCCCGGGCGAGGTCTGGGTGTTCACCTGCTCCCAGGACGGAGGATTCGGAAGGGCCGAGGATCCGAACGACTGCCCCGTGTAACTGTGCCAGCCCGACAGCGGGCTGCCCGAGGTGTCAACGAGCGCCTGAATGTAATTGCCCAGTGGCGTGCCCGTCGTGAACGCGTAGTAGGTCCCGGCCGACTCGACGATGTCGGGGTCCGGCGCGTCCCCGTTGTACGACGGTGTCGAGGGCAGGGACGCGGAGAACCCGGGGACATTGGCCGCGTGCGGCTCGAGGCTGGCCGGTGCGGCCGCTCCGCTCCCCGCGGACGACACACCCGACGTCAGCACCCCGCCGAGCGCCATGACCGCCACGAGTGCGGCGACAGCCCGCCCGCGCCAAACCGGTCGTATCGCTCTGTCTGACGGCATGGAGTTCATCGTCCTCCCTCAGATTCGCGCCACCCATGACCGCCGCCCAGGAGCATAGGGCTGTCGGTGATCACGCACAGGGCT
>Ga0307374_10001901_pt1 | contig 38179 bp, 43 predicted proteins | sample OX3MG_FD_202532 | JGI IMG/M metagenome (GOLD analysis project Ga0307374, IMG submission 202532) | Soil microbial communities from Risofladan, Vaasa, Finland - OX-3 | ecosystem: Environmental > Terrestrial > Soil > Coastal area > Acid sulfate soil | place: Finland: Risofladan, Vaasa | collected... | reverse complement strand
ACGTCCATAAATCTCCACGGTGTACATCCCTCCGGTGTCCCACGAACCTGACCCTCTCCACAACCGTTCGTGAAACCAAATCCGGCGGTCTACTTTTTACCCGCCGCATCACCCGTTCTCCCGGCGTAACGCGGTCTATTTTTGCTCCGGCGTTCTCATCGAAAGCTCGTGCAATCTTCTCGTCCGTAGTAAAAGGCCCCTTGGAACTCCCCTCTGTGGCGGAAATCAGCAGGTATTTCCACGTTCGCAAACTGTGGGAATCAAGACAGTTTGCGGCTCTGCGAAATGAAGATATCGAGTTTCTCAACGAGGCAACCCGGAGGTTTGCGGCAGTTCACATTCAGGAGATTTACAAGGAATGGAAAACGGGTTCGCTAACCGAAGCGCACCTGGTTGCCCTCTTTCCGACACCCGACTCCAATCGGAAGATCGCCTTCGACACGTTTGCGGTTACATCTCGTCGCCACCTTTACTCCGGCATGGCTGCTTAAGGGTGAACACAGGAACATACGCAGTGTTCACCCCATTTCTTAGCCCTTGCGTTCACCCTACCGCCCAACGCAATCGATAAGTGCCGAACGAGATACGAACTGCCAAGCGTGGAAAAAGACCGCGGACAAAACACGCAGCATGGGCGGGAGCGACCCCACCTTTTGGCTCGTTGAGCCGCCCAAAAGGTTCGTGGGGTCGCTCCCGCCCAATGGCACAAATTCAGCGCCAGGTGTTTCGTCCGCGGTCAAGAAAAGTCTCAGATACCCCAACCAAATCCTGAAAGGAGCAATGTTGTGTCCTTCATCAAAAAACCGCCTGAGACCGTCGCCCGCGAATTCCAGTTGGAAGGGCCTCTCGTTCACACCCTCGACAGCTACGCCCAGTTCATCGGCAGTACGTCCGATCATGTTGTCACTTCTGCCTTCGATTCGTGTTCTGGAAAGACAAGGAATTCGACCGCCTCCAGAAAGAGCAGAAGAAGGCTCACAAGGCGGCGCAGACCGGCGAGGTGAAAAAGCCGTGATTCAGCGACTCATCAATTCGAAGAATTTCGTCGCGTTCCTGCTAACGGCAGCTACGGGAATGGCTCTCTACTTCTACATGCCATTCACGGACGAGAATCCCTTCCTCCGGCTCATGGCGATCCGCGCACCGCTTGTCTTCCAGGGTGTGAAGTGGTCCTACAACCTGTTTCTCTTCTCGACGCCGTACATTGTTTATTCCATTCTTCTCTCCGGCCTTCTACATCTTTGCATTGAAAGCCCACCGGAAGATCACGGCGGGGCGCTTGCCGCGCTACCCCGATCCGCGCCAGCGGCAGGATGTTTTTCTCGTTGTCGGCGAGGTGCATAACCCGCGCAAGCCCGTGCCTTCGGAAACACCGCGTTGGCTCATCATCCCGAAACGTGGGCTTTTCACAGGCATCGCCATCGTCGGTGCAGTAGGAACCGGCAAGACAGTTGTTGCATGTATCCCTTCGCCGAACAACTCATTGCTTACAAGGCTTCCGACACAGAGAAAAAGATCGGCGGACTCGTCCTCGAAGTGAAGGGCGATTTCTGTCATCAGGTGAAGGAGGTTCTCACACGGCATGACCGGGCCGCGGACTACATCGAAATCAGCCTCGATTCCGAATATCGTTACAACCCTTTGCACAACGACCTCGACGCCGCCTACGCTTTGGCCTACAGCATTGCGTCGCTCCTGAACAACCTGTTCGGCAAGAGCAAGGAACCCTTCTGGCAGCAGGCGTACACCAACCTCGTGAAGTTCATCATTCTGCTTCACAAAATCACCTACAATTACGTGACCCTGTTCGATGTCTACCAATGCGCTATTTCACCCGACAAATTGGAGGAGATAATCCACGAAGCGGAGCAGAAGATCGGCGGTCGCCGCTACGTTCTCATTCTGTCCGAGGCTTACCTCACCCACGTCAACGAACTCGCGCCGTTCAAGTTCACCCTCGGAATCGCCGACTCATGCATGTATAGGGCCGAAGACTCGGAACACCTTCGCGTTTTCCTCCACAACAAAGGCATCGAATTCGAGGCTCTTACCGAGTCCTCGCCCGAAGACCCCGATTCGCTCAAACGCGAGCAGCTTGAAGCCGTCAAACGATGGTTCTACGACGACTGGCGCAGAATCGAGCCGAAGCTCAGAACTTCCATTGTCGAAGGCATCTCCGTTTTCCTGTCGCTTTTCGACGATAATCCACGCGTGAAGCGCACCTTCTGCCCGCCAGCCAAAAGCTATGACCCCGTGGCCAACGCGGACCACAAATTCGGAAAGCCGCTGCCCTCTTTTCGATGGCTGATCGAAAACGGCAATGTCTGCGCTCTCAATTTCCCCATCGGGATGAATCCAGGCTTGGCTCGCGCTATCGGCGTCATGATGAAGCTCGATTTCCAGCGAGCCGTCCTCAATCGCGTACCGGAAATGGCAAAGAACCCGAAGCAGCATTTTCGTGAGGTTTTCTTCATCTGCGATGAATATCAAAACTTCGCCACTGTCGGAGAGAACGAACCAACTGGCGATGAGAAGTTTTTCAGCCTCTCCCGCCAGCCTAAATGCATCCCCATCGTCGCTACGCAGAGCATTAGCTCTCTGAAATCAGTACTGCCCGGCGAGACGTGGCGCACACTGTTGCAGACTTTCCGCACCAAGATTTTCCTCGCGCTTTCGGATGACTTCTCGGCCCGCACCGCAAGCGAACTCTGCGGGCGGGAAGACAAACTGAAAGTCAGCTACAACATCTCCGAAAGCGGGAACGATGCCAGAGTCAGATTGCTAACCGGAAAGGCCATCGCGCACCGCGCCAACGTCACAGCCTCGAAAAGCTACAACACGCAGACCGACTTCCGCTTCGACATGAAGACCTTCACGGAACTGAAGAACGCACACTCCATCACCATCGCTTACGACGGCCTGAATCCCATGCCGCCGATGTTCTGCTACCTCAAGCCTTACTACAACGACGTGAACAAATCCTATTTTCGCCAGATCGCGGACGGTGAAGTGTGACGCTCGGCTTCGAAACCATCCTCCCGTTCTTACGGTCAATCGAGCACCTGATTCGCGATGATTCCGTAAGCGAAATCATGGTCAACGGATCGAGCAGTGTTTTCATTGAACGCACGGGTGTCCTTGAGGAGGTTCCCGACCTCACGCTGACCGAGAAATCTTTGATGGTTGCGGTCAAGAACATTGCCCGGCGTGGAGGAATCACGGTGGCAACGCGGCTGCCGTCCGGGAGCCTCGAATCGAGGATCGGCTTTGATTCCGAAATATCGTCACCGAGACGCAGCATTCACGGCGTCACGCTCACGATCCGCAAGTTCAACAGCCGCCATTTCACGGTTGTAGGTTCCATGCCGGACTCTCTTTCAGCGTCCGAGTACATTCTCGACAACTTCAAGCCGTCTGACCGGATCGCCGTCCTTCTTCGCAGCCGTTCTACCGCTGAAGTGGTGCAGCGCATCGCATCGGCGGAAAAGATCGCTGGCCGCGACTTTCAAGAATGGCTCACGGACAGAAATCAGGCAGGATTCGACATCTATGTGGGCATGAACAGCCTGAAAGATGGCGCGCATAGCCGGACGAAACGGGACATTCACGAAATCAGGCATGTCTATCTCGACCTAGATTATCGAGGCTCTGAAGCCCTCAAGGCGATCCAGAATTCAGACGAAATTCCGAAACTGAATTTCGTTCTGGACACGTCGCCGGGCAAGCACCAGGTTGTATGGAAAGTGGAGAGCGTCGCACCTCAAGAAGCCGAAGACCTCCAGCAGCAGATGGCTCATGAGTTTGGGGCGGATGGCGCGGCGACAGACACATCACGCGTCCTCAGGCTTCCCGGATTCACGAACAGGAAATACGGCGACGAATGCGCGGTCCGGGTGACAAAGCATTCCGACAAAACCTACAGCCTGCGAGATTTCAAAATCGCATCCGGCCCAGCCAAGAGCGAGCGAATCCCGGAGCAAACCCCATCCCGCTCCAGCAGCAGGCAAGAAACTCCCACCCAATCCGAGCGCGATTGAGCCTACGCAAAGCGCGCTCTTGCCCGAGACGACGATCCCGAAGAAGTCATCCGGCGCATCGCCGACTACCGCGCCGACGACAAACACGATCCCGAATACTATGCCCGCCACACCGTGACAAAAGCGCAAACGGAGTTGCAAAGCCGCACGGGAACCCAGGATTCTGAAGCAGCCGAAATCGGTCAAAACTCAAGGGAAACGCTATGAATAACGCCACAATAGACGCACCTGAGCCTAGCACCGTGACACCGGAAGATGAATTCCCGATGACGGTTCGAGAAGCAGCCAAATTTCTTGGAGTGAGCCAGCAGACCGTGTATCTTTGGGTGGAGCGAAAGCAGATTCCCCATCTCCGCGTAATGGGCCGCAACATCCGGTTCTTGAAATCGGAGTTGGCCTCGTTCCGCGCGTCATTCAAACAGGAGATGGAGAATGAGTAGACCTGTAGAGCACGACGGCGTTGTCTATCGGCGTGGAGGCTCCAAATTCTGGTGGATTTGTTATCGGGACAGAACCGGTAAACGCCAGAGGGAATCATCCTTCACGGAAGACTGGCAGCAAGCCCACAAGATGTTACGTGCGAGGCTTGAGGCCAGGGATGGCACCGTCTTGCAGGTGGTTCGCAAAGGTGAAAGCTTGAGTTTCGGCGAATGGGCGGAGTCCTTTTTGGAAAACTATTCCAAGCCGCCTGTCCGTCAGCCAAGCACACATCATGCGAATCTCCGGTGCGTTCAACACCTGAAGAGGGCCTTCGCTACCCGGCGCTTGATTGACATCGGACCTGACGAAATCGAATTGTATCTTCGTGAGCGACTTCGTCAGCGAGTCAGGGTCCGGCTCGCCAGAGGCTACCGTGAAGTTGGCTTGTTGAAAGCAACCACGGTTCACCAGGAAATGCGGGTGCTTCGGCGGATGTTGAATGTTGCGGTCCGAAAGAGAGTGCTGACCTCGAACCCATGTGCCATGGTGGAGTTTCCCGTTGCGTTGAAAGGGATGTTCCGTCCGCACTACGTCACCTGGTCCGAACAGCAGCAATCGAAAACAACTCAATGCCGCATCTGCGGAATGCCATCCGCATCATCGCGGAAACCGGGTTGCGAGTGAGGAAAGAATTGCTTCCGATGAAGAAAAATCAGATCGACTTCATCAACGCAGTCCTCTGGATTCCCGATTCCAAGACACCCAATGGTATCGCGGAAATCCCATTGACGAAGCTCGCATTGGAGGCCTTTCGGGACCAAGTCGCAATCTCTGGGAACGGAGAGTTCCTCTTTCCCAGCGAGCTAAATAAAAACGGACACTTGAGGTCTCTACGAACAGCGTGGAGAAAAACCCTGAAGCGAGCCGGAGTTCCGTATTTTAGGCTCTATGATCTGCGATCCACTTACGCAACACGGCTTAGCGCCGGAGGCGTAGCGGATGAGTGGGTCATCCAAATGCTTCGTCAGGGCGATTCCCAGGTGTTCAAGAAGTATTCGCAAATGAAGTTACAGATGAAGAGAGAAGCGATGGACAAAATCAATCGCCGGGCGAACGAAATGTCAGGAGTTTTGGCACAGCAAAGTTCCGGCGATAGGGGTTTTGACACAGTTCTGACACAGTGAGGGGTAAAAAAGTGAGTTTTCGGAGTTTTCGAGCGGCTGCAAATACTTTAGAATCAGAAGCAGTTCCCTCTGTGGGCGTGTAGCTCAGCTGGGAGAGCACCTGCTTTGCAAGCAGGGGGTCGCCGGTTCGATCCCGGCCACGTCCACCAAATTCTTCCTGATTGCAAAAGACTTAACGAAAGCGTTCTGTCTCAACAGCGCGTTTATTCGTGCACACTGTGCACGAACTGTGCACGAATGCGTCATTGGACCGCCTCTGTGCACAGTGGCGAAGTCGAAAAAGCATCGGCCTCCCCACTCGGTACCATCTCGTTAGCTCGACGGTTTAGCTTCTCCAAAGCTTCGCGTTTCATCCTCAGCTTCATCTGTGAATACTTCTTGAAGACTTGCGCGTCGCTCTGGCGGAGCAGTTGCGTTACCCACTCGTCGGCTACGCCTCCCGCGCTCAGCCTTGTGGCATAGGCCGAACGCAGATCGTAAATCCGAAAATAGGGAATCTTCGCCCGCCGCAGAGTTTTCTGCCATACGGTTTTGAGTTTCTTGAGGTGTCCGGTTGGATTCAGATTGCTCGGAAACAGGTAGGGCGCCGTACCTGAAATCGCCAACTGATTCCTGAAAGCCTCGATAGCGATAGAGGTGAGGGGCACGTCGGCTACGCCGTTCGGAGTTTTTGAATCCGGTATCGTGACAACCGCATTTTGCAAATCCACTTGGTCCTTTTTCATCGGAATCAGTTCCTTGTAGATCCGCAATCCGGTTTCCGTGATGATTCGAACGATGTTCCGCAAATACTGCGGAGCATGCGCCTCGATATTTTGCTGTTCGGACCATGAAACATAGTGCGGTCTGAACAAGCCTTTCACGGCGACTGGAAACTCAACACCTGAACAGGGATTGGTTGTGAGGAGCTTCTTGCGGACAGCCACGTTGAGCATACGCCGGAGAACTCTGAACTCCTGGTGTACCGTCGTGGACTTGACCGTTCGCAGCTCCTTGCAGCCAAGCTTGGTCTTGACAATAACGGGCGCGCGAAGGCGTTCTCGAAGATAGCCGTCAATGGAATCGGCGGTGAGGTCCACCAAACGGGTTTGGCCAAATGCAGCCCGTAGGTGTTTGATGCACCGCGCGTTTGCATTGTGCGTACCCTGCGCTCGCATGGGAGGCTTGGAATAGTTCTCCAAGAAAGAATCCGCCCATTGTCCGTAAGTCAAGGTCTCGCCCTTCTGTACAACCTCCAGGAGATTGGCATCTCTCGCCAGAAGTCGTTCCCTGAGCTTCTTATTTGCATCTTCCCAATCGGCGGTTTGGCTGGATTCTCTCCGGGCAATACCCTTGCGATCCCGATAGCGAATCCACCAGACTTGGGTGCCAGGCCGCCGGTAAACTACCCCGTCGTACTTTCGTGCTCTAGGCATTCTCCATCTCCTGTTTGAACGACGCGCGGAACGAGACCAACTCCGATTTCAAGAACCGGATGTTGCGTCCCATCACGCGGAGATGGGGAATCTGTTTACGCTCGACCCAAAGATACACAGTCTGCTGACTCACGCCAAGAAATTTGGCTGCCTCGCGAACTGTCATGGGAATTTCATCCCCCGCTGGAGCGGGCTTCAGGTCAGGTACGGCAATTGCAGTTTGGTTCATGGGATTTCCCTTGTGTTGTGGCTGATTCCGGCTACTTCGGAAGACTGTGCGGTCGCACGATTGTGCAAGACAGCCTGGGCTTTTTCGACGGTGTGACGAGCGTAGTATTCGGGGTCGTGCTTTTCGTCGGCGCGGTAGTCCGCGATGCGACGGATGATTTCTTCGGGATCATCGCCTCGTGTGAGGGAGCGTTTTGCGTAGGCCCAATCGCGCTCGGATTGGCTAAGACTTTCTCGCGAGCCGCTTGAGTGCGACGGGTTTTGTTCCTGTGTTCGCTCGCTCTTAACTGGGCCGGATGCGAACTTGAAATCTCGAAGTTTGTAGGTTTGATCCGAATGCTTTGTCGCGCGCACAAGGCATGCCGCGCTGTACTTCTTGTTGGCAAATCCGGGGAGCCGTAGGACGCGTGAGGCATCGGTTGCCGCAATGTCAGCTCCGAACTCGTGGGCCATCTGCTGCTGAAGGTCTTCCGCATCCTGCGGCGTGGCATCTTCGATTTTCCAAATGACTTGGTGTTTGCCCGGCGAAGTATCGAGAACGAAATTCGGTTTTGGAACTTCGTCCGAATTGTGGATGGCCTTGAGTCCCTCGGGACCTCGGTAATCCAAGTCCAGATAGACGTGCCTGATTTCGAGAATGTCCCGTTTGGTGCGAGTACACGCACCCTCTTTGAGGGTGTTCATGCCAATGTAGATGTCGAATCCCGCTCGATTTCTCTTTGTGAGCCACTCTTGAAAATCGTGTGCCGCAACGTCCTTTGCAGATGCGATACGCTGGACGATTTCTTCAGTGGCGCGATTCCGAACCAAGACCGCAATCCGGTCCGATGGCTTGAAATTGTCGAGGATGTACTCCGATGGAGAGATGGAGTCAGGCATCGAATCTCGTGAAACCGGATTAGAGATTTGCTGTAAAAACCGAAAAGAGGTCGTATCTATCGTTCTCGGAGTTGTAGCCACGAATTTCGAGTACTGCGGAGATGAATCGCTTCCCTGGCCGGCGCTCCAACTGAATGAGTACGTTCAAGGAATCAGCGATATTGCTCTTGATCGCGCGATAGGGCAGTTCGATTCCGCTTTGGAGAACACAACTTGTGAAACGAGCGAGAGCTTGTGCGGCGGAACTTGCATGGACAGTCGAAAGCGTGCCCGAATGGCCTGTGTTAAGCAATTGGAGTAGATCGAAAGCCTCTCCGCCGCGAATTTCGCCAAGAATTATCCGGTCGGGCCGATGGCGCAGAGATGCCTTCAGCAAGTCGCGGATCGTGATAGTAGGTAAGTCTGACTGTGCCTGACGCGCTTCGAAGCGAACGAAGTTGGGTTTATCCAAGCGGATTTCGGAGGTATCCTCGATCAACAGGATGCGATCTTCATCGGGAATGAATCTGCACAGTGCATTTAGCAAAGTCGTTTTGCCCGTTCCGGTTCCGCCACTGATGAGAACGTTTTTGCGGTCATGGACATAGCTTTGAAGGCGGGTGGCGAGCTCGCTGTCCAGAGTCCCCATTCCTACAAGGTCTTCGACCGTGAAGTGGCGGCTGTTGAATTTGCGAATGGTCAGGGTCACGCCGTGAATGCTGCACGGCGGGATCACGGCGGCAACGCGGCTGCCGTCCGGGAGCCTGGAATCCAAGATCGGTTTGATTTCCGAAATGTCGTTGCCGAGTCGGCGGGCAATGTTCTTCACGGCGACCATCAAAGACTTCTCGCTAAGGGTGAGGTTGGGAACAGGCTCAAGTAGCCCGTCCCGCTCAATGAAAATGCGGTCTGCTCCGTTCACCATAATCTCGCTGACGGACTCGTCGCGAATCAGGTGCTCGATGGGCCGCAAGAACGGCAGGATGGTTTCGAAGCCTAGCGTCATACTTCACCGTCCGCGATTTGGCGAAAGTACGATTTGTTCGGGTCGTTGTAGTAGGGCTTGAGATAGCAGAAAGTCGGCGGCATTGGGTTCAGGCCGTCGTAAGCAATGGTGATGGACTGCGCGTTCTTGAGTTCCGTGAAGGTCTTCATGTCGAAGCGAAAATCCGTCTGCGTGTTGTAGCTTTTTGAGGCCGTGACGTTGGCTCTATGCGCGATGGCTTTTCCGGTCAGCAAACTCACTCTGGCATCGTGGCCGCTCTCGGAGATGTTATGGCTGACCTTGAGCTTGTCTTCGCGCCCGCAGAGTTCGCTAGCCGTGCGAGCCGAGAAATCGTCTGAAAGGCATAGGAAAATCTTCGTCCGGAACGTTTGCAAGAGCGTGCGCCACGTTTCGCCGGGGAGCACGGACTTGAGCGAGCTGATGCTTTGCGTGGCAACAATCGGGATGCACTTAGGCTGCCGCGATAGGCTGAAAAACTTCTCATCGCCTGTCGGTTCGTTCTCGCCAACAGTGGCGAAATTCTGGTACTCGTCACAGACGAAGAAAACCTCGCGGAAGTGCTTCTTGGGATTCCTCGCAATGTCGGGCACGCGATTGAGCACGGCGCGCTGAAAATCGAGCTTCATCATCACGCCCAAAGCGCGGGCCAGTCCCGGGTTCAATCCGATGGGAACATTTAGGGCGCATACTTTGCCGTGTTCGATGAGCCATCGGAACGAGGGCAGCGGCTTTCCAAATGTGCCGTCCGCATTGGCAGCCGAGTCGTAGCATTTCGCGGGCGGGCAGAACGTCCGCTTCACGCGCGGGTTGTCGTCGAAAAGCGACAGGAAAACGGAGATACCTTCGACAATGGAAGTCCTGAGCTTGGGCTCGATCCTGCGCCAATCGTCATAAAACCACCGTTTGACTGCCTCAAGCTGTTCTCGCTTATCCGAATCGGGATCGTCGGGAGAAGACTCCGTAAGCGCCTCGAATTCGATGCCTTTATTGTGGAGGAAAATGCGGAGGTGTTCGGAGTCATCGGCGCGGTACATTCCGGCATCGGCTACACCGAGCGCGAATTTGAATGGCGCAAGCTCCATTGCGTGGGTGAGGTACGCCTCGGATGAAATGAGCACGTAACGGCGTCCCCCGATCTTCTGCTCAGCCTCGTGGATTGTCTTCTCCAGCTTGTCGGGGGAAATGGAGCATTGATAGACGTCGAAAAGGGTCACGTAATTGTAGGTGATCTTGTGAAGCAGAATGATGAATTTTACAAGGTTCGTGTACGCCTGCTGCCAGAACGGTTCTTTCCCCTTGCCGAACAGATTGTTTAAGAGCGACGCGATGCTGTATGCCAGCGCGTAGGCATCGAGGTCGTTGTGCAGCGGGTTGTAGCGGTAGTCTGAATCGAGGCTTATCTCGATGTAATCCTCAGCCGTGCCATGCCGGGTCAGAATCTCGTTCACTTGATGACAGAAGTCGCCTTTCACTTCGAGGATGAGTCCGCCAATCTTTTTCTCCGTGTCGGAGGGTTTGTAAGCGACGAGCTGTTCGACAAAGGGATACATGCAGCAACTCGTCTTGCCGGTGCCCACTGCGCCGATGATGGCTATCCCGGTAAAAAGCCCGCGCTGCGGGATGATGAGCCAACGCGGTGTTTCCGACGGCACGGGCTTGCGTGGGTTGTGAACCTCGCCGACAACAAGAAAAACGTCCTGTCGCTGGCGCGGATCGGGATAGTGGGGTAAGCGCCCCGCTGTGATCTTCCGATGTGCCTTCAACGCGAAGATGTAGAGGCCAGAGAGAAGGATCGAATAAACGATATACGGCGTCGAGAAAAGGAACAGGGTGTACGACCATTTCACGCCCAAGAAGACAATTGGAACGCGTAAGGCCATAAGTCGCAGGAAGACATTCTGGTCCGGGAATGGAATATAGAAGTAGAGTGCCATTCCCGTGATTGCCGTCAGTACGAACGCGACGAAATTCTTCGAATTTATGAGCCTCTGGATCACGGCTTTTTGACCTCGGCTGGCAGTGCTGGTCTGTGGGGCCTCCTTTGCTCTTTCTGGAGGCGGTCAAATTCCTTGTCTCTGGAAAAGACAAAGCGCAGTGCCGAAGCCACGATGTGATCGGGCGTCGCGTCGATGAACCGAGCGTAGCTATCGAGCATCAGAGCGAGAGGTTCGTCTAATTGGAATTCTCGCGTCACTTTCGTGGTTTCTTTATGAAGGGCATCGCATTTCTCCTGGGTGCTTTCGCTGTGCGGATTTCAAAGTCTTTTTGACCGCGGACAAAACACCTGGCACTGAAACTGTGCCATTGGGCGGTAGCGACCCCGACGAATGTTTTGGGCGGCAAAACCGACCAAAACCAGGGGTCGCTGCCGCCCAAGCTGCGTGTTTTGTCCGCGGTCTTTTTTCAGGTCTCGCCGTTCGTATGTCGCTCGTCTCTCAGCGGTTGCGGCGAGCATGGGGGTGAACGGAACGGGTAAGGAAGGGGGTGAACACTGCTTGTATTCCTGTGTTCACCCCTAAGCGGCGATGCGGGAATAAAGGTGCTGCTGTGACGGAACCCTGCAAGTGTCGAAGGTGATCTTCCGGTTTGTTTCGGGTCCTGGAAAGAGCGAAACCAAGTGAGCTTCGCTGAGCGAGCCGCCTTTCCATTCCTTATAAATGGTTTGGATGTGTGGCGCGGCGAATCGTCGAGTGGCCTCATTGAGGAATTCGATGTCCTGATTTCGCAGAGCCGCGAACTGCCGCGATTCCCACAGTCTGCGGACTTGGAAGTACCTGGTGATTTCCGCCACAGAGGGGAGTTCCAGAGGACCTTTCACAACCGATGAGAAAATCGCTCGTGCTTTTGGAAACAGAGGCTCACAGGGGGAGATGAACAAGAACTTGAGCTGCTTGAGGCTCCGAAACAAGGGCAAGTAGGTTTGCAGATGCGTCATGAATGCGATCAGATTTTCCGCCTCCGGCGCGACGTAGGTGAAGGTGACTACGGGTGAGCCGGTGATGGTGGGCAAAAACATGGGGAACTTGTCTACGAAATAGCGCGGTGTCACGCAAGGGTTCTGCGTACCCAAATAGAGCTTCGTTGGCAACGCGTGCTTCTCAATTCCAAGACCGCCGCAGAAATACTGAACTTTGTCGGCCTCGGTTTCGAAGTAGTCGTACCCCTGGTTGGCGAGAATGAAATCGAGTGCGAAAAGCCGCGTCTTGATGAACTCAAACTCGTGATCGCGGCGATTGCGGATGTTCTCTTTACCGATGGGAGCATAAATCTTGCGAGAAAAGATGTGGTATACCCGCGCGTTATTTCGAAGCATTTCGGCAGAAGCGTGTCTGTTTCTGATCAACTTATCGGCGAATTTATCGGAGCGTTTGCCGCGCCTCGCATCAGCAAAATCGAGGAACTGCCTGGCAGTAAAGTAGCCGGAGTGCGTGGCGACAATATAGATGAAGCGCGCTTCGATCTCGGTGTAGCCGAGTTCTTTCAGCGAATCGAGGTAGATGTCTTTGATGTTCATAGGCTGAGGATCTCCGCAGTGATTTCCCGGTCGTTCAAAACACGTCGCAAACGGTCGGAATCCTGAGCAGGCGCATAGAGTGTGAATCCGGCCTGCGCTTTGGCTTGAAGCTGACCCGGCCGGTAGTTTTTCGTCGCCAGTTCCAGATTGACGCGGGCCATTTGACCTTCGGCGTTCTCGTATTCGATTTGAAGATCGGGCACCACGACTTTGCCGCTGACAACCCGCACGCCGTGCGCCTGCGCGATCTCAATTTTCTTATTCGAATCCGGGGGATTCGGGCCTAAACGCGCGAGTTCTCTGTTGATTCGCTTTTTCAGTTCGTAGTCAAGGGCGACCGTTCGGACCTTGCCGCCGTCGCGTTCGATCTGGCGCGCTGCCTTGTGATAGAGCCTGTAAAGAGTGGCATCGTGACGCGCCTCTTTCGGCTTCACTAAACCGCGATAGATCGGCTGGCCGTGTGGCATCAATTTGTGCCTTGCGAGAAACCGCCGTCCGGCCTTCGTCAGAGTCAGTACTTCCAGGCGTTCCTTGTCACGCCCCTCAACTCCTCGCCGGGTGACGAGCGATTGCCGGACAAGATTTCGGACGTCCTGCTCCATACGCTCACGGTTCCCGCCGTAGGCAATTTCAGCGAGTGCTTCGGAATCAACGGTACGAAAAGTTCCGAGGTCCCGAAGCGTTTGAATTTCAGACGCCCTCAATGAATACGTCCAGTGCTGATCCCGATAAGGCGTCCTGGGTTCAGCGGAACGCCGTTGTGTTATGCCCAAGTCTCGGTACTGATCTCGTTGGCGCTCTACCGCTCCTGAATTCGCGCCTCGACCGCTGCGTTGCGAGTCAGATTCAGATCGTTGCGCCGTCTCCGGTGATGGCTGTCGCACGGAGTCGATAGGCTGTTCGAATTCATTTCGCTCGGATCGACGCGACACGGAGTTTTATTCCTCGTCAGAAACTTCGGCAGGAACTTCGGATTGGCCGGCGTTGAATTGTTTGTCGAGGTGGGCCAGCTTCCGTCCGGTATCTTTAAGGAAGAATTTTCGATTCAGCGCGAAAGCCCCTGCGGAGATATTGGCGAACAGGAGACCACAGTAGGCGAGAATGTATGTTGAATACGCTCGCCAGATGACAACCTTGAAGGAGATGAAGAACCTGAGTTCGCCCATGAGGTAGAAGGCGACGCCGAGAGTCACAGCGATGGTGATGAGAATCGCGTTTGCAATCATGTGAGAAGTCCCTAAATTTGGGGCGGCGGATGAATCGACTGGCACCCGATGACGGATGCTTGGAACTATCGAGGCATTAAGGCGAGAAACTGCCGTGGCTTGACGATCTGAATTCCCTTGTGATTTTTGACCTTCAGAAGCGCCGCATCCCCGCTCACGACGTAATCGGCGCGGGCGGCAAGCGCCGCTTCCACAAACTTGTCATCGTCGGGATCGCTACAAACGTGTTCCGGGAAACGGACAGGTGTGACCATTTCCGAATGAAGCTCGATGAGTTCGAGAATCGAACCGAGAACGGGGATTGAACGCTGCTTCGTCATCTCGTCCAAGACGCGGTGGTACTCGTCCAAGATGGGCGGCGATATAACGAGAAGAAAGCGCCGGTTTTGCCACGCGTCCAAAATCTGAAACGGCGCGCCTTTCCAAAATATGCCGGAAATAATGACGTTGGTGTCGAGAACTGCCTTGATTTTCACTTCGCGCGACGCCGGACTCTGGCAATAGCTGATTTCAGGCTCGCTTTCCTGATTCGTGCTTTCCTGCCTTCCGCACGGGCTTGGCTCAAAAGCTCCTGAAATTCCTCGATCTTGGGCGGAGTGATCGTCTTGAGAATGACTGCATCGCCCTGGCCGATGACGAGGAACTGATCGCCTTCGTTGAGTCCAAGAGTGCGGCGAACCTCTTCCGGTATGACGACTTGTCCTTTGGACGAAAGCCTTGTCGTAGCATAGGCGGCCATGATGGAGAACCTCCGATCTTACTGGTAAGAATAGCATAAAATACCTCTGGCGCGAGCCATTGTTTTATCGGTCTAGTTGAAATCCTCATCCTCACGAAAGTAGGTGATGGTGAGGCCGAGCGGGTTGATGGGAATGAGGTCGTTCGGGACTTGGCTCCTGAAGAAGAACACAAAATTGGCGGTGTAGAGCTTGCGCTTGAGTTCGCTGTGATCGGCGGGCGAGTAATCGACCATATAGAAGTCCACGCGGGCGCGGTACGGCGGCTTGTCGAGTTGCTCGATGGCGACGTTCTTCACGTCAATGTCAATTTCAGGCTTGGACGGATCGGCCAGAAAGTCCTTGATGATGTCGTTTTTCTTGTACGCATCGATGATGTCGCTCGCGAGTTTGCCGTCGAGGAAGTAGAGCGACTTTGAGAAGTCATCGTTGAGCGTGTAGCGGTTGCGCCCGTAGTAGTGCTGGCAAAACTGCGAGAGGAAGTAGCGCACTTCTGCATCCTGCGGCTTGTATTGGAAGTTGCTATAGGCCAGTGCCTCGGCGCGGCCTAGCTGGTCAATGCGAATTACGAGTGGGCGGAAGTTCTGGAACGTGCGGATGGTCCGCAGATCAATTAAGCCCAGACTGACGGCCACAAGCGCAAGCAGAACCAGCGCAATGTTGAGGTACGTGTTCGTCACCATTGGATCACCGTATTGCTCCAAGTAGAGCCGCTTGGCATCATCGAAACTCGAATCGTTGTTCATCGAATCGCTCCTGAAACTCAGGGCTATGCCTTCATTCGGGCGGCGAGGAAGCCGAGAATCGCGCCGGAAGAACCGCCTGAAGCGCCGCTGAAGATGTGGTTCGTCAGGACTGGGACTTTCAGAAGTGCGTAAATCGAGGCCAGGAATGTGATGAGGAGCACCGGAAACCAAGCCAAGAGTTGCACGGTGGAGAGCGTGCCGGGCGGCGGGAGGCGAAGCACTCCAACAAGCAGGTTGGCAATGATGTAGACCACCGCCGCCGCAATGACCTGATAGAAGGCATATTGGATAAACGCCTTAAACCAGCCCCAGAAGAGCCACTCCATCTCAGGCACGATGAAGAACGGAATGAAAATCGGGCCTACTAGGACGCAGACAGCGGTAGCGATGAAGCCGAATGCGACAACTACGATGGTGATGGCCTGCGCCGCCGCGAGCAGAATAATGATGAGGACATAGGCCAGAGTGCCGAGAAAATCTCCCCACATTGGCGAGTCGAGCCGGGCTTCAAAGTCACTCACGCCGTCGATCACGGTTTGCAGCTGATTCTGGGTGATCTTTGCTGCAAGGAATTGCGATTCATCGGTGATCAGATTATGGAAGCTCGTTCCGATACCAGGGAGCGGGCGATTGTAATAGTTGATCATGCCGAAACCGAAGCTGAAGGTGAGAATGAGGCTCGCGAGCTTTTCAAAATGCAGTACGTGATGGCCGCTCGCGGCGGCAAGGGCCATCTTGATTCCAAACCACGCAACTAGGATCGTCGCGAACATGCGAAAGAGGTTCTGGCCCATCGCGTCGAAGAAGCCGAGATTCTGCGTCAGCATGTTGTTGATGGCCTGATAGATGAACTGCAGAAAGTCCGTCTGCATGGGCGCTCCTTCGAAGCGATGGGGATAACGCGGTCCTCGATTACGGCATGCGGTAGGCCTGAAGCGAGTTGCCGAGCGTGCTCGTGACTTGGGAGAGATTGCCAGCGAGAGTCGCGCGACGCTCGACCTCAGCGTTGATAGAATTTGCGGTTTCTTCGCGCTGCTGCTTGGCGACAATCACGTTTTGTTCAAGCAAAGAGAGCAAGAGCTTGTTCGAGTCTTGGAGCGTGCGGAGCATCAGTACACTAGCCGCGTTGATCTTGTTCAGCACACCGATTTCCGTGTTGAGGCTGGGATTGTTCGAGAGCGAATCCTGTTCAAGGTTGTTGATCTGATTCTCAATGTTCTGAGCGTCGTTGCGGATCGCACCGACAGTGGCCATAGACGTGACGTTCGCACCATCGGCAAGTTCGACGGAAGCGTACTGCGATTTCACGCGGTCAAGCTCGTCGGGCGTCATGCTGTTTAGTTCCTGGCTGTTGTACTGAAGGAGCGGAACAGTGGCCTGCTGATAACCGGAATTAACTGCACCTGCATTTCCGGTGTTCATGCCCGTCACCCACGTTCCGGTGTTGCCATAGGTGTTCGGGGCAACCACATCGCGCCAGTTTGAGAACTGAGCGCGGTAGCGGGTGGGCATGTTTTGAAGGTTCTGCGCCATTCGGAGCGCGAGGTTGTACCGCGCTACGATCTGTGCGTAGGTTTGCCTGAGCTGATTGAGTTGTTGGACAAGCTGCCCGTAGCGAAGGACGGCATTGGCATAGTTCGTGGGATCGTAAACGATTCCAAAACCGAACTGCGCGGAGGCAGTGCCGACGCACAGAGCGAAAACAAGCAGAATGGTAAGCAATCGCTTTTTCATTTGAATTCTCCCTCGAATGTCTTGATGAAAATCGTGCCTACAGGTCGGAAGGCACTTTGTGGTTGGCGTAATCTGGAAGCGCTAGGTCACCCGATAGATAAATCTTCACCCGATGCCCTTCGCGGATCGTGACCGTCGGCAGAATGTTCAGGAATTTATCAAGGATGCGCTGCGAGCTTTGGCCCATGCTTTGACCGATTCCGGCTTCAATGCTTTGTGTGCCGGACTCGGTGAGCAATCCGCCTGAACCTGCTTCGGAGATTCCGCCGATTGCGCCAACTGCGAGCGACGCTCCAAAGATTGTGAAGTAGTGGTTGTTCACTTTGTCGCGCAAGCCGGTATCGCCAATCTGATTCATGCCTTTGAACTGATCAAGGCTGGCGGAATATCCATCCGGCATAATGAGGCGGTGAAACGCCACGGCAAGGCGCGTCTGACCGAACGCGTCGACGCGCTTGGTTTCGCCAAGCACCTTTGTGCCGGATGGAATCAAAAGGTGCTGGCGGTCGTGCGAATAAATATCGGTGGTAACGAGACATTCGACCGGGCCGTTGAAGTCTCCACTGAGGCGATTGAGAAGCACGGTTTCGAGAATCGTGCCTTCGAAGAGGACATATGTCTTTCCGGTTGCCGAATTCAACGAGTCAGCATTTGAAGACGCTTTCCGCTGGCTGGCCTCTTGCTTGTCGGGGGCGCTCGGTGCATGCGCATTTGACTGAGCCGGTACGGGCGTCAACGCTTGTGTCAAAGGCGGAGCTTGGGCGAGAAGTTGAGCAAGCGCATTTATGTCAGACTGCTGATTCGATATTGAGGCCTCGTCTGAAGGCTGAGCGGTTGGCTTTGTTTGTTCTGACTGCGTAAGCTCCTTGCGATAGCTCAGCGCCACATTGGAAGAAAAGAGCGAAACGTAGGCTCTCCTCTTTTTCTCTTCCTGAACCGGATCGGGCGGTGCGGGTTCTGGAGCCGGACCTGACACCTGCGTGGGAGCGGAGGTCTGCGGTGCGGACGGGAGCGAGCCAAAGAATGTGCTCTGCTGCTTGAGTGCCGTTTGCTGCTCACTCTGCAATTCTTGAATGCGATTTTGCAACGCCGCAATCTGGGCTTCATTGATTTCCGGCTGCGCGGCTGGCTGAAATGTTGAGACGTTTGATTTCGGAGTGCTCTGGGGCTTCTTCTTTCCGCCTGTGAGCCACATAATGAGCACCATCAAGACAGCGAGGCCAAGCATCACCCACGCCTGAATGTTTTTGGGCATAAGGCCGGGCGGCTTCGGTGCTTTGTCCTGAATGGGTGTAGCGGCGGGCGCGGTGTTTGGCTCGGTCATATCGGTTCTCGCTTTCGTCGGGATGGATTTGGCCGCTCGCTACTGCTGCGGGTGCCGTCAGGCACGAAATTGCGAGCGAAGCCGTTCATGCCGATGCCGGATTGCTCCTTTGGCTCGATGAAGATTTTCAGGTCTGGTTCGACGTTTGGCTCGTTGCTGATTTCCTCAAGCAGGAACGAATAGACTTGGCCGCTGGCAGTGATGAGATTCAGATTGCTGCGAATGCCAGCCTGAGCCGGGTGGATGTAGCAGAGGTTGTGCGCTCCGTTGATGATCCAGAAATCTTTGTCACCAGTCGTGAAGTCGAGAATCTCCTCGCTCTCCGGCAACACAATCAGCGTGGAGTAGCGCAGCTTGGCGTGGACGGTCACAATGTCGTCCTGGCCATATTTCACGACGCGGGCGGTTTCAGCGGGCGTGCGAATGGGAGTCTGAGCGAGTAAAGCGGGACCGAAGAGGAATAGCGAGAGAAGCCCTGCCACACTGCGACGCAAGCATGTTCTCAGTGCTTTCATGTTCTTGAAGCTCCTTTTTCGAATTGAAAGAGTAGAAACGGAAATCCCGCACTACGCGGAGATCGCCGACAATGATGGAAGTGGGGGGCTTGACTCTATGCAGCATCTCGGCTTGAGCCGAGCGCCGCAGCCAGAACTTCGAGGCCCTTCTCAAACCCGTGCTTCTCGAATGCGGCGCTGCGCGTGCGGTTGTCGAACGGATCGTTCGTGTAGAGCCAATAGCTCTTGGCGTCCACTTCGAGATTTGCGACCTTCGCCAGTTCCGGCGTCTTGATGAGAAGCTGCTGCTTGGCCCGTAACGTCGAGATAAGCTCGATTTCGTTATCGTTCAAATTGAACTGCCTTCGGTACAGATCCCGGTCCATATCCGGGTTGGCGAGGAAGATTTTCGTCGGGCAGGTTTCAACAATGACTTCCAGGATTTCCGATTTACGAAGCTCATCGAGCGATTGCGTCGAGAGAATCATCGCAGCGTTCTGCTTGCGCCACGTCTTGAGCGCCTCAATGATGTAGCTCTTGATGATTGGGTTCTTCAGGAACAGCCACGCCTCGTCAATGAAGAATGCCTTGAAGATGTGGCTGATCTTGGGATCGCAGATGACGGCGTTCGCACGATGCAGGATGTAGAACAGCAACGGCTCCAGCACTTCCGGGTATTGATTCATTCCCTGAAAATCGAAGCATTGGAAGCGGGAGAAGGTGATCGTGTCCTCGGGGTTGTCGAAGACGAAGTCGAACTGCCCGCCTGTGGTCCACTTGGCGAGGCGGGCGGCGAGACGACGATCAAGTGTATTCGACAGGACGGTGAGCGTGCGAAGGCTCGGCTCGATTTCGTACAGGTTCTCAATCTGCTGGTAGAGGTCGCGCTCCTCGGCGGGAGTTAATTCCAGCGGCGAAGCACCCTGAATCAAAACCTTCACCAAGAGCGCCAGAAAATCGAGGTTTTCCTTTGTGGACGGCAGCGAAAACGGATTGATCTTGAAACCCGGCGAATTCAAGCCGACGCGAAGATACGTTCCGCCAAACAGGCGCGTGAGGCTCTCAAAGCTGCCGCCCAAGTCGAATATGAACGTGTAGGAGTCGTACTTCTGCATGTTGGTGATCAGGAAGTTCAACAAGAACGATTTGCCTGATCCGCTGCGGCCCAGAATCATCGTGTGCGCAACGTCGCGGTGATGGAGATTGAGGAAGTACGGCGTGTGGTGCTCCGTTTCGAGAACGGCCAGATACTCTTGCCTCAGATGTCGATTTTCAGGCTCGCCACAGTGGAGAGTGAACAGGAATGAATAATCGGCATAATTGGTGTTGAGCAAATACATCGAACGGAGATTGAAGGCGGAGCCGCCCGGCACGGTAGCGAAGAATGCGTTTAGCAGGTTGTACTTTTCTTCATAAAGCTGTGCATCGTGCGTGCTGAAAACTTTGTAGAACTCGGCACAAGCGGTGTCCAACTTGGCTGGGTCGAGGTCGTAGATGACAACGCTCAATGAAAAATGGCCGAAATAGTTCCCCTCGATCTCAATCTGCTTAATGCTCTCGCCTAGCTCGTGAACCTGGGCTTCCTTGGAATCATCTACAAGAACGTCGGTCGCGGGCGCGTCGGACACATTCAGATGACTCATGAACGACCGCTTCGTATTGTGGAAGTGGCGGCGCTTGGACTGAATTGCTTTGCGAGTTTTGCCCGAATCTTCCCTCTTCCATTCGGTCACGATGTGGAAGTTCGCCTGGGCTTCAAGAAGGCTCTTGAAAATCAGGGGGAAACTCTGCGCCGACGGCTCCTTCAGCGTGAGAACCTTAACGTAATAGTCGTCGAGTCGCAGATGCTCGCGATGGCACTCGAGGTGCGATTCGCACAGGTAGTAATCGAGGAAGGTGTCGTGCTTGAGCCTGGCGAGCCGGAGCTTGAGCGGCGCGAAATTGAGCGTTCGCTTTAGCACGCAGAACGCTCCTTGCTTGGGTAGCAGGTCAACGCGAACGAAGTCGGTCACCTGCAAGATGAAACTCCTCACCTTCTGATGGAGGGTGGCAAGAGCCTTTGAGGGGTCCGCGTCGAGCAGCGCCACTTGTTTGCGCGACGAAAGAGCGGCGTGGATTTCGTCCAGTGCTTTGCGCGGACTCTTGGGAAAATTGGCCATTGAATTCAGAAGAGGCTGCTTGTGGCGGAAGCCCTCGAAGAGGATCACGTAATAGACTTGCAGCGAGTACAGGCTGTCGGCTTTTTGCTCGAAGTAGCGGATGCGGTTCTCAATGGCCGCAGTCACAATGGGGTTCGCGTACTTCTTGTGCGGGATGGTTTCGTGATTTCGCTTGAACAAGTACTGGTAGATGCGAAAGTTGCTGTCGAACAAGCGGAACGCGGATTCGAGCCGCTTCGTTAGCGTGTCGAGTGCATTCCCGTCCAGGCACTCATAATCAACACCGTGAACCTGAAGGATTAAGCTCACATCCCCGGATTTTGTCAGGAAGGCGTGCGGATCAATGAAGCCGTACAGATTTATTTGTTCGTTGAGAGGGCCGGTTTCCGTGTACGGCTTGAAAAGTTTATTGAGATTAAGCATTCGAAACTCTGCGGATCGTAATCGGGCTGAACTTCATCGGGTCGTATTGCGTTTTGAATTTGGCGGCAGATAACAGAAATCGGAGAATCTGAGGGTCAGTGTTCGTGGCCCATCTTGCCGCGAGGTAGAGCAACGTGAAGATCAAAATGCCGCCGAGCAAGCTTGAAAGCATATTGAAGGTGGCCGCGCCCATGCACATGGCAAAGAAGAAAAGCTTGCGCTCCACGCCGAGTACCGTCAGCGGGCGGTGGAGCGCCCGGTAGACTGGATTGATTCTGCGCTTGGCTGTCATTAGAGAATCACGGAAACAGCCAAGCCATGAAGTTGACAGCGGCGATAGCCATGCCGACGCCAAACAACACACCGGCAAGGATTCGCTTCGATCCACCTTCACCAAAAGCGAAGGTCAAACCGGCGACCACAATCGAAACGAGTGAGAGGCCGCGAGCGATGGTTGTGGTGAACGCCTGCATCAACACGTTGACCGCGTTCTCCCACGGTGAACCACCTTGGGCCTGAGCGAATGCGGCTGATGCGAAGATGAGGGAGAAGGAGAGGAGTGGAAGAGAGCGGCGCAGCAAGACCCTGATCGTGGGCCAGCGAGGTGCAATTTTCTTTTGCAGGAATTTGTTCATGCTGGCAGGTTCCTTTCGGAGAATTGAAGGCAAGCTCTCGCGGGACGACGTGGGGCGGGCCGTGTGGCGTGGGGAGACTGAAGCTTGGTTTGCAGCGAGCGGCTGCGGGGCTGCTCCCAAAATCACACGAGTTCGCCGCATCGCCTTTGGCAGAGTTGCGAATGGCAGCAAGTTCCTGCGAGTGGTGGAGAACTGCTGCGTTTTCGTTTTGCTTTGCGAGGGCGAGGAATCCGGCGAGAGTTGCCTTCTACTCTTACTAATGGGCATAAACGCGGCAAAATCTTTCAAACAAAAATCTTTCATGCCCGCGCCACTTTTTTCTGTGAAACCCGCGACACCTTTGCGGTGTCGTGGAGCTTTGAGTGGCCGTTTTTGGCACTGAGAGCGATTGCCGCGTCTTCAAGGCGTTGCATGATTCTGTGCACGCGAAGATGGACTGCTTGCTCGCTGAGTACAGTGTGGTGGTTTTGGATCTCTTTGCCACTAAACCCATCCACCTTGAACTTGATTAAGAGTTGCCGCTCAAACGGGGAGAGGAGTGCCTGCCGGGTGCAATAGTCCAGAAAATCGTTCAAAAGAGAGATGCTCTGGAAGGTAGGCTCGACTGCCGCTTGGCCGCTGTCCAAGTATGTTCGGAGTTCGTACTGGCGCATGAGGGCGCGCTGTTCCCTTTGTGCCCAGCGGAAAGATGCTTTTCGCAGGCTTCTAGAAAGGGCGATCGGTAAGAGACCCGCGACGTTTTCTGCGCAGGCAGACACGATGAGTTCCAGAAAAAAGGTGAGAACTTGCTGCGCAACATCCTCGGGTTCGAGCTCTCGGAACCAAGCGCAAACCTCCCGGTAAGTCCGATGGATGGTGGGGGCGAAGGCTAAAATGAGCACGGAGTGAATTAGCTCCAAATCGGGAAGCGATGCCTGTGCGCGAATCAGTGTCGTCAACGTTTCGCTTGCCGCTGACCAGTCATAATCGCCATTTCTGGGCGAATGAAGGTGGACGAGCAATTCCGATATGTTCGTGAACTTGGCGAGTACCGGAAAGCTGTTGCATAACGCCAAGAAGCGAGTGCTACCGGACGGGTCAACCAGCACTTCAAAGACGCGTTCTTCTGCACAGCAAATGTGGCAATCGCAAAGCAGATTATCTCGCATGAGTTCAGCCTCCGAATTCGCAGCCGTGATTCGGCCCTCAAATGAGACGAAGACTGAAAATGTGGGCGACCTTACAGAAATGCTGTCGAGGCACGATTGTGTTGCGTTATGGGTGGGCGCGCGCGAGGAGGGGTTCCGCTCAAGCAAATATAAGAAAGTTTTTGTAAGGTTTAGCTACTTTTAAGGCTTCTTATAGATAAGGGGAGCAATGTGGCGGGACGTTGCGTGAGTGGACCGTCGCTGGCGTCGCCGGCCACAAAGATCGCGATGTAGTGGTAGCCTACGTCGCAATTGAGGCACTGAACGCATGGGCTTTGTTTTCCCGATCGTTCTACTTATCTTGCGCACTTGGAGCGCTCACCGAACGGAAGAAAATCGTTGTGACAACGTCCACGCCGGATCCACTCGGCGCTGCCATCACCTGCTTTAGCAGCCGGGCACGTCCGAACGCCCAGGGCTTCTGGCACCGGCGGGACGAGCCTCCGTGGCACGATCCCAATGTTCTAATGAAGGTATGCGGAAATCTGGGGTGTTCGATCCGCGTCCAGATCGGGAACGCGTTTTCGCTGAGTCAGAATGTGTTCAACGATCTCCCCGTGTTTCGCAACTTCTTTGCTCATCGAAACGGGCAGACATCGCAAGCCGCCCAAAATGTCGCGCCGCGCTACATGCTGCCAACACATTTGTCCCCAACGGAGCTCCTGTTGTCTGTTAGTCCAGGAGCAACGGAAAGGGTGATACTCGAATGGCTTACCGAAATGTTGATAACCGCGGAGTTCCTCTGTAAAGCGTGACCAGCTTCATGATTTAGACAGCCCCGACGCCGCAATTTTTATTGCTAAGTTTCTAATGCGCTTGAATTTGAGCTGTCTCTCGTCGCAAGAACGCTCCTGTCAAAAAACTAAACTAAAGTCCGTCAAAAAAGTTCAATACCAGGGCATCCCACGCGGTCGCCGTTACCCGCGTCGGCCGCCCGGCTGGGGGAGGACCCTGCGGGGTGCCAGAAATATTTAAGTCACCCTCCTGGCCCGCGATGCCAAAGCACGATCGAAAACCAGTCCAACGAAGCGAGTGCTCACACGCCAGCGAGCAGAGCTGTAGGCGCGCCGGAAGGGATGCCCAACCTTGTCTGTCGGCGACGTCCAGCCTCGCTCACAATCCGCTTCTTTTCCGGGGCTTGGTGAAACCGAGAGCGCTTCGTTTCGTTCCGCCTTCATCATGAGCCTTTATTGAACAAGAAGTAGACAACTGAGGGCGCACGTTGGTTAATCCCGGATCAAATTCGGGTTGCGCGGCTGACCGTCGCTTATTTTAGTCCCCAAGTTTCCAGATGCTGTCGAAGGACATCGCCATTCGGCCGATTTCTCGACCGTGCGGTACGGGCGTACAGAAGGCTTGCGCAGCAACCTTCAAACGGAAATGATGGCGCGCCGCATTGGACAAATTACCGCCAGAACGGCATAGCGCCAATATGCGGAAAATCCGGAGCAAGAGTACCGCGCCGGAACTCGCCGTCAGGCGAATTGCGCATGGCAAGGGCTACAGGTACAGACTGCATAGCCGCATTTTCCCTGGGCAAGCCGGAACCGTCTTATTCGGGCGTTTACTGCTCTTTGCCTTCCTTCTTGAGATCGTTAAAGGTGTAGTTGTCTTCGCACATCATTTCCGTAATATGCCAGCCGGGCTGGAGTTCCAGCTCGCGGTAGCCCGACCAGGGTTTCGTGTAAGCCTTGGGATCGTCAACTGTGATCGCGACATGGAGCTTATCGCGCTCGGGGCGCGTGATCCGCTCGATTACGTGCAGCTGATCGGAATGTGGCAGGCCGGCACGATCAATCCAAGTCTTGTCGTTGAAGTGGACAGTGTCGATGACCAGCGTGTTGCCCTCCCACCAGCCAATCGAATGGCCCATCCACCAGGGATCTTCGTACTTGGGATGCTCGTGGCTCTCGTTCGTATAAATTTCCCGCGTGAAATGATTGAACTCATAAAGGAAATAGACCACGTGAGGAATCTGCACGATCTTAAGGGGAAACGGGTGAACCCAAATGCGGGGCACGCCGGTAGGAGCGCAACCGATGTGGTTGGTATCGGTCGGGTTGACCGGATCGGTGGAGTCCGTGACGGCGAGCGGCCCCCATGACGGTTTCGTGGCCAGATATTGCTTCTTGCCCCAAGGCGTCATCAGCGGAACGATGTCTTTATGTGAGCCTATGGAATAGCCAGCCCACTCGTGGGCGCTCGGAGGCATCTTGGGTTCCCACATGCCCGAAAAATCCGGTTCGCCCCAAGCCGTCTTTGGCACCTGCCACCCTGAATTCGTGGCTGCCGAATCCTCTTGCAAACTTTTCTTTGCCAAAGTTCCGGCGTGAAGCACCAGCACATAGGAGCACGCTAAAACTGCACTCAGAGCAATCACCCACTTCGGTAATTGACGATGCATCGATTCCGCTCCTTCCTCATCGAACAGGTAACCGCTCGCTCTTCAAGAAGCTACCGCAGCCGTTCAGTTCAAAACCGGTTGCGGCGGCGCTCAAAGAGGAATTTCCTTGCCATCCGGGCCGAAAAGGTGATGTACGGTCATGTCTTTGCGGCCGTTCTTGGCAGCGTATCCCTCAACCTTGATCTCTTCACCCGGGTGCAGCGTGTGTCCGTTCCAGCCAAAGTGCGCGAGGTGATTTGGCGCGGTCATTTCCACGCTCCAGTTCTGGATATTTCCATTGGCGTCTTTGACTGTTAGGCTGATCAGCGGATGTGGCTGAATGAATTGGAAGTCGGTAACGGTTCCAACCAAAGTAACAACTTGCGTAGTGTCATAGGCGGCACTGCCATGATGAGCCAGGGCCGGGAACGCGAGCAGCAAAACGGCTAGTGGCAATAGGACAGCAGTTGGTATGTATTTTGACATTGGAAGGACCTCCCTAAATTGCCGCGATTGTCCCATGTACCGTTCGCTACAGTCAATGAGCAGAGGTCGTCGAGCCAGTCGGAACAGGTCTCGGAGCTTATGCCTACCCTTCCCGAACCCCGAGCCGCCGATGTGCCGGTTGCAATCCGGCGGGTGCCGACAACGGTTACGCTGTAGTGTGCTTCGTTTCAAAAAGGGTCGCTACTCCGTCGAGGAACGACCCGTCCCTCTAGCCCGTAGCAACTCGGCCCGAGGCCCCCAAAAGGCGTTGCCGGAATTGCGTTCGGGTTTCTGATATCTACCGCCTTGATGTGGGCTCCGTCAATGCGCGAAATCCGTGCGGAATAGTATTTCTGCGGATGAGTCAGATGCTCATCCGACTCGGCAGCATCGTGATCGGCAAGGGTGTCGCAACACCTCTGCAGATCGCATCTAAATCCCGTTTGTGGGTCTGCTGGGCGCAACAGAAGAAAATGTCTCTCTACAGATTGCGTCAGATTACAGGCGTGACCTATCCGACGCTACTGAAGCTGTCCCACAATAAGGCGCAAATGTTCGATGCGCAGGTGTTGGACAAATTGTGCCGAGCGTTACGCTGCAAGCCTGGCAATTTGTTGGTGTGGAAACCCGAAAGATACCCGAGACTGCGGAAGAAATTCCAAAAGCGATAGCTCTACCGGAACTAATACTCCACTTGCCTGGTTTCAGCGGTTATCCGGATTGATGAGTGATCGACGCGGCAGCTCAGAAGAGCTCGCGCCCGACCACGTCGGCTGCGAAGTAAGAAAAGTTCCAGCCGAAGGAGACGGGTTTTTTCTTGGCTTCCCTCTTTATAGAACTTACCGGGCGCTAGCCCCCTCAGCGATACCAGGAAGCCTGTCTGCCAAGAGTTTCTGAATTGTTGCAAGGAGCTCGCCGCGTTTCGACTTATCTACTACCGCTTGAATGCCAACTTTTCGAGCTTCGGATTCGAGCTGAGGAGAAGCCAGGATACTATAAATCACAATAGGAACGTCAGGCAGAAGGGCGCGAATTTCTCGACCCGCCTTCAGCCCATCCAGCCGAGGCATCACCACATCGAGGATTACTAGATCAGGTTTCACATCGGCCGCCCTCTCGACTGCCGCTTGACCATTGTCCACTTCGTAGCAGACCTCCCAGTTTTCGCCGGAAACACGAATGAGCTGCGAGATCGCAACCCGTGCGCTTTCGTGATCGTCCGCGACCAATATGCGAATTGCCATCGCGATTCGTGAACTTCTTTGCAGGCAAGCCTAACAATGCGACATCGAGGGTCATGACCGCACACCGCCAGCTTATGCCGGGTACTCTACATTGCGGGGAAAGGGACAGCCTATACAGGAAAGTCTGTAATTTATCGAAAAACGATGTGACACCCAAAACCTGTAGGCGCAGGGCAAATCCTTTCGCCTGAACGAAGGTACCATTCCCTCACATTTCAGTCTCTCGATATCCTTTCGGCCACGAATGCACAGAGGCGACTGTCGCCAACAAAGGACTACTGGAGTGATGCTTCAATGATTGAAACAACACCAACATCCGCATGGCGAATTTTGATAGCCGATGATCACGAACTGATCAGAAAAGGTACACGCTCCCTTCTGGAGTCTCGGGGCAACACAGAAGTGTATGAGGCCGAAGACGGAAAAGAAGCTGTTGAGAAAGCCCGGGAACTGAAGCCTGATTTGGTCATTCTTGATATTTCGATGCCATTGTTGGATGGCTTCAGTGCGGCTCGGGAGATAAAGAAAGTCGCCCCTGACACTCCCATCCTGATCGTATCCTTGGGTCGAACGGTCGCTTTCGTAGAGATAGCCAAAAAGATTGGGGTGAGTGGGTATCTGACCAAAACCGAGGGCTCTACGGCTCTCCTAAAAGCGGTTGACGCCCTGCTCAGGCATGAAACTTTCTTCCCGGTCTAGAGTCTGGTTGTTCCAACTCCAACACCTAATTGCTTGGCAATCCAAAGATGGCGGAACGAAGAGTATCCGTTGCGGCGTGTTTTGCCCCGGTCGCACGCACTCCCCCGTCGCTACCTTCCGCAATCGGCAATCCGGCGCACGCAGTAGAAAATCGCTGAAAGCCTTTCGCCTTCGAAGGGAAGATTACCGTGTAGCTGTTGCGGATCGAACAGCAAGAGATCACCGGGTTTGAAAGCAATAGCAATCCGCCAACGGGCGAGTATCAGTTCGCCACCCGTAAATTTCCCCATCGGCATAAGTACGCTCATCACTCCCGGCAAGTTGCCATGATCGGCGTGACAGGCCGACCGTAGGTTCTTGATGATGTAAATCGTGGTGAACGCCGTGTTCGCGAGCTGCCATCGCGGACCCTTCTCTACCTCTGCCCGCTGGATGGCGTGAAGACTCGGCATGTGTTGCTTGTAGAGTTCGTCCACCCGTTTGATTAGGAGGTCGTTCTGGTCTAACATTTCGGGACGCTTAATACTCAGTGGAGTTTTGTGACAGGGCTGATCCGGTGTTGCATCCAGATAGCCGAGCATGCCGTGCCGCACGCCCTGCTTCTGTAGGAGTTTTAGCACGTTCTCGGGAACTACCCGGCGCTCCGAAAGAGTCCCATCCTTTCTCTGCCGGGGCAGTGATAATGAGCCTACGGCTGTCGCTCGATTGGTTGGCAATTCGTCCACCGTCTTCCAAAGTTCGTAGGCCGGTTTGTAAAGCTCCGGGTCAATCTGCTGCGTAAGCAGCACGGCGGGAATGCTTCCGTCCGGTGCCATAACCACGGTTTGCTGATTGATGGTCTGGTCGATGTGCGCAGGGGCAGGGTACTTTCCCTTCAGTTCCGCCGCCGCTTCTCTGTAGTCCCGCTTAAGCCAGCGCGTCTCCATGCTCCGGCGCATCCTCGAACGCGTCTCTTATATAGACGGCGCCTGTTGCGACTTCAGGATATGCGTCGCCTTCGTCCACCTCTGGACTGTTCTCCAGACGCTCACCCACCTGCGGAGGAGACTGGATTTCATCATGAATTGCCGAATCATTAACGATGCCGTACGTAATGTGAAGCCGCTTCACCAGGGCCATGATTTCCATTTCCGCGTAATACCAGTTCTCTGACTTCCGTAATGCATCCGTCGCATCCTTCCCTTCCCCACTCATGAACAGTGGAAGCCGGTAGATGCCATGAAGCCGAACACGTTCCTTGCGAACCGTCTTTTTCGTCCTATCGGCTTCTGTTTGTGATTTCGGTGAATGCCTGTCCGCCATGCCAACAGCCGCTTGTGCCTGGTGAGTGGCATCGCTGATTGCTTGAGCTTGCAAATCAGTTCCGGTGGGAAAAGCGCAGAATTTGCGTTTTTTTAAATCAGGCGGATTACGTAATAATGTCTTTGTCATCGTTTTGCTCCTCTTGATGCTGCGTCGAGATTGGGACTCCCGTCAGCATGGGTCAAAGGGAGCTGTTTTTTTGTGCCGATTACGGCACAGCAAAATGGAGTCTAAATAGCTGGGACAAATTAAGACGGGAAGGGTTAGCGACTGAGAAGTGTTTACCCAACTTTCTTGGGGAATCGCCTGCAGCTGTTCAAGATCGTGTCGGGGCTACATGATTCAGGTTTAGGCCGGAGCGGAAGACACCACATTTCCCACAGACTTCTGTGATTCCTGGGGCTGCGGCGAAATAACTCTCCCTCGAGCCCAATTCTATTTCTGCAGCAAAGCAATCAAAGCTTTTGGAGCGTGCCCCGCTTTTTGGGGCACGCTCGCCGCAGTGCGCCGAGGCCGGTTTTTGGCCGAAGGCGCACAAGGCGAAGCGATATACCTGTGCAACCAGTCTCTGCTCGCTGGGAGCCCAAAACCGGGCTCCCGACTCGCCGAACGAGAGCCCCAAAACCGGGGGCTCTCGTTCTGAAACAGAAATAAACAAAATGAATTTTACGGGGGGGGTCTCAAGGGGGGGAAATACCCTTGTTTATATAGGGGTCATTTTTTTAATTTTTTAAGATTTGCGGCCTTTTCACGCTTATTTTCTGATTCTTGTGATTTTACCGGCTTCAACACTTTGAAAACCAGTTTTCGACCCCTTGCAGGCGAAGCACTCCAGTAGCGGCCAATCCCTTTTCGCAGTAGTTCCATCGCAACGTTCTGGCCCATAGCATTCGTGTCTGCCGCCAAATTAGCCAGTGCAGTTTGTCCCAGGCCCGGATGCTCACGGATCAGGTCCCGCAAGATCCCTATCCGCCGATTCTTCTTTACTTCGATCGGGTCTTTCGCAGGCCGCAGGTCCGTGATGTGCCACCGTCCTTTCGCGTCCTTCTCGCTCCGCACTTCGAAAGAAAAGACGCCCTGTCCTCGTGGGCTGTACCTCTTTAACCAGGAATCTACCCGGACGACGACCTCGCGAAAACGGGAAGGCCGGGGACTCTCGGGGCTTTTGTGAACTACAAAGTTATGGAGTGTGTCGACCTTCGTCATTTTATCCGCACCTCCATAAAGAACGTTTGGCTGATATTTGCGGCTGTGATCGATCATCGAGCAAGTTGCTCCCACGTCACATAGCCTTCGAATGGCTGCATACACCGGTGCGACTTGCCCCGTGGTTTCCCCGCCTTCCCCGGCCTTCAGCAAGCTGCTCCAGCTGTCGAAGATCAGCCACGGTCCTTTTCCTGTTTTCTTGACACATATTTTGACGAATTGTTCCAAGGCTGGGTCGTCAGGCGTAGGGGTTTGCTTTCCAGTGAAGCGGTCCCATATTACGAATCTCCGGCCGGGAAGACCCAGCTTCATGTCTTGGTTTCGAGACTTGATGACGTCCGGAGGATTTTCGTAGTCAAGGTATAGAACTACTCTCTGCCGCGTTTCCATTCCCAGGAACGCTTCGCCGTCAGAAACCGCTCGTGCTGCCGCCAACAGACACGTGCTTTTGAATGATCCGTGCTCGCCGTAGATCAGTTGAATGCTCCCTTCCGCCAAGAAGGAATCGATCAACCAGCGACCTTCCTTCACGGATGACGGATCAAATTTTGGTATGGCCTTCCAGATATGCGCAACAGCCTGCATCGTAAGTCTGCGTACGTTTTTGTTTTTCATGCAGAATCTCCTTCGCCTGTGCTCTGTGGGCGGGCTGTCCGGCGAAGGAGCCGCTTTTAAGCGGCTTAGGGTGATACCCCAACAGCCGCCCATCAGAGGTGGGGTGCTGACGGTCGAGTCCGAGAGATTGCTGGATTCGTCGACAATCCAGCGTCCGGGCCAGCCGCCCAAATTAAGTTACTTTTTCCTTTTTCGTTGAATGACCGAGATGATGATCATCGGCGGGATTCGTGTGCCAGGGGCGTGCCACACTCCAGCGAAACTTGCGGTTTTGGCGTTTGCTGCGGAATGGAAATTAAATAACTTACGTGCGCTCAATACAGGGTAGTAATGCGACTCCCCCCGCCTCCACCATATAGTAACCAATGTTTTATTGGCTGCTTTTAGGTATAAAGAGTAATTGTCACGCAGTTGTAACGGTTTCAAAATGAGCGCCCATGCTTTGTGAACATCGGCTTCGAGCATTTCCTGTCTGCCCTTGATCCACGAAGAGTAATGCTTTTCGGTGATTTTCGAGGAAGAGTGCCCTAGAAGTTGCGCAACGTTCGTCAATGACGCCGCAGACATCAGGAGTTCGGCGGCGAAGGTATGGCGGAACCGATGCGCGTGTCCGTTTGAAACCTTCGCCAGCTTGAACAGTTTCTTTAGCGCCCGTGACAAACCCCGCCTCACAAGAAGCTGGCAAACCGAAAACTCCGCGCAACCATGTAAGTGCGATTTCTTCAATTTTTGCTGCAACGGGAGACATCACGGAAAAGGCAGCGTTCTGGTCCCAGATTCCAGCAAGCCAGTTCGCCGCCAGAGCGGCGGGCAGCGCGCCGCCCGTAACGAAGCCAAAATAGCGTCCGCCAGTGGTTGCCACGGTCGCTGGCGAGCCAATGTCGTCCAGCAGAGTAAGGACGGTCGCAGGATCTGAGGGAGACTCCGGGAGAGCTCCACCGAGGGCCGCGAGGCGTTCGACCGCTTCCGGCGAGGGTGCAACGCGCCGAGTCGCCATCCCCGACGCATACCGCGCTGCGCGTAGAGCCACTTCTTCCAAGAGTTCCTTCACAAGACCCTCCTGCCTATTCGCCGCTATTGTAATGGGTCCTGGCCCAGCACGGAGGACAGCCTTGAAGCCAGACAGTGTGCCGGGACAGCTCAGGTAACCATCCGCTGCCAGCGCCAACAAAACGTCGTCTGGATCAAAGACACACGGGCGACACCCAGACGACAAAAGAGAGCGAACTCCGCTCGGGGCGAGTTGCGATGATCTTATCCCGCAGAAGCGGGACTCGAAGGCGGCGCCAGCGCGGCGCCGCCGGGGCGCGAGTTCCCTACAACGAGTTGAGGAAGGCGACCAAATCGGCCTTTTGCTCGTCCGTGAGGCCCATCTGGAAGCGCAGGTTGTAGAAGTTCACGACCTGCTGGAGATTCGCAGCGGCGCCATTGTGGAAATAGGGAGCGCGCGCGGCGAGGCCCCGCAGGATCGGTCCTTTGATCCGAATCATGTCGGAACACTGGCCGGTGATCAGCGCCCTGCCGGGATCGGAGGTGAAAAAGGTGAGCGTCTGGCCTGGATTCTGAGGATCGGGGCAATTACTGATCTCGAAGATGGGAAGATCGGCCACGTCGAGCTGCGACAGGGCGGAGGCGAGCTGCGGGTTTTGCTCGTAGGCCGCGGAATGACTGGTGCCGATATCGAGCGGCACGGGCAAGGAATGATCGCCAACGTTCGGCGAATCGTGGCACGTGGTGCAGGTACCGGCGATGGCCTCAGGCTTGCCAAGAGCGGCACTGTCGTTGAGACCGCTGACGGCGGTGATGGTGAGCGGGAAGTTGTTGAAAATGTCCTCGCCGGCGGCGATGGCTGCGCGCGGAGCACTGGCAGACCGCTGGTAGCGGTCATCTCGGCGGCTCACGCGGAGATTCGACCAGGGCACAAAAATCGAGAAAACAGCGGAGTCGAAGGGCGCACCGGAGGGATTTCCGCCGAGTGGATCGTTGATCCCCGGGAAGTAGCTCTGGTCTTTGAGAGTGCGCGGGCCGCCCTGGGCGCCATCCGAGTCGAGCCATCCGGCGGAATTGTCCCAAACCTGCGCGCTATAGAGGCCCGATTCGAAAGCGACGATTTCAGAAAGCTGTTCATCCGTGGGAGGCGTCGAGGCCTGGGCGTGGCCGAGCGTGGCATGGAGGGCCTGGCTCTTCAGATCGGTGACGAGGTTCGCCGCGAATGTGCTGGCGTTGTTGAGAGGAGCGATGGTTTCGCGGCCATCGACCATCACGGCACTGAGGAAATTCAAATTGGTGGCCGGAAGCGGACGACGGTAAACGGAAACGATTTCCTGTCCCGTACCGGGATCACGGAGCAGGGCGCACCCGTAGGGATCCATGACGACCGAAATCGCGAACTGGGCGTTGGCCGGAACGGGCAAGGCGATGCGAAAGAGACCGTTCTGGAGCAGCATGCTATGGCCCTTTGCGTCGCCTGGCGCCACGTTCGGGCAATTCGCGCCGTCAACTGCGGCGAAAAGAGGATCGCTCCCCCGCGCGCGCACAAAAAGCTTTCGGGCGTCGCTTGCACTCAGGCCAAAGGCGTTGCCCGGGGTGTGGCAGGTGGCGCAGCTGCGGCCGTTGGTCCCGAGGTCCTGAAAAAAAGGATTGCTTGTATCAAGAGGGCCGGCGGTATTAAACGTGGCGACCAAGCCGGTGGGATCGCGGAAAGGCTCCAAATTCAGAATGAAATTCCGGGGACGATTTTGCGTCCAACTGGTGGCGGCAACCATCACGATCGCGATAAAGGCGAGCGATGCGGGTATCACGTAGCGGTGACTTAACGAAGTCCGGAGGATTCCGTGGATGGAATTCCGCCAGACACAGTTCGAACGGACGGCAGCTTCTCGCTCTTGCATATTTTTCCCTCCATGCGCGGACACGCCTCTCAGAAATCATGCATCAGTTGTTCCGGGGACGATGCGGTGCCGTCAGTATCGCGGAGGAGCGGAATGGATTCAAGTCATCTAAAAGGCTACTTTGGCGACAAGACAAAAAACAGCAAGGTGCGAGAGGAACGTTGTGGCCACCGGCGGGTGTTGCGATGCGAAAACGCGGCGAAGACCGTTTCAAGCACGCGTGCTTTTGCGCGCGGAACTGCCGCTCCCGGAGCGTCGCGATCCCAGGCGCAATTCTTCGGGATGTTCGCGAAGGTAAGATAGAAGGCGGCGGCGCTTCTCTTTTCCGCGCCGGACCATCCATTCTTCCTGCGGCAAGTGATTCGGGATCAGGTCCGGGAGGCATTGGGAGGTGCGGCGATAAGCCGAGAGCCATGTCTTCTTGACCGCAGGTAGAGAGATGCCCAGTGCCGCGGCAAGCTCTTGGTCGGTTAGCCCCCCGAGTGCGGCGAGAAGCAACATCTGTTCACCACTGCTGAAACCGACGCGGGGCGGCTGATAGTTAAAGAGCGCGCCGACCCAGGAGCCGGTACGGCTGAGCTCGGTTTCGCGCGTTAGGCCGACGACATGGGGCTTGCGGACGATCTCCTCGAGGGGTTCAAACGCCGATTCCCAATAACGCCCCTGAGCCGGATCCCAGAACAGGCCACCGGCAGCCACGGCCCACTGCAAGCCCGGCACGGTATCGTACTGTGCGGTGATTGCCTCTTTCCAAAACAATCCGCGGTGTAGTTCGATGAACGTGTTCACAAGCTTTTGAAACACGTCGTTTCTCTGATCGAATCCAGGGAGCGGAGCACCTTCCCACACGAGGAGGTTGAGACCTTCTTTCGAATTGGCTTCGCGAAGTTTCCGATCGGAAAGGACCGGAGAGCGCCCTTGCATGACTCGCTTGGCCAGTTCGGGGCCAAACCAGAAAGGCGAGGCCTTCAATTCATGAAGGAAGGCGTCGTCAACGACCACGCTGACGCCGAAGCCGCAAATGGTGATACGACCCCCCTCCACCTCCTCCAATACGATGGCGCACAGAGCCTCAGAACCGAGAAGGCGAAGCCAGGATGGGCCCAAATGCCGGATGGCGCGTCCGTAGCGCGGACCGACGACTGGGTGCGCCGCGACGACTTTGGCGCACTCGTGGACGTCACGCGGCTGCATCGGGCGGTGTCTCAGGGTCATAAAAAAACCGGAAGTAAGATAGCAAACTACGCGGCTTGCTTTACAGTCATTGTTTATATCCATTCCGTAGATCGAGCGCGCCGGTTTTGCCGGACGGAGAGTTAAAGGTGAGTGGTGACGCGAAGTTTCCTGGAGATGGGCGGGGAGGAGATTTGTGTCCGCTCGCCACTAACACAGGTTGTTTTCCAGACTGCCGCAAATAAACTGACGCACCAGAAAAATACGGATCACCTGACGGGTGATTGAACTGAACCGTGACGGATTTTTGTCCCGAAGAACCTGGACGTAAAACTACCCGCACTTTGGAAACTTTTTGTGGAGTAGTGCGGGCAGCAACACTAGGCACGCAGGGTTGAGTAGAAGGATTCACTTGGGAATTCTGAGCCTTCGCGGTTCCCTTGACCTGTTGAATCTGGTTCGATTTGTGCTGATTTAGCGGCCACACGATAGCGTCCATCTAAATCTCCTTCGGCGAAGTTCCAGTCACTGCAAACTGACCTTCTTAGCGGAAAGACGTACTATACATGATGGCGAATCTACAGCGAAGATGCTATTTGCCGTCAAATATGTGAAGTCCGAACGTGCCTGTCATCCGTGTGCACAATTGTGGTGCAGTCGTTTTTTAACTCATTCCGACAGGATGCGATGGGCTCTGGGACACCGTTTGGGTCGAAGTGAAAACGCACAGAGTTTCATCGGTCTTACCTGCTAGTTCTGCATGGCACCATGTGGTTGAATGGGGTTGTCTTCGCACGAGTGCTCTTCAAAAAGTTTCAAAAGTGAAGATGGATGTTTTTTCTTCATTTCGTCTGTGAAGAACCAAGCGCATCGGCTAAAAGACGGTTCAGCTCAGGACGTGAATCCTTGGCACCCGAGATTCCCGCGTCGATGTATTCGTCCGTGATTTGCCAGCCGCCGCTGGCAGTATTCCCGCAACTCGCGCAACTGCATTTCCGGGTCTTGACCGTTTGCGGTGCTGACGCGTGCGTAGATGGCCGTTTTCATGTTTTCCTCTCTGTTTTACCCAAAACTGGGTTCTGGGCTGCTAAAACTGCCTCCCAAACCGACTGGAAAAGGCCGATGCGGGGCAATATGGGCCTCTTTGGAGTGAAATAGTGGGTAAGTGGCTTGGCAGAGCCAAACTTGCCATTGAGACTGTGATTCCGGCGGTGAAAAGAGGGCCATGCGGGTTTTAGCCTATATCAGCACTCTGCGTATGTAAATGGGAGCATATGTGTGCGATACTTGATATGGGCAGCTCAGGAGGGTACGGCAGGCATGATTGTTTGCAAGCTTTGCGAGATAGTGAAACAGAAGAAAATGTCTCTCTACAGATTGCGTCAGATCACAGGCGTGACCTATCCGACGCTGCTGAAGCTGTCCCACAATAAGGCTCAAATGTTCGATGCTCAGGTGTTGGACAAATTATGCCGGGCGTTGCGCTGCAAGCCTGGCGATTTGTTGGCTTGGAAACCCGAAAGATACCCGAGACTGCGGAAGAAATTCCAAAAGCGCTAGGTCTACCGGAACTAATACTCCACTTGCCTGGTTTCAGCGGTTTATCGGGATTGACGAGTGATTGGCGCGGCTGTATCAGTTTGTGCTGCCGCGTCGTTCATCGGACGTTACCGGACCTTGACAACTCGCCTTAGACGGTCGCAGACATGTTCAAGCGTTCGATAAAGCTCGTCGACGTCTTTGGATTCGTTGTTCACCTGGCTGGCATCGAGATCGGCGATCACTTCCCTACAAAGGTTGATTGTGCGCCGAATCCGTTCGGCGGCTAGAACGGAAAGCAGTTCGCCATCATCCAAACCACGAAGCTGGTACTCTCGCAGCTGTCGAACCGTCCCTGCGGCCTTGCGGATGTAATCCACCGCTTCGCGATATTCGCCCAGTAGACGAAGGTCGATGGCCTCGCATTGCAGAGCCTTTTCGAGATTCCACAGTTCGACGCTGGTCTTTTCAACCTGCAAATTCACCCCCCAAAAGCTCTCGTTGGGAACGATCAGCTCGACGATGATGCCATTTGCAACCCCTTCGCGCCCGCCCGGTGCGGCCAGTACTCTCGCTTCCGCCGTTTGCGCAGAGAGAAAGTTGGCCAGGGTAACTCTGGTGCCCAGCTCCGGATAAACGGACATCTTCAGAAAGCCACCATTGGCATTGACTTGCCGAGCGACAGCATCCTCCTTGACCACGATACCGTCCGTTCCACGCCAGCTCACCTCAATCGGAACCACCACAGCGAAGCGATGGCTTTTCCGGCGCTCTAGTCTTGTGCCATCCGCGCTCAAAGGGCGTTTTTTGATCGTCAAGGTTTCATCCTGGCGGCTGGACTTCCCAGCTCGTTTGTTGTTTTTTGCCTACCTGATTGCAGAGCGTGTCCGCAAATAGACTAGAATACTGCCCGGCTGAAATACTACTGATCTAGAGGACAGGTGCGAATAGGGCCGTCCACACAACATCTGGAGCGCCCTTCGCCCCACGTTATCTGCGCGTAAGGCCGCGAGACTTGATCCAATCGAGGCTCTGCGTTATGAATGAGCTGTTCCGCCGATCTCGGAAGGCCGGAAGAGATGGGGAAGGTCTTTACTGCCTTTCAAACGTATCTTGAACGAACAGGCGGCCCGCGTGAATCGCGCCGTAAGCGTTGCCGCCGATGGAAGTATCTCAGGTTGCCAACTTATTGAATATCGCATAATATAGCGACATTTGTCGGGTATCGTGCATCTAACCTGGTATGGGAAACCCTGCTGGAGTGAAACGTGATTTCGATGCCCTGGAACGACGAAGGTTTCAGGCCTTGCGGCT
>Ga0307374_10001899_pt1 | contig 38202 bp, 37 predicted proteins | sample OX3MG_FD_202532 | JGI IMG/M metagenome (GOLD analysis project Ga0307374, IMG submission 202532) | Soil microbial communities from Risofladan, Vaasa, Finland - OX-3 | ecosystem: Environmental > Terrestrial > Soil > Coastal area > Acid sulfate soil | place: Finland: Risofladan, Vaasa | collected... | reverse complement strand
ATTGCCAACAAGCTCGAACTGCTGGACGCGCTCGACGGCTATTTCGCCGGCTCGCTGAAGCTCGGCAAGTCGGGCGACCCCGAAGTCGATCGCCTGCCGGCCGCCGAGGCGCTCGGCGAGCGCGTCGCACTCGCCGGCGCCCTGGTCGGCCGCGCGCGCGCGCGCTGGCGCTACCTGCTCGAGGCGATGGACACGCCGCTCGCCGCCGCCGACGCGCGGCTGCTCGGCGCCGCCGCGCCCGCGAACGGCGGCGGGGCGCGGGTCATCGACCGTCTGCAGGACCGCTCCATCCGCGTGAGCTGGAAGATCGAGGTGCGCGCCGAGCTCGAGCGGATCCTCGGCGGGGCGCAGTTCGCGCCGGTACTCGCCGAGTGCGACGCACTGCACGGGCGGATACTGCACGGCCGGGTGTTCGTCGCGCTGCACATGCATGCGGGCGACGGCAACGTGCACACGAACATTCCCGTCAACTCCGACAATTACGCGATGCTGCAGACGGCGAACGCCGCGGTCGCGCGGATCATGCGCATCGCGCGCGAGCTCGACGGCGTGATCTCGGGAGAGCATGGCATCGGCATCACGAAGCTCGAATACTTGACCGACGCGGAACTCGCGCAGTTCCGCGCCTACAAGGCGCGCATCGATCCGCAGGGGCGGTTCAACAAGCATAAACTGATGCCGGGCGCCGATCTGCGGCGCGCCTACACGCCGAGCTTCAACCTCCTCGGCCACGAATCGCTGATCATGCAGCAGTCGGACATCGTCACGATCGCCGACGCGATCAAGGATTGCCTGCGCTGCGGCAAGTGCAAGCCGGTGTGCGCGACCCACGTGCCGCGCGCGAACCTGCTGTATTCGCCGCGCAACAAGATCCTCGCGACGTCCCTGCTGATCGAGGCCTTCCTGTACGAGGAACAGACCCGCCGCGGCGTCTCGATCAAGCACTGGGACGAGCTCGCGGACGTCGCCGATCACTGCACCGTGTGCCACAAGTGCGAAGCCCCGTGCCCGGTCGACATCGATTTCGGCGACGTGTCGATGGGCATGCGCGACCTGCTGCGGCGCATGGGCAAGAAGCGCTTCAACCCCGGCACCGCGGCGGCGATGCTGTTCCTCAACGCGACCAATCCGCGAACCATCAAGGCGGCCCGCAAGCTCATGATCGAGTGGGGTTACGGCGCGCAGCGCGCCGCGAGCCGCGTACTCGCGCGCTGGGGTAGGGCGCAGACCCGCTCACCGCCGGCGACGACCGGCAAGCCGCGCGTCGTCGAGCAGGTCGTGCATTTCGTCAACAAGCGAATGCCGGCCGGCATGCCGTCGAAGACCGCGCGCGCGCTGCTCGACATCGAGGACCGCAACTACGTGCCGATCGTCCGCGACCCGGTGCGCACGAGCAGCGACTCGCAGGCCGTGTTCTACTTCCCGGGTTGCGGGTCGGAACGCCTGTTCTCGCAGGTCGGCCTCGCCGCGCAGGCGATGCTCTGGCACGTCGGCGTGCAGACCGTGCTGCCGCCCGGCTACCTGTGCTGCGGCTATCCGCAGCGCGGCGCAGGCGAATTCGCCCAGGCCGACAAGATCGTGACGGACAACCGCGTGCTGTTCCACCGCGTGGCAAATACGCTGAACTACCTCGACATCAAGACCGTCATCGTCAGCTGCGGCACCTGCTTCGATCAGCTGCAAAGCTACGAGTTCGACCAGATCTTCCCCGGCAGCCGGATCCTCGACGTGCACGAGTTCCTGATGGAGAAGGGCGTACGCATCGAGAACGTGACCGGCGTGCGCTACATGTACCACGATCCCTGCCATTCGCCGATGAAACAGCATGCGCCGCTCACAGTGGTGAATACGCTGATGAACGCCGAGCGCAACGGCCGCATCGACAACAATGAGCGTTGCTGCGGCGAATCCGGCACGCTCGCGGTCACGCGACCCGACATCTCGACGCAGGTGCGCTTTCGCAAGGAGGCCGAACTGCGCGGCGAGGCGGCAAAAATCCGCGACGCCGGGCATGCTGGGGCGGTGAAGATCCTGACTTCCTGCCCCTCCTGCCTGCAGGGCCTGAAGCGCTTCGAGGACGACGTCGGCGTCGAGGCCGACTACATCGTCGTCGAGATCGCCAGGCACGTGCTCGGCCCCGACTGGCTGCAGGAGTACGTGCGACGCGCGAACGCCGGCGGCATCGAGCGAGTGCTGGTTTAAGGCGCGCTCAGACGTTCAGCAACAGGTGCTCACGCTCCCAAGAGCTGATGACCTGGGCGAACGTCTCGTATTCGGCTTCCTTGACGGCCGTGTAGGCGAGCACGAAGCGGTCGCCGAACAGGTCGACGAGCGGCTTCGATTCGCGCAACAGCCGCAGGCTCTCGGCGAGCGAGCGGGGCAGCGCGATCGCAAGATCGTAGGCACTGCCGGAGATCGGCTCCGAGGGCTTCAGGCCCTCCACCATGCCGAGATAGCCGCAGGCGAGCGACGCGGCAATCGCGAGGTAGGGGTTGGCATCTGCCCCGCCGAGCCGGTTTTCCACGCGGCGCGCATCGGGGCTCGACATCGGCACGCGCAGGCCCGCGGTGCGGTTGTCGTATCCCCAGTGCACATTGATCGGCGCCATCGAGTAGCGGCTGATGCGCCGATAGCTGTTCACATTCGGTGCGAATAGCGACATCGCCGACGGCAGGTAGCGCTGCAGTCCGGCGATGTGGCCGAAGAACAGTGCCGAGGGCGTGCCGTCCGGGTTGCTGAAGATGTTCTTGCGGGTCTTCGCGTCGACGATGCTCTGATGCAGGTGCATCGCGCTCCCCGGCTCCTTGGCCATGGGCTTGGCCATGAAGGTCGCGTACATCTTGTGCCGCAATGCCGCCTCGCGGGCGGTGCGCTTGAACAGGAACGCCTGGTCGGCGAGGCTCATCGGATAGCCGTGCAGCAGGTTGATCTCCATCTGCGCGGCGCCGGACTCGTGGATCAGCGTGTCGATCTCGATGTCCTGCGCCTCGCAGAACGAGTACATGTCGTCGAACAGCGGGTCGAACTCGTTGACCGCCGCGATGCTGTACGCCTGGCGGCCGATCTCGGGGCGCCCCGAGCGGCCGACCGGCGGCTTCAGCGGATAGTCCGAATCGATGTTCGGCTCGACGAGAAAGAACTCCAGTTCCGGCGCGACCACCGGCTCCCACCCGTGGGCCTCGTACAGGTCGAGCACGCGTCGCAGCACGTAGCGCGGTGCCATCGTCACCGGCCGGCCGTCGCCGTAGAAGCAGTCGTGGATCACCTGCGCGGTCGGTTCGGCAGCCCAGGGCACGACACGCACCGTCTTTGGATCGGCCTTGAGCACGATGTCGATGTCGGACGGATTCATCGCGCTCTGGTCTTCCGGGTAATCGCCGGTCACGGTCTGCAGGAAGATCGCCTCGGGCAGGCGCATGCCCTCCTCCTCGGCGAACTTCTCCGCCGGCATCAGCTTGCCGCGCGCGACGCCGGCCATGTCGGGGATGATCGCCTCGACCTCCGAGATGCCATGCTCCTTGAGGAACTGCTGAATGATGCTCATGAATCACCTTGCCTCTGCGTACTGCCGGCTCGCCTCGCCGAACGCGGTGAACAGTGCGCGGGAAAACGGGTTGCCCTCGAAGCGCCACTCGGGATGCCATTGCAGCCCGAGCGCAAAGCGGCGCGCCTGCTCGACCCGAAACGCCTCGATCACGCCATCCGGCGCGCGCGCCTCGACACTCAGACCGCGGCCGAGCTTCTGGATGCCCTGCCAGTGCAGGGAATTCACGGAGAGCCGGTCGCGATCCGCGATTTTGCGCAACTGCCCCCCGGGATCCAGCAAGACCTCGTGGGCCGGCCCATATTGAGCCTCGAGCGGCAGAGAGGCATCGTCGCGGTGGTCGATGTGGCCCGGTACCTCGTGCAGGCGTTGCCACAGCGTGCCGCCGTAGGCGACGTTCATTTCCTGGAAGCCTCGGCAGATCGCGAGCACCGGCAAGCCGGCGGCGATCGCGCCTGGAATCAACGGAAGCGTCGTAGCATCGCGATCTGGGTCATGCAGGGTCCCCGGCACACTCGCCGGTCCTCCGTACTGGTGGGGTTCGACGTTGGTCTCGCTGCCGGTGAACAGCAGTCCATCGCACCGTGCGAGGAGCGATTCGAGTTCGAGTTTCGCGCCGAGCGCTGGAATGAGCATGGGAATCGCATCGGCGCCGTCGGCGACGGCGGCGATGTACTTCTCGCCGACCATATGGAAGTAATGCTTTCCAAACTGCCGGCGATCGGCTGCAATTCCGATGAGCGGCTTGCGAGACATGTTTAAGATGTTAAACGCCCGGGGAAATAGCCGGGCTTTCACTACGCGCCCATTACACCACAGTCCCCGCACCGCGTCCCGGCCCCACCGCACTGAGAGCCTAAGATTCAGGCATTTCCGAGACTTAGCGAAGTATATTGCGGTGCAATATGACGGGTTTCATGCGCTCGCGCCGGCAAGCCCATAAGCCCACGCGGCTGTCAAGCGAGATGAAATCCTAAACACCTGGTGCGAACACCGCGGCGGGTCCGTCAGCGCCCGCGCAGCACGAAACAGCGGTGGATGCGCGGGTTACGGGCGAAATCCCGCGGGATGGTCCGCGCAGTGATGTCCTCGACCCGCCACTCGCCGAGCACCCACGGTGCGAGCTTGAAGCGACTGTAATTGGTCGAGAACACCAGCTGCCCACCGGGGCGCAGCAGCGCCATCGCGCGCCGCAACAGAGCGGGGTGATCGCGTTGCACGTCGAGCACGCCGTGCATGCGCTTGGAATTCGAGAACGTTGGCGGATCGAGGAACACCAGATCGAATCCGGGACCCGCCGCGGCGCGGCTATCGAGCCACTCGAGGCAATCCGCGCGCTGCTGGGTATGCTGCGGCGCGGCGAGCCCGTTCAGCGCCAGGTTGTCCTGCGCCCACGCGAGGTAGGTGTTCGACAAATCGACGCTCACGCTCGAACGTGCGCCGCCCGCAGCCGCATGGACGGTCGCGGTCCCCGTGTAACAGAACAGGTTGAGGAAATCCGCGCCTTGGGCCCGCTCGCGCAGCAGCGCCCGGGTCAGTCGATGATCGAGGAACAGTCCGGTGTCGAGGTAATCGCGGAAGTTGACCCAAAACGCGAGGCCGCGCTCACGGACCTCGTGGCGCTGCTCGGTGGCCGCGTGCTTCTCGTACTGCGCCGCGCCCTTCTGCGGCTTGCGGGTCCGCGAATGCACCTGAGCGACCGGCACCTCGAGTACCTGCGGCAGCACCGCCAGCACTTCGCGGCGCCGTTCGCGTGCACGTTCGCGATCGACGCTCCTCGGCGGCGCATACTCCTGCAGATAGACGTGCCGCGGTTCACGGCCGTACAGGTCGATCGCGAACGCGTACTCCGGCATGTCGGCGTCATACAGCCGGTAGCATTCGATGTCCTCGTCGCGGGCCCAGGACTCGAACTTCAGCAGATTCTTGCGCAGGCGGTTGGCGAACATCTGCGCCCCGGCGCGCGCCGCCCAGCGGATCTGCACCGCCGCGGCCGGCTCCTGCGCGCTCTTCGCATCCAGGTCGAAACGCAGCAGGCGGCATTCGATCGGCCCGTTGAACACGCGGTGGCTGCGCTTCGCGTGCACGCCCAGATGTCGCGCGAACGGTGGATTGCCCGTGAGGACCGCGGCCTGCCAGCCGCCAAACTCCTCGCGCAGGACGCGGCCGAGATCGGCATACAGCGACGGCAACTCCGAATCGGCGCCGATCCGCTCGCCGTACGGCGGGTTGCAGACGAGCAGGCCCGGTTCGCCCGACGGCCGGCGCTGCGCGGACAGCAGCCGCTGCTCGACGTGGATCCAGTCGGCAAAGCCCGCTGCCGCCGCGTTCGCCAGCGCGCCGCGCACCGCGTCCGCGTCGGCGTCGCTGCCCTGGATGCAGCGCCGCGACTCGCGCGCGCCGCGCCGCGTGCGCGCTTCGGCGCACAGGCGCTGCCAGAGCGCCGCGTCGTGGCCGCGCCAACCGCTGAAGCCGAAGTACCCACGCGACAGGCCGGGCGCGGCATCCGCAGCGATCGCCGCGCCCTCGGTCAGGAACGTGCCGGAACCGCACATCGGATCGACCAGCGTGCCGCCGCGCGCATGGATCGTCGGCCAGCCGGCGCGCAGCAGCATCGCGGCGGCGACGTTCTCCTTGAGCGGCGCGCGCCCCGCCGCCACGCGGTAGCCGCGCCGATGCAGGCTCTCGCCGGAGAAGTCCAGAGACAGGCGGGCCTGCGGGCCGTCGACGTGCAGGTGCAGGAGCACGTCGGGCCGCAGCGGGCGCACGTCCGGGCGAGCACCCGTCGACTCGCGCAGCGAGTCGCAGACCGCATCCTTCAGCAGTTGCGACACATAGATCGTATGCCGGAGCGCGGCGTTGCCGCCGCTGGCGGAGCAGGCAAGCGTCGCGCCGGGCGCGAGGTGTTGCCGCCAGTCGACGCGCATCAGCGCCGCGTGCAGGTTCGCCGCCGAGGCCGCATCGAACGTCCCCAGACTCAGGTAGACGCGGGTGGCGGTGCGCGACCAGAGGCAGGCGCGATAGCCGGTCTCGAGCGGACCCTGGAAGCGCACATCATGGCTGCGCTCCCGCAGATCGCTCGCGCCGAATTGCGCGAGCTCCTCGGCGAGCACCGACGCGGCGCCGACCGGCGCCGTCGCGATCCATTGCAACGGCTCGGCGCTCACGCGCACGATCCCGATCTGCGCGATCCGCTGGTGCGCGGCGTTGCCGCCGGCCGTTTCCAAGTGGACGAACGCGAGCTCGCGCGGCAGCCCGGATCGTCAGCCGCGCCCATCGAATGAGACGATCGGATGATAGAGATCGGGACGCCGGTCGCGGAACACTCCCCAAGCCTCGCGCTGGCGGCGGATCTCGTCGAGATCGAAACGCGCGGTCAGCACTGCCTCGCTCTCGCGGTCGGCCTCGGCGAGCTTCTCGCCGGTCGCCGAGGCGATGAACGAGGAACCGTAGAACTCCATCGTGTACTTCTCGCCCCGCTCGATGCCGATGCGATTCGACGCGGCCAGCGGCATGAGGTTCGCCGCCGCATGCCCCTGCATGGTGCGCTGCCAGTGGCCGCTCGAGTCGAGCTGCGGGGCCTGCGGCTCCGAGCCGATCGCGGTCGGGTAAAGCAGGACCTCGGCACCCTGCAAGGCCATCGCGCGGGCCGCCTCGGGAAACCACTGATCCCAGCAGATGGCGACGCCGAGCCGCCCGTAGGCAGTCGGAAACACACGGAAGCCGCTGTCGCCGGGAGTGAAATAGAACTTTTCGTGATACCCCGGGCCCTCGGGGATGTGCGACTTGCGGTAGCTGCCGACGACGGCGCCGTCCGCGTCGATGACGACGACCGTGTTGAAGAACGCGGTGCCGGCGCGCTCGAACACGCTGACCGGCAGGACCACGCCGAGCTCGCGCGCGACGCCACTGAAATGCTCGACCGCCGGATGGCCGCCGAGCGGCTTGGCGAGATCGAAGTGGCGCGGATCGTGGTCCTTGCAGAAGTAGGGCGTTTCGAACAGCTCCGGCAGCAGGATTACGTTCGCGCCGCGCGCCGCCGCCGCGCGAACGAGCTTCTCGGCGCGCGCGACGTTGCCGTCGCGGTTCCAGTCGCAGGCCATCTGCGTCGCGGCGAGGGTGATGATGCTCATGGGGGCGTCATGGTTGCGCAAAGGCCTCCGCCGGCCGGGGCTAGAACGTCGGCGGCGCGCTCGCGCTGACGATCTCACACGACTCGCGCGAGCTGTTGCGGAAGCGGTGCGGCAAAGTGCTGCGGAAATAATACGCGTCGCCGGCGTTCAAAGTGCGCGTTTCGCCGCCGACCGTCAGATCGATGCGACCGCGCACGACCACGCCGCCCTCCTCGCCGCCGTGGGTCAGCATCTCCTCGCCGGTGTCCGCGCCCGGTTCGTACAACTCATGCAGGATCGACATGCCGCGCTTCGCGAGGCCGCTGCCGACCAGACGCAGATCTACCCGCCCGGTGCCGATTTGCGCAAGCTCCTCCTTCGGGAAGAACACCTGCGGCTGCAGCGCCAGATCCAGCGTGAAGAAGTCGGCCAGCGCCATCGGCACACCGTCGAGAACTTTCTTCAGACTGCTGACCGAGGGGCTCACGCGGTTCTGCTCGATCAATGAGATCAAGCCGTTGGTGACGCCCGCCCGCTTCGCAAGCTCACGCTGGCTCAAGCCGTACATTTGCCGTACGGCTCGCAAATGGGCGCCGACATCCAGGCTCATGGTGTTGAAGATACTAAACAGTTGGATCACTATTTCGCCCGGAATTGAGGAAAGTGTCAATTTTTCTTATCATTGTCGCCTCGAAGCCGTTCAACGGCACCACCGCCTTGCAAGGACCCCAACCATGAATGCCAAGCCGTCCCCGGCTCCCTCCCCGAGCGAACTCCAGGCGTTCTGGATGCCCTTCACGGCGAATCGCCAGTTCAAGGCGAATCCCCGTTTGCTCGTGCGCGCGCAGGGCATGCGGTATTGGACGGCCGACGGCCGCGAGCTTCTCGACGCGGTCGCTGGCCTTTGGTGCGTCAACGCCGGGCACGGACGGCGCGAGATCGCGGAGGCGGTCGGGGCGCAGCTCGCGACGATGGAGTTCGCGCCGACGTTTCAGATGGGCCACCCGAGCGCGTTCGAGCTCGCCAACCGGCTCGCGGCGATCGCCCCGGCCGGACTCGATCGCATCTTCTTCACCAATTCCGGCTCCGAAGCGGTCGACACGGCCTTGAAGATCGCGATCGGCTATCAACGAGCGCGCGGCCAGGGCCACCGCACGCGCCTGATCGGTCGCGAGAGGGGCTATCACGGGGTTGGTTTCGGCGGCATGTCGGTCGGTGGCATCGTCACCAACCGCAAATTCTTCGGTTCCTCGATGCTGCCGGGCGTCGATCATCTACCTGCGACACTGTCGCTGGAGCACAACGCGTTCAGCCGCGGCCTGCCGCCATGGGGCGCACATCTGGCGAACGAGCTCGAGCGCCTCATCGCCCTGCACGACGCCTCGACGATCGCCGCGGTCATCGTCGAGCCGGTCGCCGGATCCGCCGGCGTCATCCTGCCGCCGGTCGGCTATCTGAAGCGGCTGCGTGAGATTTGCGACAAGCACGACATTCTGCTGATCTTCGACGAGGTGATCACCGGTTTCGGCCGTGTCGGCAAGGCGTTCGGCGCGCAGGCGTTCGACGTCACGCCCGACCTGATGACCACGGCGAAGGGCTTGACCAACGGCGCGGTGCCGATGGGTGCCGTGTTCGCCGCTCGCAAGATCTACGACGCGTTCATGCAGGGGCCCGAGCACACGATCGAACTGTTCCACGGCTACACCTACTCGGCGCATCCGGCCGCATGCGCGGCCGCGCTCGCGACGCTCGACATCTACGCCGCCGAAGGTCTGCTGACCAGGGCCGAGACGCTGGCGCCCCACATGGAAAGCGCGGTGCATGGACTGAAGGGACTGCCGCACGTCATCGACGCACGCAATTGCGGCATGATCGGCGCGGTCGAAATGCAGCCGCGCGCCGGCCGACCAGGCACGCGCGGGTACGACGTGTTCCTGAAATGCTTCGAGCGCGGCGTGCTGGTGCGCCAGACCGGCGACATCATCGCGCTCTCGCCCCCGCTGATCGCCGAACCGGCCGATCTGGCGCGCATCGCCGAGGTGCTCGCCGAATCGGTTCGCGACGCCGCCTGATCCGTAGCGGGGACGGTGGTTCGCGGCGCGGCGCGCGCGGGTTACGGCTTGCGCGTGGGCTTGGGTTCGAACACCGCGTACCACTTGCGGCACGGCGCGAGCACCTCCCAGCTTCCCTCGAAGCCGGCGGGGACGACGAAGGCCGCGCCCGCGCCGAATTCGCGGCGCTCGCCGGTCGCGGACTCGAGGCGCACCCGTCCCTCGATGATTACGCAGAACTCATGCTCCGTGTAGCGGACCCGCCATTTGCCGGGAGTGCTGGTCCAGACGCCGCAGGAGAATTCCCCGCCGCCGTCGACGTATTGGGTCGCCGCGCGCGCGTGCGGAATCCCCGCGAGGATGGTCTCGGGGCTGGGACTCGCCGCATCCCCCGGCAATGCCACGTCGAGCACGACGATCTTGGTGGGTTGCGTCACGCCGTCAGGCCTGCAGCGAAAACGGCGTGAAGTTCGTGCCGATGTCGTAGTAGTCCTCGTTCTCGGCCCGCTTGAGAAACGCGACGACGCGATAGGTCCCGGGGGCGGCGAGAATTTCCCAGCCGCTCTTCAACAGGTACTGCGTGATCATGAGGTCCTCCAGGTGCGCCAAGGACATGCGGCCGTAGAACGCGATCGAGTAGAAAAGCGCCGAATCGACCAGCTCGCCGCAGAGCGTCGAGCCGACGAGCCGCGTCCACAGCCACCGACCGCGGGTCAGGATCTTCATCTTCGCGAGCACGTAGCTGTTGACGAAGGTGCCGCAGAGAAACGCGATGATCGACGCCGCGACGATGCGCGGCGTGTTGCCGAAGACCGCTACGATCGCCGCCTGGCTCGCCAGGCCGGTCGTCGACGCCGGCAGGTGCACGACGACCGCGGCCATGAACGAGGCGAAGGCCAGCGCCGCGAACCCCGCCCAGACGACGCGGCGGTCGCGACCGTAACCGTACACCTCGGTCAGGATGTCGCCGAAGATGTACGAGATCGGAAAGAACAGCACGCCGGCGAGAAAGGTCACGGTGCCCAGCAGCGGCACGTGGATCGAGGTTTCCTTCGCCGGACCGATCAAGTTGGCGCACAGCAGGACGCAGACGTACGCCGCCATGACGAAATCGTAATAGCGGTACTGGCGCGTCTGGGTCGTCGCGGACGTCATCTTGAGAACCCCTGGTCGCGGACCTTGGTCGGCTTCGGCCGATCATATGTCATACGGACCCCGCGCCGCTCGCCCGGCCGCTGCAGTTCGCGGTTTGGCGAAAGCGGTCACAGCGGCCGCCCCCCGCCCGCGGTGACAATGGCACCTTGCAGCGAACGCCGAACACCGCACGCATGGACACCGCGAAACCCGCAGAACCGATCGCAACGCCCGTCGATCTCGCCGCGGTATGCGGGTCGATCCGCGCGGCGCTCGCACCGGCCCGAGTCCACGCGACGTCGCTGCACGACGCAGCCGGCGACCCGGTGTGGCTCAGCGAAAGCGCAATGGGCCCCGATGAGCACGAGGCGGTCCGCGAGGCCTTCGAATCCTATGCGAACCCGAACAGCCCCGTCGCGCAGGCGTTCGACCTCGGCGATGCGCGCTCGGCGGTGATCTTTCGTCTCGCCGGCCTACACCGCGGCCTCGTCGGAGCGGCAATGATCATCGTCGATACGCGCACAGTGCGCCAGGACGCGCGCGGCGCGGTCGCGTTGATGAATCCGCGTCTGCAGCAGGAGCTCGCCGCGGCTACAGCGCTGCTCGAGGCCCAGAACGCGACGCCGGCGCCCTCGCCCGCCGCCCCGACGGTTCGGCCGCCGGGCCGGAGCGCCGGCGTCGACCCACCGCCGGCGCAAATCGAACGTCTGCACGCCGCCCTGCGGCGCGCCTCGATCGCCCTGCACGTGCAGCGCTTGGTACCGCTCGCGAGGGGCAGCCGGTTCGAGCGTTACGAGGTGCTGTTGCGGTTCGATGCCGATTCGGCACCGGACGCGGCGCCGCGCAAGATGCTCGCGGCCGCGGTCGAGAATGGATTCGGTTCGATGATCGACCGCCGCGTGGTGACCGAGTTGATCGGCTGGCTGAAGCGCCACCCGGCCGCGTGGCTCGATCATGGTGCGCTGTTCGCCGTCAACTTGACCACGACCTCGCTGCACGACGAGCATTTCCTGAAGTTCGTGGAATTGTGCCTTGCGAAGGCCGATTTACCGCCGGGCACGATTGGCTTCCAGGTCAAGGCCGCGGACGCGCTGCTCCACGGCTCCCGGCTGCCGGAGGTCGCCGCATGCCTGCGGCGCGCAGGCTGCCCCCTCGTGCTCACAGACTTCGGGCTGCGCGGCGCGTGCCTCGATCTGCTGCGGCTGCCGGGTGTTCAGGCAATCAAGATCGACCCGGAACTCACGGCGAGGATGCGGGTCGACAAACTGTCGCAGGCGATGATCACGGCCCTCGTGCAGATCGCGCGCGTGCTCGGCATGCACACCGTCGCACAACACGGCGAGTCGTCGGCCGATCGGCAGTGGCTGACCGCGCTCGGCATTGACTTCATCCAATCGCGTGCGGTCGCGCCGCCGCTGCCGATCGACGCGCTCGACGCCGCCGCCCCGTGAGCGCGGCACGGCGCGCGCACTTGCAAATCCTTGCAAACCCAGCACACTATGCCCTGTCTGCTCGGAGACACCGGAACCGGGCTGAATGATTTCGTTAGTCCCAGGCGGTTCGGTTCCGGTTCCCCATCATCGCCAATTCGTCCAGTCCCGCCGACGCAGCTGCGCCGCTCGTCCCTCGCTGCCGCTTACGCTATCGCGTAACGCAAGAAATCGCCCCGCGATTTTTGTCGAACCCAGTCGCTTCGTCCACACACCCCACACCCCCAAAATAAAAAGGGGCCTGAAAACAGGCCCCTTTTTATTTTGGCGGAGAGGGTGGGATTCGAACCCACGTGCCGGAATTACCCGACCATCCGATTTCGAGTCGGCGCCGTTATGACCACTTCGGTACCTCTCCGGTTAACTTAACGCTTTTGTAACTGTGACCCAGTGAGCCGGTGGTGCAAAACCCGCACGTCAGAAGTCCGCCGGAAGCGTATCCGGTTTATTCTAGCGTATTGGCAGGCGGCTTGCCTCATTGAGGAACTAGCCGGGCCGCACGGGACTCGAATTGAGACATACCGTGGAAACATCCAAGACGCCAAGAAATTTCCTTCCCTGGACGAAGGTGGCCCTCGCGATATCCGCCGTGACCTTGCTCAGCACTTACGCGCGGGTCCCGGACCTCCTCGGCCAGATCAAGGCGCTCGGCGAGTTGCGCGTCGTCACGCGCACCGGCCCGTTCGCGTTCTACCGCGGCCGCGACGATGCGCCGGCGGGCCCCGAATTCGATCTGGCACGCCGATTCGCCAAGGAACTCGGCGTGCGCCTGAAGATCATCCCGGTGAACAGTTTCGCGCAGATCTACGCGGCGATCGCGACCGGACGCGCCCACGTGGCGGCCGCCGCGCTCAAAATTCCGGCGACTCCGATTCCGGGAATCGTCTTCGCGCCGCCTTATGAGCAGGTGCGGGAACATTTGATCTATTTGCGCGGCGCCCGGCGGCCGACTTCGCTCGCCGACCTCGGCGATGGCGACCTGCAAGTGGCGGCGGACAGCTCGCACGCGCGCGCCTTGTACGCGGCCAGCCTGCAGATTCCGGGTCTCGTCTGGATTCAGAACGCGAGTACCGACACCCAAGCGCTGCTTGACAGGGTCGCCGACGGAACCATCGACTACACGATCGCCGACTCGGCAGAATTCGGGCTCGCTCACGCGGTGCATCCGCAATTGCGCGTCGCATTCAACCTGCCGGACGCACGCTCGCTCGCGTGGGCCGTCAGCGCGAACAACCGGCATTTCGTGCGCCACATTGCCGATTACTTCTCTCGGCTGCGCGCGAGCGGCGACCTGGCGTCGATCCTGATGCGCTACTACGGCCGTGCGGAGCGCATGGATTTCGTCGGCCCGCGCGACTTCATGCGGCAGATGCAGAGCCGCCTACCGTTGTATCGCAAATGGTTCGAGGAAGCCGCGTTCGCGAGCCACGAGGATTGGCGCCTGCTTGCGGCGATCGGCTATCAGGAATCCAAGTGGAATCCGCAGGCCGCTTCCCCGACCGGCGCAATGGGTCTGATGCAGTTGACGCATGACACGGCGATACGGGCTGGCGTCAAGAATCGCGATGACGCGCGGCAGAGCATTTTCGGCGGCGCCCGCTACTTCAAGATCGTATTCGACACAATCCCGGCGCACGTGCCCGAACCCGACCGCACCTGGTTCGCGCTCGCCGCCTACAACATCGGCTTCGGGCATCTGGAGGATGCGCGCGTGCTGGCGCAAAAGGCCGGTCTCAATCCGGACTCCTGGCAGGCCGTGCGCAAGTTCCTGCCGCTGCTCGCCCAGCCGCGCTGGTACCTGCAGACGTCGAACGGCTACGCGCCGGGCACGGAACCCGTGCGCTACGTGGACAACGTGCGCGGCTATCGAGACATGCTCGAATGGGCCTGGGGCGGCCCGCGCACCGCATCGTTGAACTGATCTCTCATTGCGCCGTGGAAGCGCGGCGCGCCGCAAAAAAGCGCCGCAACAACTCCGCGCAGTCGTCGCCGCAGACGCCGCCGTAGACGTCCGGTCGATGCGTAAGACGCGGTTCACGCGGCAGATCGAAAACGCTGCCGCATGCTCCGGCCTTCGGATCCCACGCGCCGAACACGACTCGCGCAAGCCGCGCATTGAACAGTGCGCCGGTGCACATCGCGCAAGGCTCCAGGGTCACGTAGAGAGTCGCGCTCTCCAGGCGGTAGTTGCCCCGCAGCAGTGCGGCGGCGCGCAGCGCAACGATCTCGGCGTGCGCCGTCGGATCGCAGGAGGAAACCGGTCGATTCCAACCTTCGCCGACGATCTCGCCGCCGATGACGACGAGCGCACCGACCGGCACTTCGCCGTCACGATCGGCGCACCGCGCCAACTCGAGCGCCCGGCGCATGTAGGTGCTGTCGTCGGGCGGCGCCACGGATCGGTGCGCGGCCGCTACGACACGCCGCTGAGCGCGCGCACGATCCACACCGCCGCCGCCATCCAGACACCGGTCGGCCGCAGGTGGCGCGCGAGAGCCTCGCGCACGGCACCGCCGATGACCGGCATGAGATCCGGGCGCTCGCGCATCGCGGCCCCGAGCGGCCCGATTCGGCACGCCAACTTGACCGCATCCTCCAGATCGGTGCCGCCGATCTCGGCCTCCCAGGGATCGATGCGCACATCAACGAATCCCGCCGCGACCAGGATGCCACGCACGCGTGTGGCATCGGCAAACGCGAACGGACCCGGTGCGTGTGGATCCGGCGGTGCGACGGCCGGCAGATACGGATGGGCCGCATCCAGCGGCACTCGCATCCATTGATTATCCGCGAGAGGCCGCCAGCAGACGAAACACAGGCGGCCGCCGGGCTTGAGTGCATGGCGGATGTTCGCGAACGCAGCAATCGGGTCGGCGAAGAACATCACGCCGAAACGCGAATACGCCGCGTCGAATGAGCCGGCGACGAAGGCTTCGCTCTGGGCGTCGACTTCGCGAAATTCGAGCGGCAAAGCCGCCGACGCGCGCTGGCGCGCCCGCGCGACCTCGAGCATCGGCCGCGAAACATCGACCGCGACGACCGCGCCGGACCGACCGACCTGCGCCGCGAGTTCGAGTGAGGTTTGGCCGCAGCCGCAGCCGACGTCGAGAATTCTCTCGCCGTCGCGCGCCGCGAGCGCCCGCTGCGCTTCCCGCCCGAGTGGGTCGATCTGCCGATCGAGGACGCTCTGCAGTTCGGCCCAGGTCAGGCCGGCGACAGCGTTCCAGTAGGCGATTTGCTCGTTGTTGTTCGCGGTGGCATCTTGGGGCATCTTCGCATCCATCGGTGATGGGCTCGGGTTCACACGCGACCGCCAAGGTACGGCGGCGCCGGCGAATGTTAGCATTGAAGCGATCTGCCTCTCGATCCGCAGGAGCGTCTAATGAAATGATCGATCTATACTACTGGACCACCCCGAACGGCCATAAGATCACCATCTTCCTCGAGGAAGCGCAGCTGCCGTACCGGTTGTTGCCGGTCGACATCGGCGCCGGCGAACAATTCAAGCCGGAATTCCTCGCGGTCGCGCCGAACAACCGCATTCCGGCGATCGTCGACACGCACCCGGCCGACGGCAGCGCACAGATCAGCCTCTTCGAATCCGGCGCGATCCTGCTCTACCTCGCCGAGAAGACCGGCCGCTTCCTGTCGCGGGACTTGCATGAGCGGTTTGATGCGCTGCAATGGCTTTTCTGGCAGATGGCGGGCCTCGGGCCGATGGCGGGCCAGAACCACCATTTCACGCAATACGCACCGGAGCCGATCCCTTATGCAATCGAACGCTACGTCAACGAGACTAACCGGCTGTACGGCGTGCTCGATCGGCGTCTGGCCGCTCGCGACTACGTGGCCGGCGGCTACTCGATCGCCGACATGGCGATCTATCCGTGGATCGTGCCGCACGCGCGTCAGCGGCAGGATCTCGCGGATTTCCCCCACGTGAAGCGCTGGTACGAGGCAATCGAGGCGCGGCCCGCGGTTGCGCGTGCCTACGAGCTCGCGCGCACCATCAACCAGACGCCGACGGTATCCGACCAGTCGCGCAAGCTGCTGTTCGGCCAGACCGCGAAGTCCCCCACGGGCGAACCGTGACGACGCTCGACGAGCAGACGCTCGCCGCCGCGTTGATGCACTCGACGACGGTGCAGCTGTTCCACGATCACGTCCTCGTCAGGGAGCCGGGACTCAGCCGCCGACGACCTCAAAATCGACGCCGACGTTGTTGCGGGTCGCGTGCGAGTATGGACAGATCATCTCGTGCGCCTCGTTGACGAGCGCCGCGAGCTCGGCTTGCGGGAGGCTCCGATCCTCGACGTGCAGCTTCACCGCGAGTCCGAACCCGCCCAGATCACGCGGGCCGATTGCAACCGCGCAGCGCACCTTCGCGCCCTTGGCGTTCTTCTTCTGCCGGCTTGCGACGAAGTCCAGCGCACCGCCGAAGCAGGCTGCGTAACCGGCGGCAAACAAGTGTTCCGGCGTGGCCGTACCGGGTCTACCGGGACCGCCCATCGCCTTGGGCACCGAAAGGTCGACGCCGATCGAACCATCGTCGGCCGCCGTGTGGCCGTTGCGACCGCCGGTCGCGGTTGCCGATGCCGTAAACAAGGCCTTTATCGTGTCCATCGTCGCTCCTGGCTATGGGCTGAAATCAACGGGATGCCGCCGCAGCCCTTGAGGCGGACGATCCCCGATGACTCATCTTGTCGTCATCGATAGCACCCGAATCCGCTTTGCGCGCAGCAAGAGACGGCCGAGCCTGCCGCGATCACGCGCGTCGGGCGAGATCCGGCGCGTGGCGTCAGGGACGGCTCAGTGTTCGTGGAACCACATGAACACCTCGTCGTAGAGCCGGCCGAAGAGGCCGGCCTGAGGCGCATCGGCCAGAGCAACCAGCGGCGCAGTCATCAACTGCTTGCCGTCCAAACTGACCGTCAACGTGCCCACGGTCTCACCTTTCCGGAAGGGTGCGATCAGGGTCGCAGGCAAGTTCATCGCGGTCTTGAGGTCGTGGAAGTGGCCGCGCGGCAGCGTCACTTCGACGGCCTGCGCCACGCCAACCGGCAAGCGGTTGGCGGCGCCTTCCCACAGGCGCGGCGTTGCCAGCGGCCGACCCGACGCGTAGAGCGTGTGGGTCGAAAAGAAGCTGAATCCATAGTTCAGCAGCGCCTCGTCCTCGCTGGCGGCGTCGCTGAGATTCTTGGTCTTCATCACGACCCCGATCATCCGCTGGCCGTGGCGCAGTGCCGAGGCCACCAGGCAGAAACCGGCCTCGGCCGTACTGCCGGTCTTCAGGCCATCGACGCTCGGGTCGTGGTACAGCAACAGGTTGCGGTTCCCCTGCTTGATGCCGCTGATCGTATAGGAGGGAATCTTGTAGATCCCGTAGTACTGGGGAAAATCGGCGATGATCGCGCGCGCAAGCAACCCGAGATCGTAGGCGGTCGTGTAGTGATCGGGGTGCGGGTAGCCGCTCGCGTTTTCAAAATGAGTGCCCGTCATGCCGAGCCGCTGCGCATAGTCGTTCATCAGTTGAACGAATGCGCCTTCGGAGCCCGCGACATGCTCGGCCAGCGCGATCGCGGCATCGTTGCCCGACTGCACGATCATGCCGTTGTAGACCTTCGACAGCGGGTAGCGCTGGTGCAGCTTGAGAAAACTCGTCGAACCGTCCGTGACGGCGCCGCCCTTCTTCCAGGCGTGTTCGCTGATGTAGACCGGATCGTCCCAGTGCACCTTGCCGCTGGCAAGCGCCGCGTCGACCACGTACGCAGTCATCAGTTTGGTGAGCGACGCCGGCGCCAGCCGCTCGTGCATGTTCTTGTGCGCGATGAGATCGCCTGTCTGATAGTCCATCAGCACGTACGAGTCCGCGCCCAGCGCCGGCGGCGGTGGAACCGGCAACTGCGGCATCGCCGCCGGCGCCGGCGCGCCAATGGTCTGGGCGGCGGCGCAGGTGGCCAGCGCAATGGTCAAGAGAGGCAGCAGGCGCAAATGCGTCTTCATAGGAGAGGAGACTCGTGTGGGACTTGGCGAGGATTATATAGCGGCCGCGCAGCCGCTGCCGCTCAGACCGCGGCCGACGCCCGCCGCCATCCGCAGCCGACGATGCGCTACCACCGCCACGAGTCCCCGCGTGCGCCGTCCATCGCCTTGCAGCGATCAAGGATCCGCAGATCCAAACGATCGATGTCACGACCTCCGTCGCCCGATCGTATCCATAACCAATTGAATCTACGTTGATTAAGGCCAAAATCGCCTGGTTCTCCGGCCCACGCGCGTCCGCAGCGTGCGTGGTCACGCCACGGCATCAGGCATTTCCCTGATGAATCGGTGGCACTGCGCCGCTTATAGTGACCGGGAAGCGGTCCGGTTCGGATTCGCTGTCGCGTATTCGTAACCTATTGCGTCGGGAGTTTCTCATATGAAGCAGAGCAAACAATCTGCCACCATGGTTCCGCAAGTGCTCGACCAATCCACGAAGCTACTTCAAGAACTCGTATCACATCTGCGCCAGAACCGCACCCAATTGCGCGAGGAATGGGCAAATCGCATAAGAGAAGCGCAACTGCTGACCGCAATGTCGACGGAGGAATTATTCGCCGAGGCGACATCGGTGTACGACAACTACGTTGAAGCACTCGCCACCGGAACATTCGAGGCGTTACAGGCGTATTCGCGCAATCTTTCGGAGCGCATCATACCGCGAGGCGTTGAAACTCACGAAGTGGTGGGAATCGTACTGTTACTGCGCGACGTCTTGGCGCGTTCATTGTTCGCAAAGTACCAGGGTGATTTCACCAAATTGAACCGCATTTTAGACGCTTACGAGCCGGCAGCAAATCGCATTGCAAACACAGTGGCCGTCGGATTCGTCCAGGAACGCGAGCGCGTCATCCGGCAGCAGCAGGAAGCAATCCGCGAACTTTCGACACCCGTGCTCCAGGTCCGTGAACGATTGCTGATATTGCCGATCATCGGCGTGATCGACGCGCAAAGAGCGCGTCAATTGACCGAGCAATTGCTGCGCGGCATCCGTACCAATCGCGCCAAGGTGGTCGTCATCGACATCACCGGGGTCGCCGCAATGGATGCGACCGTCGCGAACCACTTGGTGCAAACTGTGGAGGCTTCGCGATTACTCGGCGCCACGGTTATCGTGACCGGATTGTCTCCGGAAATCGCCCAAACCATCGTGACGATCGGAGTTGATCTCGGCAAGATGAACACGGTCGGTGATTTGCAAGGTGGTATCGAACAAGCGGAACGCCTATTGGGCTACAAAGTCATACCCGTAGAGGATCCAGTATCGTCCTAGGCGGGGCCATGGAAGTCCCAATCCTCAAGCAAGGGCGGTTCCTGATTGCGACGATCCAGGCTGCGCTCTCTGACGCGGATCTGGTGCTATTGCGCCGCGCGCTCATAGACAAAGTGGTTTATTTTCGCTCCCTTGGCGTTATCGTCGACGTCACAGCCCTTGATGTGTTGGACTCCTTCGCGACCAGAACGCTGCGAGACATCGCCAGTGTGATCCGCTTGCGCGGAGCGCAAACCGTGATTGTAGGCATACAACCGGAAGTGGCATTCTCGATGGTTCAGTTAGGTTTGACGATGGAAGGTGCGGTGACGGCTCTCGATTTGGAGGAGGGTCTGGCGCATCTGCAGAGCCGGATCAGAGCCGATAGCTGAGAACGCATGCTGTGCTACAGGAGATCCAAGTAGCGATTCGATCCGACACGGACATTGTGTTGGCGCGGCAACAGGGGCGGACGCTGGCCGCGACCATCGGTTTCTCCTCCACCGATGCCACCCTCATCGCCCTGGCAATATCGGAGTTGGCTCGCAATATCGTAACCTATGCGCATACCGGCACCGTAACCCTGTGCGGTGCGAGTAATGCGCACGCGAAGGGCATTTTGATCATCGCTCGTGACAATGGGCCGGGTATCCGCAATGTCAACGATGTCCTGCGCGATGGATATTCGACGTCGGGCGGATTGGGTTTGGGGTTGCCCGGCGTCAAACGCTTGATGGACGATTTTGGCATAGAATCCGAATACGGCCACGGAACGGTAGTCACAGTAAGGAAGTGGCTGCGATGAAACTGCCCAGTCTCGAATGGAGCGTCTCCGCCGCGACGATGCCCGGAGAAACGGAGTCAGGCGACAAATATTGGGTGCGCGCGGGCGCGAATAACGTGCGCTTTGCGGTCATTGACGGCTTGGGCCACGGGCGCGAGGCGGCGGCCGCGTCCACGGTGGCAATATCTACGCTCGAAAAACATGCCGACGCACCCATCATCGAGCAGATACAACTTTGCCACGATTCGTTGCGCGAAACGCGCGGTGTGGCCATGAGCCTCGCGTCGCTCGACACCGATCGGGCAAGACTCACTTGGATCGGCATTGGCAATGTTGACGCATTGCTGCTGCACAAGTTCGGGGGTCGGCCGCACGACAAACTTCTGCTTCGCAGCGGCGTGGTCGGCGCGCACCTGCCGACGCTTCGGACCGCAGAGCTGCAGGTCAGTCCCGGGGACTTAATGATCATGCTTACCGACGGCGTTATGAGTGACCGGCTGTGCTCTATCAGCTTCGACGGCCAGTTGTCGGCGACCTCAAACGCGATCATGGCGAGCGCCGTCAAGGGTAGCGATGACGCCCTCGTCCTGGTGGCACGCTATCGGGGTGTCGTAAGTTGAAAGACGACCCGGAGCGATATTTGGCGGCACTGCGGAACTATTTGGGCGGTGGCGGCGAAGCTGCGCTGCAGCAGGCCTATTCGATCGGGCGCACGGCGCTGGATGCCGGTGCGGGAGTGATCGAGTTGGTAGGTGTGCATCATGCAGCTTTACGGTCGCTCTTATCGCCTGAATTCGGAACCGATGAACGCCGCAAGGTGTTGGCGGACGCAGCGCTCTTTTTCGCAGAATCGATTGCCCCCTATGAGATGACATACGGCGGATTTCGCGAAGCCAACATGGCGTTGCGCCATTTCAACGAAGTGCTGGAACTTGAGGCCAAGAGAATTGCGCACGCGCTTCACGGCGAGGCGGGCCAGCTGCTGGTGGCGGTATATATCGCGCTCGACCAGATGACGCAAGAGGTGCCATCGGCGAAATCCCATGTCCTTGCGGTTACACAACTGCTCGATAAGATCGAAGAACAACTTCGTCGATTGTCCCACGAACTCGCCCCGGCACTATTGAACGACCTCGGCCTGGTGCCCGCACTGCGCTACTTGGCCGACGGCCTCGCGCAGCGATCTGGATTGCGGGTGAACATCGAGGACGTGCCCGAGGGCAGCCTGCCGAAGCGCGTCGAGACAACCCTTTATCACGTCGCAAAGGAAGCATTGCACAACGTGACGAAACATGCGCGAGCGGAGGAGGTAACAATTCGATTCGAACGGTGGCCCCATGGAGTTCGTTGTTTCCTAGAGGACGATGGCGTCGGTTTCGAACCGACAAAAATCCAGGATGACCACGCCGAGAAAGGCTTCGGTCTGATCGGCATGCGCGAGCGCTTGAAGGTCGTCGGCGGTCAACTGCGGATCAATTCGCTGAGCGGACACGGAACCGAATTGGTCGTAGAGATACCGTTGGAGGAATGAGATGTCGATTCGCGTGATCCTGGCGGATGATCATCTGCTGGTGCGACAAGGATTGAGATTGATGCTCGAGAAAGAGAGCATCGAGGTTGTCGGCGAAGCCGCCGACGGTCTCGAAGTGGTCCGATTGATTCAGGAGATGCGCCCGGACATAGCGGTGCTGGATCTCGATATGCCGCGCTTGGACGGGTTGGGCACTTTGCGCGAGTTGGCGCGGCTCGGTTCGCCGACACCCTCGATTATGCTTACCCGTCACACTGAGGAGCCCTACGCGGTTGAGGCCCTGCGCGCGGGGGCGCGTGGATACGTACTCAAGACACAGGCGGGTACGGACCTGGTTGCCGCGATTCAAAATGTGCATGCCGGCGAGGTGTACCTGAGTCCGAAGATTTCGAAGGCGGTGGTGCGGGCCTATCTGACGAACGGCGAGGCGCGCAACGAGATACTCAGCGTACGGGAACGGCAAGTCCTGCAATTGGTCGGTGAAGGGCATTCGACCAAGAAAATTGCAACGCTTCTTGGCATAAGCGTCAAGACGGCGGACACGCACCGCACCAATCTAATGGCAAAACTCGATATTCATCAGACCGCCGGACTCGTGCGCTATGCCATTCGCAACGGACTGATCGAACCGTAAGCGCCACCGATAGGGCGACGACCGGGTGCAGGCAAATTACCCGGCGTTTTCCAGGTCGAACATAGGTAAATCACCCGATTGCGACCTTGGATGGCCCGGTTATGCTGGATCGCACGGTCCATCGCACGCCGAGGCGGAAACAAAACATGAAGCAAAGTGCCGTAAAGGCTTTAGTCGTCGTCGATCGGCAGGAACATTCCGGATCGATCGGGTGGGGTTTCGAGGAGTCGGTCGATTGTGCATTCATGGACGTCAAGACTTTACCGGTCGATGTATGCAATATTGAAAATGCCCTGTGGGCGGTGGCGCAACGGCGACCGGATATATTGCTGCTGAACACCGCGCTACCCTCATTATTTCTGGTAAAGGTGGTCAGCGCGTTACGCGACCGCATGCCGGCGTTGCCCTTGATGATCCTTCCCGATATTCAGCGAGCGGTCGCCGAACTTGAAGGTACGCCGCCCGGAGATCACGACGAGCCTCGCTCAAGCGCTTGCACCGACGACGATTCGAGTAGGCGCGACACGCTGGCACGGGCGATGCGCTCTACTCACCTGCGCGTCAGTCTGCAGCAGCGGCTATTGCAGCTGGCGCAAAAAGACGACCTGACCGGTTTGCACAATAGGCGTGGTTTCATGGCCCTTGCGACCCAGCAGCTTAGATGGGCATGCAAGACGCAGGAGCATCTGCTGCTGTTCTTCGCCGATCTCGATGGCCTGAAACAGATCAACGATCAATTCGGTCACGCAGAAGGAGACAACGCCATAGTGCGCGCGGCAGCCAGCATCAAGCAGACGTTTCGCGAATTCGACATCACGGCGCGCGTGAGTGGCGACGAGTTCGTGGCGGTCATAGTGAGCGAACCCGGCCGAGGTGTCGATGCGGTCCTGCAGCGCCTGCGAGAGAACCTGCGCAGATTCGCCGCGACCGAGACCCGCTATCCATTGTCACTGAGTGTCGGTGTGGCGGAATTCGATCCGGACGAGCCGTGCTCGCTGTCGAACCTGATGCGGCTCGCGGATGCAAAGTTATATCGACAAAAGCGCGCAAGAGTTGACGACTGCCCGATCGGAGTTGCGGCAGCCAACGCCAAGGCGAAGGTCAGCGCCGTCATCGGCGAGCGAACACGGGGCGCATTGGAACCGGCCATGCTTCGTGGCTGAGGAACCGAAATTATTCATCGGCCGAACCGAGCGACGCACCGCCGTAAATGCAGCCGCCTGCCTACAGGGTTGCGATGAGCCTTTGCGTCGGGAACCGGTGGTGCTTGTGAGCCTCAGCCGGCACGGCGCTCGCGTCCTTGGGAGCGGCTATTGGATCCGGGGCAAACACGTCATCATGAGCGATCCGCTCTTGAACTTTTCGGTGGAAGCCGAAGTCGTATATTGCAATCGGCAGATGACCAGTCGTTTTGCGGTGGGCTTGAGATTTACGGAGCTCGCGCAAATATAAGCGCAGAGTTGCCGTCGATCCAGGTTCCGTCGTGTCAGGAAGACCGTCTGCCGGGAAAGTGGCGTGTCGTCGGGTTCCGGCAACCCCATCGTTCGACGGTGAGAATGCGTCGAAGTGCATTTACCGACACCGGCCGGATGGCCGTGCACGCCTCCCGGGCCACCCGACGACCGCCGCCGCGTCGGCTCCACGCACGTCGCTCGCGGCGTCGGTTCACAGGCTGAGCCGCGGCCGAGCCCCACCCAGGTGTCGCAGATTCTTCTCGATGACCTCGGGAACCTCGATTTCGGCGACGATTTGGCAAGCGGCACGTGCAACAGTATCCTGCGACAGTATCCTGCAACAGTCCGGCTCGGAGGAGTGAGATAATGGGCATGCGCGATGCGGTCGTTGTTTAGGCCGCCGGCGGCAAGGTTTCGGCGTACCTGCCTGATCGGCCCGACGGAAGGACTCGCGGTTCCGGCGCCGCCCGGTCGTGGCACCCTTGCGCTAATCGCCGCGTAACAGCGTCACGCGCTCCCAAGAATAAACCGATGATCTGACCCCGTCGAAACCAATCGACCGCTGCAAGCGCTTCGCAGAACAGCGGGAGACCGTCGTCGAAGGGATCGAGAATGCGCTTGGCAGGGGGATTCGAGAATGCGAATGAATGGAATCGCGGCGCTCGCTGCGTCACTGGCCTCGATGGGCTTTACGATGGCGTCGATTGCCGCGCCCAGCCACGCGTTCGACCCGGCCGCCGCGTTCGGCGCCCGGCCGAGCGTACTGGATCTGGACCTCTCACCGGACGGCCGGAACGTCGTCTACGTGATACCCACCACCGGACAGGGTTCCGCGGTCATCACGCAGCGGCTGGGACCCGGAGAGAAACCGCAGGTGGCACTCTCGACGAACGGCGAGCCCGATCGAATCGGCGGCTGCAACTGGGTGTCGAACGATCGCCTGGTTTGCGTGATCTACGGTGTCGTCGACACCGGCAAATTCGGTCTCCTGCCGTTCACGCGCTTGCTTGCGGTCGACGCCGACGACGCTCATCCACGCATGCTCAGCACGAGCCAGAACGAGTACAGCCGCGGTCTGCAACTCGGTGGCGGCCAGGTGATCGACTGGCTGCCTGGCGTTGCGGACCACGTACTGATGACCCGAGTGTACCTGCCCGATGATCACGTCGGCACGCGCCTCGGATCGAGGCAACGGGGGCTCGGGGTCGACGAGATCGACACGCGCACCCTGGACGTGCACCCGGTCGAGGAGCCGCGGCCGGATGCGCTCTACTACATCACGGACGGCCACGGTTCGGTGCGCATCATGGGAATCGACTCTCAATACTACGAGATCGAGCAATCGCGCGGGATCGTCACGAACCTGTATCGCAGCAAGGATTCGCGAGACTGGCACAAGCTCGACGATTTCGACTCGTTGAAGCAGCTGGGCTTCGATCCGGTCGCCGTGGATCCGGGCCTCGACGTCGCCTACGGCTTCGACGAGAAGGACGGACGCAAGGCTTTCTACTCGGTCGCCCTCGATGGTTCGTTGCGCAAGACGCTGATCTATGCGCGTCCGGACGTCGACGTCGACGGCGTGTTGACGCTCGGTCGGCGCCATCGGGTCGTCGGCGTGACCTATTCGACCGCATATCCGCATGCTGTCTATTTCGATCCGACCATCGCCAGTCTGGTAAAGGAGATCGCGCAGGCATTGCCGCCGCGCACGAACATCGCGATCGTCGGTGCGAGTGCCGACGAAAGCCGCCTCCTCGTGCTCGCGAACAGCGATCATGATCCAGGCGTCTACTATTTGTTCGATCGCAAATCGAACCAGCTGCACACGTTCTTCGTCGTACGCAACCAGCTCGAGGGCGTCCGGCTCGCGACCGAGACGCCGATCGAGTATCCCGCCACCGACGGCACGCGGATCCCCGGCTACCTGACGCTGCCGCCCGGTGTCAAGAGCGCCCACGGGCTGCCCGCGATCGTAATGCCGCACGGTGGGCCTGCGGCGCGCGATGAATGGGGATTCGACTGGCTTGCCCAATACTTCGCGGCGCGTGGGTATGCAGTCCTGCAGCCCAATTATCGCGGCTCGAGCGGTTACGGGGAGGCCTGGTTCGAAAAGAATGGATTCCGGTCTTGGCGGATCGCGATCGGGGATGTGCTCGACGCCGGACGATGGCTTGTCAAGCAGGGGATCGCCGATCCCAAAAAGCTCGCGATCGTCGGCTGGTCGTACGGCGGCTATGCCGCCTTGCAGTCGGCGGTCGTCGATCCCGGGCTCTTCAAGGCCGTCGTCGCGATCGCGCCGGTCACGGATCTGAAGGCCCTGAAGGAACAACATCGGCGCTGGAGCGACTTCGATCTCGTCAGCCGCTACATCGGCAAAGGCCCGGAAGTTCGCGCCGGGTCGCCGATCGACAATGCCGCTCGCATCCAGGTCCCCGTCCTGATGTTTCACGGATCGATGGACCGCACCGTGTACGTGGAGCAGTCCGAGCGCATGGCTAAACGACTGCAAGCAGCGCACGTCGAGCATCAGCTGGTCATTTGGAAAGGGCTGGGGCACCAGCTCGACGACTCCGACGTGCGCGCACAAATGCTGCGCGAGAGCGACGCGTTCTTGCGCAAGGTGCTCGGAATGTGAAGCAGGAACGGTCCCATCGCCTGGCCGTCACGCAGCGGCCGATTCGCGAGTTGGCCGATCGTTCGCTCCGGCGAGTATTGGCGGCGCACGGCCGAAATTGACCGGGTTGCCGGTCATGACCCTGCGCCGCCATGGCCGAACCGCGTCTATTCGGCGTCGAGTACCGGCGAATCGTGCTCGCGCGAGCGACCCCCGGTGTTTAACCCCAACATTTGCCCATCGCCGGCACCGACGCCAAAAGCAGGCGCTCAGCCGGTGATCGTCCGGGCAATTGATCGACGGGCGCGCTGGCCGTAACATTTGCTCGATGAACACCAGCGCATTACGACCCAACGACAGCATTGCCCCGGTCATCGAAACAGAACGCCTCCGCCTCCGCCCCCATCGGTCCGATGATTTCGCAGATTGCGTGGCCATGTGGTCCGACCCGGCCGTTGTCCGCTACACCATCGGCGAACCTTCGCCACCGCAGAGAACGTGGCTTAGGATATTGGCCTACCGTGGACACTGGGCGCTGCTGGGCTACGGATATTGGGCGGTGGAGGAGAAGAATTCCGGATGCTTCGTCGGTGAACTCGGCTTCGCGGATTTTAAGCGGGAAATCGTGCCTTCGATCGAAGGAGTGCCCGAGTTGGGCTGGGCGCTGATCCCGCAGTTTCATGGCAAGGGCTATGCGACGGAAGCCCTCGGAGCTGCGGTTGCCTGGGGTGATCATCATCTTGCGCAGCGCCGAACCGTCTGCATTATCCACCGGGATAATCAGCGATCGTTTCGTGTCGCCGAGAAGCTGGGTTACAAAGCCGTTTTCAATCCTGGGGGGATGGGGAAGTCAAACACCATACTCACTCGCCCCGGGTAGGCACGATGCACACCGACTGCGTGCGGCCGATCCACGATTTGTTGCGCGCATCGGCTATGGCGGATGTGTCTCGAGGCCGTGTGGTGTCAGTCGGCCGAGGAGTCTTCGACCGGCTCGAACGCCACCTCGTTCCCACCCCGGTGCGAGCATGACGGTGGCCGACGACGTGGTGTTTTTGCTCGACGTGGACAACACCTTGCTGGACAACGATCGCGTTCAGGAAGATCTGCGCCGGCATCTCGCGAGCGAGGTCGGCTTCGCGAGCCGCGATCGGTATTGGGAAATTTTCGAGGCGTTGCGTGCCGAGCTGGGATACGCAGACTACCTGGGCGCCTTGCAACGGTACCGGCTCGGCGCCTTGACGGATCCGCGCCTGCTACAGATGTCTGCGTATCTCATCGATTATCCGTTCGCGGATCGACTGTATCCGGGCGCGCTCGAGACCATCGCGCATTTGGGCCGTTGGGGACCGACGGTCATCCTGTCCGATGGCGATGTGGTCTTCCAGCCGCGCAAGGTCCAGCGTTCGGGGCTGTGGAACGCCGTCGAGGGCCGGGTGCTGATCTACATCCACAAGGAGCAGATGCTGGCAGACCTCGAGCAGCGCTACCCGGCCCGCCATTACTTCATGGTGGACGACAAACTGCGCATCCTGGCGGCGATGAAAAACGTCCTGGGCAACCGGCTGACGACCGTCTTCCCGCGCCAGGGACACTACGCGCTCGACCCGCATAACCTCTCAACCTACCCGCCGGCTGATCTGACGATCGAGCATGTCGGCGATCTACGCAATTTCCAGTTATCCGCGCTGCACGGGACCACTGGGGCCGTCGACGGCAAATAAACCGCAGTCCATCGCGTTTGCAGTAATGCAGCGGCGGGCGGGCTAGCCTTCAGCGGTCGGCTCGCCGAGTTCGCTCCGCCGCTTGGCCGGATCGTCGGAGCACCGGGAGGCGCTGCGGCAACCGAAGTCACCAGTCCTCATCACCGCCACGGTGCGCGCCGTCCGGGCGAAACTCGTCAGTGGCTTTGACATCGTCGTCGAGTTTGCGCACCGGCGCTTCGTTCTCATCGTCGCGCTCATCGGCAGGGTCATCGTCATCGTCGACGGTCCCGGTTGACTGCGGGGCGATCGGGAAGTCGGCGAGCAGGCTTGAACCGACTTCCGGGTCGCCCGGATCCATGTCTTGTGAGTATTTCCGGCGCATGCCCAACGCTAACAGGATGTCCACGGCCGGTATGTACTGGAACCCACATTGAAAAGAAGCGGCTGTCGCGCGGGGCGCCGATAGCCGGCCCTGTTGTGCGCAATCGCCCTCGCCTCGACTCGGTGCCGGCGAAAGCGCGGGCTCCGTCCGGTGACCCCCGTGGAATACGTCGGATCGTGTCGAGCCGGAATTTTACGTCGAGATTGAACACGGCGCCGTGTATGCGCGTGCAGGTCCAGCTGCAATTGTCGCGTGCCAGCCGCAAGATGAGTTGGTCAATATCGCGTGTTGTGCGTGGCCTGCGGGACAGGCGGCATTCCAGAAACGTCCATTTCCGCGCGACCAAATCCCGATGTCTACGCAATAGTGTTGCCGGAGAAGCGGGCGGCTTCGTAACCGAGCCACGGGCATGTCGCGCATTTCAGACGCCGGCATACTGTGGAGCAGCATCGATGCCGCCAGAATCACCCCCATCCCCAGCAGGCTCTCTAAGTGAACGGTCCGGGCGCATCGCCGCACCACCGACCCCTCGTCAGGGGTCTGCGCGGCGTATCCGTCGCTGGCGGTACCCAAAAGGCGCAGCAGTAGCGGCCGCTGCGCCGATCGGCCGGACAGCCGTAGCAGACACGGCAGATGTCCATACCGGTTACGCGCACCAAGAGCGATCATGCCGGCCACGAGCAGCAGTTTCACCGTGAGTATCCGCCCGTACTGGGAGGTCCATAAAGAACTCCAACTTTGAAGTTCGTGCCACGCGGTATAGGCACCACTCACCAGCACGGCGCCAAGTGCCAGCCCGGAGAGCGCGGACAGCCGCTGAAAAATCTCGGCGGCACGCAACGGCGGTCTTTGCGCCTCGGAAAGCAACCGAGGAAAGACGACCAGCGACATGCCGAACAGGCTCCCGACCCACACGGATCCGGCCACCAGATGCACCCAGTCCACCCATACTGCCAGTGTGAAATCGCCATGGTCGGCCGCGTGGCCGGTTTCGCTGCGGGCAAGTGCGATGGCAGCCGCTGCTGCGATCATGACCCATGCCGGCCACGCGCGCCGACGACGCCGGCCGATTTTTTTCCATCCAAACCACAATAAACACAGAGCCGGAAGACGCAAGAGCCAGACATGGCCGAAGTGGGTAACTTTCAGCGCGAGCGGCAGGGTGGGCAGCAATGCCACCCATTGGCCCCCATCCAATTCGAGCGAGCGTGCACCGAGAATTCCGAAGCTGCTGACCGTGAGCAAGGCGATTGCCATGCCGATCAGGCGTGACATCGCGGCGTCGATTGCCGGCACAGGCATCTGCGGCAACACGCCGAGCCAGCACGCGAGCAATCCGAGCACCGCGACCACCGCCAAAACGTCAATGACCGTGCACGTGATATAGAACGGATGTAGATGCATGATCTCTTGCTCCTTCACTCGACCCGGAACGGAAAACGTCCGTTGGTGTGATGTCCGTCGCGGGCGATGACGCTCCAGTAGACATAGTACTTTCCGGGCGGCAACGTCTTCGGCAACGTCGTTTCCAGAAGCGTACTGTTGGACGCGGAAACCCGCCCCTGGCCAACGCTTACCTGGCTGCCGGTCGCGGTCTTCACGATCAGCGTCGAGAATACCGGCTCGATGTCTCCGTCGAACCAGATACGCACCGTGGTCGGCGCACTCGCCACGTCCGACCCCACCTTTGGTAGAGAGTGATCCGGAAAGGCATGGGCTTCAGCGCACCGCATCGGCAGCAAAAGGACCAGCGGTCCAATTGCGAACTTCAGGATCCTCCACATGGCCATACGTCTGCGGTTTCCGGCGTTCAATTGAACAATGGCGCGCCCAGGCTATGCGGTGCGATGTCGTCGAAATAAAAATCCATCCCCAACAGGATCCCAACTGAATTGCCGGTGCGACTGTTTGCCGGAATCTGCGCCTCGACCCCCCATTGCAGATAATGCCCGATCCATATGACTCCGGGATTTATATAGCCCGTGGTGTGATCAGCACATCCTCGATCGCAGGTCTGCATCGGCACTTCGACGATCGGTACCATGTTCTTGAACGGCCCCTTGATGCCCACGTCGCGTACGAAGTCCTGTAGGTAAGGAATGCTGTACTGAAGCGAAAAACTCCAGTTCAGCGTACGTGGGACGGTCGGATCCGTCGGAAATCCCACGGACAGTGCGCCGGTGAACGCCATCGGGCGCAGCATCCGCCAGCGATGTGGCAAGCCGCCGAACCCCTTGCCGAACGCGAATTCGGGCGTGTAGGTCGAGTACGGCGTGCCAATGCCATGGTTGCCGCTGTTGCCGATGGTGTCGGCGAACTGCACCATGCCTATCGATTCAGAATCCGGATGCACGAACAACTGATACGCACCGGCCACCGTCACATTGTCCCAACCTTCAGCCGGCTGGGTCCCGCTCTGGGGCATCAGGTATTGGTAATCAGAACTGGCGACGATACCGAAGCTGTGGGTCAGGCGCTTGGCGAAGGCGCCATTGAGAACGTTCTGATTCGCTCCCCCGTTGTCGATATTGCTGAACACCCATGAGCCTTCGTCGGCCACACCAGGGTCATCAAAACTCATGGTGGCGGGGAACACACGCATGCCGGCAATCGCATGGGCATGCGCCGCCGGCGCCACGGCAGCAACGAGCAGCAATGCGATGACCGGCGCGCCGAGCGCGCGCACGCGAATCAACGTGCCGCCTGCGGCGCCAGAGCGCGCAGGTGGATGTACCCGACCATCCCGGCCGCAAAGTGTCCAGGCTCATGGCAGGCGTATTCCAGCGTTGCGGCACGCCGGGGAAAGCGCCACAAGAGAGTGCGCGTCTGACCCGCAGGTACGGTCACTCCATTGGGGTCGTGGTCCATCGTCATGTCGGGGTGCGCCGCCATTTCAGCCTCGTGAGCACGTTGTTCGGCGGTGTCACCGATGACGAATTCATGGATGACCCGTCCCGCGTTATGGATAACAAAGCGCACCGTCTGTCCCGGCCCGACGTCGATCCGAGATGGGGTGAAGCGCATGGTATCCAGCGTCGTGATCCTCACGGTTCTGGTCACCGCCGACGCCCGCCCCGGCATGCCGTAGCGGTCTCCTCCGCTGCCGCCGCCGGACATCCCCGGCATGTCTGCCATGCCCCCGGCTTGTGCCAGCCGCAGCGCCAGGGCAGCCAGGATCGCACCGGCGGTTAATCGTCTCACTCTGTTTTTCATTGACGTGCTCGTAGTCCACAGTAACCGGATGGGCAGAATAATCCACCATTGCACGGCGTGCTCGCGAGACTGGATTGTACTCGACGATTGGCGTCACTGAGTTCATGAAGCCGCCGGTTGCGCAGATCGAATTCGCTATTGACATTGGCGTGCCGGCGCGAGGATGCTCCGCGATCATGGCGAGCACACTCTGGGTCGGCACGCGTAAGGGGGCGTTCGCGCTGCGGGCGGATGCCCGCCGCAACCGGTGGAAACTCGCGGGCCCACAGTTTCTCGGACACATCGTCCATCATATCGTGCAGGATCCCCGCGAGCCCAAGGTATTGCTCATGGCGGCCAAGACGGGCCACCTCGGACCGACCGTGTTCCGGTCGGAGGACCGCGGACGCACTTGGCGCGAGGCATTGCAGCCACCTGCGTTTCGCAAGGCGGCCGAAGGAGAGGTAGCACGCGCCGTGCAGCGTGTTTTCTGGCTGACGCCGGGCCATCCGTCGCAGTCCGGGACATGGTACGCCGGCAGTTCCCCGGCCGGATTATTCCGCTCGGAGGACGGTGGAGTTCGCTGGCAGCCGGTCGCCGGATTCAATGACCATCCTATGCGTCCGCAGTGGGTGCGGTTCGGCACGCCGGACGGCGAGTTCCTGCACTCCATTCTCATCGACCCCCGCGATTCGAGACATCTTTACGTGGCCGTCTCCATTGGCGGCATCTTCGAATCCACGGACGGCGGAGCCGATTGGACGCCGCTCAACGAGGGAGTCGAGGCGGATTTTCTACCCGACCCGGCGGCGCCCTTTGGTCACGATCCACACTGCGTCGCCCTGCATCCCCTCATGCCGGATCGCCTATATCACCAGAATCACTGCGGTCTGTATCGCCTCGATCGGCCTGGACGGCGCTGGATCCGGGTGGGCAAGGCCATGCCGAAGAAGGTGGGCGACGTCGGTTTTCCGATCGTCCTGCATCCGATGGATGCCGACGGCGCATGGGTATTTCCGATGGACGGCCGCACGGTCTGGCCTCGCACCGCGATCGACGGCAAGCCGGCGGTGTATCGTACGCGAGACGCGGGCGCGACTTGGCGCCGCCTGGATCGTGGCCTGCCCAAATCCCAGGCGTGGTTCACCGTGCTTCGTCAAGCGATGTGTACCGATCAGCATGCGCGTACCGGTCTGTATTTCGGCACCACGGGCGGCGATGTCTGGGCGAGCAGGAACGAGGGAGAAAGCTGGCGCGGTATCGCCCGGCACCTTCCGGAGATTTATTCGGTCACGCACGCGGGGTGAGCCGGTGACGACAGGACGCTGCACCGTCCGAATTGCGAGCCCGTTGCGTTCATACACCTCGGGCGCGGCGCGCATCACGGCAAGCGGCGCGACGCTGCACGAAATCCTCCTGGACCTGGACCGGCGCTTCCCCGGCATCCGCTTTCGCATGGTGGACGAGCAGGACCGCATCCGTCCGCACATGCGCCTGTTCATCAATACGAGCGAGACCTCGGCGCTATCCGCAACGGTGTGCGCCGGCGATACCGTGCATGTCATCTGCGCGTTGAGCGGTGGCTGATCCATGACGCTCTCGCCCGCCGAGCGCGCACGCTACCACCGCCACCTGATTCTGGAGGAGATCGGCGTCGCAGGACAGGAGAAGTTGAAGGCGGCGCGGATTCTCGTGATCGGCGCCGGCGGACTCGGATCGCCGGCCGCGCTGTACCTCGTGGCAGCAGGTGTCGGTACGGTCGGTATCGTCGACTGCGATCAGGTAGAGGCGTCGAACCTGCAGCGTCAGGTGCTCTTCGACACGAGCGACGTCGGACGACCGAAGGCGGAGGCGGCCCGTGAGCGGCTCGAATCTCTCAATCCACAGATTGCAGTCGTCGCGCACGCCCTCGAGCTGCGGGCGGCCAACGTGCGTTCTGTGCTGGGCGCTTACGATCTCATCCTGGATGGCACCGACCGGCCGTCCACTCGCTATCTCGTCAACGACGCGTGCGTGATCCTCGGCAAGCCGCTCGTCGTTGCGGCGATTCACCGGAACGAAGGCCACGCAATGACCTACGTGCCGGGTCGCGGCCCCTGCTACCGCTGCCTATTCGCCGATGCCGCCGATGGCGTGGTGCCGAACTGCGCGCAGGCCGGGGTGCTGGGCGTATTACCGGGTGTGCTCGGCGCGATCCAGGCCACCGAAGCGATCAAGGTCATCCTCGGAGTCGGTGAGCCGCTCATCGGGCGGCTGTTGACCTATGACGCGCTGGAGATGCGCTTCCACGAGTTTGCGTTCGAGCGGCGTCACGACTGTGCCGTCTGCGGCGATCGACCGACGATCACGGAGCCTCGGGAACCGCTGGAGGCGTGCGCCGTTGCGGCGCTTGACCGCGTACAAAGGCTGAGCGCCGCGGCCCTGCGCACGCTGCTCGATCCGGCTACGCGCGACGGTGCGCTCGTGCTCATCGACGTGCGGGAGCCGTGCGAGTTCGATGCCGGACACCTCGCAGGCGCCATCAACATCCCGGTCACCGCGCTGCAGGACCGTCTCCAGGAAATCCCGCCACGGACGAGCCCGGTGTTCATCTGCCGCAGCGGTGGTCGCAGCCTCGCCGCATGCGCCATCGCACTGCGCGCCGGCACGGCGTCGCCCGCGCACCTCGAGGGCGGTCTACTTGCCTGGAGGGCCGAAGTCGACCCGACGCTTGCGGTCGTCTAGCGGCAACGCGATCGATCGGCAACCGGCACCGAGACACGGCCGTAACCGGGGCCGGGTCGGCACGGGCGCGTGTACATGCGAGCCGGTCATGACAGATCGACGGCCGTTGGCCGTGCCGGAATGCCGACAGGGCCGGTGCAAAATACGAACAACGGGCGGACCTACAAGCTTCCCGACCAAGTGACGCCCGGCGGGGCCTTCCAGAAAGTGCATGGCAACGGGTTACCGCCGTATTGAGTATTGCGCCGGCACAAACCCGCAGCGTGCCCCGATCCGTTCGACCAGTGCCTGCAGCTCGAGCGGTGTCGGCGGCATACGCTTCGTTGAACCGGTCGGTCGTCGCCCGCAGCGAACCGCCGGTGCGGCCGATCATCGTGTCGGCGCGGCGGCGAACGGCTCGACGCCGATCCACCCGAGCGGCGCCGCCCGGCGCACCACGAACAGCCAGCTGCACGCGCCCACGATCGCCATGCCGCCCGCCACCAGGAACGCCGCCTGGTACCGACCGGTCCAATCGATCAGCGCACCGGTGATGATCGGGGCGACGATGCCGGAAATGTTGCCGATCCCATTCTGGATGCCGATCCACTTGCCCGCGGCGCGCGGTCCCGCCAGGGTTTGCCCGATCGCGTAGATGTTGAAGGCGGCGAGCCCGAAAGCCACCGACGAGGCCAGCAGCCCGGCGATCGCCATGTTCGCATTACCCAACCCGCAGGCCATCATGCACAGAAAGCCGATGCACTGCGCCGCAGCGATGATCTTTATGCGCACGCGACCCGGATCCGCGCCGCGGGCGATCGATCGGTCGGCGAGCCAGGCAGCACCGCAGCAAATCGCCGCCGAGAGGGCGTAGACGATGCCGCCCAGGCGGGCCATCGCGGTGAGCGAATAGCCCTGGGACTTGACGAGGTACAGCGGCAACCAGGACAACACCAGATAGAAGGGGTAGAGGGCGCAAAATTGACCGATACTCGCGCCCCAAAGCTCGCGCTTCGCCAGGAGCTCGCGAAACTTTGGTTCGCCGCCGGAGGCGTCGCTGCGCGCCTTCGCGTCGAGCGCCCGGGTGCGCATCACCCAGGGAGCGAGCCAAAGCAGCGAGATCGCGCCGAACACGATGAACAGCGGGCGCCAGCCGGCGGCTGCGATGAATAGCCCGCCGACGAAGGTGCCGACCGCCGGCCCGGTGAAGACGCCGGAAACCACCAGCGCGTTGGCGACGCCCAGCCGGTCGGGCGGCAAGTGCTGCGCCAGCAATTTCGAGCTGGCCGGAAAGCCGGCGCTCTCGCCGAGCCCGAGCAGGACCCGCAGCACCAGCAACATCGCAAATCCGCTCGCGAACCCTGTCGCGATCGTCGCCGCCGACCAAAGCGCGAGGCCGAGAGCGAGCGTACGATACGCGTTGATCTTCTGAACGAACCAGGCGGCGACGATCTGCCCCGGCACATAGATCCAGAAGAAGGCGGACACCAGTATGCCGTACTGGGTGTTGGACAGGCGCAGATCGGTTTTGATCAGCGGCGCCGCAGTCGCAAGATTGCCACGGTCGACGTAGTTGATGAAAATGGCGAGCGCCATCAGCAGAACGATGCCGCCGCTGAAATGAGCCGACCCCGTTTTGCCCTTCGGCAGCGGGTAATTCTTGATCATGGGACCCCCCGAGCGTGCTGGGTTAAGCTCTCATGAAAGCCGGGCGCCGTCACGGCATTTCGGCGGACGGCCGCGCCGCATACTCGTTCTGCCACTACCCACAACGCCAACCTACGGATGCAATACCATGTCACAGCGACGATTGATCGATTCCGGCTCGCGTTTCGAGGCCGAGATCGGCTATTCCCGCGCCGTCGTTCAAGGCGATTGGGTTTTCGTTTCCGGCACCACCGGTTTCGACTACGCCACCATGACGATCGCCGACGATCTGCCGGCTCAGACCGAGCAATGCTTCGAAAATATCTCGTCCGCCTTGGAAAAGGCCGGCTCGTCCCTGCGCGACGTGGTGCGAGTCACATACGTCCTGCCGAACGCGGCCGACTTCCCCCGGTGCTGGCCCGTCCTGCGCAAGCACTTCGGCGACGTGCGCCCGGCGGCGATGATGATCGCCGCCGGCCTCGCCGATCCGAGAATGCGGATCGAGATCGAGGTGACCGCGCTGAAACAGCGATCGACCGTCAAGTCGCCTTGAACGTGCCCGCGCTCGCCGTGGTCGCGCCACAGTACAGACAGGTCGCCGACTTGGCCGGGATCTTGCGCTTGCACTTGGTGCATTCGATCAGCTCGGGATTGCGATCGTGTTCGGCCGCGGCGGCCTGCGCACGCAGCGCCTCGACGTGCGTCGCAAGATCGGCGTCGGTGAGCTGCAGGCGGTCCTTCAAGAGGTTCCACATGGCCATGCTGATCAGCCGCAACTGATCATACCGTTGTTCCAGCTTGACGATACGCGCCGTCGCGTCGGTCGCGGCCCTCGCGGCGTCGAGCGACTTCTTGCCGAGGCCGCCGCCGGACTTGCCCGAAGTCGCATCGCGAAAAAGATCGAACATCGCCTCACCTCGCCCGATCGCTCAGCGGATCAATCGACGCGCGGTCGTTTACCTTCGCAAACGCCCGGCCGGTTCCTGCACACCGAGAAACGCGCACGGACAGATGGGCAGGATAAACCACCCGTCCGCGAAGTGCTCGCGACATTGGCTTGCACCCGGCGGGGTGAAATCTTCGGTCGCGTGAGCGGCCAGACGTCCGTGCACGCCGGCGCAAGCTTGACCGAGTGTTTGCGAACCACGGTTACTCCCACTCAATGGTATCCGGCACTGGTAATCGTCAGCCCGTTTAATCTCAACTACAATACGCCGACCATTCAAAATTGTTGTTGTGGCCTGACTTCTTGGCCCTGGTCGCTTTCACGCAAAACATCGACATCAATCAAATCCTGCGCTCGGCCCACCGAGAGCTTTGCAACCAGCAGGTCCTCCCGAGATATAAATGGCACCGACAAATCATCATCTATGCAAGCATCTACCCGCCGTTTCCACGCTTCCTCAAATTCAACGACGCTGATTTTCGGCACGCTGTCCACCATCACCGGCGGCGTGCCCATGCGAAAGAAGTTATCGGCTCGGCGAAGTCCCTGGCGCTCAGTCCTGCACCCGGTGCTCCGCACTTCGCAAGCGCGGCATACACGGCTTCGCTGTTTTCAGCGTCTGCACCAATCCAAATATCCAGATCTTTGGTCGCGCGTGGCTGCGCGTTAAACGAAACCGCGTATCCGCCGACAATCAGGTACCTAACCTGTCCGGCGTTGAAAGCGGGTAACAGTTCTTTGAAGTCTTGGTGCATCCGCGGCTTGTCCTTTCATCGCATAAAGGTCAAGGTTGAGGTTCATTGCTGCGCGAATCCGCTCGCTTCCCGGCAGGCGTTGCCAGGAACGATATTCGTCAGACGAATGGCACTGAATTAAGCCGCAGCGGCATTGCCGCGCTGACGTAATGGATTGAAATCACAGAGGAAGACTGGCCGTCGAGATTGATAGGATGGTGTTGCGAAGCATCCAACCCCACCATCGCGA
>Ga0307374_10001897_pt1 | contig 38205 bp, 29 predicted proteins | sample OX3MG_FD_202532 | JGI IMG/M metagenome (GOLD analysis project Ga0307374, IMG submission 202532) | Soil microbial communities from Risofladan, Vaasa, Finland - OX-3 | ecosystem: Environmental > Terrestrial > Soil > Coastal area > Acid sulfate soil | place: Finland: Risofladan, Vaasa | collected... | reverse complement strand
GTGTTGTCGATCGTCGTCGGTGTGACGGCCGGCTACATCGGCGGCTTCACCGACGACGGGCTGTCGCTTGCGGCCAATGTGTTCCTCGCGATTCCCGGCCTGCCGCTGCTCATCGTGCTTGCGAGCTATGTGCCCGGCGCGGACTCGAGCCCGGTGCTCATCGCGCTCATCGTCAGCGTGACGGGCTGGGCCTTCGGAGCACGGGTGCTTCGCGCGCAGACGCTCTCGCTTCGAAACCGCGAATTCGTCGAAGCCGCGCGCGTCTCCGGTGAGAGCAGCTTCCGCATCATCGCGTACGAGGTTCTCCCGAACCTGGTGCCGATCGCGGCCTCGTCGTTTCTCTTCACGACCCTCTACGCGCTCGGCGCATACGTCGCGCTCGCGTACCTCGGTCTTGCGGGCAGCAACATCTGGAACTGGGGCCTGATGCTCATGCAGGCACAGGCGGAGAGCGCGCCCGCGAGCGGTTGGTGGTGGTGGTGGGCACCGCCGGGCGTGTGCATCGCGCTCCTCGGGTGCGGCCTCGCGCTCCTCAACTTCGGCATGGACGAGTTCATCAATCCGCGTCTTCGCGACGCCGGGCTGTCGCGCAAGAAGGCTCGCCGTGCGGGTCTGCGCAGGCAACCGAAGCTCGGCTTCACGCCCGTGATGCGGCGGCCCGTGCCGACGGCGATCGCCGCGACCGTGATGCCCATCGTCAACGTCGGGGTCGATGGCAGTTCGCCGGATGGTGCGCGGCCATGACGAGCCGGCTCGACCGCATCCCCTCCGCCGACGACGCGACCCGCGCCGTGCCCGCAGCGGTGTTCGCCGACCCGGTGCTCGAGATCAAGGGTCTCAGTGTCGACTACGGGTTCGGCGACGACGCGGTGCACGCAGTCGTCGGATGTGATCTCACGCTCCGCCGCGGTGAGGTCGTCGGGCTCGCGGGCGAGAGCGGCAGCGGCAAGTCGACTCTCGCGATGGCCGCACTTCGTCTGCTCCGCGCGCCGGCGGTGATCACCGGCGGTGAGGTGATCTTTCACTCCAAGCCGAACAGCGGGGGCGGACGTGCGCAGACCGTCGACATGCTCGCGGCCGGTGACAGGGAGCTGCGCTCGGTGCGCTGGTCGGAGATCGCCGTCGTCCTGCAGAGCGCGCTCAACGCGCTCAACCCCGTCGCCACCATCGGTGCGCAGTTCGACGACGTCCTCCGTGTGCATCGTCCCGGTCTGTCCCGGCCGGGACGGCTGGCGCGCGCCGGCGAGCTCCTCGGCATGGTCGGGATGAACGCGGACCGGCTGCGCGGCTACCCCCACGAGCTCTCAGGCGGTATGCGCCAGAGGGCAATGATCGCGATGGCGCTGGCGCTGGAGCCGCAGGTGCTGATCCTCGACGAGCCGACCACCGCGCTCGACGTGGTCACGCAGCGCGAGATCCTCGACGAGCTCATGGGGCTGCGCGACCGGCTCGGGTTCGCTGCGCTGTTCATCACGCACGACCTGTCGCTGCTCGTCGAGCTCGCCGACGAGATCGCGGTCATGTACGCGGGCCGGCTGGTCGAATCCGCGCCCGCGACAGCGCTGTTCCGAGCACCCCGCCACCCCTACACGCACGGCTTGCTCAACTGCTTCCCGCCGATGCACGGCGAGCGCCGGCCGATGGCCGGCATTCCGGGGTCGCCACCGAACCTGCGAGACATCCCGCCCGGCTGCGCTTTTCACCCTCGCTGCCCATGGGTGATGGAGCGGTGCAAGGTCGACGTCCCGGTGCTCGAGCGCAACGAGGCACGACGGGATGTGGCGTGCTGGCTGCACGAGCTGGGGACGCCGGTCCCGGAGGCGCTCGCGCTCCCCAATCCCGCGGTCGCCGCGACGCTCTCGCGCTCCGGCGCAGGCCGGAATCAGGGAGCCGGCCGATGACCGCCGTCGCCGTCGAAACCCCGATCACGACCGCGGTGTCGCCGCCGGTGCTGGAGGGACGCGACCTCAGCAAGCGTTTCTGGGTCCGCCGCGGCCGCGGTCCACTCACGCGGCGGGCCGCTCTGCGTGCCGTCGACGGCGTCTCCATCAGCCTCGAGGCGGGAAAGGTGGTCGCGGTCGTCGGCGAGAGCGGGTGCGGGAAGACCACCGTCGCGCGGATGCTCGCACGCATCCTGACGCCGGACTCCGGCCGTGTCCTGCTCGACGGCGAGGCGGTGCGTGGCAAGCGCACGCGCAAGTACGCGTCGCAGGTCCAGATGGTGTTCCAGGATCCGTTCGCGTCGCTGAACCCGGTGCACCGCATCCGGTATCACCTCGTCCGCCCGCTCCGGATCCACCACATCGCCGACGACGACGTCCCTGCCGCCGTCTCGGACCTGCTCCGGCGCGTCGCCCTGTCCCCGCCCGACCAGTTCGTCGACAAGTTCCCGCACGAGCTCTCCGGCGGTCAGCGGCAGCGCGTGGCCATCGCCCGCACGCTGGCGGTTCGTCCTCGCGCGCTCCTGGCGGACGAGCCGGTGTCCATGCTCGACGTGTCGGTTCGGCTCGGCGTGCTGAATCTCCTCGCCGACCTGCGGGACCGCGAGCACATGGCGATCCTCTACGTCACGCACGACATCGCGTCGGCGCGCTACCTCGCCGATCGCATCATGGTGATGTACGCCGGCCAGGTGGTCGAATCCGCGCCGAGCGTCGAGCTCACCGACCGTCCGGCACATCCGTACACCCAGCTCCTGCTGTCGGCTGCGGCGGACCCGGATCGGGCGGTCCCGCCCACGCTTGCCGGCAGCGGTGCGCCGCCGAGCCTGCTCGCACCCCCGACCGGCTGTCGCTTTCATCCGCGCTGCCCGCACGCGATGGACATCTGCTCCCGGGTCGCGCCGCCAACCGTCGAGGTGGCGGCCGCGCATACGGCCGCGTGCTGGCTGCACGTCGACTCCGCGGACCGGCACTCGTCCGAGCCGCAACCGGGCCCCAACAGGACGGCAGCGAGGCAGGGCTTGCAGAAATTGAGCGCGGGAGGAACCGGAGGATGAAGTGACGTCACAGGATCCGGCGGCCCCTCGTCGGCAGCAGCTACGCATTAACCGACAGCGCGCGGCACCAGTAATGCCGGCGCCCACTGGAGATACTAAGCGATGAATCGAAAACTAGCGACCGGACTGGCCGTGGCCTCCGCGCTCGCGATCGCCGGGTGCGCCTCGAGCAGCCCGAGCCCTTCGACGGGCCCGGCTACCCACGCGGTGCTCACCGAGGAGTCCAACACCGGCGTCACGTTCACGCAGGACTTCAACCCGTTCAACACCTCGTCGTTCGCGACGAAGATGAACCTTCGCACGCTCATCTACGAACCGCTCTACGAGTTCGATGCGCTGGACCCGGCGCAGAGCCACCCCTGGCTCGCGACCAGCTACACCTTCTCGACGGACGGCAAGGACCTCACCTTCGCGATCCGGCCGAACATCACCTGGAGCGACGGCAAGGCGTTCACCGCGCAGGACGTCGCGTTCACCTTCAAGACGATCAAGGACAACAACGCCGCCAACGCCAGCGGCATCCCCGCGCAGGCGAGTGATCCGACGGTGTCGGGCAACTCCGTCACGATCCACTTCAACACCGCGCAGTACACCAACCTGTTCTCGATCGCAGGCTCGACGTACATCGTCCCGCAGCATCTGTGGTCGTCGATCTCCAATCCGGCGACGGCGGTGGTCGCGAACCCGGTCGGCACCGGCCCCTACACGCTCAAGAGCTTCTCCACGCAGGTGGTGAAGTTCGCTGCGAACTCCAAGTACTGGGGAGGCATCCCGCCGATCTCGGAGGTGGACGTTCCGTACTACGCGACCAACGACGCGGCGAGCAGCGCGCTCGTCGCAGGGCAGCTCGACTGGGCCGGGAATGATATCGCCAACATCCAGCAGAACTTCGTCTCGCTGAACCCGCAGACCAACCACTACTGGTTCGCATCGGGCAACACCGTGACCCTCTGGTTCAACGTGAAGTACGGGGCGCTCGGTGATCCCCAGGTCAGGAAGGCGATCAGCGCCGGCATCGATCGCACCGCGCTCGCCCTCCTCGGCGAGTCGGGCTACGAAGCGCCGGCGACATCGTCGACCGGCTTGATCCTGCCGAACTTCTCGCAGTACCTCAGCGCGACGGCGAAGAACGACCTGAAGCCGAATTCCGACCCGGCGACGGTCAAGTCGCTCCTCACGGCAGACGGTTACAAGGCTCCGACCGGCAGCGGCAACTGCACGGCGAGCACGCCCGCCAACTGCTACACCAAGAACGGTCAGATCATCAGCTTCAACATCGAGGATCCGGTGCCGTACTCGGACTACTGGGAGGATGCACAGCTCATCTCGCAGCAGTTGCAGGCCGAGGGCATCAACTGCACGACCAAGGGCGACAACCCGGACACCGGCTGGTACGCCGACTACACGGCCGGGAACTTCCAGTCGATGATCCACTGGGGCAACGGCGGCCCGACTCCGTTCGTGCAGTACCAGAACTGGCTCGACAGCACGCAACCGGTCTCCGCGGGGAACTACGGCGGTTTCAAGAGTGATGCGGCCGACCAGGCGCTGACGACGCTCGAGGGCACGAACCCGAGCGACACCGCAGCGATCACGACTGCCGTGCAGGCGCTCGGGCAGATCATGACCGACCAGGCTCCTCAGGTACCGCTGCTCTACGGCGCTGACTGGAACGTCTACAGCAGCGCGCATTTCACGGGGTGGCCGGACGGGTCGAATCCGTACATGGATCCGTCGCCGAACGACCCGGAGCTCCCGTACATCCTCATGCACCTCAGGCCCGTCTGAGGTTCGGCTGGCGCCCTCCGACCTTCCTGCCTGACCAGCAGGTGGTCAAGCGTCCGGCCGGCAGCGCGCCGGCCGGACGCCGCCCCGCCGAACGCGGGGTTCAGCTCATCACGCTCACAAGGAGTCATCGTGCGGTACGGACATTTCGATGACGTGCGCAGGGAGTACGTCATCACTCGGCCCGATACCCCTCTGCCCTGGATCAACTACCTGGGCATGGAGGACTACTTCGGACTGATCTCCAACACCGCCGGCGGGTACTCGTTCCTTCGCGACGCGCGCCTCCGGCGGCTCACACGCTACCGGCACAACAATGCGCCGTTCGATCTCGCCGGGAGATACCTCTACGTCCGCGATGACTCGACAGGCGACGTGTGGTCTCCGTCATGGCAACCGATGCAGAGCGTCCTCGACTCGTACGAGTGCCGGCACGGGCTCTCCTACACGACGATCACCTCCGCACGCAACGGCATCCGCGCCTCGACGCTGTTCTACGTGCCGCTCGGCGAGACCCTGGAGGTGTGGCGTGCGCGCGTCACCAACCTGCAGGACGAGCCGCGCGAGATCTCGCTGTTCTCGTCGGTGGAGTTCTGTCTGTGGGACGCGCAGGACGATGCGACCAACTACCAGCGCAACCTCTCCACGGGCGAGGTCGAGGTGGTCGACGGCGTCATCTATCACAAGACCGAGTACCGGGAGCGCCGCAACCATTTCGCCTACTTCGCATGTTCCGAGCCGATCGCAGGATATGACACCGATCGCGACACGTTCCTCGGCGCGTATCGCGGCTGGGACCGTCCCATTGCGGTCGAACGCGGCAGCACGAGCGACTCGATCGCACACGGATGGTCACCGCACGGCTCGCACCACGTGCGGCTCGCGCTCGACCCGGGCGAGGAACGCGATGTCATCTTCGTGCTCGGGTACGCGGAGAACCCGCGAGACGACAAGTTCGATCCCCCCGACTCGCAGACGATCAACAAGCGGCGCGTGCAACCGGTGATCGATCGCTGGCTGCGGCCGCAGACCGTCGAGGATGGGCTCGCCCGGCTCCGGGATCGGTGGGACGAGCTGCTGTCCGCAGTCTGCGTCGACACCCCGGACGAGCACACGAACCGGATGATCAATGTCTGGAACGCGTATCAGTGCGTCACCACGTTCAACATCGGCCGGTCAGCCTCGCTCTTCGAGTCCGGTGTCAAGCGCGGCATGGGCTTCCGCGACACGAATCAGGATGTCCTCGGCTTCGTCCACATGATGCCGGAGCGGGCCCGCGAGCGCCTGCTCGACGTCGCGTCCACGCAGCTCGCATCTGGCGGCGCGTATCACCAGTATCAGCCGTTGACGAAACGCGGCAACAACGACATCGGCGCCGGTTTCAATGACGACCCGCTCTGGCTCGTGCTGAGCGTCTGCGCCTATGTGCGGGAGACGGGCGACACCACGATCCTCGATGAACCCGTGCCCTACAACAGCGAGGTCGCCAGCGCGACGCCGCTGCTCGAACACCTGCAGCGAAGCCTGCGGTACACGATGGACCGCCTCGGCCCGCATGGTCTGCCGCTCATCGGCCGCGCCGACTGGAACGACTGTCTCAACCTCAACTGCTTCTCCGACACACCGGGAGAATCGTTCCAGACCACGGAGAACCGCGAGGGAGGCCACGCCGAGTCGGTCTTCATCGCCGGGCAGTTCGTGCTGGCGGCGGGCGAGCTTGCGGACCTGCATCGCAGCCTGGGGCACGAGACCGCGGAGGCCGGCTGCCGCGCATGGTCGGCGGCGATGGAGCGTGCCGTCGCAGACCACGGGTGGGACGGCCGTTGGTTTCTCCGGGCATACGACTACTTCGGCAATCCGGTCGGGTCCGCCGGCAACGATGAGGGGCGGATCTTCATCGAGCCGCAGGGGATGTGCGTGATGGCCGGCATCGGCATCGAGGACGGCCGAGCTCGGCGTTCGCTCGACAGCGTCTGCGAGATGCTCGCCACGGAGCACGGCGCGGTCCTGCTGCAACCGGCGTACTCGCGATACCGGCTCGAGCTCGGCGAGATCTCGTCGTATCCGCCCGGCTACAAGGAGAACGCCGGCATCTTCTGCCATACCAACCCATGGATCATGATCGCCGAGACGATGATCGGTGACGGCGACGCGGCCTTCGACTACTACTCGCGGATCAACCCGTCGGCACGTGAGCACATCAGCGAGGTGCATCGCTGCGAGCCGTACGTGTACGCGCAGATGATCGCCGGTCGTGACGCCGCAACGCACGGCGAGGCGAAGAACTCGTGGCTCACCGGCACCGCCGCGTGGAACTTCGTCGCTGCGACGCAATGGATCCTCGGCATCCGGCCCGCGCTCGACGGGCTTCGCATCGACCCGGTGATCCCCGCCGCATGGTCGGGGTTCGCTGCCACGCGGCGATTCCGCGGCGCCACGTACCGGATCACGGTCCGCAAGCCGGTCGGGTCGATCGGCAGAGTCACGCGACTCGTTGTCGACGGCCGGGAGATCGACGGCACTGTCGTGCCGCCCGTTCCCCCCGGAACCACCGTTGAGGTCGAGGCGATCGTGCAGTCGGAGCTTGTGGCGGCGAGCTGACCAAGCCTCCGGCCGGCGGGCCTGGAGACGGGTCAGCCGTCGAGCGCGTTGGCCCGAGCGGTGCGCTGATACCAGGCGAAGCTCGCTTTGGGGATGCGCTCACCGCTGCGAAAGTCAACCCATGTCAGGCCGAACCGGCGCGAATACCCATGCGCCCACTCGAAGTTGTCGAGGACGCTCCAGACGAAGTAGCCGCGCACGTCCACTCCGGACTCGATTGCGTCGTGAACCGCCCGGATATGCGTGTCGAGGTACTGGACGCGCTCGCGGTCGTGAATCTCGCCGTCAGGTCCGATGTAGTCGTCGAACGCCGCGCCATTCTCGGTGACGTACAACGGGATGGTCGTGTACTCGTCGCGCACGCGCCGCAGGATCTCGGCAAGCGCTCCCGGCTCGATCTCCCATCCCATCTGCGTGCGTGCGACCTCGGTACGGAGGACCTGAACGGCGCCCAAATCGCCGACGCGTTCCCTGCGGTGAGGGGTCGGAATCCAGTAGCCGGCGGCCTGCGCCTGTGCGCGGCGCGTGGGTGCGCACACCGTCGTGGGTGAGTAGAAGTTCACACCGAGGAAGTCGATCGGCCGGCTGATCACCTCGAGATCACCATCGGCCACAACGTGGAACCCCGGTGTGCACGCCGCGTAGTGCTCGAGCATGTCGGCCGGATAGGTGCCCTTGAAGAGCGGATCGAGGAACAGACGGTTGAGGTTGCCGTCGACGCGGCGGCTCGCTGCACGATCGTCGTCGTGATCGGTCGCGGGCCTGATCGGTTGCAGATTCAATCCGATCCCGATCTGCGCCGAGGGGACCTGCGCGCGAAGCACGCTCACCGACTCCCCGTGCGCGAGCAGGAGGTGGTGGTTTGCGGCGGCAGCCATGCCGTGGTCGCGGATGCCCGGCGCGTGCTCGCCGATGCCGTATCCCACCCATGACGAGCACCACGGCTCGTTGAGCGTGATCCACATCGGCACCACATCGCCGAGTGCGTCAGCAAGCAGCCACGTGTACTCAGCGAAGCGGCCGACCGTATCGCGCGACACCCAGCCGCCGGCATCCTCGAGCGCCTGCGGCAGGTCCCAGTGATAGACGGTCAACACCGGCACGATGGAACGGCGGACGAGCCCATCCACCATGCGACGGTAGAAGTCGAGACCCTTCTGGTTCGCCGGCCCTCGGCCGCTGGGTTGCACGCGCGACCAGGCGACCGAGAAGCAGTACGCGCCAGCACCGAGCTTCGCCAGCAGGTCCAGGTCCTCGTCCATGCGACGGTAGTGGTCGCACGCAACGTCCCCGGTATCGCCGTTGCGCGTCGCGCCGCGCCGGTGGCTGAACGTGTCCCAGATGGAGGGACCGCGACCGTCGGCATCGACCGCGCCCTCGATCTGGTACGAGGACGTCTTGGTTCCCCACAGGAAACCGGCGGGGAATGACGCGGGTGCGCGCGTGTCTGACACGATGAATTCCGCCTCCAAACGCGAGGAGCCAACGGGGTTATTGTGCAAGAGCACCTGCCGCGCCTGGGTGCGTATGGGAGCGGTTCACGGCCCGCCAACTCTGCCCGGCCGTCGGTCGTGGGACGGCACTGGAACCTCGATCGGGCCGACCCACGGCAGGGGTCAGGTCCCCGGACGCTGCACCCAGAGGAAGCTCGTGAAGTTCTCGCCGAGGTCCTGGAGGTTGTCCTCGATGACGCGCAGTCCATGGATGTTGGCGAGCACGCTGCTCCCCATCGTCGCGATGTTGGGCGCGAGCTCGCCGGAGGCGATGAACTCGGCGACCTTCGCATGGTCGATGAGGTCGCCTTCGCCACTGGTCTGACGCAGGTTCGGGTACCTGCTCGCCAGGGCCGACCTGCACTGCGCGAGCACCTGCGGATGCGTCATCACGGTATCGACGGCTGCGGGATCGCCGGTGCTCGACATCATCAGCGCGTGCGCGATCTTGATCTCGAACTCCTCGACGATGTCGAAGCGGTACCGCGCCATCGCCGCGACGGACTCGCCGACCATCCCTCCGACGGAGTTGTGGATCGCGAACTGGCCGCGGTCAACGCTGCCTTCGTGGAGCGCTCGGAGCACACGCTCAGTCGTGTGCAGGTAGACGAGCTCGACATGGCCATCCTCGTACCCGCGCAGGTAGTGACGCGCCGCCTCCTCATTGAAGCTGCCGCGCCCTCCCTGGATGCCGACGACGAGTCGATCGGTGACGAGACGGTTGGGCAGCAGCTGGTCGAAAACACTGTCCTGGGCGTGCGAAAGTCGCACACGCATCGCGCTCGTGTACGGGTTGCGCGTCTGCAGGTCGACGAACAGCTGCTGCGTGTCGTTGGTCACCTGCGCCGTGATCTCGTGCAGCTTCCTCGTGCCGAGTGTGTCGATGGGTGTGGGTTCGAACCCGAACCGCTCCAGCGTCCGGCCGACGAAGTGCGTGACTCCCTGGCTCTCCGCGGCAAGCCGGTCGTGCTGATCCGCGTCCATGACGACGACCGACAGGCCCTTGCTCCCGAAATACTCCTTCCAGGCCGCGAACGCCGCGTCGTGCATGCGATGCGGGTCGAGCACGATGATCTGTCCCGCCAGCCCACCGACGGCGACGCTGTCCGGCCCGAACATCGGGTGCGTCAGCAGCGCCTCGTACGCCTCGGGCAAATGCTGCTCGAACACGGTGCGCGGGTGGACCTTCACCGAGAGCGTGTCGATGAGCGTTCGCGTTCCCTCGAGGTTCGCGAAATACAGCGCGTGCTCGCGAAGCGTCGACTCGAAGGCTGAGATCGGGACGCAGTAGAAGACGACCTCGGCCGCGAGCGCCGTGTAGAGCGGGACCGACGAGAAGCCCTCTGCGGCGGCTTCCTCGCGATGCGCGGAGTCGGAGTCGAAGACCATGAGATCGCAGTCGTCTCGGAGCATCGAGGCCCAGAGCCGGCCGAAGCGGCCGAACCCGATGACGGCGACAGACCGAGCGGGAATGCCTGTCATCTCCAGGGCATTCTACGGTGCCCCGGAATCCCGCTCCGCTACAGTCGCACGTGCCCGGACAGCGCCTCGATCGCTGTATCGACGTCCCCCGCGCTGGTCGACACGTGAAACGAGAGCCGCAGTCTCCCCGCACGCGTCACGCCGACGATCCTCGCTGCCCGCATCAGTTCGGGTACCTGATCATCCGCAAGCATCGAGACGATCGCCGAGTTGGAGGGAGCCAGACCGACTCCCGCTCGGAACCGGTTGGCGAGACCAACCGAATGCTCGTGCAGCGCATCTCTGCCCACCTCGCACAGCAGCGCAAGCGACGCATCGGTGCCGACCCACGACAACCAGGCCGGCGACACATCGAAACGGCGAGCGTCCGATGAGAGTCGCAACGGCGCTCCATAGATGCTGTTCCAGCGATCAGCGCCGGCATACCACCCGGCCGTGTGCGGGGCGATACCGTCCATCAGATCCCGCTGGACCGTCAGGAACGCCGTGCCCCGCGGCGCCAGCAGCCATTTGTAGCCGTGGCATACGGTGTAGGCGAACCGCGCCGCATCGACGGGGAGCCATCCGGCTGCCTGTGTCGTGTCGAGCATGATTCTCGTGCCCGTCGCAGCACATGCCTGTGTCAGCGCTTCAAGGTCGGCGACGCGACCGTCGGCGGATTGGACTGCGGAAACCGCGACGAGCGTTGTCTCGGCGGTGACGGCGCCGGCCAGCTCCTCGAGCGGCACCTCAAGCACGCGCACACCGCGCCGCGCCTGGACGTGGAACGGAAAGACGACGCTCGTGAAATCCCCGCTCGACGTCAGGACCTCGGCGTGGTCTGGCAGGGAGGCCGCGATCAGGCCCGCGAACACCGACACCTGGCTACCCTGCGCGACGAGCGTCGCGTCGACGCCGACGAGCTGCGCGTAGTTGGCTCGGGCACGGGCGACTTCGTCGTCGTAGGCGACGGCACTCGCCCCGCCGCTCGCCCACACGTCGAGCGCAGCACGGATGGCCTCGAGCGTCCGGCGCGGTGGCAACCCCATGGTTGCGGTGTTGAGGAAGATGAGCTCAGAGCTGAACTCATTCTGCGCTGCCTCGACGGTCAACACGCCCGTCTCGCTCAGCTGCATGCCACGAGCATCGCAGAATCAGTGCTGGGGAGCCTCCAGACAGGTTATCGCTGCCTGGAGCGCGAGGGGGAGCACCTCGGCGAGCTGGCGCCGGGTGGCGACGCCGTACAGATCGGCAGCGCCGGCATCGGCGAGGAGCGATTCGAGCCTGTCCGTGAGCATGTGTTCGATCCACGCGAATGGATCGGCTGCATCGGCGCCGGTGAGCCACACGCGATCGCACGGCTCGCCGTTGATGAAGCTTGGGTGGTGGTGAGCCCGCTCGAACGCATGCCCCGCTCCGAGGCGGAAGAGGTCCGCGCGCCAGATGGGCGCCCCCAGCAGGACGGTCGGCATGGCGAACTCGGATCCACGGCTGCGGTCCTCATGGAGACGTTGCAGCTCGAGACGTGCACCGGTTTCGTCACCGTCGGCGGCGTGTTCGGTCCATCGACGCACGGTGAGGGCCATGCCGTCGATGAAGAAGGCATACGTGATGTCGGCGACCTCGCTCACCTCACCGACACGGCGCATCTCAGCCATCCGGCCCGATTCTCCCCCTCTCAGCGCACCTTCGGGGCGCGACAGCGCCGCGACGCGAAGAACGCGAGCACCCTACATCTCGTACCGGCAATTGTCAACAATCGACGCTTTCAAGTGAAGTAGGATGACTGCATGACCCCCCGACAGTCGGTTTCAGCAGCCAAGCCCCGCTGGGTTTCCGAGGGCGAGCGGTACCGGCTCGTGCAGCCGGCAGAGCGGTCGCTGCGACAGCAGGTGGCCGCATCGCTGCGTGACGCCATCCTCACCGGGTCGCTGAAGCCGGGCGAACGCCTGGTCGAGGAGGACATCTCGCAGGGCATGCGCACCAGCCGCGGTCCGCTGCGTGAGGCGCTGCGACAGCTGGAGCAGGAGGGGCTCGTGATGTCCTACCCGTACCGCGGGTCGTTCGTCTCGCGGATCTCGACACTCGAGGTGCGCCAGGTGCTGATTCCGTTGCGGGCGACGCTCGAGGGTTTCGGATTCGATCAGGCACTCGACAACCTCACTGAGGACGACGTGACCGAGCTGCGCGGCATCGTCGAGCGCATGGAGGATGCCGTGCGCAGCGGTGACCTCATCGGCCTCGTCGAGAACGACGTCGCCTTCCACGGGCTCGTCATGTCGCGCTCAGGGCAGCCGCACACGACCCAGATCTGGGGCTCGATCGCGCCCCGCATCCGCGCGTACTTCTACACACATCTCCGCGAGGCGATGCCCACGCAGGAGCAGCTCGTCGGTGTCACCAGGGGGCATCGCGACCTCTTCGACGCGCTCGTCGCGCGCGATCGCAAGCGCGTTGCCGAGCTGCTGCTCGAGCACGTCCAGGACCTGCCAGGTTTCCCGGTAACCGAACCGGCCCCGTGACGCGCGCGCGCGACCTGGGGATCATTGTCGGCCGACTGCCGGCCGGACCGCACAACGCGATCACCGATGTTGCAGGTGTGTCTGTCGGCCATGCAACCCTCATCAGCGGTTCAGGCAGACGTGTGCGGGGTGAGGGACCCGTTCGTACAGGGCTCACCATCGTGATCCCGACCGACGACGCGGTGTGGAGCGACGCGATGTTCGCGGGCGTGCACATCCTGAGTGGCGTGACTCATCCGACAGGGCTCGAGCTGCTGCGCGAAACGGGCAGGCTGTGCGGCCCCATCGCCATGACGAGCTCGTGGTCGGTCGGCACGGTGTGCGATGCGCTCGTCGCTCGCGGCATCAGCGCCCACGGCCCGATGGGTTTCGGCACACCGCCCGTCGTGCTGGAAACGTGGGACGGCATCCTCAATGACATCGAGGGTCAGCACGTGCGTTCGGAGCACGTCGACGAGGCGTTCGCCGCCGCGAGCGATGGGGCTGTGGTGGAGGGCAATGTCGGGGGCGGCACCGGCATGATCTGCCATGGGTTCAAAGGAGGTATCGGCACCGCATCGCGCGTGACCGATGCACGCATCGGTGGCTACACCGTCGGCGTGCTCGTGCAGACCAATCACGGACACCGAGAACGGCTCAGCATCAACGGCGTTCCTGTCGGCGAGCATTTCCCCGTGTCCCGCATTCCCATCCCGTCCATCGCAGGACAGATGTGGGGCGCGTCCGGCGGCCTGTATCCGTCGCGCAAGCTGGGATCGATCCTGGTGGTTGTCGCCACTGACGCGCCGCTCCTGCCGACGCAGTGCAACCGTCTCGCGTCGCGCGCGATGCTCGGAGTCGGGCGGACTGGCGGCGCCGGCGAGAACTGGAGCGGGGATCTCTGCATCGCGTTCGCGACCGCGAATCGAGGTCTGTCATCGGACTGGATCGTCGAGGGAGCCCATGTGACCTCGTCGATGGTGGAGATGCTTGCCGACCCGTTGATCGACTCGCTCTTCTATGCGGCGATCGAGGCGACGGAGGAGGCGATCGTCAACGCACTCGTCGCTGCGGAGACGATGACGGGCGGCGATGACGTCGTCGCATATGCCCTGCCCCACGACGAGCTGATGGCGGTGATGCGCGAGCACGGCGCGCGCGCCTGACCCGCGTGACGAGCTCGGTGCGGATCGAATCCACCTTCGCTGCCACGCGCGAGACCACATGGGCGGCAATTGAGCACCTGGAGACACATGTGGCCTGGATGGCCGATGCGGTGGCGATCACCTTCGCGACCGAGCAGCACGCCGGTGTCGGGACGAGGTTCGACTGCGCCACCCGCATCGGACCGATCCGCCTCGTCGACGCGATGTCGATCACGCGCTGGGTTCCCGGCGAGGCGATGGGCGTCGATCATGTCGGGGTGGTACGCGGCACCGGTGTGTTCTCGCTGGACTGGTTGGGCGACCAACTAACACGGTTCTCCTGGGAGGAGCAGCTCAGCTTCCCGTGGTGGCTCGGTGGCGTCATCGGCGAGCGGGTCGCGCGGCCGTTCCTCACGCACATCTGGCGCGGCAATCTCGCACGGCTCAAGCGCATCGTCGAAGCGTCACAACAAGGGGTCGCAACCGCATAGCCCGTCGCAGCCGGGGTCACAAATCGCCCCTCGGATGATGACAACCCCCGCGAATCGGCCTGGTCTCACATAGATTCGGTGGCATATCCGATCCACCGTCATTGAGATCCTTTGTGAGCATTCCTCACTCGACCCGACGCTCCCGCCGCGCCCTGAAGCAGCGGATCCGCGAGACGATGTGCGTCGCCACATCGGTCGCGACAATCGCCGCGTTGCTGCCGACGAATGCCTTCGCTGCCGGCTCGCCGCTCGAGAGCGAGACGTTCGCAAACAACTCGACGGCGGCCGGTCAGTGGTCCCTCCCCACCGGACAGGGCGGGACCAACGGCGCGTGCCTGACTGCGGGACCGGTATCGGCGATCACATCGATCCCGAACTGCGCCTCGCCGCCTGACACCTCGGGCAACGGCGCGCTCCGCCTGACGACGAACGCGGGCAACTCGGTCGGTGCGGTCTTCTACCAGGCGAGCCTGCCCACCACCCAGGGTCTCGATCTCACGCTCGACACCTATCAGTTCAACGGGACCGGCGCCGACGGGATCGTGTTCGCGCTCGCCGCGGCAAATCCCGCGAACCCGACACCCCCGGCGAGCACCGGGCCGCTCGGGGGCAACCTCGGCTACGCGGCCGCCCAGGGTGGTTCGGGGGCTGCGGGCATGCCGTACGGGTACCTCGGCCTCGCGCTCGACGTGTACGGCAACTTCGAGAACACGCCGCTCGCCGGCGGATCCGGATGCACCATTCCCTCACCGCTCGTCGCCAACCGGGCGTACCCCGAGTCGGTGACGGCCCGCGGCCCCGGGAACGGCAGCGTCGGGTACTGCATTCTCGGATCGACCGCAACCACCTACAACCAGTCGAGTGGTGGTGGCAGCGGCAACGGCACCATCAGCAACGTCGGCCCCGGTCTGACCCTCGACAAGCAGTCCGCGACGACGCGAGCCGGCGTCATGGTCCCGGTCGAGATGGCGATCAACCCATCCGCATCGGTGACAACCACGGCGAGTGGGCTCTCGGTGCCCGCACTGTCATGGCTCATCGCGTTCACGCCGATCGGCACGACGACTCAGCAGACGCTGACGGGCGCGCTGCCCACCACGTCGAACAACCCGGCGCTCGCGACGTTCCCCGCGTCCTGGATCAACCCCGTCACGGGGATCCCGTACCAGCTGACCTTCGGCTGGACCGCGTCGACCGGTGGCGCCAACGAGTACCACGAGGTCAACCAGCTGGTGGCGACGACGCTCGTCGGTGCCGTGCCGGACCTGTCGATCGGGGTGTCCGACAACGAGAGCGGGCACATGCTCGCCGGCAACAAGGCAACATTCATCCTGGCGCCCGGCGTCGCGTCGACCGGCGGATCCGAGTCGAACACGCTCACCGTCACCGACACCTTGCCTGCGGGCATGACGCCGGGCGCCGCCACCAGCCCCTCCGACTGGGTGTGCGCCACGGCCGGACAGACCGTGACGTGCACCTACACGCCGGGCTCGGCCATCGCGGCAGGCACGTCGCTCCCCAACATCACCGTCCCCGTGACGCTGTCGGCAGGCTTGAGCGGCAGCGTGACAGACACGGCGCGCATCTCATCGACCGACGCGCTCCCCGCGGTGAGCAACGACGTGGTGAACGTCAGCGCCTTCACCGCGACCGCGCTTCCGTCGCCCCAGACGTACCTGCAATCCGTGACATACACCGCCGCGCTCCCCTCGAGCGCCACCGGAACCGTGACGTTCTCGATCGGCGGGACGACGTTGTGCACCGCGACGCTTCCCGCGTTGAGCTGCAGCACGAACACGGCCCCCGTCGGCGCGAATACCGTGACGGCGACGTACTCCGGCGACTCGAACTTCGCCCCCCAGACCGCGACGACATCGCTGACGATCATCCGTGCCACACCGTCGTTCACGGAGTCCGCCACACCCGCCTCGATCGTGTACGGGTCGCAGGACACGCTGGCGGCCGCGGGCCTTCCCGGTGCCGCGACAGGCACGGTGACGTTCACGTCCGGCGGCTCCACGCTCTGCATCGCGACGTTGCCGGCGACGAGTTGCCTGACGGCGGCAACGCTCGGCGCGAGCGCGTACCCGGTGACCGCAACGTACTCGGGTGACGGCAACTACACCGGCGCCGTCGCGACCGGCGCGAGCTTCACCGTCACCAAGGCGAGCACGTCCATGACCGAGTCGGCGGCGCCGGCGACCATCCCATACGGCACCGCCGATACACTGTCGACGTCCGGCCTGCCGGTCAACGCGACGGGCACCGTCACGTTCAACTCGGGCGGGTCCACGCTCTGCGTCGCGACGCTGCCGGTGACGAGCTGCGCAACATCCGCCACGTTGACCCCGGGCACGTATCCGGTGACCGCGACGTACTCCGGTGACGCCAACTACAGCGGGACGACCGCTATCGGCGCGAGCTTCACCGTCACGCTGGCGAGCACATCGATGACCGAGTCCGCCGCGCCCTCGAGCGTGCCGTTCGGCACGGCCGACTCCCTTTCCGTCTCGGGGCTGCCGGCCGGCGCGACCGGCACGGTGACGTTCGCCTCAGGTGGATCGACGCTGTGCGTCGCGACGCTGCCAGCGGCGAGCTGCTCGACGTCGACCTCGCTGGCACCCGGCGTCTACCCGGTGACCGCGACCTACTCCGGTGACTCCAACTACACCGCGACGACCGCAACCGGCGCGAGCTTCACCGTCACGAAAGCGACGACATCGATGACCGAGTCGGCGTCGCCCGCGTCCATCGGCTACGGCGCCCAGGACACGCTGTCCGAGACCGGCCTGCCTGGTGGCGCAACGGGAAAGGTGAGGTTCACATCGGGTGGCAACACCCTGTGCGTCGCAACGTTGCCGGCGACCAGCTGCCAGACGTCGACGACACTCGCAACCGGCGTGTACCCGGTGACCGCGAAGTTCTCGGGCGACGCCGACTACAAGGCGACCGTCGCGACCGGCGCGATCTTCGCGGTCACGAAGGCCGACACCACGTTCAGTGAGTCCGCGGCTCCGGCCACCATCCCGTACGGATCGGCAGACACGCTGTCGGTCACCGGCCTTCCGGGAGACGCGACCGGCACGGTGACCTTCGCGTCGGGAGGATCGACACTCTGCGTCGCCACCCTTCCCGCGACCTCGTGCGACACCTCGACGTCGCTGGCGCCCGGGACGTATCCGGTCACCGCAACGTACTCGGGTGACAGCAACTACAACAGCGCGACGGCGACGGGCGCGAGCTTCACCGTCACCAAAGCCGATACCACGATGACGGAGTCGGCGGCGCCGGCAACGATCGCTCACGGCGCGCAGGACACACTTTCGACAGCGGGACTGCCGGGTGACGCGACGGGAACCGTGACGTTCACATCGGGCGGCAGCACGCTCTGCACCGCGACGCTTCCCGCGCTCAGCTGCCAGACGCCGGCGTCGCTCGATGCAGGCACCTACCCCGTGACGGCGACGTACTCCGGTGACAGCAACGACAACGGCAGTGTCGCGACGGGCGCGAGCTTCACCGTGACCGCAGCGAACGTGTCCTTCACCGAGTCGGCGGCGCCGTCGAGCGTTGCGTACGGCACGAGCGATACCGTGTCCACCACCGGGCTGCCCGCCGATGCGACCGGAACAGTCACCTTCGCGTCGGGCGGCACAACGTTGTGCACCGCAACATTGCCGGCCGTCAGCTGCCAGACATCGACGACTCTCGCGGCGGGCACGTACCCGGTGACCGCCACGTATTCAGGCTGCAGCGACTACAACGGTGGCGTCGCGACCGGTGCGAGCTTCACCGTGACCCAGGCCGACCCGTCGATGATCGAGTCCGCGTCTCCCGCGACGATCAGCTACGGGATGCAGGACACCCTGTCGGCATCGGGATTGCCCGGCGACGCGACGGGAACCGTGACCTTCTCCTCGCACGGATCCCCCTTGTGCACGCTCACATTGCCGGCATCCACCTGCGAGAGCGCATCGACGCTCGCCCCGGGTGCGTACCCGGTGAGCGCGGTCTACTCGGGTGACGGCAACTACCAGGGCCTCACCGCGACCGGTGCGAGCTTCACGGTCACCAAGGCGGACGTGTTCCTGACGGAGACTGCGTCGCCGCTCACCATCGTGTACGGATCCACCGACACGCTGTCAGCAGCGGGACTTCCCGCGGGCGCCACCGGCACGCTGACGTTCACCTCAGGCTCCGTCGCGCTCTGCACCGCAACGCTTTCGGCGACCAGTTGCGCGACGGCCGCCACGCTCACGCCGGCGACGTATCCCGTCACCGCGCTGTACTCCGGCGATGTCAACGACTCGTCGGCAACGGCGACGGGAGCGCAGTTCACGGTCATCAAGGCCGACACGGACATGACGGTCATCGTCTCGCCGACCGAGATGATCGTTGGAGCACCCGTGACCCTGTGGGTCACCGGACTTCCGGCCGGCGCCACCGGCACGGTGACGTTCACGTACGGCTCCACCGTTCTCTGCACCGCGACGCTCCCTGCCACGAGCTGCACGACGCAGGTGACGCTCCCACCAGGCACCTACGACGTGAGAGCCACGTACTCCGGTGATGCCGACTACAACGGCACCAACGCCATCGGCAGCGGCGTGGACGGCGAGTTCACCGTGGCAACCGCCGTTCCCGATCCCTCCACCGGCAGCGGACCGATGGGGCCCCGGCTCGTCCTCGGTGCCGCCCTGGCGATCCTCGGCAGCGGCATGGTGGTCATCTCGCGAACCCGCAGGCGGAGCGCCCGGAGGATCTGACGCCCGGCCCGTCCGGCGGTCGAATCATCGGCAACCGGACGGGCGTGTAGGCTCGTGGCGATGGATCGCGCCAGTCCGCTGCTGCGGATGACTCAGACCACGCCGACGTGCCTCTGGAACGACTCCGCGTCCATCCCGGAGCTGACCTACGCCATGGAGCAGGGCGCGGTCGGCGCCACGTGCAATCCCGTGATCGCCGCGGCGGTGCTCGCCGCCGACGCGCCAACATGGCGGCCGCGGACGCAGCGCCTGGTGAGCGAGTTCCCCACCGCCACCGAGGACACGATCGCGTGGAAGCTCGTCGAGGAGCTGTCGATCCGGGCGGCGCGACTCCTCGAGCCGGTCTACGACAGGCAGGGCGGCCGGAACGGACGCCTCTCGATCCAGACGGATCCCCGGCTCTTCCGGGACAGTGACGCGATCGTCGAGCAGGCGCTCGCGTTCAGCCGGCTCGCACCGAACATGATCGTGAAGATCCCGGTCACGCGCGCCGGCATCACCGCGATCGAGGCTGCGACGTTTGCGGGCGTCAGCATCAACGCCACGGTGTCCTTCTCGCTGCCGCAGTGCGTCGCTGTCGCCGAGGCGGTCGAGCGCGGCCTGCGCCGCCGCGAGGACGCCGGGCAGGACATCGCTTCGATGGGGCCGGTCTGCACGATCATGGTCGGCAGGCTCGATGACTGGCTCAAGGTCGTGATGGAGCGCGACGGGATCAGCGTCGATCCAGGCTATCTCGAATGGGCCGGCGTGGCCGTGTTCAAAAAGGCGTACGCACTCTTTCGCGAGCGCGGATACCGCATTCGTCTGCTCTCCGCCGCGTTTCGCAATCCCATGCACTGCAGTGAGCTCATCGGCGCGGACGCGGTGGTATCGCCCACGTACGCGTGGCAGCGGCGCCTGAACGCGAGCGACATCGAGATCAAGCCCCGGATCGACAACCCCGTCCATCCGCAGATCGTCGACGCGCTGCTCACGCACTTCGCCGACTTCCGGAGCGCGTATGGCGAAGACGGCATGAGCGTCGACGAGTTCGACGGCTTCGCGCCGACACGGCGCACGTTGCGTCAGTTCGTCGCGGCATGCAATGACCTGAACGCCTTCGTGCGCAACGTCATGATCCCGGACCCCGACCACGTGCCGTCCTCGTGAAGACGACGTCGTTGGTCCGCGGCGACGAGCACACGAAGTACATCTGGCTCGACCTGACGTCAGCGGACCCGGGCGAGACCATCGCGATCGGACCCGGCGAGGAACGCCTGGTGGTGATCCTGTCCGGCCGGGCGAATCTGACGCTCGACGGCCAGGACAGCGGGGCCGTCGGCGGCCGCGCCGACGTCTTCGAGGGACCTGGTGACGCCGTGTACCTGCCGCCCGCCTCGTCGGCCGTCCTGGTCGCGGACCAGACACCGGGCGGGCTCACGGTCGCGGTGATCGCCGCCCCGGTCAGCGACCTGGCGCCGGGGGCCGCACGTGTCATCGGAGCGAGCGACCAACGCGTGGCCGTGGTCGGCACGGGGAGCTGGGCCCGAACGGTCCGAACGATCCTCGGGCCCGACGATGCCGCCTCACGGCTCCTCGCCGGCGAGACGGTCCACATCGACACCGGGACGTGGTCGTCGTTTCCGCCGCACCGGCACGATCGCGACTCGGACGATGAGGCGAAGCTCGAGGAGGTCTACTACTACCGGATCGACCCGGCGGACGGCTTCGCCGTCCAGCTCCGGTATGACACGGATACCGGCCGGGAGGACCTGCGGATGGTGCGCGACGGCGACACCGCGGCGATCCCCGCCGGCTTCCATCCGGTCGTGGCCGCACCGGGCCACAGGCTGTATTACCTGTGGATCCTGGCGGGGGAACATCGCGCGATGCGCGTGTTCATCGATCCCCGCTATCGCTGGCTCAACGCCACTAGATAACGTGCAGCACCAGCAGGATGACCAGGATCACGATGACGAGCCCGATTCCACCACCTATGTACATGACTGTCCTCCTTATATGACTGCTCTCAGCAATCGTTATAGGGAGACTAACATGATGTACCTGGCGCGTCGAGCCGGAGCTGCCCGCCGGACCTGGACTGGGATGCCATGGACGATCCAGCGATCGTGATCCGGTCCTTCCGCGATGAGGACTGGCCGGCGGTTCGGGCGATCTACGCGGAAGGCATCGCGACCGGGAACGCCACGTTCGAGACGGAGCCCCCGACCTTCGAGCGCTGGAGCGCCACCCATCCCGCTGAACATCGGTTCGTCGCGACCCGGGACGGCGAGGTGGTCGGCTGGATCGCGCTCTCTCCGGTGTCAGAACGATGCGTGTACGCGGGCGTCGGTGAGCACAGCGTGTACGTCGCCGAGCGCGCTCGCGGGCACGGGATCGGCCGGCGCCTGCTCGAGACACTCATCGCGAACACCGAAGCCGCCGGCATCTGGACGATTCAGAGCGGCATCTTCCCTGAGAACGTCGCGAGCATCGAGCTGCACCGGCGCTGCGGGTTCCGCGCCGTCGGCACTCGCGAGCGCCTCGGGCGGTTGCACGGCGTGTGGCGCGACGTCCTGCTCATGGAGCGGCGCGCCGCCTGAGGGATCACGCCATCGCGGGCGACGACGCCCACCGCTGCCGAAGCGCCGCGGATTGCGAGCGCACATCCATCCGACATCGGGTTCGTTCGCGTCGTTCCGCGTTATCCTCTCGCGGTGGCGCAATGGTGGGAGATAGCTGTCGCCGCAATTGTCGTCGTGCTCGCTGCGGCGGCTTGCGGACTTGTCGGGTGGACGATCGGCACCCATCAACGGCAGACTCGCGACGACGTGCGCCTCCAGTCATCGCTCGAGGCGTACAAGCTCGCTCGCCGGGCCTCCACCTACCTCGAGGTGGCATTCGGCTGGCACACCTACCTCCGTGCCGTGCGCCGTCTGGCCTTTCCCGAGGAGGATGACTCGCCGTACGGACCGGGCGATCTGTCGGCCGTGCTCCGCTGCCGCGCCCAGCTCCAGCGCTTCGGCAGCCCCGCGGTCCAGCAGTTGCATGACGAGGCGCTCGACCAGGCGGTCACGGTGATCTCACTCCTGCGAGCCGTCTCGCGACCGCCCGTCGACAAGGCGTGGGATCTCGTGGGCGCGCGGGCCGCGCTCAGGGTGGCGGTCGGCGTGATGAGCAACAAGATCGGCGTGCTCGACGGGACGATGAACCAGGAGATGAGCTGGGACGACCCGGCCACCGCTGACGAGGCTGTCGAGCTGGCCGGGCGGGCGAATCGGCCCGCGCCGGCGACTGCCCGCACCGCCTGAGATCGCCCTCGTCGTTAACCCGAGGCTTGGTAGGGTGAGGACATGGGGCTCCTCGTCGACGGGCTGGTCAACGTTCGCGATCTCGGCGGGATGCCGACCGAGTCGGGGGCCACCACGCTGCCGCGACGCCTCATCCGGAGCGAGTCACCGCACACCCTGACCGATGACGGGCTGCGCGACATCGTCGACCTCGGGATCGGCACGGTCGTCGACCTGCGGACGGCGTCGGAGCGGGAGAAGCGGCCGAGCCCGCTGGTGGAGGCGGGCGTCCGCACGGTCCACGCTCCGATCTTCACCGACGACGAGGAGTATCCCGACCACCTCGCGACGGCCGGTGAGGTGTACTGCTGGTGGCTGCGCGAACGACGGACCGGCGTCGCGCTGGCGATGAACTCGATCGCCGGCGCACCGTCCGCCCCGGTGCTCGTGCACTGCCATGCAGGCAAGGACCGCACCGGTGTTGTCATCGGCATGGTGTTGCGCCTCGCGGGCGTCAGCATCGCCGACATCGCCGACGATTACGCGCTGAGCGGTATGCAGCTCGTCGACATGCTCGCGCGGGACCGCATCACCGCAGTCGAGCGTGGCATGGATCCTGTGCGCGTGGAGCGGCTGTTCACCGTGCCGCGCGATGCGATGGTCGAGACGATGGAGTGCATCGATCTCGAGCACGGCGGCGTGGCGTCGTTGCTGCGCGACCTCGGCCTCGATGACGCACGCATCGAGCGCCTGAGGAACCTGCTGCTGAGCCGGAACTGGCCGTAGCTGCACCGAACGGATGGGGAGTCACGGTGGGTTTCACCGCCACTCCCCACCCGCTCTTGGAGGGAGGAGTCCGGGCCGTCTGCCGGCATCCCGCGGGGTGGTGCCGGATCAGTAAGACCCGTGGCGCGAACGGTGACGACGTCGCATGGGGATGGTCTGCCCGCTACCGTACGCATTTGGCAGTCGAATCGCCGCGCGTTGTTGCCGCGGTTGTTACGCGTGGCAGAGCATCGTGATGCACCAGCTTCCACCGGAAGCGTTTACGAGGTGCGTCATGATCGTTCTTGGCATCGTGCTGATGATCATCGGCTTGGTTGCGCATGTCCCGATCTTCTCGACCATCGGCATCGTTCTTCTGATCATCGGCATCGCGGTCGAGCTCATGGGAATGGCCGGACATGCCGTCGGCGGTCGCCGGCACTACTACTGAGGCCAGGCGGAGCAAACGCCGGAGGGACGCGTTGCGCGTCCCGGGACCGAGCCGGCCGGTCCTGACCCACCCCACGAGGCGCATCACCGGGGCGTGGTCCGTGAGCCGATCGTGACCGAAGGATCGCACGGTCCATTGGACGGGTTCCCGTTCACCGATATACGAGCACACGCGCCGGATTCGGATAGTGGGGTCACGGTTCGCTGGACAGCCGCAGAGGATCGGTGGCCCGCGATCCCAGAATGGCGTATGAGGGCGCCAAACAATCCGCTGTGGTTCTCACCCTTCGAGGGCTCGCACATGGATCCGGGATCGTCCCCGGCCCAGCGGTTCTTCGATCTCTCGGTCGACATGCTGTGTCTCGCCAGTACCGACGGGTACTTCAAGACCCTCAACCAGGCGTGGAGCGAGACCCTCGGGTATGTGGACGGCGAGCTCCTGCAGAAGCCCTTCGTCGAGTTCGTACACCCCGACGACCGTCAGGCAACGATCGATGCGGCAACCAGGATCGCGAGCGGCCAGAAGCTCGTCCGTTTTCGCAACCGGTACCGGTGCAAGGACGGGACCTACAAATGGCTCGCCTGGTCCGCGGCGCCCGCCCTGAGCGACGGGACCATCTACGCCGCCGCGCGAGACGTCACCGACGAGGTCCTTGCCGAGACGACCGACCTTGTGCAGTCCGAGGAGCAGCGCGCGCGCGTGCTCGCGGTCATGTCGGAAGGCCGCGTCCGCGCCGTGTTCCAACCGATCATCAACCTCGCGAATCTCGAGGTCGGCGGCTACGAAGCGCTCTCGCGGTTCGACACGGCGCCCGTCCTGGCCCCCGATCAGTGGTTCGGCGCCGCGCACACGGCGGGGCTCGGCCCGGAGCTCGAGATCCATGCCATCCACAAGGCGATCTCGCACGCGTACCAGCTCCCGACGGCCGCGTTCCTGTCGGTCAACGCCTCCCCGCAGACCCTGCTGACTGAGGAGTTCAGCCAGCTGATGGCCGGTTTGCACGGTGCGAGCCTCGTCGTCGAGGTGACCGAGCACGCCGTCGTCACCGACTACGAGCCGCTCCAGCGCGCGATCGACACTCTGCGCGGGCATGGCGTTCGGCTGGCGATCGATGACGCCGGGGCGGGATTCGCGAGCCTCAAACACATCGTCCGGCTGCTGCCGGAGTTCATCAAGCTCGACATCTTCCTGGTCCAGGGCATCCACAAGGACCCGGTCAAGCGGGCCGTCGTCGCCGGAATGCTCGGCGTGGCCTCGCAGATCGGCGGCAAGGTCATTGCAGAGGGCGTGGAGACCGCAGAGGATCTGCGCGTGCTGTTCGAGCTCGGAGTCGAGTGGGCGCAGGGGTTTTACCTCGGCCGGCCGGGGCCGATCCCGAGTGGCGTCCTCTCGGAACCGATGCACCCCTGGAGCTGAGCCTGAGTTGCCGTGGTCAGGCAGGCACCGGTGACTGCCGCCGTTCCGGGTTCCGCAGGCTGACGAGGTCGGGGTCCTCGTTGACGACCTGTCCGGCGGCCCGGCGTGCGTACCTCTGGTAGGTCTGGGGTGAGCGATGGTCCACTTCGGCAAATGCCGGTGGAGTCGTCCCCGCTCGAATCGCCCGGAGGCGAATGACCTGCTGGCGCTTGAACTCCGTGTTGTGCGCGACCAGCGGCAGGGCCGCCCATGAGTCGGCGCTCCCCGTTGGCAGCACGCCCGATGCGTGCGCCAGGAGCAGCTCATCTTCCACCGCGGCGTATCCGATGAGCCCGACAAGCGATTCGCGCAACCGGTCGGCGCTCACCGGCATTGCTGGTCGTCCACGACGGGCTTGCGCGCCGAGAAACGCAGCTCGTCGCCGACACGCACCATGACGTCCGTAAAGCCGATGGTCTGCAGGCGCACGAGCAGCGACGACGGTTCGATCGGGTTGTACACATCGCCCTCGTGGAAGTCGTGCAGCCCCACGCTGTGCAGGCTGTCGGAACCCACGAGGACACCGCCGGGTCGCAGCACGCGCAGGGCCTCGTGGAAGACATCGTTCTGCTTCGCAGTGGTCGGCAGGTGGTGGAGCATCGTGAATGTCCCAACGGAGTCGAATGACGCATCGCCGAATTCGAGCTTGGTGGCGTCGCCTGTCACGACCTCGACATTCGTACCGGCGAATCTGACCTCGAGCTGCGCTGCGACATCAGCGTCGACCTCGACCGCGCAGAGGCGCGGCACTCGACGCCGCAGCCACTCGGTCGCGGCGCCCGGCCCCGGTCCGACCTCGAGCATGGTGGTGCCGAGGTCCACGCCGTCGAGCAGCGCATCCAGGACGTCGTTGCGCATGTGTTCGGACCACTTGGCAGTCGCACAGAGAGCGTGGTTTGCATTCATGGCCTCACCGTACCGACGCGTGCCATGGCGGACAAGGGCGTAGGCTGCCAACCTGTGTCGGGAAAACGACAACGTGCGGAGGGTGGCGAGACCGGCGCCGTCAGCGTCTGCGTCTTTCCGATGGCGCCGGGCGCACGCTTCGACGCGCACACACACGAGGACCATCAGCTCGCATGGGCATCAAGCGGGGTGCTCACGGTGCTCACCGAGTCGGCCACATGGGTGCTGCCGCCCACGCGGGCGCTCTGGATCCCCGCGGGGTTGCGTCACGAGGTATCCGCGGCCAACGCCGCGACGATGCGCCCGCTCTACATCAGGCCCGATCGATGGACGGCGGGATGGACCGATCCCACGCCTGTCGAGGCAAGCTCGCTGCTTGCCGAGATGATCGAGTACCTCGGGAGTGACGGTCTTGACGCCCCACAACGGGCGCGCGCTGAGGCGCTGCTCAACGACCTGCTGCGTCCGGTCGAGGTGACGACCGTCTCGGTGCGCATGCCCGTTGATGATCGTGCGCACTCCGTGGCGACGGGGATCGTCGACGACCCGAGCGACCATCGAACGCTCGCGGAGTGGGGACGTCAGGTCGGTGCGAGCGACCGGACGCTCGCGCGCATGTTCCTTGCGGAGACCGGCATGCAGTTCGGGCGATGGCGCGCGCTTGCGCGCCTGCAGGCTGCGTTACCGTTGCTGGCCGCAGGCGAGCCGCTTGGGGCGGTTGCGCTCAACGTGGGCTACGAGTCGACGAGCGCTTTCGTGGCTGCGTTCCACCGCGAAATCGGGGTCACGCCGGCGGCGTACTTCCGCGCCCGTCCGAGCACGACCTGACCGCTGTTCTGTCAACGCGCCTGAGCGGTCACTCCGACCGACGTTGCTCCGAACGGCATCCACGCGGTCAGCACCTCTGACTCGCGCGCGAGCAGTCGGCGCATCGCCAGCGGGGGCAGCGGCTGCCCGAACAGGAACCCCTGGGCCAGCTCGCACCCGAGGTCCTGCAGTGCCTGCAGGACCTCCTCGGTCTCGACGCCTTCCGCGATCACGCTGAGCCCGAGACCGACGCCGAAGCTGAACACCGAGTGCGCGAATGCCACCGATTGGCTCGGGCCGCACAGCGAGGCGGTGAACGAACGGTCGATCTTCAACACATCCACCGGGAACTCGCGGAGCCGGCTCAGCGATGAGTGGCCCGTCCCGAAGTCGTCCAGCGCGATGCGCACGCCAAGTTCGCGCACACCGTTGAGGCACTCGAGGATCGAATCGGTGTCGTTGATGATGTCCGCCTCCGTGACCTCGAGGATCAGACGGCTCGCCTCGAGTCCGGTGTCGCGCAGGACCTCGCTGACACTGTCGACGAAACCGGGCTCGCGGAGCTGCCGGATGGCGACATTGACGGACACGGAGATCGGTTCCGCGCCGGCGGCAACCGGCCAGTCACGCGCCTCCTCGCAGGCGCTGCGCATGACCCATGCCCCCACCTCCGTGATCAGCCCCGTCTCCTCCACCAGGCTGATGAAGTCGTCCGGCAGCACCGTCCCCCGCGTGGGATGGCGCCAGCGCAACAGTGCTTCCGCCCCGACGATGGAGCACGTCGAGACACGCACGATCGGCTGATACACCAACTCGAACTCGACGGACTCCATGGCGCGGTAGAGGTCGGCCTTCAGGCGGTGGCGATGCTGCACCGCCGCGTACATCGCCGGCTCGAACAGCTCCCAGCGTGACTTGCCGGCGCTCTTCGCCGTGTAGAGGGCAAGGTCGGCGTTCTGGAGCAGCTCCTGACCGTCGCACCCGGTGTCGACCGCGGTCGCGATGCCGATGCTCGCGTGGGTCAGCACCTCCTCGTTGGCGATCGTGAACGGCTCGCGGAGCGCGTCGATGACACGCTCGGAGATGCGCACCGCCGTCGCCTGCTCGTCGATGCCGATCAGCAGCACCGCGAACTCATCGCCGCCGAGTCGCGCGGCAACGTCGCCGGGCCGCAGGCACTCACCGATGCGGTCGGCGATGGCGCGGAGCAGCTCATCGCCCGCGGCATGACCGAGGCTGTCGTTGACGGTCTTGAAGTCGTCGATGTCGATGAAGAGCACGCCGACGTGCTGTCCGGTCTGCGCCAGCGCCTGCTCGACTCGCGATGAGAACAGCAGCCGGTTCGCCATGCCGGTGAGCGGATCGTGCGACGCCTCGTGCCGGAGCTGGTCCTGCAGCACGGTGAGCTGCGAGAGCGAATGCTGCAGCCTTCCGCGCTCGAGGATGACGCCGGTCTGGTTGGCGAGCATCTCGAGCAGGCGAAGGTCCTCGGAGTCGAAGCCGGTGACCTCGCCGAGGCGGTTGCCGATGAGCATCGTGCCGACCATGTTGGTCTCGCCGCGCAGCACGACGGCCATCGCGTCCCGCAGCCCGCGATGTGCGAGGAAGTCGTTGGGATCGCTGTCGGTCTTGCCGTGCGCGCTCAGCAGGAGCGGTGAGTCGAGCAGGAGTCTGCTGATGAACTGGAGCTCCGACTCGTCGAGCGCGACCGGTGCCATGAACTGCGTCGTCTCCTCCTTGTCGACGGCGGTCCGCACGACAGCGTCGCGTTCGCGAGTGGGCAGGAAGGTGATCTCCGCAAGCTCCGCGCGGAAGACCTCGCACGACTTGCTGAGCAATGCCGCGACCGCCTCGTCGACGGCCTCGGTGCGCTGCAACTGCTTGCTCGACTGATACAGAAAGTCGACCTGGTCGCGCTTCTCGCGCTCGGCGACATAGAAGCGATACGCGATGAAGACGCCGACTGTCGGGATGACCAGCAACCAGAGCTCGGACGGGTTCTGCCACACGATGCGAACGCCGATCAGCGCGAGGCAGGTGTTGACGAGCGTCGCCGCCTGCGTGAACCCGAACGTCGAGAGGATGCCCGCCGGATCGATGCGCCCTTCGGAGAAGGAGATCGCGGTGAGGATGATGAGCGACTGGATCACGCCGCCTGCGATCACCGCTGCCAGCACGCCGAGGAAGCTGAGCGAGCTCAGCGCGTCGTGATGGTTGACGAGATGCATGAAGAGCCATGCGACCACGCTGTTCGCAACGGTGAAGTTGGCGAGGTTGAAGGCCAGCTTCAGCGGGGACTGGCGGCGGTGGATCATGAGCGCCAGCGCCGTCCCGGCCACCATCGACAGCACGACCACGAGCGGCGGGGCGAAGAAGAAGCCGACGACCAGCGGCAGCTCGCTCAGCGAGAACGACTGGGCGTCACGCCGGAACTGGATGTGGACGACGAACACCTCCGCCCCGAAGAAGAGCGGGATGAGCATCCACCAGGGAATCTGGCGTGGCGCCTGCAGCACATGGAGTGGGGCCACCAGCTCGACCAGGAGGAAGATCGCGGCCGCCACGAGCACCACCGTCAGGAGGTGAACCCGATGTCCCCTCCGACCCGGTGCGGCCGTTTCCGGACCCTCAGCAGACGCGGGGTCCCGAGCCTCGTTGGTCATGCCCAGATCGTGCGCGACATCCGCCGGGTTCGAACTCGTTGTGCCCGCGCTGTTGCCAAGCGGTAGCACGGATATCGACGATCGGGCCGCGCAGATCGCGACCCGATGGCGACGGCCCTAACTCCAGGAGGAGGCGGACCAGCTGGCGCCGGACCAGAAAGCATCGGACCACGAGGCTCCGGACCATGACGCGCCCGACCACGATGCCCCGGACCACGACGCGCCCGACCACGAGGCTCCGGACCACGACGCGCCGGACCAGGAGGCTCCCGACCACGACGCGCCGGACCAGGAGGCTCCCGACCACGAGGCACCGTTCGACGAGTCGCGATCGTGCGCGTGGCCGCCCGTCGACGTCGGCCAGGTCTGCACCGCGTTCGGCGTCGGAGCGTTGAGGACGGACGCGAGGTTCAGCTCGCCGCTGCCGGTGAGCCGCGAAGTGCCGTGGATGGCGCTCGTGTTTCCGACGAGCAGCGCCTTGACCTGGTCAGGCGTCAGCGAGGGATGCTGGCTGAGCACGAGCGCCGCCGCTCCCGAGACGATCGCCGCAGCCTGCGACGTACCGCTGCCGAGGAAGAAGCGGCCGCCGATCTCCGCGGTGGCGCCGAACACCCGGTCGACGAACGATCCCGGATCGGCAAGCGACACGATGTGTGTGCCCGGAGCCGCGAGATCGGGGTTGCGCGTGCCGTCACCTTCGCTCGTGAAGCCGGCGGCAACGTGGTTGTGCACGTCGGTGCTGTTCGCCGTGTCGGCAGCGCCGACGGCGATCACGTAGGGATCGATGGCGGGGTCTTCGAGACCGTCCGAGAAGTTGCCCTGGTTGCCCGCGGCGACGACCACCACGATGCCGCTCAACCATGCCTGCTCTGCCGCGTACGCGAGCGGATCGAGCACGTACGGCGAGTTGCTGTCAGCCCCGTACGAGAGGTTGAGGACACCGATGTTCAGTGTGTTCTGATGCGCCACGACCCAGTCGATCGCAGCGAGCACGCGCGCAACGTCGGTGTGACCGGCGGCGTTGGCGACCTTGATGCTCACGATCTGCGAGTTCGGCGCCATGCCCATGAAGTCGCTGCTGTCACTCGAGCTGACCGATGTCACGGCCTCGTCGAGGCCGCCGATGATACCGGCCATGTGCGTGCCGTGACCGAAGGCGTCGAGGTTTCTGAGCGACGAGTTGCGTGAGTCAGTGGAGAGGTCCGGTCCGTAGACGACCTTGCCCTGCGTGTCGAGCCCGTTGACCGGCGTCACGCCGGAGTCGATCAACGCGACCCCGACGCCCTGGCCGGTGAACCCCGCGTCCCAGTACGCGTGGGCTCCGTCCATCGCCTCGATGTTGTACATGGAGTCGACGTTGGTCACGGGGTTGTATCCGCTGCCTGTCGCGCTGAACGAGCCGCCGAGGAGGTGCACCGCGGCGTTGGACGTCACCTGCGCGACGTCGGGTGATGCGGTGAGCTGCGGCAGCGTGGACGCCGGAACCTCGGCGACGAGCGCGTTGATCAAGGTGATCTGCTGTTCGACGTGGCCGCCGAGCGAGGTCACGAGCTGATCCGCGGCTGCGGCGTCGCCGGCCTGGGCGCGGACGATGACGGAGGTCATGCGCGGCGCGGCGTGCGCCGAGGTAGCGAATGCGCCGGCGGTGAGCACCATGGCCGTGGCCGTCGCCACCGCCGTTACCGTGCGGCGTTTGCGATCGTCCCAGCTGATGCCGTCAGCGGCAATCATTCCCTGTCAACCCCCCGGTTGCGTGCCCCCGGCACCCTCTCTCTCGCCTCAGTTCGGCGTTGGTTGCAGGCTACGGGAGGTCATGGCCGCCGGCTCGGTCCGCCATCATTCCGCAACCGCCAATCGGATCCGGGGCGGGCGAATCAGATATTCCGCGGCGCGGACGTTGCACGCAGGGTGGGGATGAGGATTGCGGCAGCGGCCAGATGCATGGCGCCAAGCCCGACCTTGGTCGATCCCGCGATGCCCGCGTAAAGCGGGAGGCTCAACGAGGCGATCAACGCGACGGCTGCCACGGCGGTCCAGATCGTCCGAGCGCTGGCTGTGCGGCGTTCCAGGACGGCGAGCAGTGCGCAACCGACGAGTGAGGCGGACAGCGTCGCGCCGATGATGAAGCCGAGCGCGATCGTCTGGGCTGCGCCGCCGCCGAAACGGATGCCGAGATGGAGTCCGAGGAGCGGGACCTCGATGACCCAGAGGGCTGCGTTCGCCACCGCGGCGCTCGCCACTGCGAGTGCCCTGGTGCGGAGCAAGGTGGCGCTGGACGGGCGCGCGTAGGTCCCGGTTGTCGTGCTGGCCATGGCAGGTCTCCTCGTGTTCCGTGTCGGATGGGGTAGACTTAGTTAGGCGTCTAATGTTAGGCGCCTAACTATCCAGGAGTCAAGTAGAGCATCAAGTGGGAGTGAGGAGGGTCGCTGGATGAACTTCGAGCAGGCAGACGCGATCAACGAGGCGATCCGCGCCATCGGCATCCGGCACCGCGAGCTTGCGGTGGCCGCGATGTCCCCGTTCGGCATTCATCCGGGCCACAAACTCATCCTGCTCGAGCTCGAGTCCGCCGGGCCGCGCACCCAGGCGCAGCTCGCCGCCGCGAGCGGGTATGAGCCGCCGACCATCACCCTCAGCGTCCAGCAACTCGAGGCCGCCGATCTGGTGGTGCGGCGTGCGTCGCCGAGTGACGGCCGCGCCCTGATCGTCGAGCTGACCGACCAGGGGCGGGCGCTGTTGCCGAAGCTGAAGGCCGCGTGGCGTGGTGTCGCGGAGCTGACCGTCGCCGGGCTGGAGTCGACGTCGGTCGACGAGTTGATCGCGGTGCTCGAGGACCTCGCGGGCAGCCTCGCGGCCGTGTCTGCGGAGGCTGCGGAGAAGGACGTCCCGCGGTACAAGCCCCGGTCACGCTTGCGACGCTGAACCTCGGCGATCGAATGTGCTTTCCTGCGCGCGATGGTGAGCAAGGAGCGTGAACTCGACGTCGTTGTCTTCGGCGCGACCGGGTTTGTCGGCCGGCTGACGGCCGCCTACCTGGCTGAGCACTCGCCCGCGCGACTGCGCGTCGGGCTCGCCGGTCGCTCGCAGGAGCGGCTTGCCGCGGTGCGCTCCAGTCTCGGCGCGACAGCCGCCGCGTGGCCGCTCATCGTCGCTGACTCCGACGACGCGAAGTCGCTCAACGCGCTTGCCGCTCGCACGCGTGTCGTGGCAACGACAGTCGGCCCGTACCGCCGATGGGGCATGGGGCTGGTGCGTGCGTGCGTCGAGGCGGGCACGCACTACGCGGACCTGACCGGCGAGGTGGCGTTCATGCGCGAGAGCATCGACACATGCCACGACGCCGCAGCTCGCGCGGGCGTGCGCATCGTGCACGCGTGCGGGTTCGACTCCATCCCATCAGACCTCGGTGTGCTGCTGCTCCATCAGGCTGCGCTGGCTGACGGCGCCGGCGACCTCGAGGACACCACCCTCGTCGTGGCAGCCCTCAAGGGCGGCCTGAGCGGCGGCACCATCGACTCGATGCGGGTGCAGCTGCAGGAGGCGCGTGCCGATGCCGGCGTCCGCCGCCTCGTCGCCGATGCGTATTCGCTCAGCCCTGATCGCTCCGAGGAGCCGGACCTTGGTGACGAACGCGACCTGATGGCCGTCCGGCACGACGCCGGCCTCCGTACGTGGATGGGCCCGTTCGTGATGGCCGGCTCGAACACGCGCGTCGTGCGCCGGAGCAACGCGCTGCAGGGCTGGGCCTACGGGCGGCGCTTCCGCTATCGCGAGGTGACGGGCTTCGGGAGCGGTGTCGCGGCGCCGGTGAAGGGAGCGGTGGCCGCGACGGGCATCGCGGGACTGGTCGCCGGCCTGAGCTTCGCGCCGACGCGTGCGGTGCTCGATCGGGTGCTGCCGTCGCCCGGCGAGGGTCCGAGCGAGCAGGCGCGGCGGACCGGGTTCTTCCGCATGGAGATCCACACGCGCACGTCGAGCGGGGCTCGGTACGTGAGCCGGGTGTCCGCGAAGGGCGATCCGGGCTATGCGGCCACGTCGCTCATGCTCGGCGAGGCGGCGATCTGCCTCGCTCGCGATGAGCTCCCCGAGCGCGGCGGAGTTCTCACCCCTGCCGTGGCGATGGGCTCCGCCCTGGTGGATCGGCTGCGGACAGCGGGGATGACACTTACTGTTACAACAAGTCGCTGACATACCGGGGTCGGCGCCTTACGGTTAGCTCGTGAGCGCGCCTCATCCCGGTACCCGCGGCGCCGCGTAACGGAGCCCGTCGTACTCCGCCACCGTCGGTGCCCAGGACCGTAACAGCGCGTGCGGCACTCACCGGATGAGTGGCGCACGGTCGAGGGAGTGATGGGTCTCCCCCGGCGTCCCCCCGCGTCGGCGTTCGTGGCGCTCGGTGTCGCCATCGGCATTGCGGCCGCGTTCGTGACCGGGTCAGCAGTCGCGTCGGCTGCCCCCTCGAGCCCCGGACCGATGAACCTCGACCCCACGCTCACCATCCAGGACAAGAACCTCGACTGCGAGGCAGCCGCGCTCGCAGCGGCATTCGAGGTGCGGAGTGTTCCGGTCAACACCGGTGGCCTGAGCCTCCAGGACTGGATCTTCGATCAGCTGCCGTTGGACCTTCGCAATCCCATCGTCAACGGCTCTGCGATCACGTGGGGCGATCCGTACATCGACTTTGTCGGCAACGTCAACGGCGTCGAGGGCTTCGCTCCCGGCGACGGGTACGGCGTCTACTACCAGCCGATTGCCAACGTGGTCACCAAGGTCGGGTTCACCGAGGTGGCCCGGACAGGATGGAGCACGTCGTCGGTTGAAGCCGAGATCGAGAGCGGGAGTCCCGTCGTCGTGTGGATCGACTTCCGCAGCCTCGCAAGCGGTGTGGGATATCCGACGAGCACGTGGACCGCGTTTGACGGCCGGCAGATTCGCTACACGCTGCATGAACATGCCGTCACGGTGCTCGGTGCGTTCCCGGGACACTCGGTGACACTGCTTGATGTCTTCTCGGGTAATCAGTACACGTACACCGAGGCGCAGTTCAGCTCGATGCTCACGACCTTCGGCGGCATGGGCGTGGCAGTGGGTCCGCCAGTCGTGGTGGCGACGCCGTATCCGGTCGTGAGTTCCCTGTCGCCCGCAGCCGGTCCGGTCGCCGGCGGACAGACGGTGCGTGTCACCGGGACGGGATTCACGCCGGGGATGACCGTCACGATGGGGACGACGCACGTGACGCCGGCTGCGATCACCGGTACATCGTTCACGTTCACGACACCCGCCGAAGCCGCGGGGTACGAGCAGTTAACGGTGACGACCGGCGGTGGATCGAACCCGCTCAACGCGGGCGCGGGCTACGTATACACCGCGCTGTCGAAATACGTTGCGCTGACGCCGTTTCGCATTCTCGATACGCGCGCACGCACATGCATGCAATGCGGCGCCGGTCGAGTGACGACGGGCGCGACCAGGAATGTGCAGATCACCGGAGTCGCGGGGCTGAGAATCGGGGCCGACCCGGTGCCGGCGACGGCGACGGCGGTCGTTGTGAATGTGACTGCAGTCACGAGCACCACCGGTGGTCTCCTGACCATCTATCCGGCCGGAACCGGAAGGCCGCAAGCGTCCAACCTGAACTTCGGCCCGGGCGCGGTCACTCCCAACCTGGTGACGGTCACGTTGGGTCAGGCGAACCCAACGGACCCCAACCGTGAGATCAGCATGTACAACCCGATCGGCGCGGTGGATGTCGTTGCGGATGTGGAGGGCTATTTCGCGCCTGACACGGCGAGCGATCCGACGGGGCAGTTCCACGCCATCTCACCGCTGCGCGTGTGCGACACCAGGGCGCGGCAACCCGCGAATGTCTGCAATGGCACCGGTACCAGCGACCATCGTCTCGGTTCGAGCGCTGTGGTGAAGGTGAATGTTTCGGGCGTGCCGAGCGGCGTTGGTGGCTCGCCGGCGAGCATCCCGACCAACGGGATGGCGCAGGCCGCGGTGCTGAATCTCACCGCGATTGGCGGCACGTCGTCGACGTTTCTGAGTGTCTATCCTCCGCAGGCGAACGGCTCGTGTGCCGCGTCTGCTGCCACGTCGACGATCAATCTTGGCACTGGAACGACCGAGGCGAATCGAGTCATCGTCAGCCTTGGTCCGGCCACTACCGGCGGCCCGACAACCGATGTGTGCGTTTTCAATTCCGTGGGATCCATTGACTTCATCCTGGACGCGACCGGCTGGTTCGGGTCCGCGTCGGCGCCAGTTGGCACGCAGTTCCAGGCGATTGGGCCGACGCGTGTGTGCGATACACGGGTCGGTTCTGGAACGCCATGCGCGGGGCACACGCTCACGCCGGGTGGGACGCTCCTGGTCGCGGTTGCCGGCATCGCGGGAGTGCCGAGCACCGGGCCGATCGCCATCATCGGCAACTTCACCGCGATTTCCTTCGGCCGGGTGGCGACCTACCTCATCGCATATCCGGCGAATGTCTCCCCGCGACCGAATGCCTCGGATGTGAATGTGGTGAGCTCAGTGCTGCCGAATCTCGTGGCGGTGGGGTTGTCACCGTCGTCTCCTTCCGGGGATGTGCGGTTGTACAACGCTGCCGGGAGCGTCAATGCGCTGCTGGATGTTGAGGGCTGGTTCCAGTAGCGGTCGCTCTGACCATTCGTCGTAGGCGGCATTGAGGCTTGTGCAACCCGAGTCGACGGTGTTGCCAGTACACGCGGATCCGCGTGCGTTTCGACCCTTCCTAGGCCGGTTCGGGGCGACGAGGCGTCGCCTGCTTGCGTGCGTGATCGAGAAGGGAGCGTCTCGGGGGATTGAAGACGTCGACCTCACGGCACGACGTGTCGTGGGTGCGCGCTCTATGAGGCACCCAACTCGGAACCACCGCCACATCGCCCACGTGCATCGTGCGGACATCACCATCGATGTCGAACTCGAACTCCCCCTCCAGGACGAGCACGATCTGCTCCTCCACGTGTACATGCATCGGCGCCTCGGTGTGCGGCTCGAACGACACGAAATTGAGCATCGTGTGCTCACCCAGGACAGGTCGGAACCCGAGCCCGGGCAGGAACTCGACCTCGACACCGTTGCGGGTCGTCGTCGATGATGACGCCCTCCAACGCCATCGAGCATCTGCGCCGCTCGCCGCCGCGCGACGCGTCGTTGTTCGCGTGTCGACGCGGCTCGTACCTTTGACAACGGAGCCGGCCCCGCGCGCCGGCTGAGGCTGACTCTCGACACAGAATCACGCAAGATCACACCATGACCACGCTTGACAAGCAGGCACCGGCCGATCTCCGCAAAGCCGAGGCGGCGCTGGCCAGCGGCGACTGGCGCGCGGCCGCCGAGTACGCTCGAGCGTGCATCGCCGGCAGCGACGATGGCGAGGCACACGTGGTCCTCGCCACCGCCCTCTGGTGCGGGTACGACACCAAGGCAGCGATCGATGAGATGAAGCTGGCGTATCGCCGCCTCGTCGATACCGGGTCGCCACAGCGCGCGGCATGGGTCGCGTGCTGGAGCGCCCTCGAGGAGGCGTTCAACTACGGCGACCGCGCCGTTGCCAACGGGTGGTTCGGGCGCGCCGCGCGACTGCTCGAGGACCTCCCCGAGTGCGCCGAGCACGGCTGGCTGCTCCTCTATCGCACCGCCTTCGAGGGCGACTACGAGCGCCTCGCGGAGGCGGCGCTCGAGGCCGAGGCGATCGCCCGCCGCCATGGTGACCGCGACCTCGAGCTGAGCGCGCTGGCCGAGCGTGGGCTTGCGCTGGTCATCCTCGGTGACGTCGGCGCGGGGATGCGGCTCGTCGACAGCGCCATGGCCGGCGTCGCGTCCGGTGACACGACCGCTCCGCTGGTGATGAGTGACTGCTTCTGCGTGACGCTCGCCGCCTGCGAGTCCGCACACGACTACGCGCGCGCCGAGGAGTGGTGCCGCGCGGGCCTTGCCGTCGACAGCGAGCGGCCCAGCGGCTTCCTCAAAGCGAACTGCCTGGCGACATACGGCTGGATCCTTGGCGTCCTGGGGCGCACGAGCGAAGGCGAGGCGCGACTGCGCGACGCGCTCGACATGTTCGACACCGGGCACTGGCGTCAGGGGCACCGGATGATTCGGGGCAACGCCCTGGTCAAGCTCGCCGACCTGCAGCGCCGGCGCGGCGACCCGAAGAGCGCGGCGCAGCTGATCCGTGACTGCCCGGAGACGCCCGACGTCCTCCGCCTTCGCGGCGAGCTGGCGCTGGACGCCGGCGACACGCAGTCAGCAGTCAGCCTGGCGAAGGAACTGGCGACGATGACGCAGGGCGGGCGCGATACGACCAGCGTGCTCTCGCACCAGCTCACCATCCGTGCCGCGGCCGCCGCCGGTGACGTCGAGACCGCACACCGTGCCCTGGCAGAGCTGGACCCAATCGCTGAACGAATCGCGACTCCACCGGTGCGTGCGTGGCTGGCACTGTCGCGAGCCGCGGTGGATGCCATGGACGGCAAGGTCGACGAAGCGGTCGCCGCCGATCGCGAGGCGGCGCGTCTCTTCGCAAATGCCGGCACGTGCTTCGACGCGGCACAGGCGCGGCGTCACGAGGCAGCTGTGCTGCGCGCCGCAGGACGATCCGACGAGGCTGCCGCTGCGCTGGA
>Ga0307374_10001896_pt1 | contig 38209 bp, 36 predicted proteins | sample OX3MG_FD_202532 | JGI IMG/M metagenome (GOLD analysis project Ga0307374, IMG submission 202532) | Soil microbial communities from Risofladan, Vaasa, Finland - OX-3 | ecosystem: Environmental > Terrestrial > Soil > Coastal area > Acid sulfate soil | place: Finland: Risofladan, Vaasa | collected... | reverse complement strand
GCGGTGCTCTGCAAAAGGAAGGGGTAATGCTCGGGGTTCGCAGTATGAAGGTCGAGTAGATCGACTGGTGTTGATAATAACTGACTAATGAAGTGTGTATTAACGGCAGTATCCATACTGAGCGCAGCCGCGCCGGGATATTCTTCAGCTCAGGCGGCGAAAAACTAGTGTGCCATTGGTGCCACCGAAACCGAATGAATTGGACAAGACCGCATCAATTTTGAGTTTGCGGGCTGTTCCCGGCACGTAATCCAAGTCACAACCTTCATCGGGATGCTCGAGGTTGATGGTGGGCGGTGCCACCTGATCGCGCATGGCGAGGATACTGAAGATTGCTTCCACACCACCGGCGGCGCCCAACAGATGTCCAGTCATGGATTTGGTGGAACTGACGGCGATTTTTTTGGCGTGCTCACCAAAGGCGCGTTTGATGGCGATGCTTTCACCTTTGTCACCCACCAGAGTAGAAGTGCCATGGGCATTTATGTACTGGACTTGCTCCGGTCTCAATCCCGCATCGTTCAGGGAATTGAGCATGCATAGACGCGCACCCTCCCCATCTGCAGGTGGCGAGGTCATATGGTAGGCATCACCACTCATGCCGAAACCGATTAACTCTGCATAAATTTTCGCACTACGTTTCTTCGCATGTTCGTATTCTTCAAGTACTAAGGTACCAGCGCCCTCACCCAGCACGAAGCCATCCCTATCCTTGTCCCAAGGCCGGCTGGCCTTTTCCGGAGCGTCGTTGCGCGTCGAAAGCGCGCGCGCTGCACAGAAACCGCCCACACCCAGTGGCGTAGTCGCCATCTCCGCACCGCCGGTGATCATTACATCCGCATCACCGTATTGTATGCAGCGCATGCCGATGCCGATATTATGATTGGCAGTCGTGCAGGCAGTGACGATGGCGATATTCGGCCCCTTGAATCCGTAAATTATGGATAAGTGTCCCGCGATCATATTGATGATGCTGGATGGCACGAAGAATGGTGATACACGCCGGGGTCCCCCGATTTCAAGGATTGAGGCATGCGCCTTTTCGATATTGGTAAGGCCGCCGATGCCGGCACCGATGGCCGCACCGATGCGTGCTGCATTGGCCTCGGTTACCTCGAGACCTGAATCCTTGATGGCCTGGATGGAGGCCGCCACACCGTAGTGGATGAACGGATCCATCTTCTTGATGTCTTTGTGCTCGATATACTCAGCAGGGTTGAAATTCTTCACTTCCGCTGCGATGCGTGTCGTATAGTTGCTGGCATCGAAATGGGTAATGGGGCCGACGCCGCTTTTGCCGTTGACGACGTTATTCCAGGCGTGTTCCACGTCATTGCCCACCGGGGAAATGATTCCCAGACCCGTTACCACCACGCGGCGTTTGGACACAGATCTAATCCTCTCGAATGCAGATTCAGGGAGAGTTTAAGATAAAGACAAGGCCGTTGCCGCTTGGCAACGGCGCTGGGGATGCAAATCCGGCACTTATGCTTTGGGCAGATGTTCTGTGATGTAATTAACAGCCTGCCCGACAGTAGTGATCTTCTCGGCCTCTTCGTCAGGGATTTCGCACTCGAATTCCTCTTCCAGGGCCATGACCAGTTCGACGGTATCCAGGGAGTCAGCACCCAGATCGTCAACAAAAGAAGCCTGCAGGGTCACCTGCTCTTCTTTGACGCCTAATTGCTCCACGACGATCTTCTTTACGCGTTCTTCGATGCTACTCATGATTGAAGAGACCTCCCAAAGTGAATTAAAGCTTGTCCGTCGGGCTTAACCGGCCTGACTGGGGGCGGTATTGTAGTGAAATCCGCCCCCCTGTGCCACCGCCGCCAGCATCCGCTGGCGATGTGGTTTATTAGGCCATATACATGCCGCCGTTGACATGTAGGGTTTCGCCGGTGATGTAGCCAGCAGCTGGCGAGGCCAGGAACACTGCCACTTGGGCAATATCTTCCGGTGTGCCCAAGCGCTGCAGAGGAACCTGATTTATCAAATTCCCACGTTGCGCATCGCTGAGTGCACGTGTCATGTCGGTGTCAATGAAACCTGGAGCGATACTGTTGACGGTAATATTGCGAGAGCCGATTTCCCGGGCCAAAGATTTGGTAAACCCAAAAATGCCGGCCTTGGCCGCGCAGTAATTAGCTTGGCCCGGATTGCCCACTGCTCCAACCACTGAGGAGATATTGATGATGCGCCCATGGCGGGCTTTCATCATACCCCGCAGGCAGGCTTTCGACAGGCGAAATACTGAACTCAAGTCGGTGTTGATGACCGCATCCCAATCCGCATCTTGCATGCGCATCAGCAAGGTATCGCGAGTGATGCCGGCATTATTGACCAGGATACTCACATCTCCGTAATCCGATGCTACCGCCTTAACCAAGCTTTCTACTGAGGCGCTATTGGCGACATCCATGATGCGCCCTTGTCCTTTGATATTCTCGGCTTGCAGATAGGCAGTGATGCGGGTGGCACCGTCGTCGGTCGTGGCGGTACCGACCACCGTAGCGCCGGCGTGGCCCAAAGCCAGAGCAATGGCTTTGCCGATACCACGGGTGGCGCCTGTTACCAGGGCGATATCACTGTTCAACATCACATTGCCTCGTTAGTTATTGCGACCAGTGCCGTGTCCAGACCAGCCGGATCGTAAACCGCATATGTTTCCAGGGTTTTATCAATACGCTTGCCAAGACCTGCCAGCACTCCACCGGGCCCCAACTCCACCACTTTGGTTACCCCCTGACTGGCTAACAAGCGGATAGTCTCCACCCAGCGTACCGGGCTGTACAGCTGGGCTTTCAGCAGCTTCCGGATTTCATCGGCTTGTGTATGTGCCGCAACGTCCGCGTTATGGATGACGGGAATTGCAGAGGAGTGGAGTGTGATGGTTGCCAGCTTTGCTGCGAGTTGTTCAGCAGCTGGCTGCATGAGAGCGCAATGGGAAGGGACGCTGACTGGTAATAGGATAACGCGCTTGGCACCGCTGGTTTTGCAAATCTGGCCGGCCCGTTCGACGGCAGTTTTGTGACCGGCGATGACCACTTGTCCCGGAGCGTTGTAATTCACTGCTGCCACCACCTGGTCGTGTGCTGCTTCGCGACAGGCGGACTCGACGGCTTCATCAGCCAGGCCCAGGATTGCCGCCATGGCGCCCGCACCTGTGGGCACCGCCGCCTGCATGGCTTGGCCACGAAATTCCACCAGTTTTACTGCGTCGCCGAAATCCAATGCGCCGGCACATACCAGCGCGGTATATTCACCGAGGCTATGCCCGGCCATGACGACCGGGGATCGCCCCCCCTGGGTCTGCCAAACCCGCCATATGGCTACCCCTGCCACTAGCAGCGCGGGTTGGGTGCATGCTGTGGCATTCAATCGATCTACGGGTCCATGCTGAGTTAGCGCCCAAAGGTCATAATCCAAATTATTGGAAGCTTCTATAAATGTTTGTTTTATCGATGGATATGCATCGCTTATCTTCGCGAGCATACCCAGGGATTGGGATCCCTGGCCGGGAAAAACCACGGCAAGCGTCATGTGCAAGTCTCCCTGAAAGTACCGAAATTATAATTGGTGCATGTGTGCAATCCGCCATTTGTGGACGACCATGACTAACCCTAGTATCACACCGGTAAATGCTCCATAGAGATGGGAATCTACCGCTATCGGGCCGCCAGTGGTGGCAACAGACCATGGCAGCGGCCCCTGTAACTGCTCAAAAATGAGCTTAAGAGAAAGAAATACAGCCAGTACCCAACCTATCCAGTCCCGGTGACGCATGAGTAGCATGGCGCCTACTATCCAAAGCGTATTTAGAGCTCCTGACACCCCCATATACCAATGCAATCCGGGGTCCCCCAGCAGTAACCCGATTCCTACTCCGAAAGAGCCCAGCACGATTAGCAACGGGCAACGCCAGCCAGGTAATACATCTTCCAGCAACAGGCACAGCAACACGTAGCCTGCCATATCTTCTCCCACATGCCCCCATCCGAGATGCACGAAATTACCAGTAAAAACCCGCCAAACCTGGCCGTGTAAAATCGCCAAGCGGTCATATTCAAGCGCCTGGCGAACCGGATCACCACCCATATTCAGCAACAGACAGGGCACTACGATGACCAGCATTGGCCACCATCGCCCCCAGCCCCAGATGGAACTACGTGCTGCGGGTTCTGTCATGTGCAAATGAAATCAACAGGTTGCTGTATCATTAAGAAGATACTTTATTGATTCGAACTTTAACCCACAAACGCACACAAATCAGCCATGCAATTACGTAAACACCTTTCCGGCTTCACCCTCATCGAGGTCATGGTAGTAGTAGTCATTCTCGGCATATTGGCCTCCATCATTGTGCCCAAGATCATGGATAAGCCCGACGAGGCCCGTATCGTAAAGGCCAAACAGGATATTCGTGCTATCCAATCCGCGTTGGAAATGTATAAACTCGATAACTATGTATACCCCACCACTGACCAGGGATTGACGGCACTGGTGCAGAAACCATCCTCAGACCCTGCGCCTCCGCATTGGAAGCAATATCTCGACCGTGAACCTGTAGATCCATGGGATCGAGCGTATCAGTATCTGAATCCTGGCGTGCATGGACCGATTGATATCTGGTCCTATGGGCCCAATGGCCCATCGGGTGGTGCCAATGCGACCGGCGTTATCGGCAACTGGAATCTGGATGACAATGGCAATACCACCAACGGGACGACCAGCAATCCGAATAGTTGATTGCGACCCAGATTTCGATTGCGCCATCATGCCATCGCTGATTAAGGGATTCACTCTGATAGAGATACTGGTGGTGCTGGTCATCATCAGTATCATCACCGCCGTTGCGGTACTCTCATTGGGTTCTCTGGGTGGCAACACAGCCACCAAACAATCAGCCGAACAGCTGGCGGAATTGACTGATCTTGTCTCGCAACAAGCGGTGATGCGCGGGCAGCAATACGGCCTGCTAGTAGCGCCTCACAGCTATTCATACTTGCTTTATGACGGACATAACTGGGTACCTGTACTGGATGATGACTTGCTTAGAGCACGGCAACTGGATAGTAGTGTCACCCTGGCACTGCAATTGGAAGGCACTCCAATCGTCTTGCCCACCGGCAACCAGCAAACTGCGGACAGCGATATGGATACTGGGGAACAAAAATTGAAGCCACAAATCATGCTGCTCTCCAGCGGGGAAATCACACCCTTCAAGATAACCATTAGAGGCAATGATCAAAATCTTCCATACATAGTCAGCGGTGATTTGTTGCATGGCATCCAATTGGAATCACCTGAGACTCACAGCGGTCCTTGAATGAACAGGCGATTTAGGAATCTAGCGCAGGGTTTTACATTGATGGAAGTCCTCATTGCCCTGGCTGTGTTGGCCATCGGCATGATTGCTGTCATTGGCACTGCGGGAACCAGTACGCGTCAAGCCGCTATATTGAAAGATGAAACCTTCGCCCATTGGGTGGCGATGAACGAACTTACGACTCTGCGTCTTGCGTCCGTGTGGCCCGATGTGGGCACCCAGAAGGGGGAAGCCGACATGGCGGGACAGCAATGGCGTTGGCAGGTAACCATCAGCACAACCTCCGATCCTGATCTGCTGCGCGCGGATATCGACGTAAGTAACACATTAGCACCAGATATCGTGGTGGATAGCCTGACGGGCTTCATCGGCCAACCAAAACAGCTGCCGGTCAACGGGCTGGCGCAACCTACCACCAATAGATTGCCTGCACATCCATGAAGTATCGTGCCCTTGGTTTTACCTTGATTGAGTTACTGGTGGCTATCGCCATCTTTGCGGTCATCGCGGTCCTGGCCTATGGCGGTCTCGATAGTGTCATCCATCAACACGAGCAAACTTCGTCAGTCATGAATAGGCTGCGCATCGTCCAACAGGCCTTTGCAATTATGGCGCGGGATATTGGCCAATTGGAACCACGTCCGGTGCGCGATCCACTGGGTGAAACGCCAATGGCAGCGTTCTTAAGTACGCCCCAGAACGTGCCACCCGTGGTTTTCACACGTGGTGGATGGAGTAATCCCCTGGCGGATGTCCGTAGCACTGAGGAACGGGTCGCTTATGAATTAGATGATGACAAGCTTGTGCGGCTGTCCTGGCCGGAATTGGACAACCCAAGCCAGACGCTGCCCACAAAACAGGAACTGCTAACAAAGGTATCGGCTTTTGATCTGCGTTTCATGGACAGCAGCGGCCAGTGGCAAACACAATGGCCGCCTCTCAATACCGATGTTAACCTCTATTTAGCACAAGTGCCGCAAGCGGTAGAGATCAGCCTAACCTTGAAAGACTGGGGGCGCATCACCCGCATCGTGGAAGTGGCGGCCCAGTAATGAGAGCAAGGCGCCACGCAATGAGATACAAAAGAGAGTGCGGCGTAGCTTTGCTGATCGCAATGGTGGTGATGGCGATTGCTGCCACCCTGTCAACCGCCATGATCTGGAACCGCGAATTAGATATACGACGTTTCGCAAATATCAAGCAGGGCGACCAAGCACTGGAATACGCGCTCGGTGCCGAGGCCTGGGCAGAACAGATATTACGCCGTGACGTCCAGTCAAACGGAAATAACACCAATTTGACCCAGGACTGGGCGATGCAATTGCCGTCATTACCGGTTGAAGGCGGTTCCATCACTGGAAATCTGCAAGACCTGCAAGGTCTGTTCAATGTGAATAATCTTGCCAGTAAAAAGCCCGGCGAGGCCGTCGCCGCCCGCACACAATTCCAGCGCCTACTCGTCAATCTCAATTTGGATCCCGAAATCGCCAACGCTGTATATGATTGGGTGAATGCAGGCGATCAACCTACTAATAATCCAGGCGGCGCCAAGGATGAGTTCTACACCCAGCTGGCTCCACCCTATCTGACCGCGGAACAGCCCATGACCAGTATCAGCGAACTGCTGCTGGTGAAAGGCGTCACCCCACAGGTCTATCTGACATTATTGCCTAATGTATGTGCTTTGCCTTTAATAGATCCCGGATCTACGGCAAATACGGTTATGCATGCAACAGTGATAAACATCAACACGGCGCCCGCAGCCGTGATTGCTTCCCTCAATCTAGGAATTAGTCTCAGTACAGCCGAAGCTGCTGTGCAGACGCGTACACAACATGTATTTCAATCATTCCAGGAGCTGACGATTCTGGGCATATCTGCGGCACCTGGTATACCCCCACCCACCGTAACCAGCAGCTATTTCAGACTTACCGCCTTAGTGCAGATTGGCGATACCCAGATCACCCTGTACAGTCTGCTGTACCGTGCTGAGAATGGCGCCACCATCGCCATCAGGCGCACTTACGGAACCCTGTGATGACAGAGACATTATTGCTGCGAATGCCTGAGACCGACCAAATCGCGAGCTGGCTGGTAGTGGATGCTTTCGGTAACCCTATGGGCCAATGTCAGACTGGCACGCTCATTGATGCTGTGCCATTTGCTGCGGGCCGACGTCTGCGTGTATGTGTCCCGGGTTCCGCCGTAATGCAGTTGATTGCAGATATACCCAGTAGCAATACACAGAAGATCCAGCAGGCGATCCCTTTCGCTTTGGAAGACAAGCTTGCTGAGGATGTGGATTTGCTGCACTTCGCTGTGGGCGTACGGGATGCGCGTGGTTATTCAGTAGCCGTGGTATCGCGAGTGCGCATGCAGAAGTGGCTGGATGAGCTCTCAGCTGTAGGTCTCACGCCAGCAGAATTGATCCCAGACACATTAGCAGTGCCGCTGCATGAGCACACGCTTGTCGTGGTGCCAGATGACCGAAACATCCTGGTACGTTTCCCAGACGGGACAGGTATGACTGCGGAAACTTCGCTGATGCCGCTGATGATAAAGCGCCATCTATCCAACATGTCCGCAGAGAAATGCACGCATGTTCTGGTGTATTCCTCTGAGGAATCACTGACTCCAGAATTACATGACATGCTCAAGGCCCAGCAGTTGGAAATTTCGTATCGGCCATTGAATGGCAATCCAATTGCACTCATGACTTCGACCGTCCGCGATACCCACTCCATAAATCTGCTGCAAGGGATGTTTGGTCAGCGCAGCGGCACCATGGATCATTGGCGCCGTTGGCGCATGGTAGCAGCTTTGTCTCTGGCTCTTAGCGTCGTATTTGCCGCGCAACAAGCAGTGAGTGAATATAGACTGCGACATGAAGCCAAGATATTGGATGCACAAGTACAATCCTTATTTCACACTGCTGTGCCTGATATGAAGAATGTGACTGATTCTGGAGTCATGGAAAAAGTCATGCAGCAGCGCATTGGTCTGCTCACAGGCGACAGTGCAAATTCGGTAGGACTACTGCCAATGCTGGCAGCGGTTGGCGATGTGATGCAATCCGAGAAAGGTGTGCGACTCGAGAGTTTCAGCTATCACGATAATAATCTTCAGCTGCAAATCTCGGCTGACAGCATTGATACGCTTAACGGCATGAAAACCACTCTGGCCGGGAATTCTGCGCTGCATGTGGAAATGGATTCGTTGAACAGCAGCTCCGGCACAACCACTGGTCGTCTAACCATCAGTAGCGGTCACGAATGAACGGACTCCAACAATTCCGTCAGTGGTTTATAGGTCTGGAGCGACGTGAACGACTCGTGCTCGGCAGTGGTGGCGTAATACTGTTGTTTATCATACTTTACATAGGCATCGTCAACCCTTACATCAGTCATCGGCATTCCCTGAATGATCAAATCAAACGGGAAAGTGGAATGCTGGCATGGATGCGGCCTGCTGCAATTCAGTTACAGTCACTACGAGGTACAAAACCGGGAAATCTGCAAGGTGGGTCGCTTCTGAGCGCCGTGAACAACAGTGTTGCAGGTGCCGGACTTGCTGAGGCTCTGCAGCAGGCACAACAAGCCAGTGATGGATCAGTGCGCGCCCAATTCAATGCGGCTGAATTTGACAGTCTGGTGCGCTGGTTGGATACATTACACAAGAATTATGGGATTACAGTGGCTGATATGAGTGTGACGCGCGGATCCGGACCGGGGTTGGTGAACGTAAATCTCAAGTTACAAGGTGCCACACAATGAGCTGGCGTATCGTTCGCTGGTGGCTGGCTGGTCTCACCGCCTATTTAATTTTTTTGCTGGCAACATTCCCAGCCGCCTATCCTCTGGCTTGGTGGCAGAAAGGCATACCTGATGTGCAACTGTCGAAAATCAGCGGCAGTGTGTGGTCGGGCGCTGCTCAAGAATTTATTCTCAATGGCCAATCCTGGGGTGTACTGCAATGGCATGTTGATTGGCGGGCGCTGGTCACTGGCCACATGGGCTATCGTTTGCGGCTGTTGGCCTCCGATATGGATCTCCAAGGTCGCGCGGCAGGCAGCCGCGACAATTTGTTGCTACAGGGTGTTCATGGCCATTTACCCATCGGCCGGTTAGATGGGTTGTTACCCTTGCCGGCTGGCAGCATAAGCGGAAATCTTGATGTGGACTTAAACCGTGTGCTATTGGTAAAAATGCGGCCTGTCCAGGCAGACGGCATTGTGACCTTTACAGATACCGCTTTAAGCTGGCCACAGAGCGTGACTTTGGGTAGTTATCAACTGAAAGTATCCGCCCTAGATAAAAAGGGAATCAGTGGAATTTTCATCGACACGGGCGGCCCGCTGATTGTTCAGGGTACGTTGAATCTGACGCCCAGCGGACATTACCAGGTGAACGGAACACTCATGAGCCGAGACCCCGACAATGCAACACTGGCCAATTTGCTGGGCTACCTGCCCGCGGATAGTACCGGCCATCATGCTTTCAACCTTCACGGTCAGTGGTGACCTTAAATAAACAGCAATATTGTTTTTTATCATTTACTTACAACGCTAACTTCCATAGAATTCATAAGCTTAATCAGCCCGTTTTAATGCTGCTTTTTGGGGGAACGCACGCATTCGGCGCTTTCCATGTAACTCTGTAATGACGATTTATGGTTAAATTCAGTCCATGAAACCGGAAACCGCCCTACTCCCGGTCCCCACCGGCATATTTCGCGCTCTTCAGGAGCAGCTAGCCAGTGTCGTTGGGCAGGATTTCTTTCGCCAACTAGTACGTAATCTCGCTATAACTCTGGATGTGGAATACGCATTTATATCCGTGCGTAAACCTCTGGATTCAAAACACCTTCAGCTCGTAGCAGGCTGGCACGTCAATCGGGCTGCTGCGGGTGGCAATGACTTGTTGATCGAAGGCACGCCTGCGGAACGTACTTTGTTGGAAGGGCAATTGTGTTGCGAGGATGATACGGTCGCGGCTTACCCCAAGGATCGCTGGTTACGTAAGCACGGCATCCGTGCCTACTGCGCCGTGGCGATTCCCGGTCTGGATGGACGTGCGCTTGGCCATCTCGGCATCATGTCAAGACAGTCTTTTCAGGCGAATGAAGAACTGTTTTCTGCACTACGAGCATTAGCTTTGCGTACCGCCGCCGAGTTGCGCCGCCGACATCTGGACGATATTCAACGCCAAGCTGCAATAAAGTTTGCCGCCAGTTTTCGTATTAGCCCCGGCATCCTCGGCGCATTGGATCTTGACAATAACGAGTGCACTGATATTAACCCGGCCGTTGAACGCCTGCTTGGCTACAGCCCTGCAGAAATGATCGGTCATAACATACGGGAATTGGGCTTATGGGGAGACCCGCATGCTTGCGATGACATCCTTCAGGAGCTAAAAAGCGGTGGACGCATTGTCAATTTTGACATTGGTCTACGCACCTATGCCGGAGAAATTCGTCACGGACGCTTATGTGCAGAGACAATCGAATATGGTCAGCGACGGCATGCGCTTTTTAGTATTGTTGACGATACCGATTACCGAACAGCTGTAGATAATTTATATGCAAGAGAAAGGGTTTATGGCACATTATTCAATGCTGAACCCAACCCTATTCTGCTATTTACAATTAGCAATGATGGCGCTTTATCTGACACTTTTACCGAGGTCAATGAAGCTGCCTGTCAATCGTTAGGTTACACGCTCGAAGATTTTCGCAAAATAAAACCTGCTGAGATCAGCCAATCCGATGATTGGAATAATATTGGTGCAAAACTATTAAACGAACACTCAGCAGTCTTTGAAACCAGCCTAGTTTGCAAAAACGGAAGTTCTTTAAACTGCGAGGTGCATGCCTGGTTAATATCAGCAACGGGAACTCAGGCAGCTTTACTTCTGTGCAGAGACAACAGCCATGTAAAACAGATCAATTCTGATCTCGGTAAAGCTGAGAGTAACTATCGCGCTATGTTCGAGCATGCACTCGAAGGTATCTACCAATCGACAACTGATGGCCTTTTGGTCGATGCCAATCCAGCACTAGCACGAATTCTTGGCTACGATACACCTACAGAAATGATCGCCATCGGTCTCAATATTACTTCACGTGTGTATGTACGCCCGGAGCAACGCGCTGATTTGCTGCGACGTCTTGAACAAGACGGAAATTATGATAATCAGGAATTCCAGATATTTCGTCGTGATGGAACCACCATCTGGGTTTGCGATAATGCGCGTGCGATCAAGGATACCAATGGGAAAGTTTTGTGCTACTCGGGTACTCTACAGGACATCACTGCTCGTAAACGTGCGGAAGAGGCATTGGTGCGTTCTGAGGAGAAATATCGAACACTGGTTGATATGAGCCAGGACGGTGTATTTTTAAGTCAAAATGGTAAATATGTATTTGCTAATCGCGCATTCGCCTACATGCTGGGTTATGAACCTGATGAAATGGCTGGTTTACCCATTACAGATATAGTGCTTGCATCAAATGGCAAGCTTGTTGAGCAGATCACTTCGGATACTGTCGGCCACCGCGCAATCGAACCCCAAGAGATGCAGCTGCGTTGTAAGGATGTCAATAACCAGGTAGCCGCTTCTGTGACTGTTAGCAGAATATCCTGGCGTGGACGTACAGCTACCATGGGCACGGTGCGTGACATCACTGAGCATAAGAAAGCCGAACAAGAATTGATGCATAGCGCTTTCCATGATGCCCTTACAGGGCTGCCTAACAGAAATTATTTTTTGGATCATCTCAGTAAGATATTGGAGCATGGCAAAAGGCCAGATAATGTACGCTTTGCTGTTTTGTTCCTGGACCTTGACCGTTTCAAGCTGATCAACGACAGCTTAGGTCATAGCTTCGGGGATCGATTATTGGTGGCTATCGCAAAACGTTTGAGAGGCTGTCTCCGTCCCAATGACTTGATAGCCCGATATGGAGGAGATGAGTTCACCATCCTTCTGGAACAGTTGCAGGCGCTTGACGAAGCCACTACTGTAGCTGATCGCATCCATGATGAATTAGCGCGCGCTTTCAACGTCAACGGTCATGATGTTTTCACCACCGCCAGTATTGGCATCGTTATCAATGCACCCCACTACCAGCATCCAGATGAATTATTGCGTGATGCAGATACGGCGATGTACCGTGCCAAGGCTGCTGGTAAATCCGGGTACGTAGTATTCGATGACGCAATGCATGAACTCGTCAAGGCAAATCTCAAGTTGGAAACTGAATTACGTCATGCCTTACAGCGCAGCGAATTCCGCGTCTATTACCAGCCAGTGATTGAGCTTGCTACAGGTCGACTTACCGGTTTCGAAGCACTGGTTCGCTGGGCACATCCGGAGCGCGGATTAGTAGCGCCTGAACATTTTCTCGCAGTAGCTGAGGAAACCGGGCTTATTATCCCATTAGGCTGGTGGGTTATGGAAACCGCCTGCACGCAGTTAGCGAAATGGCGCAAACGCCATAAACACCTTAAGGACAATATATTTGTGAGCGTCAATATCGCAAACCGCCAGTTTGCTCATTGGGTATTGCCGCAACGTGTAGCCCGCGTTCTAGACATGACTGGCTTATCTGCAAAAAATCTGTGTCTGGAAATTACGGAAACTGTTTTTATGGATAATCCAGAACTTGCAGTGGAAACTATCAGTCGACTCAGAAAGATTGGCGTGAATCTTCAAATGGATGATTTTGGAACCGGGTATTCCTCTCTGAGTGCTTTGAGAACTTTTAAACTGGATACACTAAAAATTGACCGTTCCTTTATAAAGGGCATCGAGCAGAATCGTAGCGATCGCGCCATCGTGCGTACCATTAATGTCCTGGCAGCTGACCTTGGCATGGATGTGGTGGCAGAAGGAATCGAGAATGCACGTCAACTCGAACTTCTGCGGGCATTAGGATGTGGTAGAGGTCAGGGATATTACTTTTCAAAGCCGTTTTCAGAAAATGAAGTGGAACGTTATCTATCGGCCCTGACCCCACCAAAAGGTTAATGCCAACCTTCATTTCGTATCGACAATGCTCGTTAAGCATAACCTTGGGCATTCGATATTGAAGTCATAGAATCGCAGTCAAGGCCAATAGCCATTTTGGCCAATGCACACCAGTCACGCCCATTGTCACAAGTGTAGCTGTGGCCATTGTGGCAACAATGAAGGCTAGTCGTCCGACGATTTGTTGAGAACGATTATTTCTTTCAGGTTCTAGGGATGGCATATGCAGTCTGACAGGGCAAAATCCGAAGGTTCTTCTGTAGCGCCAATAATGATCAAAATATCAGATTTCTGATGAGTAACTAAATCTTCGTATTAAATGCACGTTTATCTAATAACGAAACTTCAGTAAACCAGCTAATAATTGGTCGGGGCGAGAGGATTTGAACCTCCGACCACTTGCACCCCATGCAAGTGCGCTACCAGGCTGCGCTACGCCCCGAATGATACAGACTATGAAATACGCCGCTCGGCGCAGGTACTCATGATACCTGATGGCTGATATGCGTGGAATCTTTGCAGTCAGTACTGGATACTTCAGCGTTTCAATGTTTGCAGCAATTCTTCCAATTCCACTCGTAATTGGTGGACAATTTGCTGACTTTGTGAAACATCCTGCTTGGCTGTATCGCTGGAGAGCTGCTGACGAGCGCCACCGATAGTAAATCCCTGTTCATAGAGCAAACTGCGAATTTGACGGATGACCAGCACGTCATGACGTTGGTAATAACGGCGATTACCGCGACGTTTTACAGGTTTAAGTTGGGGGAATTCCTGCTCCCAATAACGCAAAACATGCGGCTTCACGCCGCACAAATCGCTGACCTCACCGATGGTGAAGTAACGTTTGCCTGGGATCGGTGGCAGCTCGCTATTATTCCCGGCTTCCAGCATAAGCCTCCACCCTTGCTTTGAGCTTCTGACCCGGACGGAAAGTCACTACACGTCGGGCGCTGATTGGGATTTCCTCACCCGTCTTAGGGTTGCGGCCAGGCCGCTGGTTTTTGCTGCGTAGATCGAAATTACCAAAGCCCGAAAGCTTGACCTGTCGCCCCTCAGCCAAGGCAAAGCGAACTTCCTCGAAAAAGAGGTCCACCAGCTCCTTAGCCTCCCGCTTGTTGAGCCCCAGTTCCTCAAACAAGGCCTCGGCCATTTCTGCCTTGGTCAGTGCCATGTCAGTCTCTTATTGTTGCACCCAATTTACGATCAAGCCTTTCGATGATTTGGGACATAATCGCATCGGCAGCCTCATCTGTTAGGGTGCGCGAAGAGTCTTGTAAAATCAAGCCTAAAGCAACACTTTTTCGTCCAGAATCTATGCCAGTTCCACGATATATGTCAAATATTCGAATTTCTCGAACCAAATTGTTCGATTCCTCGTTTACACAGGACATAATTAGCTTTGCTGAGACGCTTTCAGGCACAACCACAGCGATATCACGACGTATCACAGGATAGCGGGAAATAGGCTCAAACACCGGCACACGCTGATTTGAGATCGCTTGGTAATCTACTTCGAAGATGATTGCTGGATCCGGCAGGTCCAATCTCTTAACCTGTTCCGGATGCAGCTCCCCTAGCCACCCTGCGCTCTGTTTGCCAAGGTAAATAGCTGCAGACTTACCAGGATGCAAGGCTGGATGCCGAGCTCGAATAAAAATAGGCTTAGTGGTTCCTTTAGAAAATAAAGCCTCTACGTCAGATTTCACATCTTCAAATGTTACCAATCGTTTTGGGATTCCCCACTGCTCCGGTTCTACGCGCCCATAGGCCAAGCCAGCAACGCAATATTCCTCTTGAATATCATCACCTTGCATAGAATATCTACGACCATACTCGAATAGTCTGGCTCGCTCCTGTTGCCGGTTAAGGTTGTATCGTAAGGCTTGTATCAAACCCGGCCAAAGGGAGCGGCGTAATCGCGACATATCTTCGGAAATCGGGTTCTCCAGTTCTACGGCAGCTCCGGCTACTGCCAGAGAATCGTCTAAAACCGGGGCTATAAAACTGTAGGTGATGACCTCTGTATACCCCCTGTGCACTAAGCTATTACGCAGGTAGCCTGTGCCCGTGTGTTGTTCGTCCGCTTCTCCGGGTTGTATTGCGGCGATTAATGGGGTGGCCGGTATTTTTTCAAACCCATGAATGCGCCCGACTTCCTCGATGAGATCCTCTTCACGGCTGATATCAAAGCGATAACTGGGCGGGATGACCTGCCAGCCACTCGCAACCTTTTTCAGTTTCATGCCTAGACGTTTCAGGATGCTTGCAACCTCGCGATCAGGGATTGGCAATCCCAGGATTTCAACTAGACGCTCCCTTCGCAGGATTATGTGACGCGATTTTGGAATAGCTCTTGCATTACGCGCTTCTGTTACCGGCCCAGGGATACCACCGGAGATGGCCAGTAACAAAGCTGTAGCGCGTTCCAGAGCACGACGCGGAAGCGCGGGATCTACGCCACGCTCAAATCGGTGTGCCGCCTCGCTGGACAAGCCATAGCGACGCGCCCTGCCAGCGATTGCTTGGGGTGGGAAAAATGCACTTTCGATAAAAATATCCATGGTGTCATCCGCGACACCCGAATCCTCACCGCCCATGATGCCGGCGATCGCTTTGGCCTTTTTATGGTCGGCGATGACCAGTACGTCCTTTGACAAGGTAATAGCACGCCCATCTAGCAATGCAAGCGATTCGCCCTCCCGGGCCCAGCGCACCACGATCCCACCTTGAAGGTTCCGCAAATCGAATGCATGCAGGGGCTGACCCAGTTCCAACATCACATAGTTTGTGACATCGACCACTGGGTGAATGGGACGCAAACCTGCCCGCCTCAGCCTTTCGGTGAGCCATATGGGGCTAATACTTCCCATTTGAATGCCTTTTATTACCCTACCTGCGTATAGCGGACATCCGCCCGTTGCATTGAGTGCGATCGAGAGTTTCGTTTTGCTGCGTGCCCTGACTGCAGCAATGTGGGGTGCGTGTATATGCATTGTGTTTATGGCGGACAGCTCGCGTGACAGCCCGGCCACACTCAGGCAATCACCGCGATTGGGTGTCAATTTAATATCCAATATCGTGTCTGGAAGATCCAGATAAGCAGCCATAGATTTTCCTATGGGTGCATCAGCAGGTAATTCCATGAGCCCCGACGCAACTGTGGACAATTCCAATTCTTTCGCAGAGCACAACATGCCGGTGGATTGAACACCACGCAGCTTGATAGTTTTTATCTCTAGACCATTCGGTAACTTTGCTCCCGGCAACGCCAGTGGCGCACGCATACCGATACGCACATTGGCAGCACCGCAAACAACTTGGACTTTGTTTTTACCGCTGCGTACACTACATACCTTGAGCGTATCTGCGTTTGGATGCTGAATGATTTCCAGTACTTCGGCAACAACCACATTCTCGAAGGCTGCTAAACAGGGGCTAATAGATTCAACTTCCAAACCTGCAAGCGTCAGCTGTTCAGCAATATCTCGTATATCTACCTTGGGATTTATCCACTCACGCAACCAGCGCTCACTGATTTTCATATAAGTACTCGTAGCTCAGTGAAACTGAGCTAGAAAACGCAGATCATTTTCAAAGAACAGACGCAAGTCATTGACTCCATAACGGAGCATGGTTAGTCGTTCCACGCCCATACCGAAGGCATAACCGGTCCAACGCTCGCTATCGATGCCGACATTCTCAAATACCTGTGGATGCACCATCCCGCAGCCCAGCACTTCCAGCCAGCCGGTGTTACCGCATACACGACAGCCAGAACCATGGCAAATCATGCATTCCACATCCATTTCCGCCGATGGTTCTGTAAACGGGAAGTATGATGGCCGAAACCGTACCTTGAGTGGAGCTTCAAAGAAAGCCCGGATAAATTCAGCAAGTATGCCTTTTAGATGGGCCATACTTACATGTTTATCCACCAGCAACCCTTCTACCTGATGAAACATCGGTGTATGGGTCAGGTCTGAATCACAGCGGTACACACGCCCCGGCGCGATGATACGCAATGGAGGCTTGCATCCTTGCATGACGCGCACCTGTACCGGTGAAGTATGCGTGCGCAGCAGTTTCCCATTCTTGAGATAGAAAGTATCCAGCATGGCGCGTGCAGGATGATCGGGCGTAAAGTTAAGCGCTTCAAAATTATGGAAATCATCTTCCACTTCCGGTCCTTCGGCCACCTTGAATCCCGCTGCGTGGAAAATCTTCTCGATACGTTCCAGGCTGCGGGTAATAGGGTGAATACTGCCTGGCTGTTGACCACGACCCGGCAGGCTCACATCGAGTTCTTGTCCGGTTAACTTGGCATCCAGCTCAGCCTGCTGGAGCGCTGATTGGCGCGCATCTATGGCGGCGCTGATTTCGTTTTTGGCCCGATTGAGCTGTTGGCCAACTTCGCGTCGTTCATCCGCCGGCAAGCTGCCGAGTGACTTCAGTTGTTCAGTGACCAGGCCTTTCCTGCCGAGATAGCGGACACGTAATTCGGTCAGCGCCGGCAACGTATCGCTGGCGGCGATTGCGGTAATGGCGTCCTGGATGAGTGTGTCGGCGTGCTTCACTCTGCTTCCCGTGGGTTGCGGTCAAAAATAAAAAGGGGAAAGGCAATCATGCCCTTCCCCTCACTCGTTGACCGTCTGTGTGGCGGGCACATGCCCGTATATAAATCAGTGCAGACTGGCTTTGGCTTTCTCGACGAGTGCGGAGAAGGCAGCCTTATCAAATACAGCTATATCCGCAAGCACTTTGCGATCTAGCTCGATCTGTGCATGTTTAAGTCCGTTCATGAAGCGGCTGTATGAAAGCCCGTTCAAGCGCGCCGCGGCATTGATGCGCGCGACCCAGAGTGCGCGGAATTGGCGCTTGCGATCGCGCCGGTCACGGAAAGCATATTGACCGGCTTTCATCACTGCCTGCTTCGCGGCTTTTATATTCTTGCGGCGGGCATTGTAGTAGCCCTTGGCTTTGCCAAGTGTCTTCTTGTGCTTGGCGCGGCTGGTAACCGAACGTTTCACGCGTGCCATGTTCTATCCTCCCCTTAAGACCAAGGTAGCATCTGCTTCACGCGGTCGTGGTCCTGTGCGACCACCATGTCACCGCCGCGGAGCTGACGCTTGCGCTTGGAACTTTTCTTGGTGAGGATGTGGCGCTTATGTGAATTGCCACGTTTGTATTTACCACTGGCGGTGGCGCGAAAGCGCTTGGCCGCAGCACGGTTGGTCTTCAACTTCGGCATTGCCGTAACTCCTTAAGTTTCGTTTTAATAAGGCTTGGCCCCGCATGCGCGGCGTTCTTTTATTTGCCAAGCGGTGAAACAGCTGATTGTTCCACTTTTTATTTAAGCCCTATCAGGACTTATTTTCTCTTCGGCGACAATACCATTACGAGTTGCCGGCCTTCGAGTCTGGGGTATTGCTCCACCTGCGCCTGCTCATCGAGGTCGCCTTTGATGCGTTCGATTAGCCCGGTGCCCAGTTCCTGGTGCAGCATTTCTCGGCCGCGGAAACGTACCGTCACCTTGGCCTTGTCGCCCTCTGACAAAAAACGTGTCAGGTTGCGAAGTTTAATCTTGTAGTCACCCTCATCGGTTGTCGGGCGGAATTTTACTTCCTTGACCTGTATCTGCTTTTGCTTCTTGCGTGCAGTCTGTAACTTTTTATTCTGTTCAAAAAGATACTTGCCGAAATCCATCACCCGACAGACCGGCGGCTCCGCCGTGGGTGACACTTCCACGAGGTCCACACCCGCCTCTTGGGCGTACTGGATGGCTTCGCGTGTATTCATGATGCCGATCTGCTGGTCGCTCGGGCCGATGACCCGAACCTTGGGCGCCGTGATCTCCCCGTTGCGCCGGGCGCGCTTTTCAGAACTGATTAGATGATCCTCCAAAAATAAACCTGAACCCGCCTGATTTTGACTCCATGCTGGCGGCGTTCAGGCTGATACTCCACGGCTGTCGACTTCGGCGGTTAGATGCTGGGCAAAGGCCTCAATCGTGAGGCTTCCCAGATCCTTGCCGTCCCGGGTACGTACTGCCACGGAACCTGTTTCCTGCTCGCGGTCACCGACTACCAAAAGGTAGGGCACGCGCTGAAGCGTGTGTTCGCGAATTTTAAAGCCGATCTTCTCGTTTCTCAAGTCCGACTCGACCCGAAGCCCCTGATTTTTCAGGGTTTCAGCCGTTTGACGGGCAAACTCTGACTGTCGATCGGTAATCGTGAGCACCACCGCCTGCACCGGCGCCAGCCAGGCCGGAAACCGGCCGGCATGGTGTTCGATCAATATGCCCAGGAAGCGCTCCATGGAGCCCACAATCGCCCTGTGCAGCATTACCGGCACATATTTGCTGCCGTCCTCGCCGACATATTCGGCTCCCAGACGTCCAGGCATGGAAAAATCCACCTGCATGGTACCCACTTGCCAGGTACGGCCGATGGCATCCTGCATATGGTATTCAATCTTGGGGCCGTAAAAAGCGCCCTCTCCTGGTAATTCCTGCCATTTCACTCTGCAAATACGCAGCGCTGACCGCAGCGCTTCCTCGGACTTGTCCCAGACCTCATCCGAGCCTATGCGTTTCTCCGGATTCGGACGCAATGCGATTTTCAAACCGATATCGCTGAAACCGAAATCGGCATAGACCTGCATCGCCTGACGGTGGAAAGCGACCACCTCGCTCTCAATCTGGCCTTCCGTGCAAAAAATATGACCATCGTCCTGCACGAAGCCCCGCACCCGCATCAGGCCGTGCAAGGCGCCGGAGGGTTCATTGCGGGTGCAGGACCCGAACTCGCCATAGCGGATCGGCAGCTCCCGGTAGCTGTGCAGGCCATGGTTATAAATCAGCACATGGCCCGGACAGTTCATCGGCTTGATTGCGTAGTCACGGTTCTCAGAGGCAGTGGTAAACATGCTTTCACGATAATTCTGCCAATGTCCGGTTTTTTCCCACAGACTTTTATCGAGGATCTGTGGACAACGCACTTCCTGATAACCGTTGTCGCGATATACGTGGCGTAAATACTGTTCCACCACCTGCCAGATGGTCCAGCCCTTGGCGTGCCAGAACGCCAGACCAGGAGCCTCTTCTTGCATGTGATACAGGTCCAGTTCGCGCCCCAGGCGCCGATGGTCGCGTTTCTCGGCTTCTTCAATGCGAGTCAGATATGCCTGAAGCGATTTCTTATCGGCCCAGGCTGTTCCATAGATACGTTGCAGCATCTCGTTGTTGGAGTCTCCCCGCCAGTAGGCGCCAGCCACTTTGGTGAGATGGAATGCTTTGAGTTTGCCGGTACTGGGGACATGAGGACCACGGCACAAATCAATGAACTCGCCCTGACTGTAGAGGGAAATCTCCTGGTCATTGGGGATACTCGCGATGATTTCTGCTTTGTATCTCTCGCCCATGTCGCGGAAAAATTTCACGGCTTCATCGCGCTGCATGACGGTGCGGCTTACAGGTTGATCGTGGGCCGCCAGCATTGTCATGCGTTCCTCAATTGCAACCAGATCATCTCTGGTGAATGGCCGTTTGTAGGCAAAATCATAATAGAAGCCGTCCTCAATCACCGGGCCGATAGTGACTTGGGCTTCCGGAAATAATTGCTTCACTGCCTGGGCCAGAAGATGAGCAGTGGAATGACGGATGATCTCCAGACCCTCTGCATCCCGTTCGGTGATGATGCTGAGCTTGGCATCATGCTTGATCGGATGGGATACATCTACGAGGTTTTCATCCAACTTGCCGGCAAGTGCGGCTTTAGCCAGTCCAGGACCGATGCTGGCAGCTACTTCCGCTACCGTTACTGGATGATCGAACTTCTTCTGGGAACCGTCGGGGAGAGTAATAACGGGCATCATCTGTCTCACAGTGGCGGCCGGTACGAGGGGCCGCATGTCGGTCGGTAATAATATTCCTCATGAACTGGTAGGCGCGATTGGACTCGAACCAACGACCCCCACCATGTCAAGGTGGTGCTCTAACCAGCTGAGCTACGCGCCTATGCAGCCGCGCACGATACCCGAAGCGGCCGGCGTGGGCAAGGCTTTATCCGGTTTTGACATCTGGGAGTCCTAGGTCAGCAGCCTGAATGTGGCGGATTTCATCGCGTAGTTGTGCGGCCTGTTCGAACTCCAGATCTCGGGCATGCTTGTGCATCTGCTGTTCCAGCTTCTTGATGTGTTGGAGTCGCTTCTGCGGTGACATGGCCTCATACTTGGCGCGCTCGTCAGCGACTTTGAGATAGGTGATGCGTGTACCGCTTGCGGTAGATGAACGGGCGCCCTCCATGATATCCGCCACCGCCTTGAGTATGCCTCTGGGAGTGATCTGATGTTCCTTGTTGTAAATCACTTGCTTGGCGCGGCGCCGATCGGTTTCATCTATCGCACGTCGCATGGAACCGGTGACCTGTTCCGCATACAGGATGGCGCGGCCACTGACGTGACGCGCGGCCCGACCGATGGTCTGGATGAGTGAGCCTTCGGACCTTAGAAAGCCCTCCTTGTCCGCATCCAGGATCGCCACCAGCGATACTTCCGGGAGATCCAGACCCTCGCGCAAAAGATTGATGCCTACCAATACATCGAACTCACCCAGTCGCAGGTCGCGGATAATCTCGGTGCGCTCCACGGTCTCGATATCTGAGTGCAAATAACGCACACGCACGTCATGTTCGGCAAAATATTCTGTGAGGTCCTCTGCCATGCGCTTGGTGAGTGTGGTCACCAGTACGCGCTCTTTGCGTGCTGCACTCATGCGCACCTCCGAAAGCAGGTCATCTACCTGGGTGCGCGCGGAACGCACTTCCACATTCGGATCCACGAGGCCGGTCGGGCGTACCACCTGTTCCACGATCCGGTCTGACAAGCGTCTCTCATATGGACCGGGGGTAGCTGAAACAAAAATAATCTGCGGAGCGCGTATTTCCCATTCCTCGAACTTGAGTGGGCGATTATCCAGTGCTGATGGCAGACGAAAGCCGTATTCCACCAGGGTTTCCTTACGAGAACGATCACCTTTGTACATGCCACCAAGCTGCGGAACGGTGATGTGGCTCTCATCCACCACCAGCATTGCATTCTTAGGAAGGTAATCGAATAGGGTTGGTGGTGACTCACCCGCCCTGCGTCCAGACAGGTGCCGGGAATAATTCTCGATGCCACTGCAATAACCCAACTCCGCAATCATCTCGATATCGAAGAGCGTGCGTTGTTCGAGCCGTTGTGCCTCCACTAGTTTATTGGCTTTTTTTAAGTCAATAAGCCGTGCATGTAATTCAATCTTTATTTTATCGATGGCATCCAGCAAGGTGCTGCGCGGTGTGACGTAATGACTGCTCGGAAAGATCGTGAATCGAGGTACAGTTTTCGAGACTGCTCCGGTGAGGGGATCGAAAAGATTCAATGACGTTACTTCGTCATCGAATAGTTCCAGCCGTAAAGCTTCACGATCAGATTCAGCCGGAAAAATGTCTATGACTTCACCCCGTACACGGTAAGTTCCAGGCATGAGATCCAGTTCGTTGCGGGTGTATTGCATCTCGGCCAGGCGCCTGAGAATAGTGCGTTGCTCCATGCGATCACCCCGTGACAGATGCAGCACCATACTGAGATAGGCCTGAGGATCACCCAGGCCATAGATGGCCGAAACTGTTGCCACGATGATGGAATCCGGCCTCTCCAGCAGCGTCTTGGTAGCGGACAGGCGCATCTGTTCGATGTGATCATTGATCGAGGCGTCTTTCTCTATATAAGTATCCGACGACGGCACGTAGGCCTCTGGCTGGTAATAGTCGTAATAGGAAACAAAATACTCCACAGCATTTTCAGGAAAGTAAGTTTTGAATTCGCCGTAGAGTTGGGCTGCGAGGGTCTTGTTAGGCGCCATGACCAACGTCGGCCTTTGCAACTTCTGGATTACATTGGCAACGGTGAAGGTCTTGCCGGAACCGGTGACGCCCAGCAATGTCTGGCGAGCAAGGCCGCTTTCCAAGCCATCAAGAAGTGCAGCTATGGCCTGTGGCTGATCGCCGGCTGGCTGATAATCGGCCATCAATTTGAAGAAATCGCTCATTGGTATTTCCGTAGTGCTTTCCTTATCATGATACCGCCCTGCTTCCCGGGATGGAGTTTTCCGTGACTATCGTACTTTCGGAGCGTGTTCGGCAGCTCCACCCCTCGCCGACTTTGGCAGTCACCGCCCGCGCCGCCGCACTCAAGGCACAAGGTAAGGACATCATCGGTCTCGGGGCAGGCGAACCTGACTTCGATACGCCGGAACATATAAAGGAAGCGGCGATACGGGCTATACGCGCCGGCCAGACCAAGTACACCGCTGTGGACGGCACACCTTCCCTGAAGCGTGCCGTCATCGAGAAATTCCAGCGTGACAATGGTCTCGACTATCAACCCAACCAGATTATGGTCTCATGTGGTGGCAAACAAGGTTTCTTCAATCTCTGCCAGGCGCTGCTCAATGCCGGCGATGAGGTTATTATCCCTGCACCTTATTGGGTCTCCTATCCTGAAATCGTACAGATCGCTAGCGCCACCCCGGTGTTGGTTTATGCAGGCCCGGAGCAGCGTTATAAGCTGACACCAGCACAGCTTGAGCAGGCCATAACGCCACGTACCCGGCTTTTGGTCATCAATAGCCCGTCGAATCCTACCGGCATGGCCTACAGCCGTACAGAACTGGAAGCATTCGCTGCGATCCTGCAACATCATCCGCGGATAATCATCGCAAGCGATGACATGTACGAACATTTTCAATGGCAGAACGGGCCCTTCTGCAACATCCTCATGGCCTGCCCTGACCTATACGACCGGACGGTGGTACTGAACGGTGTTTCCAAAGCCTATGCCATGACCGGCTGGCGCATCGGGTATGCGGGCGGTCCAGCCAAGCTCATCACGGCCATGACCAATGTGCAGTCACAGAGCACTTCGAATCCAGCATCCATCTCGCAAGCAGCGGCTGAAGCGGCGCTCACCGGCGATCAACAATGCATACAAGCCATGTGTAAGGCTTACCAGGAACGCCATCTATTCGTTTATAACGCCCTCAAGGCGATGCCCGGTGTGCGCGTACTTCCTGTTGATGGCACCTTTTTTTCATTCCCGGATTTTTCCCAGGTGATAACGCGCCTCAAACTCAAGGATGATCTGGGCTTGAGTGAGCACTTGCTGACCGATGTAGGTATCGCAGTAGTAGCCGGTTCATCATTTGGCGCTCCCGGGCATTTGCGACTATCCTTTGCCACCAGCATGGGAAATCTCGAAGCCGCGATGAAGAGGCTGGGCGATTTTCTTGGCAAATCATCCGCCTAATCGAGGTATTTGGTTGACCCTCCGGGAACGCTTCATTACCATATGCGGCCTTCCACGCCGTTCCCCGGTAGCTCAGTTGGTAGAGCGACGGACTGTTAATCCGTTGGTCGGTGGTTCGAGTCCGCCCCGGGGAGCCATTATTTTCGTGCACCTCTATTTCTTCGATGTTTCTTGCACAACCTTCTGATCATGTTCCCAGAATGTGCCTGCATCGACTATCCGCTCACAATCATTTCCGAAGCAATTGAGAAACCTGCATCATGGTGCAGAAACCAAGTATTAACGTCATTGTCCTGAACTACAATTCAGCTGATCACACATCGAATTGTGTCGATTCCATTCTTAGACAGGACATCGATCATTTTCATCTCAATTTAATTGTCGTTGACAACAACTCCACTGCGTCTGACAGGGATAAGTTAGCTGCGCTTAAATCAAATAATACGAAACTAATTTATTCCGATATCAATCTAGGTTTTTCAGGAGGCATGATGCTCGGTGCCAAGGATTCGAAAGCGGATTATTATTTTTTACTAAATAATGACTGTGAGCTGCAGGCTGGATCGTTAGCCGCATTGTATGTGTTCATGGAATCTCATCCAGGAGTAGCGCTATGTAGCGGTAGTATGCTGGACGGCAATGGCATTGCTAGAACGAGTTTTAATTATTTTCCATCACTTGCACTTACATTCCTTGGCAGCAGCCTGTTGCGCATGCTATATCCTATGCGATATCCCGATCGACGTCGTTTATATGCACAACCTGTACCTGTCGATGTGGTAACCGGGGCAGCTATGTTCATTCGCGGCACGGTATTCACGGAGCTGAATGGACTGGATACCGGTTATTTTCTGTATTGCGAGGAAGAAGATTTCGCCATGCGTGTCAGGAAGGCAGGTTGGAAGACCTACCATGTGCCGCAGGCGAAGATTATGCACATCGGAGGTGCCAGCTCGAACGATCCCGCCATGCGCCAGTCACTTAAACAGGAATATTACATCAGTTTGTTTCGTTATTTGCGGATACACCAAGGTTGCTTATCTGTACTTATATTCCGATTAACTAATGCAATGAAATTATTGCGCCGTGCTGTCATGGGTAAAGCCAGCTATGAGCTGGCATTGTTTGCGTTAATCGGCGCACCGGAAAATGAAAGCATGAGATATAAGCAGACGAAGCGAGAATAATCACGAAATATTTTATTTTGTTTAATATAAATTAGCGTTTACCGTTACTCAGTTCACTACCAATCCTTTCAAGGTAATCACGGAAATCATCCCCAAGCTCAGTATGCTTCAGGCCGTATTCCACTGTAGCTTTCAGATACCCTAGTTTGCTGCCACAGTCATAACGCACCCCTGCGTATTCACAAGCATAGACATTTTCCCGGCTTAGCAATGCTTGAATGGCATCGGTTAGCTGGATTTCGCCACCTGCGCCCTTATCAGTGTTATGCAGCAACTCGAAGATCCCCGGTGTCAACAGATAACGCCCCACCACACCCAAAGTCGAAGCAGCTTCAGCAGGCTTAGGTTTTTCCACGATATGTTTGATCTTGTATAGACGCTCACCCGCTGGTTCCGGTGTGACGATTCCGTAACGGTCGGTTTGCTCACGCGCCACGCGTTCAACGCCAATGACACTGTTTCCATAACGTTCATACACATCATTCATCTGTGACAGCGGCGAACGACTTTCACCGGCAATCAAATCGTCGGCCAGCACCACGTAAAACGGTTCATCCCCAAGTACTGGTTCGGCGCACAATACTGCGTGGCCCAAACCCAGGGCTTCGGCCTGGCGTATATATACGCAGGTAACGTGCTCGGGGACAATGTCCTGTACCAGCGTAAGCTCGTGCTTACGGCCACGTAGGGACAATTCGGTTTCCAATTCGTAAGCACGGTCAAAATGATCGGATATAGCACGTTTGGTACGGCTGGTGACGAATACCAAAACCTCTGCACCCGCTTCTACTGCCTCCTCAACCGCGTATTGGATCAGTGGCTTATCCACAATCGGAAGCATTTCCTTGGGGCTGGCCTTGGTGGCTGGCAAAAAGCGTGTGCCTAAACCGGCAACCGGGAAAACCGCTTTGCGGATCTTAATATGTTTCATATTTCTATAACTCCGTTTGCTTTACGGCCATTATTAAAACTCGTTAAATTACGGCGTGCTGGAGAATGCCATCGCTGTAAAGCTGATTTCGTGAAACGGTATGGTACGGTTCCAAGTCTTGCAGCTTGGACATTGCCAGTAAAGTGTTTTGCTGCGAAACCCGCATTCTTCGCAGCGATAGCGGGGACCGTTTTTGAGTAGATTCCTGACCGTGGCTTGCAGGGGTCCTAGGTTTACAACTTTTGATGCATCGGTAGTCTGCGTTAAGGAAGTGAACATTTCATAAAGCCCATGCAGACTTGGTTCGGTGCTTAAATACTCTGCAATGCAACTCTGCGACAACGAGTCATCCAATTCGGCATTGATAATTGCTGCTATAGCTATATGACCTGAAGCATTAGGATTCTTTTTAAGCAATAAGCCAAGTGGGTTATCCAATGTTTCGCTGGGATCTATATGCCGTGTTACGCGCGCCAATGCGGGCAGAACTTCAGTGGCAAAACGGACTTCATGTTCAAGCACATACATATAATGTTGTTTGCTGCGTTCCCATGCCCCATCATCCTCTTCCATCTGTGCTAAAAGCAGGATGGCACGAATGCAATTTGGATCATGGGATTTTGCACGTTTCAGATAGCGGCGTGCGAGCGCCCTGTCCTTACCAGTCAGTGAGGCCTGCGCAAGTTCGCAATAATATTGCGAAATGGTTTCTTCCTCTGAAACCCCCGTATGCGCCTGTAACCGCCGTCGCATTGATATAGCCTGTTCCCAGTCCTTCTGCTGTTCGTAAAGCGTGATCAGGCTATGCAGAGCCGGGTCGGTATAGTTTGGTATGTCCAGGAGTTCCAGAAGAATAGTCTCGGCGCGGTCCAGCAGACCGGCATGCATATAATCCTCGGCTAGTTCAAATAGAGACTGAGCGCGATGCGCGCGAGTGAGATTCGGGCGTGCAATGAGATTTTGGTGTATGCGAATCGCACGATCTACTTCACCACGACGTCGGAACAGCTTACCTAGTGCGAAATGTGTCTCGACTGTATCTGAATCTACCTCTGCAACACGGATAAAGACTTCGAGAGCCTTATCAGGTTGTTCGTTGAGCAGGAAATTCAGACCCTTGAAATATTCACTGCTAAAGAATTTGAAACGTGATTCTCGTTGCCGACCGCGACCCCAGCGCACTAGCAGCCATCCAAAAATGACAGCTGCGATCAGCAGCAGGATAACAATCGCCGTAGAATCAATGGTCATTCTTTAGGGGAAGATTGCGCAGATTGCGGATTTCCGTTTCGGCTTCACGGACTGATCGCTTGAGGCGCCATGCTTCTCGTTTGAGGCGGAAGATGATTGCGAGGCTGCTAAGCAGCCCCAATATCCACCCAATGATTGCAGCACCTAGTAGCGCTGAAGCCAAGTGAACATGCATGCTGCCTATTAGGTAATCGAGAACTATGGTTGTTCCATTGGCATAGGCCAACAACAGAGCAACAGCAAATATGGATATCAAGATTATGAAGGCAATCCAACGCATCATGGCAGGCAAGCTCCGCTGAGACTATGGGGATTGGATCCCCAATTACCTTAATGGATTAATTGTGGGTGCCGTCATTCACACGGTCACGCAAATCCTTGCCTGGTTTGAAATGCGGCACATGCTTGCCGGAAAGTGCGACAGAATCGCCAGTTTTTGGATTGCGTCCCATGCGGGGCGGGCGGAAATGCAGTGAAAAACTGCCAAAGCCGCGGATCTCAATACGGCGCCCTGCGGACAGCGCATTGCTCATCTGCTCCAGCATCGTCTTGACAGCAAGCTCGATATCCTTGCCGGCGAGATGGCTTTGTTTTCTGGCAATTATTTCAATCAGTTCTGACTTCGTCATAGACCGTTTATGCCTTCAACGCCCAACTAGTAAATTCCAGTGTGGAAAACCATAACTAACTATAATCAAAACAACAGTTTAGGAATCTTAAAAAGTGAGCATAGTGTACATATCATTCCTGATCATTGCCGATATGTTCTTTTAATAGATCCCCAAGAGTCGTGGTGCCAGAAGTGGTGTTGCGCGCATAATCTTCCATCGCCTGGGTTTCTTCCTGAATTTCTTTCGCTTTTACCGATAGGCTGATATTACGGTTCTTGCGATCCATGCCTACGAATCGAGCTTCGATTTCATCGCCCTCCTTAAGCACAGTCCGGGCATCCTCCACACGATCACGCGAAAGTTCGGTGGCACGCAGATAGCCTTCAATGCCATTACCCAGATCAACTACAGCTCCCTTGGCATCTACCGATGTTACTTTGCCACTGACCATGCTGCCCTTGGGATGTTCAGCCAGAAAGTTCGAGAACGGGTCTTTCTCCAGTTGCTTGATGCCGAGGGAAATGCGTTCGCGCTGGGCATCTACTGCCAGTACAACCGCTTCGACTTCGTCACCTTTCTTGTAATTGCGGACGGCTTCTTCACCAGGCATGTCCCAGGAAATATCCGAGAGATGCACCAAGCCGTCGATACCTCCGTCGAGACCCACAAAAATGCCAAAATCAGTTATGGATTTGATCTTGCCCTTGATATGGTCACCTTTGTTATGGCTGGCCGCAAAATCTTCCCATGGGTTCGGCTTGCATTGTTTCATGCCAAGCGAGATACGGCGCCGTTCCTCGTCGATTTCCAGCACCATGACTTCTGTTTCATCACCCACTTGCACAATTTTTGCTGGATTCACATTCTTGTTGGTCCAGTCCATTTCAGAAACATGCACAAGACCTTCGACTCCCGGTTCAACTTCCACGAAACAGCCGTAATCTGCGAGGTTGGTTACTTTGCCGAAAAGGCGAGTACCGGCCGGGTAACGTCGCGTGATATCCACCCATGGGTCATCACCCAGCTGCTTGAGCCCGAGTGACACGCGGTTGCGTTCGCGATCGAACTTGAGAACCTTGACCTCAATCTCCTGGCCGACAGCTACCACTTCCGAAGGATGCTTGACACGCTTCCAGGCCATATCGGTGATGTGCAACAAGCCGTCAATGCCGCCGAGATCCACAAAGGCGCCGTATTCAGTGAGGTTCTTGACGATACCCATCACCATCGAGCCCTCTTGCAGATTACCCAGTAACTGGTCGCGCTCAGCGCTGTATTCCTGTTCAACCACTGCGCGGCGCGAGACCACGACGTTATTACGACGCTGGTCCAACTTGATGACCTTGAATTCCAACTCTTTGCCTTCAAGATAGACAGGGTCGCGCACTGGGCGCACATCCACTAGTGATCCGGGCAGGAAAGCGCGAACACCATCAACCTCGACGGTAAAACCGCCCTTGACCTTGCCGCTGATATAACCTTTTACGATCTCACCCTTGGTGAAGGCTTCTTCCAGCTTGGTCCAGGAACGCGCACGTTTGGCTTTTTCACGCGACAGACGGGTCTCGCCGAATCCGTCTTCTACGGCATCCAGCGCGACTTCCACATCATCGCCCACAGCGATTTCCAGTTCCCCGTTCTCGTTGTAGAACTGTTCAGCTGGTATTACACCTTCGGATTTGAGTCCGGCATTGACGATTACCACGTCCGGCCTGATTTCCATTACCCGGGCCAGGAGGATGGAGCCCGACCGCATCTGCGATTTCTTGATGCTTTCTTCAAAAAGTTCTGCGAAAGATTCAGTCATGTTGAGGTTAGTCCTGGAGCCCTGCTTACAGGGGCCTAATGTTGGTCCGGTAGCCCTCCTGGGCTGATCCGGGTGGATAAACAATCAGGGCTGACATCCATGTAGCCCCACGCAGATCTAATCATTGCTGCCTTATAGCTAAGCCAAATCGCTTCCGGGCCATAGCCAGCACCTCCGCCACTACCTGCTCGATATCGAGGTTGGTGGTATCCAGTACCACGGCCTCCGGGGCAGGTTTCAAAGGTGAGACGGCACGGTTTTGGTCGCGTGCATCGCGTGCGGCGATGTCCCTAAAAAGGGCCGGCAGAGTAGCATCTAACCCTTTTTCTTTCAACTGGTTATAGCGTCTTTTGGCGCGTTCACCGGCACTAGCTGTAAGAAAGATTTTAAGACCCGCATCTGGGAAAATGACTGTGCCCATATCGCGACCGTCGGCAACCAACCCAGGAGCTTGGCGAAAACTGCGCTGCAGAGTTTTCAAACCTTCCCGGACCTGAGGGATTACCGCCAGTTCTGAAGCCCGATTTCCACAATCTTCGGCACGTACTGACTCGGTGATATCACGCCCAGACAGCAAAACACGCTCTTCTCCGGATGAAGATCGCCTGAATTCCACCTGCATGGAACTGGCTAGAGTTTGGAGCTTCTGTGGTTCACTCGAAGCGATTCCCGCCCTATGGGATGCCCAAGCTAGTATTCGATACAGAGCGCCACTATCCAGGAGATTCCAGCCGAGCGTTGTTGCCACACGCCTGCACACGGTACCCTTGCCTGAACCGCTCGGTCCATCGATAGCCAGCACAGGGGAATTGGTTTTCTCGTTCATGCGTTTGGCAACTCACTGACATCGATGCACAACCCGACAATTCGTGCCAAGTCAGCGAAACCGGGGAAAGACGTATCCACAATTCGACAATCGCGGATCCGGAGGGGCGAATGTATCCTCAGACCGGCAATGGCAAAAGCCATGGCAATGCGGTGGTCACCGAAACTATCGACGACACCACCCCGAAAATCCTCGCGACCAGTTACACGTATGCCATCGTCCCAGAGATCCACCTCAACACCCAGTGTACGCAATCCGGTGGCCATGGCTTGCAGGCGATCGCTTTCCTTGACACGCAGCTCTGAAGCTCCGCGCAGCGTGGTTACCCCGTGTGCTGATGATGCGGCGATGAGCAACGCCGGTAATTCGTCAATGACAAACGGCACCACCTCCGGGCCTATATCCACACCCCGCAAGTTCCCGCCCCGCACTTCAACGTCAGCTACCGGCTCATTGCCAAGCATATGCTCATGCAGTAGCCGAATGTCTGCACCCATTGCCTGTAACACATTCAGCATACCCTTACGGCTCGGGTTTACCCCTATTCCTTCGATGATGATATGGGCGTCAGGTTGCCCGGATGCCGCTACCATGAAGAATGCCGCAGATGAAAAATCTCCTGGCGCGGTAATGTCAGTTGCCCTGAGGGTAGTGTCTCCACAGATACCGAGCCAATTGCCATCGCGCAAAACCGTACATCCGAAAGACTGCAACATGCGCTCGGTATGATCACGCGTTTCCGCGGGTTCCATAAGCCAGGTCTCACCATCCGCTTGAAGACCGGCCAATAACAAGCTGGACTTCACTTGTGCACTGGCGATCGGAATTTCATAGCGCAGGCGGGTCAGCGGCCTTCGGCCATGTATCGCAAGCGGCGCGTAACCTGACGGGCTGTGTATCACAGCACCCATACGTGTAAGCGGTTCTATGATTCTTTGCATCGGCCGGCTGCGCAAAGACGCATCGCCGCTTAGAACTGATTCGAATGGCTGTCCCGCCAACACGCCCGCAAGCAGCCTCAGGCTAGTACCGGAATTGCTGCAATCGAGTTTATGTTTGGGTACCTGCAGGCCATGTATGCCGACACCATCTACCGTTACGCAATTGGACCGTGTCCTCTCAATTTTCACGCCCAGCATCTGCAAACAACCGAGTGTCGCGAGGCAATCGGTGCTCTCGAGAAAATTTGCTATATGGGTTACGCCTTTGGCTAATGCACCCAGCAGAAGTGCACGATGGCAAATGGATTTGTCACCGGGTACCCGTATTCGGCCTTTCAACCGGCCGCCAGGAGCGATGATGAAATCCTGCGTAGCTTCCATAGAGGGCATTGAAGATACAGGACGATTCAATTGACCAGGACTTTCTTGAGAGCATCAAGCAGGCGGGCGTTCTGATCCGGTAAGCCGATGCTGATGCGCAGATGATTGGGCAGACCGTAATTTTGCACCGGTCGTACGATTATGCCTTCCCGCAGCAGGGCTTGAAAAATAACCATCGCCGGTCTTTTGAAATCCACGCATATAAAATTGCCGATGGATGGTATCCAGTTCAATCCGAGGGCCTGCAGGCCCTCCTCCAGTTGTCTTTTGCCAACCCGGTTGACCTGCAGAGTTTTTTTGAGATGTTCGCTGTCCGAGAGCGCTGCCAGCGCACCCACTTGAGCGAGGTTATTGACGTTGAACGGCTGTCGGAGGCGGTTGAGCAATTCCGCCACTAGTGGATGTGATAATGAATAACCTATGCGCAAACCCGCCAGGCCATAGGCTTTGGAAAACGTGTGCGTCACCACCAGGTTGGGGAAACGCTTCAGCCATTGCGAGCAATCCGGGTATCCGCTTTCTTCCACGTACTCGCTATAGGCTTCATCCACAACCACCAATACTTTTTGTGGGACTTTTTCCAGGAAGCGCAGCAGGCTGGTGTCATCCAGCCAGGTCCCGGTGGGATTGTTGGGATTGGCGATGCATACCAGCCGGGTTCTTTCATCAATGCACGCCAGCATCGCATCCAGGTCGTGGCCGTACGGCATGCGCGGATGTGTAGCCGGATAGGCAGCAGCAAAATGGATCGTGGCGCCGACTGCCTGGCTGACGATCGCATACACCGCGAAAGCATGCTGCGAGATGACTACGTTGTTCCCGGGTTGAAGAAATGCGCGCGCCAGGAACTCGATATTCTGATCGGAGCCGTCGCCAAAAGTTATGCACTCCGGCGCAAGCATATGTCTTTTGGCAATCGCCTGGCGCAATTCGTGTGTCTGGCCATCCGGATAGATCGCGAGTTTCGCACTCGCATCGCGAACCGCGGAAATCGCCTTCGGGCTGGCCCCTAACGGATTTTCGTTTGAAGCCAGCTTGATGACATCTTTGACCCCGTATTCGCGCTGCAGCTCTGAGATCGGTTTCCCGGGTTCATAGGGTTTCAGTCCGCGAACCCCAGGTGCACACAGTTCCAGCAGATCAAAGTTAAATTCCTGCATCGCCATACACCGCTTGTGGGTTACCGTAGTGCATTCAGGCATGCGCTCGTTCGAACTCACGCATGAAATCCGCAAGCGCGTAGACACCCGCCTCGGGCATGGCATTGTAAAGACTGGCACGCAGGCCGCCAACCGAGCGGTGCCCGGCCAAACCTTCGAAGCCGGCGGCTGTCGCCGCCTGCAGGAACACAGTTTCTAATTTATGATCGATGAGATTGAATGGCACATTCATCCATGAACGACAGCTACGTTTTACATTGTTGCTATATAACCCACTTTCATCCAGGAGCTTATAGAGCACAGCGGATTTGTGCTGATTACACTCGGCCAGGGCGGCAACGCCTCCTTGTGCTTTTATCCAAGTGAGCATTTTGGCCGCCACATACCAAGCGAATACCGGTGGCGTGTTGAAGAGTGAGTGTGCGCGGATATGCTCACGATAATCCAGCATCGTTGGTGTGCTCACGGGCACATCCTTCAATATATCGCGCCGCACGATTACTAGGGTAATACCTGCGATGCCCAGGTTTTTCTGTGTTGCCGCGTAAATCAATGCATGCCGTGTGACATCCACAGGCCGCGACAAGATCATGGAAGTCATGTCTGCAACCAATGGCATTCCTTTTGCCTCCGGCTGCCAGTGGAATTCCACGCCACCGATAGTCTCGTTGACTGTGTAATGCAGATAAGCAGCATCTTTATCCGCATGCCACTGTGCCTCAGGCGGAATATCCGTATACCCTGATGCATGAGCATCAGCAGCCACATGCACGCTGCAGATGCGCCCCGCTTCACGCATGGCGCGCGCCGACCAATGACCGGTATTCGTATAGTTGGCGCTTGAACGACTGCCCAGCAGGTTCAGTGGCGCCATCGCGAACTGCAGAGTAGCCCCGCCGTGCAGGAATAAAACCGCATATTCATCGGGAATCAGCATGAGTTCCCGCAGATCCTGTTCGGCCTGATCGATGATCTTCTGGAAGCCGGGACTGCGGTGATTCATCTCCAGAATGGAAATCCCGCTGCCCTTATAATTAGGAAGTTCCTGTTGCAGTTCGAGCACAACCGATACCGGAAGCATCGCAGGGCCAGCGCCGAAGTTATATCCACACCGGCCGTCGTGCACTGCAGCCAGCGTGTCAACTGCCGTTATCATTGCCCTCGTCACTTTCGACCATCTCGATGCGATCGATGCCCACAAGCTGTTCGCCATCATCGAGACGGATAAGGCGCACGCCTTGGGTATTTCGCCCTATCACCGAGACATCGCTGGCTGGCGTTCGCACCAGTGTCCCGCCATTGCTGATGAGCATGATTTCAGCGTCCGGAGCTATTTGGATGGCGCCTACGACCTTGCCATTACGCGCAGTGGTTTGTATGGAGATCACGCCTTGGCCACCGCGCCCCTGCACCGGATAGTCTGCAGCCGGCGTGCGTTTACCATAGCCATTCTGCGTGGCGGTCAGGATGTCACCGTCACCGACGATGATGAGTCCTATCACATGTTCGTCCTTGGCTAGCTGAATGCCGCGGACACCCGCAGCATTCCTGCCCATGGGACGCACGTCGGCCTCATGGAAACGGATGGATTTTCCATTGGAGGCGAACAACAGGACATCGCGCTTGCCATCCGTAATGGCCACACCCACCAATGCATCACCCTTATTGAGTTCCAGCGCGATGATGCCACTGCTGCGTTGCCGCGAGAAATTATCCAGCGAGGTCTTCTTCACCGTCCCAAGACGGGTCGCCATGAACACATATCTATCTTCAGAATAATCACGCACTGGGAGTGCCGCGGTGATGCGCTCGCCTTCACTCAAGGGCAGCAGGTTGACGATCGGTTTGCCGCGCGCCCCGCGGCCAGCCTGCGGGAACTGATAGACTTTCAACCAATAGACTTTGCCGATGCTCGAGAAGCACAGCACCGTATCATGGCTATTGGCAACGAACAGGTTATCGATGAAGTCCTCATCTTTGACGTTGGTCGCGGCCTTGCCGCGGCCACCGCGACGCTGTGCACGATAGGCACTTACCGGTTGTGACTTGGCATACCCTGCATGTGACAGGGTCACTACCACATCCTCTTCGATGATGAGATCCTCCATGGTCAGGTCTTCATGATCAGAAACGATCTGTGTGCGGCGATCGTCACCATATTGGTCGCGCAGCGCGATCAATTCATCTCGTATCACTTTGAGTAGCATGCTGGGATCAGCGAGGATGGCACGCAAGCTGGCGATTAGATCCAGCAGTTCTTTGTATTCGCTGACAATCTTGCCCTGCTCGAGTCCGGTCAGGCGTTGTAGTTTGAGATCCAAGATTGCCTGCGCCTGAATTTCAGACAGCCGGTAGCCTTTCGCACGTAATCCGGTGTCCGGGTTTTTTTCCTCAGGCCGAGTGGGTTCTGTGACAGCGCGCTTTAGCATCTCTGTCACGATGCCGGGTTTCCAATCACGCGCCATCAGGCCGGTCTTGGCCTCTGATGGTCCAGGGGACTTTTTGATAAGCGCTATCATCTCATCGATGTTGGCCAAGGCCACCGCCAGACCTTCCAACACATGGGCACGTTCGCGCGCCTTGCGCAGATCGAATAGAGTGCGTCGCGTAACCACTTCGCGGCGATGACGCAGGAAGGCATCCAGCATCTCTTTGAGTTTCAGCAGCTTCGGCTGGCCATCCACCAGCGCCACCATGTTGATACCGAATACGCTTTGCATTGCGGTGTGCTGATACAGATTGTTGGTCATTACCTCCACATTTTCACCACGCCGCAACTCGATCACCATACGCATGCCGTCCTTGTCGGACTCATCGCGCAGCTCAGTGATGCCATCAAGTTTTTTGTCCTTAACCAGCTCGGCGATACGCTCCAGCAAGCGTGCCTTGTTCACCATGTACGGCAGTTCTGTCACGATGATGGATTGCTTGGCACCTTCCTGGCCTTCCACATGACTTTTTGCGCGCACGAAAATCCGGCCGCGGCCGGTGTAATACGCCTCGTGGATGCCGCGCGCTCCATTGATGATGCCTCCAGTGGGAAAATCCGGACCGGGCAGATGTTTCATCAAGTCTTGTATGGTCAGTCCGGAATCATCGATCAATGCGATGCAAGCATTGATGACTTCCTTGAGATTATGCGGTGGTATGTTGGTTGCCATACCTACGGCTATGCCGGAAGAACCATTTACCAGCAGGTTGGGCACGCGTGAGGGCAGTACCGATGGTTCGTTTTCGGATTCATCATAGTTGGGGGTGAAATCCACCGTCTCTTTATCGATGTCGGCGAGCATCTCATGGGCGAGCTTGGCCATACGTACTTCGGTGTAGCGCATGGCCGCCGGCATATCACCGTCTACTGAACCGAAATTGCCCTGGCCATCCACCAACATGTAGCGCATGGAAAACGGTTGCGCCATGCGTACCATGGTGTCGTAGACCGCGGTATCACCGTGAGGGTGGTATTTACCGATGACATCACCAACTACACGGGCTGATTTCTTATAGGGTTTGTTGTAATCATTACCCAGTTCCTGCATGGCGTAGAGTACCCGTCGATGCACGGGTTTCAGGCCATCGCGCACGTCCGGCAGCGCCCTTCCCACGATCACGCTCATGGCGTAATCCAGGTAGGATTGCTTCATTTCCTCTTCGAGGTTGACGAGGGTTAGCTCACGGGCGATTTCGGCCATGCGGGACTGGATATTTGTGCGTTTTTGGGCCGCTGAAAGCGGAAGATTCAAAGCGGAAATTTTACCACAGGCGGCCGATTTATCCGCCGTTTGGCGGTGCTTTAGGCTGAATCAGAGCAGCATGTTTCCCTTCGCAACTGGCTCGGCAAGTCTGTTATAGTTAAAGCGCTCCACAGCGCGTCTGTGCTGCTCAATGGCTAATGCATTAAAACCAAATCCAGGGGCATTGCTCCGTCGGGGAATCAGCTATGCGCTGCTCGCGTTAAGTGCGGGCTGTGCTACACGTGCACCTCAAACGCAGTATCCGCTGGCCGCTGCCGGCCAACCTGCCAAGGGTTCCCAGGGAGTATGTGTCCAGATTGGCCCCACGCCGGCTGACGGCAAGCCTGCGTGCAACCAACTGGCGCAACCAGACCTGCAGCACCATGTGGAGCCGCTGCCATTGGATGAGTTCGGTTATCTGTTCCCGCCGCTGAAACCCGAATCAAAGCTGGCGTCGACAAGTCCGCCCGCTGCAACCACCAAAATTTCGCCGCAAGCTGCTGCTCCCAGCATTGCTCAAACGGCTGTTCCGATCACTGAGGCTGCACCGGTAACCGCTTTACCCACCATCCCTGCCACAGTTGTGCCAATCATGGCTGTACCGGTTCCATCTGTGTCGCCACCAGCTGTGCCCAACATTGCCAGCACACCAGTTCCAGCCACCCAGGCTGCGCCTGC